>Ga0307510_10001658_pt1 | contig 24682 bp, 26 predicted proteins | sample 12_EM_MG_FD_207224 | JGI IMG/M metagenome (GOLD analysis project Ga0307510, IMG submission 207224) | Populus trichocarpa ectomycorrhiza microbial communities from riparian zone in the Pacific Northwest, United States - 12_EM | ecosystem: Host-associated > Plants > Roots > Unclassified | place... | reverse complement strand
GGGCGTTCACCTTGCATCGATCTCCATCTGCGGATAACGGAAGTGTGAAGCCGCTGATGTGAACGGAGCGCGGAGGGGGCACGATGTCGGCACGAATGCTGCTTGAAGCGGCGGCCGCCGGCCCGCATTTGTGGACCAGCAACGGCGGCGCCGGGTTCCCTGGCGGCGTTCGTCCAAACCTTAAGAATGGGGTTCTGATCGTTATGCGCATGGACAAACTCACCTCGCGCTTCCAGCAGGCGCTGGCCGACGCCCAGTCGCTCGCCGTCGGCCGCGACCACAACATGCTGGAGCCCGTGCACGTCATGGCGGCGCTGATCGATCAGCAGGGAGGGTCCACAGCGCCCCTGCTGACCCAGGCTCACGTGAACGTGCCGGCGCTGCGCCAGCGGATCGGCGAGATCCTGGATCGCCTGCCGAAAGTTAGCGGTCAGGAAGGATCGCTGAGCATCGGCAACGAGCTCACGCGCCTTTTGAACTTTACCGACAAGCTGGCCCAGCAGCGCGGCGACCAGTTCATCGCCAGCGAACTGTTCGTGCTGGCCGCGCTCGAGGAGCGTGGCGAGGTTGGCACCGCGCTGAAGGCAGCCGGCGCCACGCGCGCGGCGCTGGAGACAGCGATCGACAAGCTCCGTGGCGGCGAGAAGGTGCAGTCGGAAAATGCCGAGGACCAGCGCCAGGCGCTGGAGAAGTACACCATCGACCTCACCGAGCGCGCGGAAGCCGGCAAGCTCGACCCGGTGATCGGCCGCGACGAAGAGATCCGCCGCACCATCCAGGTGCTGCAGCGGCGCACCAAGAACAACCCGGTGCTGATCGGCGAGCCTGGCGTTGGCAAGACGGCCATTGTCGAAGGGCTGGCCCAGCGCATCATCAACGACGAGGTGCCCGAAGGGTTGCGCGGCCGCCGCGTATTGTCGCTGGACATGGGCGCGCTGATCGCCGGCGCCAAGTTCCGCGGCGAGTTCGAGGAGCGCCTTAAGGCCGTATTGAACGACCTGGCCAAGCAGGAGGGCCGGGTGATCCTGTTCATCGATGAATTGCACACCATGGTCGGCGCCGGCAAGGCAGACGGCGCCATGGATGCGGGCAATATGTTGAAGCCCGCGCTGGCGCGTGGCGAGCTGCATTGCATCGGCGCCACCACGCTCGACGAATACCGAAAGTACGTCGAGAAAGACGCAGCGCTCGAGCGTCGCTTCCAGAAGGTGTTCGTCGGCGAGCCCACGGTCGAGGACACCATCGCCATTCTGCGCGGCCTGAAGGAGCGCTACGCCGTTCACCACGGCGTGGAGATCACCGATCCGGCCATCGTCGCGGCGGCCACGCTGTCCAATCGCTACATCGCCGACCGCCAACTGCCGGACAAAGCCATCGACCTGATGGACGAGGCCGCCTCGCGCATCCGCATGGAGATCGACTCCAAGCCCGAGGAGCTCGATCGCCTGGAGCGCCGCCTGATCCAGCTGAAGATCCAGCGCGAGATGCTGCGCAAGGAGAAAGACGAGGAATCGCGCCAGCGCCTGGCGGACCTTGAAGCCGACATCGATACCCTGGAGCGGGAATTTTCCGACCTCAACGAAATATGGAAGTCGGAGAAGGCTGCCCTGCAGGGGGCCACGCGCATCAAGGAGCAGATCGAAGAGGCCCGCCTGGAGTTGGAAAGCGCGCAGCGCCGGCAGGACTACGCCCGCATGAGCGAGATCCAGTACGGCCGCCTGCCGGAACTGGAGAAGCAACTCGTCGCCGCCCAGCAGGCCGAGCAGCAAAACTTCAAGCTGGTGCAGGACCGCGTCACCGCCGAGGAGATCGCCCAGGTGGTCAGTCGCTGGACCGGCATTCCTGTCTCCAAGATGCTCGAGGGCGAACGCGAGAAACTCTTGAACATGGAGTCCGCGCTGCATGAACGCGTGGTGGGACAGGACGAGGCCGTGCGCGCCGTCGCCGATGCCATCCGCCGCGCCCGCGCCGGCTTGTCCGATCCCAACCGGCCGTATGGATCGTTCCTGTTCCTCGGCCCCACGGGTGTCGGCAAGACCGAGCTGTGCAAGGCGCTGGCGATGTTCCTGTTCGACGCGCCCGACGCGATGGTGCGCATCGACATGAGCGAATTCATGGAGAAGCACTCGGTGAGCCGCCTGGTGGGCGCGCCTCCGGGTTATGTCGGCTACGAGGAAGGCGGCTATCTCACCGAGGCCGTGCGCCGCCGGCCCTACAGCGTGATCCTGCTCGACGAGGTGGAGAAAGCTCATCCGGATGTCTTCAACATCCTGTTGCAGGTACTCGACGATGGTCGCCTTACCGACGGCCAGGGCCGCACCGTGGATTTCCGCAACACGGTGATCGTGATGACATCCAACCTGGGCTCGAACCTGATCCAGGAAATGGCCGGCGACGGTGACAGCGAAGCCGATTACATGCAGATGAAGGCCTCGGTACTGGGCGTGGTGCAGGCCCACTTCCGCCCCGAGTTCATCAACCGCCTCGACGAGCTGGTGGTGTTCCGCCCGCTGGAGAAAACCCAGATCCGCGCCATCGCGCGCATCCAGCTCGATTACCTGGGCAAGCGGCTGGCCGAGCGCCAGCTGAAGATCGACATCTCCGACGCCGCGCTGGACATCCTGGCCAATATCGGCTTCGACCCGGTGTACGGCGCGCGGCCGCTCAAGCGCGCGGTGCAGCAGCAGCTGGAGAATCCGCTTGCGCAGCAGTTGTTGTCGGGTGTGTATGCCAGCGGCGACACCATCAGCGTGAGCGCCGAGGGCGGCCACCTGGTCTTTGGCAAGGGCGCAGCGTCCTGACGGGAAAATCCATTCTGCTGCCGGGGTCAGAATCATTACTCTGACCCCCAAACTTGCCGGTCCGGCGCCGGAAACGTGACACGCCGCTATAATCTGCGGCTGCGACCAGGTAACCAAGCCCCATGCCCATCTACGAATTCCAGTGCCAGGCCTGCGGCCACCGCTTCGAGCGCCTGCAGAAACTCTCCGACGCCGATCCCACCGTTTGCCCCACCTGCGGTGAGCCGCGAGTAGGGAGAATGCTCAGCGCCCCGGGATTCCGCCTCGCCGGCAGCGGCTGGTATGAAACCGACTTCAAGAAAGATGGCGACAAGAAACGAAACCTGGCCGGCGACGGCAAGATCGATGCGCCCAAGGTCGATACCCCCAAGGTGGACGCCCCCAAGGCCGACGCACCCAAGCCTGCCGCCGCACCCGCGAAGGCCGCCAGCGCCGACTGACCCGCTGGCGGCTGAATCGACCTGACGCCTCTCGACGGCCGCGTATTCCTTCGTTCATACGGAAAGTGCAAGATCTTGCTCCATGGCGCAGCCGCGCCGGCATGGCAAGGAGTTAGGACGATGAAAACGCGTGCATGGGGCCTTGCGGCCACCCTGGGCCTGGTGGCGGGATCGATGTTCGTTGCGGCGCCCATCCAGGCACAGCGCTGGGGCGGCGGTGGCCAGGTGGTGACCTGCGGCAGCGTCGACGGCAAGTACTCCCGCTGCAGCGTGCCCTGGCGCGATGCGCAGCTGGTGAAGCAGGATTCCGATACCCGTTGCGACAGGGGCCGCAACTGGGGCTTCGACCGCGGGGCCATCTGGGTCGACCGCGGTTGCCGTGGCCAGTTTGCCGAAGCCGGTGGCCGGCCGGGCGGTCCGGGCGGTCCGGGTTGGGGTGGCGGTCGTCCGCCGGGCGGCCGTGACCAGGTCGTGGTCTGCGGCAGCGAGAACAATCGTTACAAAGTCTGCCCGATCGACCTGCGCGGCGCGCGCGTGGCCATCGTCAACAACGATTCGGACACCCGCTGCATCGAGGGCCGCAACTGGGGCACCAATCGCGACGGCATCTGGGTCAATGGCGGCTGCCGGGGGCGTTTCGCCATCCAGCGCCGCTGGTAATCGCGGCCGGCTCCGGGCCGCATGCTAGAATTCGGGGTCTTTTCCACCCGATTATTGGCCGTCGGCGGCCCGGAGCAAGCAGCGCATGCGCACGCATTTTTGCGGTCTCATCGACGAGACCCTAGTCGGCCAGCAGGTCACCCTGTGTGGCTGGGTCAATACGCTCCGCCTGCAAAGCCACGTGGCCTTCGTCGACCTTCGCGACCACGAGGGCATTGCCCAGGTCGTGATCGATCGCGACAACGAAGCCGCTTTCAAGCTGGCTGGCGAGATCGGCTACGAATATTGCATCCGTGTCTCTGGCACGGTGCGCAAGCGCATTGCCGCCAACGACAAGCTGCGCACCGGTACGGTCGAACTGGTCGCTGCCACCGTCGAGGTCCTCAACGCCGCGAAGGATCTCCCCTTTGCGCTGCACGAGAGCCCCAACGAAGACATGCGCATGACCTACCGCTACCTGGACCTTCGCCGTCCGGAGATGCAGAAGATCATGCGCACGCGTATCGCCCTGGTGCGGTCGTTGCGCCGTTATCTCGACGACGCCGGTTTCCAGGACATCGAAACGCCCATCCTGACGAAAGCCACGCCCGAGGGCGCGCGCGACTACCTGGTGCCCAGCCGCGTGCATCCGGGCCAGTTCTACGCGCTGCCGCAGTCGCCGCAGTTGTTCAAGCAGATCCTGATGATGGCCGGCTTCGACCGCTACTACCAGATCGCCCGCTGCTTCCGCGACGAAGACCTCCGCGCCGACCGCCAGCCGGAATTCACCCAGCTCGACCTTGAGTTCGCCTTCGTCGAAGAACGCGACGTACAGGATTTTGTCGAGGCGCTGATCCGCCATGTGTTCAAGGATGTGATCGACGTCGAGCTGGACGCCTCGTTCCCACGCATGACCTGGGCCGAGGCCATGCAGCGCTTCGGTTCGGACAAGCCCGACTTGCGCAATCCGCTGGAGCTCATCGACGTCGCCAGCGCCGTGAAACATGTGGAATTCCAGGTGTTCGCAGGCCCCGCCAACGATCCGCATGGACGCGTGGCCGCACTGCGCGTGCCCGGTGGCGCCACCATGACCCGCAAGGACATCGACCAGCTCACCGAGCATGCCGCCAAGTACGGCGCCAAGGGGCTGGCGTGGCTGCGCGTGGAAGACAAATCCAAGGGGCGCGAAGGCATCTCCTCGCCCGTGGCCAAGTTCCTCGACGACGCGGCGCTGGCCTCGTTGTTCGACCTCACCGGCGCCGATACCGGCGACATGCTGCTCTTCGGCGCAGGTGCCTGGAAGACGGTCACCGACTTCATGGGCCAGGTGCGCCTGAAGGTCGGCCGTGACCGCGGTTTGGTGATCGAAGGCTGGAAGCCGCTGTGGGTCACCGACTTCCCGATGTTCGAATACGATGCCGAGGAACAGCGCTTCGTCGCGCTGCATCATCCGTTTACCGCACCGAAGGTCGACGACATCGGCGACCTTCGTGCCAACGCCGCCACCGCGGTCAGCCGCGGCTATGACATGGTGCTCAACGGCAACGAAATCGGCGGCGGGTCGATCCGTATCCATCGCCCGGACATGCAAAGCGCCGTGTTCGGCCTGCTGGGCATCGGCGAGGAAGAAGCCGAGGCCAAGTTCGGCTTCCTGCTCAAGGCGCTGAAGTTCGGCGCGCCGCCCCACGGTGGCCTGGCCTTCGGCATCGACCGCATCGCCGCGCTGATGGGCGGTACCGAATCGATCCGCGACGTCATCGCTTTCCCCAAGACCACCAGCGCGCAGGACCTCATGACCGACGCACCGTCGCCGGTGGCCCTGGCCCAGCTGAAGGAACTGCACGTCCGCGTGGCCGACGCGCCGGCCAAGGGATAGCTGCCGGTGACGACAGAGCACGTCATCCTGCTGCATGGTCTGTGGATGCGTGCCTTCGCCATGGGCCTGTTGCGCCGCCGGCTGATCGAGCAAGGCTTTCAGGTTCATCGCTTCGAGTACATGAGCGTGGCCGGCACGCCCGAGCGTGCGATCGTCCGCCTGCAGCGGAAGATGCGCGAACTGGCGCCGGCGCCGGTACATCTGGTCGGGCACAGTCTGGGCGGCATGCTGGCGCTGCTGGCCTGCGTGGATGACGACCTGCCCGACGGCCGCATCGTCTGCCTGGGCTCGCCGCTAGCTGGCAGCGCCGCCGCGCGCGGCCTGATCGGTCACTGGGGTGGCGACCGCCTGCTGGGCAATGCCCGGGAACTCCTCGAGCACGGCTTCGAAAGCTGGGACGGCCCGCGGGAGGTCGGCATGGTGGCCGGTTACCTGCCCGTGGGCCTTGGTTCGGTGGTGGGGGAACTGGCCGACGAACATGACGGTTCGGTGTCGGTGGCCGAAACCCGCCTGCCGGGCCTGGCCGACCACTGCATGGTGGAAACCACCCATACGGGGCTGCTGATGTCCGCCGAGGTGGCGCGGCAGGCCGCCGCCTTCCTGCGCGACGGCCGTTTTGCGGCCGCCCCCGCCCAGGCAGGGTAGGCGCCAGGACGCCGGATGCGCGTTTTGGAGTAAAATCCCCGGCTTCGCCACCTTGCAGCACGCAGGAACATCCCATGGGTAGAGGCCCGTCCATCGAAGGTCGCAAGAACGCCGAAGACGCCAAGCGCGCCCGGGTGTTCACCAAGCTGATCCGCGAAATCACCGTCGCGGCTCGCTCGGGCGTGGCCGACCCTGCCGGTAACCCACGCCTGCGTTCGGCCGTGGACAAGGCGCTGTCGGCCAACATGACCAAGGACACCATCGAACGCGCCGTCAAGCGCGGTTCGGGTGCCGATGGCGGCGCCGACATGCAGGAAGTCCGCTATGAGGGCTACGGCCCGGGTGGCGTGGCCATCATCATCGACTGCGTCACCGACAACACCACGCGTGCGGTGGCCGATGTGCGCCACGCGCTTACCAAGCACGGCGGCAACCTGGGCACCAACGGTTCGGTGTCGTTCCAGTTCGCCCGTACCGGCGAGATCGTCTTCGCCACGGGCGGCGATGCCGCCAGGGAAGAAAAAATCCTCGAGGCGGCGCTTGAAGCCGGCGCGGACGACGTGGTGAACGAAGGCGGCATGAGCACCGTGCTATGTGCCGGCGAGCACTACCACGCGGTCGAGGAAGCGCTTAAAAGCGCTGGCCTGAAAGCGGAAAGCTCCGACCTGGTCATGCGTCCAGCCAATCGCGTGGCCGTGCCCGCGGAGGTGGAAGACACCTTGCGCGACCTCATCGAGTGGCTCGAAGAACTCGACGATGTCCATGAGATCTATCACAACGCCGCGCTCACCGCGCCGGTCGAAGGCTGAAGCGTCGCGGGCGGCCCATCGGCCCGCAGCGACCACCCACACCATGACGCGCATCATCGGCATCGACCCGGGCAGCCAACGCACGGGCGTGGGGATCATCGACGTTGCCGACGACGGCAGCCTTCGCCACGTATTCCACGGCGCGCTGGCCGTGGCCGGCGAGGCCACCTTTCCGCTGCGGCTGAAACGAATTTTCGACGAATTGCAGGTTATCGTTGGCACGCACCAGCCCACCGAGGCCTCCATCGAGCGTGTCTTCATGGCCCGCAATCCCGATTCGGCACTTAAACTGGGCCAGGCGCGCGGCGCTGCCATTTGCGCGCTGGTCAACCAGGGGATCGTCGTGCACGAATATGCGGCCAGTGAAGTGAAGCAAGCGGTCGTCGGCGCTGGGCGCGCCGACAAAACCCAGGTGCAGCACATGATCGGCATCCTGTTGTCGATCAAGGGCCCCATCCAGGCCGATGCCGCCGATGCCCTGGCGATCGCCGTAACCCATGCCCATACCCGCTCGAGCACCGAGCGGCTGGGTATTCCCCGCACCGCATGGAGGCGGCGCCGATGATCGGACGTTTGCGCGGCATCCTGGTAACCAAACAGCCGCCCAGCCTGTTGATCGACGTCGGTGGCGTGGGCTACGAGGTGGACGCCCCAATGTCCACCATCTACGAGCTTCCAGCTACGGGCAAGGAAGTAACCCTCCTCACCCACCATGCGGTGAAGGAAGACTCCGTTGCCCTGTATGGCTTCATGCACGAACACGAGCGGGCGCTGTTCCGGAACCTGCTCAAGGTGTCCGGCATCGGGGCCAAGATCGCCCTGGCGGTGCTCTCGGGCGTCTCCACCGACCAGTTCTCGCGCCTGGTACTTGCCGGCGATGTGGTGGCACTCACCAAGATCCCCGGTATTGGCAAGAAAACAGCCGAACGCATCGTGGTGGAACTACGCGACCGCGTGGACGCCAACGGCGTGGCCATGCCTGCCAGCGGCGCGATGCCGTCGGGTGCGCCGCTGGACGCCGCCGGCGAAGCCACCGTCGCGCTGCTGCAACTGGGCTACAAGCCGGTGGAAGTGTCGCGCCTTGTACAGAAAACCGCGGCCGACGGCGATGACGCCGAGGCCATCATCCGCAAGGCGCTGCGCGCCGCGCTGGGGAATTGATCGTGCAAACCAATGAAACCCGACGTCATTCGCTGGCCGCACTCGCGGCCGGCGCCGTTGGCGTCGTCTTCGGCGATATCGGTACCAGCCCGCTATACGCGATGAAGGAAACCCTTGGCACGCACGGCATGCAGCCGGAATCAGGTGCCGTGCTTGGTGTGCTGTCATTGATTTTCTGGGCGCTGATCATGGTGGTGTCCCTGAAGTACGTGACCTTCGTGATGCGCGCGGACAACAAGGGCGAGGGCGGCATCATGGCGCTGATGGCGCTTGCCCAGCGCAGCATGGTGGGCAGCCCGCGGGCGCGCTGGGTGCTGGCGGCCATCGGCATTTTCGGTGCCTCGCTGTTCTACGGCGACGGCGTGATCACCCCGGCCATGTCGGTGCTCTCGGCGGTGGAGGGTCTGGAGATCGCAGCGCCCGGCCTGGATGCCTACATCATTCCCATTTGCGTGGTGATCATCCTGCTGCTGTTCGGCATCCAGCGCCACGGCACGCACCTGGTAGGCCGGGCCTTCGCGCCGGTGATGATCGTCTGGTTCATCGTTCTTGCCGTGCTGGGCGCGCGGCAGATCATCGCCCATCCCCAGGTGCTCTATGCACTGAACCCGATGTATGCGGTGGAGTTCTTCCAGTCCCACGGCCGTGGCGCGTTCATTGCGCTCGGCGGCGTGGTGCTGGCGCTCACCGGCGCCGAGGCGCTGTATGCCGACATGGGTCATTTCGGCAAGCGTTCGATTCGCCTGTCGTGGTTCTTCTTCGTGCTGCCGGCGCTCCTGATCAACTACTTTGGCCAGGGCGCGCTGTTGCTGCACGACCAGACGGCGATCGAGAATCCGTTCTACCGGCTGGTGCCCGAAAGCCTGCTGTACCCGATGGTGGTGCTGGCCTCCACGGCCGCGCTGATTGCCTCGCAGGCGGTGATTTCCGGTGCGTTCTCGATGACTCGCGAAGCCATGCAGCTGGGTTATTCCCCGCGCATGGCGGTCAAGCACACCTCGCACCAGATGTCGGGACAGATCTTCCTGCCATGGATCAACCGGCTGTTGCTGGTACTGGTGCTGCTGGCCGTGGTGGGCTTCCGCTCATCGAACAACCTGGGTGCGGCCTACGGCATCGCGGTGACGGGCACCATGACCATGACCACCATGCTGGCACTGGTGGTGGCGCGCAAACGCTGGAACTGGAGCTGGCCGGCAGTGATCGCCACGGGCGTCATATTCCTGATCGTCGACTTCGCCTTCTTCGGCGCCAATGCACTGAAGATCGCCCATGGCGGCTGGTTCCCGCTGGTGCTGGGCGTGGTGATCTTCACCATGATGACCACCTGGCGCCGCGGCCGCGATCTGGTGGTACGCGAGATCAAGCAATCGGGCCTGGCGCTGGCTCCCTTCATCGAGAACATCGGCGAACACCCGCCGCTGCGCGTGCCGGGTACGGCGGTATTCCTTACCGCCAACCAGAACGCCGTGCCGCACGCCATGCTGCATAACCTGAAGCACAACAAGGTGCTGCACGAGCGCAATGTGATGCTCACCGTGGACGTTCTTGAAACGCCGGTAGCCGATAACGACGAGCGCCTGGACATCGTGGACATGGGCGGCGGCTTCTACGGCCTGCAGGTGCGCTTCGGCTTTGCCGAAGATCCCAACATCCCGCTTGCCCTGCAGCGCTGCTCGGCCAAGGGCCTGGGCTTCGACCTGATGGACACCACGTTCTTCCTGTCTCGCGAAACCATCGTCGCCGACGTCCGCCGGCCGGGCATGGCGCTGTGGCGCGACAAGCTGTTTGCCTTCATGGCACGCAATGCGCTGCCGGCCACGGCGTTCTTCCAGATCCCGGGCAACCGGCTGATTGAGCTGGGTGCGCAGGTGGAGATTTAGCGGAAGGTTAGCGCGGGCGCCCGGCGTCTGGCCGGGGGTCAGGCGAATTACTGTGGCGCGGGCTTGCCGGCCCTGACAATTCCTGCTGTGGGCGCGCAACTCATCATCCAAACGTTGATGGCCATCTGGGCCACGTGGATCGGCGTGGCCACGCTTCAGCACAAGTCATTCCTGGGCGACCCGAATGCCTCGTCATCGGGGCAGCACCTACGTTGCTCAAGTCGCCCCAACAATGGGTGACAGTCGGCTCGTTCGATGCACGGATATTGAAAGCACTACCTGACAGTGCGGTTAGGATGGCCATGCCGGTGGCGACCGGCCAACCATGGAAAGGAATCAATATGAATCTAGGTAGCGTATGCGCTGACATCAGCTTTCAGCTGGAGCGATCTGGTCATCAGCGCCAGATAAAAACTTTTGAAGAAAGATCGACTTCGAAAGCTAGCACTAACGAAAGCTTTTCAAGCTGTCTTTTCAAGGTAGCCCAGCGTGCATGGGTCAAAATGGCGAAAGTTGCGATGGACAGGCCGGTTTCAACGCTCGCCTACGGCTTGGCGGGAGGTGGAATCGTCAAAATCAACGCCCTGCCTCTTTCTGAAGCTTCCGGGACACAGCATCTTTCCGTGCCCACTATGAAGTTTGCCGAGGCATTCGAAGAGTGCATGCTCGAGCATCGCCACGACAATTTCCCTATTCGAAACATGCAGGCCAGGTGCCTGGGAGAGCTCATCGGCGATACCTGTTCCGACAGGGAGCCTGGCACTTCAAGCAGATATAACTTCGGCATATGGCACGATGAATCAAACGATAGAAATCAAAATGTATGCAGGCAGTTGGCTGGACGGGCTGCTGGAGTTCACGCAACGGTTCGATCCGCACATAAAACAGCTGAGATGATCATTAAAGATGTCGTGCGGGACGTCACGGATAACCAGAAGGAAGCGGGGCTAGCCGATGCCCTGCGTATCATCGATCACTACGGCCTTCGTGGCGAAGTGGATGGTTCCCTCATCGACTCAGAGGATGTCTCTAAATGGGTCTCCGGACACCGGTCTGAATTGCAACACGGGGGTCACGTATGGCCGCCGAGTTACCGTGAATTCATCCACGCGGCAAGTAACAGATACAAGGAAAGTGGCGATATAAGGGATCAAGAAACATATCGAAGTGTTCTTGATGGCATCGACAGGATGAATCTTGAGCCCTATGAAGATAGATATTTCGGCGAGATCGCACAGTACATAGCGGATGAGCTAAAGGTCTAGGATGTGCGATGTGGGTCTGGAAGCCTCGCTTCGCCAGAGGTGACCGTCCGAGTCCCGAGGCATGGCATGACGTGGTCTTAACCCGAGCCGATGTCCAAAATTCCCGGCCTGTTGCAGGGCATAGGGTGCCGAACCACCTCATATGGACACGACCCGTGGGCTGCATCGAAGATCAATTCAGCATAATCTGCGAGCGGGTGGGGGCGTTGTTCGACCTCAAGGCTAATGCCTGAGTCGGGAAACATCCCCGTTAATGTCATAATGCGCCGATGACCGACCGCATCGTCACCGCCGTTGCCGCCATGGACGACGAGGCCCTCGAGGCCTCGATCCGCCCGAAGCGACTGTCCGAGTACCTCGGGCAGCAGGCGGTGCGCGAACAGATGGCCATCTATATCGAGGCGGCACGGCGGCGGGGTGGGGCGCTTGACCACACGCTGATCTTCGGGCCACCAGGCCTGGGCAAGACCACCCTTTCCCATGTCATCGCCAACGAGTTGGGGGTGAAGCTGCGCAGTACCTCCGGCCCCGTGCTGGAGCGGGCAGGGGACCTTGCCGCCCTGCTGACCAACCTCGAACCCAACGACGTGTTGTTCGTGGATGAAATCCACCGGCTTTCCCCCGTGGTGGAGGAAGTGCTGTATCCGGCGATGGAAGATTTCCAGATCGACATCATGATCGGCGAAGGGCCCGCGGCGCGCTCGATCAAGCTGGACCTGCCGCCCTTCACCCTGATCGGCGCCACCACCCGCGCAGGCCTGCTTACCGGGCCCCTGCGCGACCGCTTTGGCATCATCCAGCGCCTGCAGTTCTACGACGTGGACGAACTCACCGCGATCGTCCGCCGCGCCGCGCGCATCCTCAACATCGAGTGCGCACTGGAAGGGGCGGTGGAGATCGCCCGTCGTTCACGCGGCACGCCGCGGATCGCCAACCGTCTGCTGCGCCGCGTGCGCGACTTCGCCGAAGTGCGTGGCGACGGCACCATCACCCACCTGGCCGCCCGCGCGGCCATGGACATGCTTAAAGTGGACCAGGAAGGCTTCGACGACCTCGACCGCCGCCTGCTTCACATCATCATCAACAATTTCGAAGGTGGTCCGGTGGGCGTGGAGTCGCTGGCGGCCGCGCTTTCGGAAGATCGCGGCACCCTCGAGGACGTGGTCGAGCCCTACCTGATCCAGCAGGGCTATCTGATCCGGACCGCCCGCGGCCGCATGGCCAGCGCCAAGGCGTGGCGGCACCTGGGCCTGTCGCCGCCGCCACGGCAGCCGCAGGCGCCGGACCTTTTCGGCAGCGAAGAGGCATGAATACAGGGTTTTCCTGGCCGGTTCGCATCTACTGGGAAGATACGGACGCAGGCGGCGTGGTCTACCACGCCAGCTACGTGCGGTTCCTGGAACGGGGCCGTACCGAGTTCCTCCGCGCCGGCGGCATGGACCAGGTGCGCCTGAGCCAGGAGACGGGCCTGGGCTTCGTGGTGAGGGAAATGACCCTGGATTTCCTCCGCCCGGCCCGACTGGATGATGAACTGCTGGTCACGGTGGCGGTCAAACAGCGTCGTTCAGCAAGTATTCTTTTCGCCCAGGAGATTCACCGGATCGACGGGACGCCGCTATTGCGCGCCACGGTCCGGGTCGCCTGCGTTGAGCTTGCCTCCATGCGGCCGGTAGTGATTCCCCCCGATCTATTCCCCCATTCCCTTGTCGTTGCACCCGCTGGAGAGACCTGATCCGATGAACGGTGGACTGAACGTATTCAAGCTGGTCACCGATGCCAGCATTCCCGTCCAGCTGGTGATGCTGCTCCTGCTGGTGTTCTCGTTCCTGTCCTGGGTAATCATCATCCGCAAGTACTCGCAGATGAAAGTCGCCCACGACAACGCCGAGAGCTTCGAAGAGCGCTTCTGGTCCGGCGCCGACCTTGCGGGCCTCTATCGCGAGGTAAGCGCCCGCGGCGATCACGCCCACGGCCTGGACAACGTCTTCGAAGCCGGTTTCCGCGAGTTCGCCCGCCAGCGCAAGAGCCGTGGCGGCGATCCGGTCCGCGTGGTCGAGGGCGCCGAGCGCGCCATGCGCGTGGCAGGCACCCGCGAGATCGGCAAGCTGGAACAGAATCTCGAGTTCCTCGCCAACGTCGGTTCGATCAGTCCGTACGTGGGCTTGTTCGGCACCGTGTGGGGCATCATGGGCGCCTTCCAGGGCCTGGGCGAAATGAAGGACGTCACCATTTCGGTGGTGGCCCCGCACATCTCCGAGGCGCTGATCGCCACGGCCATGGGCCTGTTCGCCGCCATCCCCGCGGTATGGGCCTATAACCGCTACGCCAACAAGGTCGAGCGGATCGCCTCGCGCTACGAGGTCTTCCAGGAAGAGTTCTCCTCGGTGCTGCAGCGGCAGATCCAGTCTTCCGACGACCTGGCCTGAGCCGGCGGGAGCCGATAACCCTATGCGCCACGCAACCAAGCGGGTCAAACGGAAGCTGAAGTCCGAGATCAACGTCGTGCCTTATATCGACGTGATGCTCGTGCTGCTGATCATCTTCATGGTCACCACCCCGATGATGAACCTCGGGGTGGATATCCAGCTGCCGCAGACCGAAGCGAAATCCCTGAAGGACAAGAAAGACCCCGTCGTCATCTCGGTCGACGAGGCCGGCCAGCTGTATCTCACCTTCGAAGGTACCAAGCGCCAGCCCACCGACATCGACGGCCTGCGCACCAAGATCACCGCGTTCCACGACGCCAACCCGGAACTGCAGGTATTGATCGCCGGCGACGAACGCGTGCCGTACGGCAAGTTCTACGAGATCCTGCCAATCCTGCAGACCGCGGGTGTCTCCAACATTGGACTGATGAGCCAGCCGCAGTCGGGCGGGAAGAATGGAAAACCCTAAGGGCACGCCCAAGGCGGTCGTCCTTGCCGCCATCCTGCACCTTGGCATCGTCGCCTTCCTGTTCCTGGCGATCCTGCCGTGCTCGGACTACGCCGGCTTCTTCGACAAGCTGGGGTTGCCTGCGTCGTGGAACCCGATCACCTGCGAACGGCCGATCGAGCTGCCGGGGCAGATCATCCATGCCTCCCTGATCGGCCCCACGGGATCGCCGCCGCCGAAGGTTACCCAGACAAAACCTGTCAAGGATGCAACCCCGCCGCCGCCCACGCCGCCACCGCCCACCCCGCCGCCGCCGGTCAAGCCGCCCGATCGCGATCTCCCGCCGCCGCCCAAGCAGCCGGACCTGAAAGACCAGGAAAAGGTGGTCGAGGACGCTTTGCAGAAGGCCGAGGACGCCAAGAAGCTGCAGGAAGAGAAGCAGAAGCAGCAGCAGGCCGAGCTCGACGCCCAGGCCGCCAAGGCCAAGAAGCAGAAGGAAATCGACGAGCTCTTCAACAAGCTGGACGCGGCCCAGGCCGCGACCAAGAAGGCCGACGCGTCCAAGAAACAGGCTCAGGACAAGGCCCAGGAACTGAAGAACGCCTCCAACGACGCCCTGCCGGACCTGCCCAACGCCGACCAGAAGCAGACCGGCACCAACGGCGCCGATACCGGGCTCGTGGGCCGCTACCAGGCGGCCATCCAGAATGCGGTGACCCAGCACTGGATCCAGCCCGATACCGTCCAGTCCGGGACCACCTGCAAGGTGCACGTCACCCAGATCCCGGGCGGCGATGTCCTCAGCGTCAGCGTGGATTCCAGTTGCCCGTACGATGCTGCCGGTCGCCAGTCGGTCGAAAACGCCGTCCTGGCCGCCAAGCCCTTGCCCTACCAGGGCTTCGAATCCGTCTTCCAGCGTGACATAACCATCACCTTCAGGCCGCAATGATCCCGCCCATGCGAAAACTGACTCATCTCCTAGCCTTCGCCCTCGCCGCCGCGGCCGCCTTCGTGGCCGGCCCCGTGGCCGCCCAGTCGCTCAACGTCGATATTACCCAGGGCTTGAAGTCCGCCACCCCGATCGCGGTGGTGCCTTTCGCCCAGGCCGAAGGTACCCCGCTGCCCACCGATGTCGCCGACGTCATGCGGGCCGACTTCAACCGCTCAGGCAAATTCCGCGCCCTGGACAAGAAGGACATCGTCGAGATGCCTTCGAAGGGGTCGGACATCCAGTTCGCCACCTGGCGCCTGCTCAAGCAGAACTACATCACCGTTGGCCGCATCGTCGATGCCGGCGGCGGCATGCTGCGGGTGGAATACGAGTTGTGGGACGTCAACCGCCAGCAGAGCCTGCTGTCCCAGGCGTTCACTGCCCCGGCAGGCGACCTGCGCGGCGTGGCCCACCAGATCGCCGACCAGATCTACGAAAAGATCACCGGCGTTCGCGGTGCCTTCTGGACCCGCATCGCCTACGTCACGGCGGTGGGCCTGAACCGCAATGCCAGCTACTCGCTGATCGTGGCCGATTCCGATGGCTACAACCCGCAGGTCGTGGCTCGTTCGAAGGAATCCCTGCTGTCGCCGGCCTGGTCGCCGGACGGCCGCAAGATCGCCTACGTGTCGTTCGAAAGCGGCAATTCGGCCGTGTACGTGCAGGACATCGGCACCGGTTCGCGCACCCTGATCGCCTCGCACCCCCGCGGCATCAACAGCGCCCCGGCGTGGTCCCCGGACGGCAGCAAGCTGGCGGTGTCCCTGTCCTACGTGGGGAACCCTGAGATCTTCGTCATCGACGTGGCCTCCCGCCAGGAGCGCCGGATCACCAACAACGTATCGATCGATACGGAGCCGGTGTTTACCCCGGACGGCCAGTCGATCATCTTCACCTCCGACCGCTCCGGCAAGCCGCAGCTCTACCAGACCTCGGTGGGCGGAGGCGATGCCCAGCGCATCACCTTCAGCGGCGGTTTCAACGCCAGCGCCTCGATCAGCTACGACGGCAAGCAGATTGCCATGGTGCAGGGCAACGGGAACGTGTATCGTATTGCCATCATGGACCGTAGTCTTGGCGGCCAGGTGCGCTACGTTTCGCCGGGTAACGTCGACGATTCGCCCAGCTTTGCGCCGAACGCCGGGATGCTTCTTTATGCTGCATCGCAGGGAACCCGCGGTGTGCTGTATGCGGTATCGGCCGATGGCCTGGTGCGCCAGCGCCTGGTTCTGTCGGACGGCGATGTCCGCGAACCGTCTTGGGGACCTTACCGGCAGCGTTGAAGCCCCAGGCGCGCTTGGCGCGACGGGGAAACACGGCAGGCGCGGGATTCCGCGCCTTTGCCATGAGAGAATTTGGCGGTTGGCTTTAGAAGGTCATCTGCGAAAGCGTGGGCAGGGGTGCGGGACAGCGCCTCGCCGGCGCCAGCTTTAAAAACAACAGCCGGACCACCGGCGAGCCTGTCCCAAAAAAGAAAACCGACTGTCGGATCCCAAACTGTTGAAGGAACGTCCCATGAATAAGACCGTTCGCGTCACCCTCGCCGCCCTGCTCTGCGTTGGCGCGGTGGCCGCTTGCTCGAAGAAGGCTGTGAAGCAGCCGCCTCCGCCGCCGCCGGCAGAGACCACCCAGACCCAGGCCCCGACCAACGACGGCGCCTACACGCCCGAGTCGCTGGATACCGTCGACTGCCTGCGTCAGCGCACCGTGTATTTCGACTTCGACAGCAACGAAGTGAAGCCGGAATACCAGGCTTTCCTCGCCTGCCACGCCAAGTACCTGCGTGACCGTCCGTCGGCCCAGATCCGTCTGACCGGCAACACCGACGAGCGCGGCACCCGCGAGTACAACCTGGGCCTCGGCGAGCGCCGTGGCAACGCTGTCCAGGGCGTGCTGGCTGGCCAGTCGGGCCAGGTCACCGTCGTCTCGAAGGGCAAGGAAGATCCGACCTGCCGCGAGCACAACGAAGACTGCTGGTCGAAGAACCGTCGCGTTGAGATCGAATACACCGCGAAGTAATGATGGTGTTGTCCAGGAACCACCTGGCCACATGCAGCGTGGCGGCCTTCATGGCCGCCACGTTGTTTGGCTTTGCTTTCCCCGTGCAGGCGCAGGACACGCGTCTATCGCTGGCCGAGCGCGTCAGCCGCCTGGAACAACAGGCGCAGGCCAACCAGGCCAATGCAAGCACGGTCAACCAGATTTCCGAACTGCAGCAGCAGAACGCCCAGCTGCAGGGCAAGATTGAAGAGCTGCAGCACCAGCTGCAGACCATGCAGGACACCGGCAAGAGCCAGTACGTGGACCTCGACACCCGCATGGGCCGTCTTGAGGGCAACCGTGCCGGTGCCGCACCTGGCACAGGCCCCGCGTCGGCGTCGGCCGCCACCACGCCCACACCGGCCTCGGCCGATAGCACCACCGACGACATGATGGCGCCGCCTCCTCAGCCGGCCTCGATCACCCCCGTGGGTGGCCGTGGCGCAGCACCGGCCGCCACCAAGGCGCCCGCTCCGCAGGCGGTCGACCCGGCTCAGCAAACCGCCTACAACGCGGCCTTCACGGCCCTGCGTGGCGGCGATTTCGCCACGTCGGCGAAGGGTTTCAAAGATTTTCTTACCAAGTACCCGGACAGCCCGCTGGCGCCCAACGCCTATTACTGGCTGGGTGAGTCCTATTACGGCGCCACCAACTATTCCGTGGCGTTGGAAGCCTTCAAACGCCTGGTCGGCCATTGGCCCACCAGCGAGAAAGCGCCTGATGCCCTGCTGAAGATGGGCTACTGCCAGCAGTTGCTCAAGCAGCAGAACGAAGCAGTGGCCACACTCAAATCGGTGTCGGTGAAGTATCCCGGCTCCAAGGCCGCCAGCCTTGCTGCCGAGCGCCTGCGCCGCATGCAGCAGCCGGCGAACTAACGGGCCCATAGCGATGAACGCCGAGGCCCCCGTGGCGAACGCGGCGGCCCCCCGGGCCGAACGCCTGCGCATCACCGAGATCTTCCACTCCATCCAGGGTGAGGCCGACGCCATCGGCTGGCCCACGGTATTCGTACGCCTCACTGGGTGCCCCCTGCGCTGCGTGTGGTGCGATACCGAATATTCCTTCCATGGCGGCCAATGGCACGACATCGATGCCATCCTCGCTGAGGTAGCCAGCCATGGCGCGCGGCACGTATGCGTGACCGGCGGCGAACCGCTGGCGCAGAAGCGCTGCCTGGTGCTGCTGGAGAAGCTTTGCAACGCCGGTTACGAGGTATCGCTTGAGACCTCCGGTGCACTGGATGTATCGGCGGTCGACCCACGCGTGCGCAAGGTGATGGACCTGAAGCCGCCGGACTCCGGCGAGAGCGCCCGCAACCTGTGGTCGAACCTTGAGCACCTGTTGACCCACGACCAGGTCAAGTTCGTCATCGCCAGCCGCGGCGATTTCGAATGGTCGCGCGATGCCGTTGCCCAGCATGCGATCGACCGCACCTGCATGGTGCTTTTCTCCCCTGTCCACGGCAAGGTAGATCCCCGCGAGCTTGCCGAATGGATTCTGGCCGAACGCCTGCCGGTGCGTTTCCAGATGCAGCTGCACAAGCTGTTGTGGAACGACGCCGCCGGCCACTGATCGAGTCGAGTGATGAACGAAGCAAAACAACCCCGCGCCGTGGTGCTGGTATCCGGCGGCATGGATTCAGCCGTGACCATTTCCCTGGCCCGGGAGATGGGTTTCGAAGTGTTCGCGCTGAGCGTGGCCTACGGCCAGCGCCACAACTCCGAACTGGACGCCGCCGCACGTGTTGCCAGCATGCTCGGCGCCGCCGCGCACAAGACGGTCACCGTTGACCTGCGCAGCATCGGCGGCTCGGCGCTCACCGCCGACATCGACGTGCCGGAAGAGGGTGGCGAGGGCATTCCGGTGACCTACGTACCGGCCCGCAACACCATCATGCTTTCCATCGCGCTGGGGTGGGCCGAAGTGCTGGGCTCCATCGATATCTTCTGCGGCGTCAACGCGGTGGATTATTCCGGCTACCCCGACTGCCGCCCGGCCTTCATCGAGGCCTTCCAGACCCTGGCCAACGTCGCCACCAAGGCTGGTGTGGAAGGCCACCGGATGACCATCCACGCCCCGCTGATGGCCATGAGCAAGGCCGATATCGCGCGGGAAGGGGCCCGTCTGGGCATCGATTTCAGCCAGACCGTCAGCTGCTACCAGGCCGACACGGAAGGCCGTGCCTGCGGCCACTGCGATGCCTGCCGCCTGCGTCGGCAGGGCTTCGAGGCCGCGGGCCTGGCCGATCCCACCCGCTACGTGTTGTGACCTGAGAACCCAACCGGTTAAACTATCAGGCTATCGCTCCGGGCCGTTAGCTCAGTTGGTAGAGCAGCGGACTTTTAATCCGTTGGTCGATGGTTCGAATCCATCACGGCCCACCATCCTTACCGTAGCGATCTGAATCCAAGGCGGATATCCGCCGCCAACAGCGCTGGCTGCTCCCATGCGGCGAAGTGTCCGCCCTTGGCAGGCCGGTTGTAGTAAATGAGCTTGGGAAAGGCTTCCTTCGCCCAGCTTTGCGGCGCCTGGTAGAGCTCATCGGGGAAGGCACTGATGGCAACGGGCACGGTGACGCCCTGCGGCGCGAAGAACGCGAGCTTGTTTTCCCAATACAGGCGGGCCGACGATATCGCCGTACTGGTCACCCAATAGAGCGTGATGTTATCGAGGACGTCATCCCGCGTGAGGCCTTCGGGCTTTCCGTCAAATACGCGTGCGATGAGCTCGTAACTGCGTGCGTCGTGATCGAGTATCCAGGCGGCCAGTCCAACAGGTGAATCCTCGATGGCGTACAGGCTCTGGGGCCGTAGCCTCATTTCGTTGGCGTAGCCCAGGCCTGTTTTGTAGAAGAAATCCAGCTGGCCATAGGCCCGGCTTTCGTCGGGTGAGAGGCCTTCCGGTGGCGGGCCTCCCGCCTGGAGTGCTTTTGAAATCTCAGGCGGTACGGCGGAGGGCATGTTCAAGTGGATGCCCAACACATCCGACGGCGCCAGCACAGCCATCTGCTCGGTGACCGGATCACCCCAATCGCCTCCTTGCGCGACAAAGCGGGAATACCCGAGGCGTTTCATCAAGGTGATCCACGCGCGGGCGATCCGGACCGGATCCCAGCCCGTGGCTGTTGGCTTGCCCGAGAATCCATATCCGGGTAGCGATGGAATCACCACGTCGAACGAATCCGATGCGCGTCCGCCATGTGCCTTGGGATTGACCAGCGGATCGATGATCTTCAGCTGCTCGATGATCGATCCGGGCCATCCATGGGTGACGATAAGCGGCAGGGCCTTTTTATTCTTCGAACGGACATGGATGAAATGGATGTCCAGCCCATCGATCTGGGTCGTGAACTGTGGCAGTGAGTTCAGCCTGGCCTCGACCTTGCGCCAGTCGTACTCCTTCGACCAGTAACCCGCGAGCGCCTGCATGGTGGCAAGCTGAACACCCTGCGACGTATCGGGAACCGTTTCGCGGCTGGGCCATCGCGTGGCATCGATGCGCCGACGCAGATCAGCAAGTACGGCATCGGGAACATTGATCTGGAAGGGGGTAATGGCTGTCCCCTCGCTGATTGTCTGCTGCTCGGTGGTATCCATGGCAGAGGCTCTCCCGGAAAATCCGAGCATGCCCAGCGGAGCCGCGGCGAACGTCGCCGCTGCAGCTCCCAGTAGTTTGCGTCGCATGGGTGACGGCGGGTTGGCATCGTGTGACATGAGATCTCCTATAGGATGAAATCAGTCAGCCTGCCGCTAACGTTGGAATCCGATGAATTGCCTATTCGATCAGATCAGAGCTTGGAGCGCGCGTCGATAGCACTTACGTAATAGGTTTTTCCCCATGGGCGCGCTCATGCCGATGTTACGTTTGCGCCAACAGGTTGCCGGTGCCAGCAAGGGCAGCCTGTCTTATGAAGACATTGCCCGGGCCAGCTGAGCCGCCAGCGCGGCGTTCTGCGCTTCGAGCAGCGCGCCGACGATGCGCCACTGCGCGGCGATGATCACTGCCGCGGCACCGAGGCCCCACAAGAGCAGCTGCGCTTTCGTGGGCATGTGGGCAAGGCGTTCCTTGACGACAGCCATGTCAATCTTGAGTTGGGTAACGTCGATCTTGAGTTGATTGACGTCGACCTTAAGCTGGGTGACATCGATCTTGAGCTGGGCGACGTCCGCATCGATGCGAGCTATCGTGGGTTCGAGATAACACTGGCGATGGCAGCTTGGTCCGTACGCGGCAACCTGGCTGCCATCGGAAAGGTGCACGACGTGACGTTGCGGGGGAATGGCGTCGATAGCCATGAAAGCATCCTGCCTTCGAAGGGTTGCGAATTGCCATGGGACAACGAGCGACACGTGGGAGATGCGTCGATTCTATCCCTGTGCCAAGGGCCGATTATGTAGGAATCGGCCCAAATTCCGCCGGACGAAAACTAGCGCGTCAACGACGCCAGGATGGCCGCGTCCGTTGCGTCCAGGACATCGCCTTCGCTGGCGCGGAAGTGCCGATGGAAGGCGACGACCGCAGCGCGCGGATCATGCGTGTCGTAGCCCACCAGGCGCAAGGCATTCATGGCGTCGAAGCCCGCCGGTGCCGGCAGCAAGGGCAGCGTGTACCAGCGCCCGAATCCATAGCGCGCCAGCTCCGCCCATGGGAAGTACACGCTCGGATCATCCTTGCGCCCGGGCGCGATGTCGGCATGGCCGACCACGGCGGTTTTCGCGATGCCCAGCCGTTGCGTCACGTCATTGAGCAGCGCGATCAGTGCCTGGATCTGTGCGGGTGGGAACGGCGAGTGGCCGTCGTTGACGATCTCGATGCCGATCGAGGCTGAATTGACGTCGGTGATGCTGCCCCAGCGCGATGCGCCCGCGTGCCAGGCGCGGCGTCCGTCGTCCACCAGCTGTCGGATTTCACCGTCCGGGCCCACCAGGTAGTGGGCGCTTACCGGGTCGTCGCCACCCTGCCGGCGCAGCACCTGCAGGGAGGTCGCCATGTCGGGGATCGCCGTATGGTGCAGCACGACAAGTTCAGGACGGCGGGCGCTTTCGTTGGGTGAGGGCGTCCAGCGGGCAAGCGTGCTGCGTTGCGGCGCCGGGCCGCCGGCGCAGGCGGAAAGGAGCAGGCAGGCGGCGAGGGCAAGGGCGCGCAAGGGCATCGGCCGATCATAACTTGCGCGGCGCCGCCCGGCAGTGCAGGATGCATCCGGGGAGAGGGTAAACATGACTCGTTCAGAAACGATCCAGGGGCGGATCGCGCGCGTGCGCGGATTCGAAGTGGAGTTGTTCGAAGACGGATTTTCACTCATCGACCAGGGCGACGTTGTACTCAACCGTCGCTATGTCGGCTTGTCGATGTCCACGCAAGCAGAAGCGTTGCATTTTCTGATAGCCGAGGCTCGCGCCTGGGCGAATGAGTGCCGCGCCCAGATGTAATGGTCGGGGAGACAACGACGGCCCGGGTGTGATCCCGGGCCCTCGCACGATTTCGATGGTGCACGGGGTCAGAGTGAATACTCTGACCCCCATCCCTCTGCGCCCGTACCGCCCGGGCAGTCAGAACAGCGCCGCCGCCTTGGCCAGCGCGATGTACACGCCGATCAGGAACGGGATGCCCACGGCGAGCCATGCCAGCACGCCAATCACGCCGAACGGGCCACGTGCCGCTGCCGCTCGTTGCGTTTCATCGGTGGACGCCTCGTGCTGCAGCGAGCGCTCGTGGGCGAGCTCGGCCTCGGTCATGTGGTACTTCGGATTCACCGGCCGCACCAAGGCGTTGGCGACCAGGCCTACCAGCAGCAATCCGGCCAGGATATACAGCGTGCGGTCGTACACCAGCGTGTTGGCCACGCCGGCGTCGAGCTGCTTCTGCCGCAGCGAGGCGATCAGCATGGGTCCGATCACGCCTGCCACCGACCATGCCGTAAGCAGCCGCCCATGGATGGCACCGACCATCTGCGTGCCGAAGAGATCGGCCAGGTACGCCGGCACCGTGGCGAAGCCGCCGCCGTACATCGACATCACCACGCACACCGCAATCACGAACACGGCGGCCAGGCCCATGTGCCCGAGTGTCGGCAGCGTGCAATAAAGGACGATGCCAAGCACGAAGAACACGAAGTACGTGGCCTTGCGCCCGAGGTAGTCCGAGGCCGAGGCCCAGGCCAGGCGTCCGACGCTATTGAACAGGCTGATCAATCCCACCAGGCCCGCGGCCGCGGCCGCGATGGCAGCCTTCTGCTCGACGGAGAGGCCGGCGGTGCTGGAACCTTTAAGGCCCAGCAGTTCGCCTCCAAAGACATCCTGGAACATCGGGCTTGCCATCGACAGCACGCCGATGCCGGCGGTGACGTTCATGCACAGCACGATCCAGACCATCCAGAATTGCGGCGTGCGCCAGGCACGCGACAGATGCACATGGTGGTTTGAAATCAATCCCGTGGATTTCTCCGCCTTGGGTACCCAGCCGGCCGGCTTCCAGCCGTTGGGCGGCACGCGGAAGCCGAAGGCGCCCAGCGACATCGCCACCAGGTAGATCGCACCCATCACCATCAGCGTGGCGGGGACGCCGGACACGCTGCCTACGCTGAAAACGGACATCAGCTTCACCGCGATCGGAGCGCCGATCATGGCGCCACCGCCGAAGCCCATGATGGCAAAACCGGTGGCAAGGCCGCGCCGGTCGGGGAACCATTTGATCAGCGTGGAAACGGGAGTGATGTAACCCAATCCCTGTCCGATGCCGCCGAGCAAACCGCAGCCCAGGTACACCAACCATAACTGGTGGATGGACACGCCGATGCCTCCCAGCACCAGGCCGCCACCCCAGCAAAGCGCGGCGTAGAAACCCGCCTTGCGAGGCCCGGCATGTTCCAGCCAGCCGCCCCAGATGAAGGCTGAAATGCCCAATACGGCGATGAAGGTTTCGAATATGTGGTTGACGGCCGGGACCGTCCAGTTACACGTGCTGGTGAACATCTGGGCGAAGAAGCCCAGGTTTGCGCAGGCAGCGGCATCGGTGCCCGTGAGCAGCTTGGTCATCGGCAGCCAGAACACCGAGAACCCATAGGCCATGCCGATGGAAAGATGGATGGCCAGCGCCGCGGGGGGCACCAGCCAGCGGTTGAATTTCGGGCCCGCGATGATGCGTTCCCGTGACAGTATTCCGGCAGCGGCCGTCGTGCCCGACATGGTCTTACCCCCTGGTGGCGCGCGGACCCAGGCGGCCCGCGAATCGGCCCATGGTAAATGGACGAAGGCCTGAT
>Ga0307510_10001657_pt1 | contig 24689 bp, 19 predicted proteins | sample 12_EM_MG_FD_207224 | JGI IMG/M metagenome (GOLD analysis project Ga0307510, IMG submission 207224) | Populus trichocarpa ectomycorrhiza microbial communities from riparian zone in the Pacific Northwest, United States - 12_EM | ecosystem: Host-associated > Plants > Roots > Unclassified | place... | reverse complement strand
GCCGCTTCCGATCACTTTTTTTGTTGAAGCCGAACAGGGATCTCCCGGCATGGCTCAGGTCTTCGAGCACTGGCAGCCCGCTGCACATGGTTACGAGCAAGAGGGTGCTGACCGACAGGCTGATCAGAAGCTCCTTTTTCATACGGCGGGTTTTGCGGTCCCGGGTATAGTTTTTCAAGGAAGAAAAATTGTAGAGGATGTGAAAGACGATCAGACCGGTAAACAACAGGCCGAATAATACGTGGATGATCTCAACGGCATCGGCTTTAATGCCGAAATACAGGCAGAGCCCGGTGAGGGCAACGGCTACGAAGCCAAAGGCGATGGATAGGCTTACCAGGTTTCTGTTTCTCATATAATAACGTTGAAAGCGTCGGCTACCCGATAGAAGCCTTATGCAGGAAGGCCTGGAACGCCGGCCGGTATTGCTCGGCTACCAGGATGCGCACCGTGTTGTTGATGATGACATTGTTGCGCTCCACCGCTTGTATCTTGTCCAGCGCGATGATGTAGGAGCGATGGATACGCATGAACTGGCCTGATGGCAATTCCTTTTCCAGCGCTTTCAGGCTCTTTAGGATCATGACCGGCCGTGGCTGATCGCGGAGCCAGATCCGGACATAGTCTTTAACGCCTTCGAAATACAGGACATTATTGAGCGGAATCTTAATGTGTTTGTATTCCGAGCGTACAAAGATAAAAGGGTCGGTCGTCGCCGGGCCGGCGGAGCGATTCCTGTCAAACCATTCCCGCGCCCGATATGCGCTGGCCAGGAATTCTTCATAGTTGAACGGTTTGAGCAGATAATCCAGCGCATTGACGCGAAAGCCTTCCACTGCATATTGGCTGAAGGCCGTCGTAAAGATGATCTTGTGGTGAGGCGTCAGGGCACGGGATAACTCCAAACCAGTCAGGCCGGGCATCTCGATGTCCAGGAAGATCAGCTGGGGAGCGCAGGTCTCGATCTGTTGGATCGCTTCCGTCGCGTTGAGACAGCGCGCCAACAAGTGCAGGAATGGCGTGCGACGCGTAAATTCCTCCATCAGATCCAGCGCCAGCGGCTCATCATCCACGATAATACAGTCGATCGCCATTATCAAAGGGTTTATTTATTCCTCTAAATTAATTTGCAACCGGACTAAAAAAAAGTTTTCCTCCACGATACTTGTAAAGGTATGCCGGTCCGGATAAATGAGCTCGAGCCGTTTTTTCAAATTGTCCAGACCGATGCCGGAGCTGTCTGCCGGGCGCCGGATCTGGGGATAGTTATGGTTGCTGGTAGTGAACAAGAGCTCTTTGCCATTCAGCTGCATATTGACCGAAATGGGCGATTCCCGGGAAACCGACACTCCGTGCTTGAAGGCGTTCTCGATCAACGGAACAAACAGTAGGGGAGCGATCGGAAAATCCTGTGGCAAGGGATGCGGGAACGTGTAGGTTGTCTTTACCCGTGCGGCCTGCCGGATCTCCATCAACTGGATGTACTTCTCCATAAAGGTGATCTCCTCGGAAAGCATCACCCGCTCACGATTGGTATCGTAGAGCAGATAGCGCATCAGCTTACCGAGCTTGTGAATGGTGTCCTGTGCTCTTTCCGGAGAAATGACCGTTAGGGCATAGATATTGTTCAGTGAATTGAAGAAGAAGTGCGGCTGCAGTTGGTATTTGAGGTGTTGAAGCTCCGCCTGGAGGTGCTTGTTCTCGCGGTCTTTCTTGTCGGCCTCCTCCCTGGAATTCTGCTGGTTCTTTTTGATCAGCACGGCCAGCAGTGCCGGGACGAAGAGCGTGAAGAGGTATTGCAGGCTATAATGCGGCGTCTCAAAGCGATCGATACCATTTGGGTCCGGGCCATGTGCGGGCTTGACGCCCTGCGCACCCAGCAGCAACCAGTCGAAACGGAAAGCCACCACCAGCAAAAGGTTCAATCCCAGGTAGGCCACGTATTTCCTCCGCACGAGGAAACGGTCCACGAGCACAAAATAGTTCAGGTAAAACAGCAGGGCCGCCTGGAACACGGGATACCAGGCATGCCGGAGGTCAATGACAGGACCAGGCCCTTTGATGCCGCTGGAGGACAGATAGGGGAACAGCAGGATCAACGCCCAAATGGTCAGGTGGATGATCACCTGCTGTCGGTTGATGGTCAGTTTTCCGTTCACGGTACAAAGCTGTTTATTTTTAGTAATATGGCCATTTTTATCTGATTAGCAAAAACGTGTATTGTAGACCAATCAAAGTCGTTCGAAGAGGAGGCCTAAGAGCCTGCCCACTGTCATGCCCAATAAGGCGCCGACTACAATATCCGACGGATAATGCTTGCCCACATAGATCTGTGCGTAGCCGATGGCTGCCGCCCAAACCCAAAGCCACCGCCATTTTTGTCCGCGCAATGTTTGGATGCCATAGTACCAGAAGGTAGCCAGGCCGAAATGATTGGCGGCATGGGAGGAAGGCATCGAATAGAGACCGCCGCAATCGACCAGGGAGCGAAGTACCGGGATGAGCGCCGGATCCTGGCAAGGCCGTAGGCGTCCGAACCAGGGTTTCAGCAGGGCGGCACTGGTCGTGTCAGTAAGAAAAACACCCAGCAGCGTGAAAAAGATGAATAGCCATGCGCATTGCCGGGCATGCCGAAAAATATAGATAAGCATGAACGCATACAGCGGTGTCCAGGTAGCGGGATGACGCAGCAGCAGCATGATCGGGTCCAAAACGACATGGTCGGAGTCCGTATTTATGAGTCTGATCAGGGCTTTGTCAATATGGTCGATCCACCGGAACAATGACATAAATGTGTTTTTTTGCAAGGAGGAACTGGTACGATGGCCAGGTATACGCAAAAGTGCCCTATGGAGTATCAACTGGCAAACACAATCGAAGTTCTCTGTCCTTTTATCGATGAAGTAGAAGGATATCCCGATTGGCGTGAAGGAAAAGAATTTGATTATCGGGTAAAGACCAGTTATATTTATAAGGATAATTTTGAAATGGGCTAACTGCCCCGAAACCCATGCGTCCTGCAAAAAAGTAAGGGCAAACGAACTTTATTTTATGATAACAGAAACTTTATTGGCAGTCCTTATGGATATAAGAAAGGGGCTGGGTGTTGGCTTCGGTGGACCGACCTGAGACAATAAAACCCGCACCAGCGGGTTTTATATTTGGTACCCTAAATGAATGTATATGGACCATGGGCTTGGGTATGGTTTTGCAGAAGTGATAGGTTATCGAAATGAGCAATAGGCTGGTTCGCCGGTTCGTAGAAGTTTTATTTATTGATGTATGTTAAGAGTTTGATCTGGCTAAGCGATTCGGGTTTAATACCCTATCGAATATTTTCTATGTACCTTTTTATCACGCCCATTGTAAATCGTATATTTTTTTCACTCCCCATTTTAGCATTTTCCATTAATGGCTCAAAGTCGGTTAATGAAACTTTGTTATCATTTACAAATATCAATGTGTCGAAAAAACCTCTATCACATTTAATAGTAATGCTTATTCCATTAAATAAATATTTAACACCCCAATAACCGCTTTTTAAATTATACTCCTCTATTAATGAAAAGTGCTGTAAATATTCTACAAAATATGACTTGATAAAAGCTATTGCATCTTCAGACATCATTAGCCATTTGTTCTCAAACAAATCATTTATCTTATCCTTTCCATAAATTCTCTTAATCAGATTAAAAAACATACAGTACATTATTATAAAGTACCCGAAGCGTGAAGTGAATCGAATTATGGTGACACCAAATTCTCTTCGGCTAAACAATAATAATACTTTTTTTCAGAAGTCATTAGACACATATAAAGTTAGCCTATGCGTTGTCGGTTTAAGACGGTGAATGATGATTGTTTAAATATTTTGTCAGTTCACGAGAAGCTCGTCGAAAAATACCCAGCCCGGTTTTCCTTTGCCAGGATGCCATTCCGGGAGCTTTTTCACCGGATTGGCGACAACCTTCAGACAGCGGATCTTCCGGGGCGGAAAATTGATTTCATAATCTGTCATATAGGCTGGCGTGATCTTTTCCGGTTGCGGGGGAGTTAATGTGCCGAGTTGTATCAGGTGATGTTCGTCTGGGCCGCCCCATACTTCCAGGCTCGTGGGTGGAAAGATGTAGGCGCCGACGTCGACGATACTGGAAAAAGTAAGGTCTTTTATTGTGACGGGTTTTCGGTAATATAGGAGTGCCGACAGGCCATTTTTGTGGAATCCCAGCCATTTGCCGCTGCCAAAGCTAAAGTCGCCCTTGTCCGCGTCGATGAGGACGGTGGGCCGATACTTGAGGTAGTTGGAGTCGACCGGCAGAAGGAGGCGTATGGAGTCAGGGGGATATTTCTGCGTATAAAATGTTGCTATTGTGGCATCGCTGGCGAGCCATCCTGGTTTGTAGGCTTTTGCCCGGAATCGACCGCGGTCTGTAAGCGTGAAGGGCGCCGAGTATACCTGTCCATTGCTGTCCGGATCGGAACCATTGAGGGTGTAACGAATAGTGGCGCCGGGAACAAAATGGCGCATGCGGATCACCAACCCGGTATCGCGGATGATCCGCGCCTCGGTCTCGAGGCGAGGCGCGTTCAATTTGATCCTGACCGTGTCGCCATTGAAGCCCGTGATCAGATCGAGGTCCTTTCTTTGCTGGCGCAACCTGTTTACGGCATCTGCGGTGATGCCGGTCTTCCAGATATAGAGTTTGCGCAGGGAGGCGATGCCGGCTAACTGGTCAAGGTCGCTCGCTTTTATTGACGTTCCTGCAAGACTCAGACTTTGCAAATGCGAAAGTTTTGTCAGTCTGAAAATGCCTGCTCCTGTGACGCGTGTAAAATCGAGGTTCAACTGCCGGAGGTTGGGAAACGCGGCCAGCACGGACAGGTCATTATCCGTAACCGGCATCTTATTCATGTTGATGGAGACGATCTGTTCTTTGAGGGGCGACAGCTCCTGCAACTGTGCAGACTTAAAGAAGGCTGCGCCGTAGAAATCAATGGAAAGAGCCGCCGCGCCGGCTGCGATCGGAGTAATAGCCCGGTAATCTGTCCTTAGGGCTGCGATCTTCTTCTCGTTGGCGGCTGGAAAATCGAAGCTTTCGTTGTCATCGGACCTGAGCAGCCTGGAGGCGATGATCCTTAGGGTGTCTGTTGATGTGAGCTCGATCACCTTTTTATCAAACGGCGCGCCATCCCTGATCCATGCATAGAGAATCTTTTCCTCCTGATCGGAAAGTTGCGTTTTGTTCGCGGGTGGCATATGCTTACGGTCATCGGGGGGAAGGTGAATGCGACTGAGCAGGAGGCCCATATTTTCTGCTGTGGTGTCCCAGGGCTTACCGTGCCGGCCGCCTTTTGCAAATTCCCGCGGATACTCCATATTCAATCCACCTTTCGCAGAGCCAGAGTTATGACAAGACAGGCACCGGGCGGCTACGATGGGCTGAACGAGGTCTTCATATACCAGCGCCTGGTCGAAGGGGGGAGTTGCTCGGATCGAAGGTTTTACAGGTGCCAGCACATACCCGGCTCCGTGAGTCAGGTCGCCGCCGAGATGACCCGTGACGACGACAGTGAAAAGAGGCAGGATCGCCAGCCATTTTTGCCTGCGTTCGCCAATCACCGAATCAGATTTTCCAATGTAGAGAAATAAAAGGGTCAGCGAAGTGAGGGTTCCCAGCCATTTATGCCATTGGACGGCCGATCCTTCATACGTGGCTTCCTTTGATAGAAATACGCCGGCCAGGGCAGTGACCACGGCAGCAAATGCCGACAAAAGGAGCAGTTGATTTGCGAAGAGGGCAATCTGGTGTTTGTTGCTGCCGGCAAACCAGGAGCAGAGCGTATAAGCGACGATGAGCACGATCGGGAAGTGCAGGATCATGGGATGTAGTCGTCCCGTCACCTGCAGCCAGACCGGCACCAAAAGCTGATGGTCCAGCAGGGCGAAGAAAAGCAGCATCGTGTTGAGCGCTATCAGGACGTATACGGGTGCGGGCTTCCATTTCCTCATAGTTTACACCCGCTTTAGTTTGTAAGGGTAGACTTTTCCCGACGACCATTGCGCAACGTAGAGATTTTCGTCCCGGTCAATGCAGACATCATGGGGGTGAACGAAGATTTTGTCGGTTTGTCGCATGGGTTGCAGATGGCCATCCTGGTATTGCGGCTCGCTGCCGCCGATATTGCTGATGACTTTGTTATTCTTGTCGAGGATCGTTACAAAGCCGGTGCCTTCCGCCTTGAGATCGGGTGATCGCAGTACTGCGGCATAAAGATGGTCTTTGTGGATCACGGGCCGGCAGACACAGGCGCCCGGCAGTGGAAGTACTTCTAAAAGTTTGCCTTCTTTGCTGAAGCGTTTAAAACAATTGCGTGTCCGGTCGGTGATGAGAAGCGTATGATCATCGCGCCTGGTGTCCCAGCAGATGCCGTGAGCATTGTCGAGATGTTCGTCGCCGGTTCCCCGTCCTCCGAAATAGCTGATCAGTTTTCCTGTCTTATCGTAGTGCAGGATATACTGAGCGCCATAGCCATCGGCGATAAAAATATCCCCATTGGCGTCGATAGCCGTCTCAGTAGGAACAAACTCTTTTGCTTCTTTATAGATGCCGGCATCGAGTGGAGCGTCGATCGTCAGCAGGACCTTTCCGTCCAGTGTCGTCTTGTACACCTGGTGCTTTTCTGTGTCCGTGATGTATAGGAATTCAGTGCCATTCTCATCGTGGAGGGTAAGTCCATGTGCGCCGGGAAAAGCATGTCCCCAGCTATCTATCAACTGCCCGTTGGTGTCGTAGATAAGCAGGTTATTATGCGTCTCGTTTGTCAAAAGGAGGATCCTTCCTTTTGCGTCCTGAACCATCTCATGACAATCATTCACCGGGTATCGCCCGGAATCGCATTTGCTCCAGGCGGTATCCAGGGTATACAGCATTCCATTGTACCCATAGGTTTTCTGCCAGGACTTTGAAAAGAGGTCTTTTGTCAGGATGATGCCGGTGAAGGCAAGGGAGGAATTCCGGATGAATTTTCTGCGCTGCATGAGTTGTTGTTTTTATGAGTTCAGGCGATGAGGCCATCCACGACCTTGCCGGCTACATCAGTCAGGCGGTAGCGGCGGCCCTGGTGCTTAAACGTTAGTTTTTCGTGGTCGAGGCCCATAAGACGGAGAACGGTAGCATGGAAATCGTGGACGTGTACCGGATCTTTGACAATATTATAGCCAAAATCATCCGTTTCACCATAGACCCCTGGCTGTGTGCCGCCACCCGCCATCCAGATGGTAAAGCATCGCGGGTGATGGTCGCGTCCATAGGTTTCCGTACTTAATTTTCCCTGACAATAATTGGTCCGGCCAAATTCACCGCCCCAGACGACCAGGGTTTCGTCCAGAAGGCCGCGTTGTTTGAGGTCTTGTACGAGCGCAGCTGATGCCTGATCGACATCCCTGCACTGGCCTTTTATTTCCTGTGGGAGGTTGTTATGCCCGTCCCAGCCCTGGTGGTAGAGTTGTACGAAGCGGACGCCGCTTTCCGAAAGCTTTCTGGCGAGCAGGCAATTGGCGGCGAAGGTTCCGGGGACCAGGCATTCCGGGCCATAGAGCTTGATGATATCCTCGGGTTCCTTGCTGAGGTCTGTGATCTCAGGCACGGCCGTCTGCATCCGATAAGCCATTTCATATTGTTGGATCTTCGTGCTGATCTCGGGATCGCCGAATTCTTTATATGATTCCGCGTTGAGAGCTGCCAGCTCATCCAGCATCTTTCGCCGGGAGACCCGGTCCATTCCATCGGGGTCGGAGAGGTAGAGTACGGGGTTCTCGCCGTTACTGAATTGAACGCCCTGGTGAATGGAGTCGAGAAAGCCGTTGGACCAGAGCTTGGAATACACGCCCTGGCCATTGCCCTTGCCTTTGGACAGGAGCACGCAGAAGGCGGGCAGATTCTTGTTCTCACTGCCGAGGCCATAGCTAAGCCAGGCGCCCATGCTGGGGCGATTGCCTTGTTGGGCGCCGGTTTGCATAAAGGTGAGCGCCGGGTCGTGGTTGATGGCTTCCGTAAACATGCTTTTCACGAAACAGAGGTCATCGACTGCTTTTGCGGTGTAAGGCATCAGCTCGCTGATCCAGGCCCTGGCCTGACCGTATTGTCCGAACTGGAAGACCGATCCGGCGAGGGGGAATTTGGTTTGGTTGGCCGTCATGCCTGTGAGGCGCTGGCCATTCCTTATCGATGCGGGGAGATCCTCGCCCTGCATTTTATTGAGCAGCGGTTTATAGTCGAAGAGGTCGAGCTGGGAGGGAGCTCCATTCTGAAAGAGATAGATGATACGCTTAGCCTTTGGCGCGAAATGGGGGAGGCCAAGGACTGCTGTTTCTTCTTCGCCTTTGCTAAACAGATCGGGGATGAGCAGCGAACCCAGGGCGATGCCGCCGATACCAAATCCCAGCCCCTTTAAAAAGCGGCGGCGGTTGAAGTGCAGATGATGTTGCAATTGCTCTTTTTCCATGGTTTGTTATCAGGTCTTGGTGATGGTCTCTTCTAAATTATACATAGCATCGATGACCCGCATCAGCGCCGCAGAGGCGGAGATGTCGATGCCTCCCCGCCACGGGTATTCGCCGATTGTAAGTGTCTTCCGGGCTGCGCCCTGATCGTTGTGGAATACGGAGAGCTGGTCCCGATAGTAGTTGACAAGCTGTTGTTGCTCCGAAGCAGTCGGTTTGCGGCAAAGGATAATTCTGAACGCCTTTACGACCTTTTCATCGGCGGATGAAGATTCGGCTTCGAGGCGCTGGGCGAGAACGCGTGCGGCCTCGAGGACGGTGGGATCGTTGAGCATGGCCAGGGCTTGTAGTGGCGTATTCGTTCGTCCGCGCCGAACCTCACACTGGTCCCGGTTGCTGCCGTCGAAAATGCCCATCGACGAAGGGGGCACCGTCAGCTTGATGAAGGTATACAGTCCTCTACGATATAATGAATCGTGATGGTCCTGGCGATAGGTAGCGAGAACGCCTCTTCCTGAGGTGGCGGATTCCCAGAGGCCTGCGGGCTGGTAAGGTTTTACGCTTGGCCCGCCGATGGTCGGTACGAGCAGCCCGCTAGTGGCCAGCACTAGGTCGCGAACGAATTCAGCCGGGAGTCGCGATCGGGGTCCGCGGGAGACCCAGGCATTTTCCGGGTCTTTCTCCCGCTGTTCTTTTGTGATGCGGGCCGATTGGCGATAGGCAGCTGATAGCACCATTTGTTTGACAAGCCGTTTGATATTCCAACCATGTTCCATAAAGTCTGCTGCGAGCCAGTCCAGCAGCTGTGGGTTGCTGGGCAGGTCGCCCTGCATGCCGAAGTCGCCTGCGCTTTTTACGATGCCCCTGCCGAAGAGATCCTGCCATAGCTGGTTGACGAATACTCTTGCAGTAAGCGGATTTTGCGGGCTGACCGTCCATTTGGCCAGGCCCGCCCGGTTGCGCGGGAATCTTGTCGTATCGTAAGGCAGGATAGCCTTCAGCGCTGCCGGCCGCACTGAGTCTGCCGGTGCGTCGTAGCGACCTCTTGAAAGGAGATACGTGGTGCGAAATGTGTCCCGCTCGCCCATTACCGAGACCATCATCGCGCCGGTATCTTTTTTATTGATAAAGGAAAGACAGTTGTGAATATCGGAGTCATTAAAGGTGAGGATCGGCATTTTGGCCGGCCTGGAAACGCTGACGTCTCCTTCATAGCCTACTTCCTTTGTATTATTGAAGAACGCGAGGAGGGAGTAATAATCCTTCTGGGAGAAGGGGTCGTATTTATGATCATGGCATTGGGCGCATTCTACCGTTATGCCGAGGATGCCCTTGCCGTAGGTGCGGGTCTTATCCACGAGATATTCGACGCGATATTCTTCGGGAACGACCCCGCCTTCCTCGGTGTACTTATGATTGCGGAAAAAAGCCGTGGCGAGGATCTGCTCTTTGGTGGCGTTGGGCAGCATGTCGCCGGCGATCTGCCAGGTGACGAACTGGTCATAGGGCAGGTTCGTGTTAAAGGCATGGATGACCCAATCGCGCCAGGGCCACTGGGTACGGATATTGTCATCCTGGTAGCCATAGCTATCCGCATAGCGGGCTACATCCATCCAGTGAACCGCCATTTTTTCGCCGTACTGAGGTGTGGCCAGCAAGGCGTCCACCTGTTTTTCATAGGCGTCCCTGCTGTTGTCTGCCAGGAACGCATCCATTTGTGCAAGGGTGGGAGGGAGGCCGGTAAGATCGAGACTCAGTCTCTTCAAAAGGCGTTCTTTGTCCGCTTCCTCATTCGGTTGCATGTTTTGCTGCTCCAGTTTAGCGAGGATGAAGTAGTCGATCTCGTTATGCACCCATTTTGCATTCTGTACTTCGGGGAGCGGGGCCTTTACGGGTGGGGTGAAGGCCCAATGCTTTTCGTAGTGTGCGCCCTGGCTGATCCATTTTTCAAATAAGCGCACCTCTTGTGGCGTTAGCGCTCCGAGATGGGAGTCGGAAGGCGGCATCTGATAGGTCGGATCAGGCGAAGAAACGCGCCTGAGCAGTTCGGATCGCTCCGGCTTGCCGGGAACAATCGCGTAAGCGCCCTTTGTGTTCTTTAAAGGGGCGTAGGCGCTATCGGCGATATCGAGTCTTAGATGCGCTTCACGGTGGCCGGCGTCGGGGCCATGGCATTTGAAGCATTTATCAGAGAGGATGGGCCGGATATCAAAGTTATAGCTGATTTTAGCGGAAGCTCCCTGTGGGCTTTTGTCCGTGTTTGAATGGAAGCAGGAGGCAAAAATGATAACGCCTCCTGTGATCAGGGTCAATATGGCAGCAATGTGGCGGATTCGATAGAGTTTGTTTTAAAGATAAACTAATTCGCGCGTTTTTTTCGCTGATTTTAGCGGTCGATGACGGACATGTTCATTTCGTCGTGGCGCTGACCTGCAGCTGGCGTAAGGTTGTTTAGTCGTTCGATCTGTCCGATACTCAGATGGATGTGGTCAGCGGCGATGTTCTCCTCAACGCGGGCGACCCGTTTGGTGCCGGGGATCGGGGCTATGTCGTCGCCCTGTGCGAGCAACCAGGCCAATGCCACTTGCGCCGGTGTTGCACCTACCTGGGTGGCAACGGTCCTGACCTCGTCGACTATACGCAGGTTGCGCTGGAAGTTCTCGCCGGTGAAACGAGGGTTGGTCTTTCGCCAGTCGTCGTCGGAGAGCTGCTCGGGGGAGGTGATCTCGCCGGTGAGGAAGCCGTGGCCAAGCGGCGAATAAGGAACGAAGCCAATGCCCAATTCGCGGAGAAGCGGCAGCAGCTCGGCTTCAGGGTCACGGGTCCACAAGGAATATTCCGTAGGTGTGCGTCTCTGCTTATTCATAGAGCAAAGTTAAGAAAATCAAATGTGATGATTTAGCTCTTAAAATGCCTGATCAGCGCCTCAGCAACCTCAGTAGGAGCTTCCCGTGGCGGGAAATGTCCAATATCTTCCAGCGTCAGTAATTCGTAGCCACCGGTGAAGCTATGGTCCATTTCTTCGAAGGAGGAAGGAGGATCACAGCTATCCGACTCACCATTGATGACCAATGTAGGTGTCTTTAGCTGGGCTATACCGGTCATACGGTGTTGCAAGTCATCATATCGGTGATCCACTGTTTCCGGAAGAAAGCGGCTACGGTAGCCGTTCAATGTTATTGAAGCCCAATCAGGGTTTCCGAAACTCCCGGCCGTCATTTGAAATTCTTCCTCCTTGTACCAGCCCGGGGGACTCCAGGTGTCCCATTGGATCTTAGAAAAACCGACCGGATCTCTTCTTACTGCGGCGGCGCCGCCGTCCGTACACATGAACCACATATACCAGAAAAGACGGGCCTGAGGGAATGAGGGTATAGGGAATTCCCCCCTCGGCTGAAAGGCCAGCGACATAGCTGCGATCCTGCCGACCCTCGATGGAAATAAGGCTGCAAGCAGATAGGCGGCACGTGCGCCCCAGTCGTGCCCTGCCACAAAAAAGGTGGGTATACCAAGCGCATCGGCAAGGTCGATGGTATCTTGCGCCAGCGCTATTCCACGGCCATCCCGGACTGTCTCCTTTGCCAGGAAGCGTGTAGAGCCAAAGCCCCGCAAATAGGGAATGATGGTCCGGAAGCCGGCTGCGTTCAAGGCTGGAGCGACTTCACTCCATGCCCGGATGTCGTCGGGCCAGCCGTGCAAAAGAAAGATGACGGGCCCCTGGCTGGGGCCTTCGTCGAGAAATGATATTTCTAGAAGGGATGTTCTTATGGCGAGCATGTCTAAGCCGATTCAATATTCGTGCCGGGCCCTGGAATCTTCTTCGAAGAAACTTTTTCCTGCAAGTATTGGAAGATAACAAACAACACCGGTATGATAAATATGCCTAAGATCACACCGGTAAGCATTCCGCCTACGGCGCTCCATCCGATGGAGTGGTTGCCTTCTGCCGATGCCCCTTTCGTAAAGATCAGGGGAAGCATGCCCACTACAAAGGCAAACGACGTCATCAGTATGGGGCGAAGTCTTAGCCTGGCTCCTTCCAGCGCAGCTTCGACCAGCCCTTTGCCTGCCCGTCTGCGCTGCACTGCAAACTCTACGATCAGGATGGCGTTCTTTGACAGCAATCCTATCAGCATGATCAATCCTATCTGAACATAAACGTTATTCTGTAACCCCGCAAAGCCGACAAAAGCAAATACGCCCAGGATTCCTGTGGGCACAGTGAGGATCACCGCCAGGGGCAGGATATAACTTTCGTACTGTGCAGCGAGCAGGAAAAAGACGAACAGCACGCTTAATAAGAACACAAAAACCGTTTGATTGCCCGCTTTGATCTCTTCTCTCGTTATGCCGGTGAATTCATAAGCATACCCTTTGGGCAAAGCTTTTTTGGCCGTTTCCTGAACGGCTTTTATCACATCGCCTGTGCTAAAGCCCGGTTTTGGCGTCGCATTGATGGTGACGGCATTATAGAGGTTGTTTCGGGTCACCGTTTCGGGGCCATACACGCGAACGAACTTAGCCACCGCAGTAGCAGGGACCATCCCCCCTGAGGTGTTCTTTACATAAATACCGTTGAGCGAATTGACATCGATCCGGTAAGGAATATCGGCCTGTGCCATGACACGGTAATACTTGCCAAACCGGTTGAAGTCCGAAACAAAACTACTACCATAATAGATCTGTACCGTATTGATCAGTTCACTGATCGACACGCCCAATTGTTTTGCTTTGGCATCGTCCACTTCGAGCGTATATTGTGGATTGCCGGTATTAAAAGTGGTAAAAGCCGAGGCTACTTCTTTTCGCTGTGACAAGGCGCCGACTAATCCCCAGGCCGTGGTGCCCAATTTTTCCAGCGTTCCGCCTGACCTGTCCTGCAGCATCATTTCCACGCCGCTGACGTTGCCAAAGCCCTGCACCGTAGGAAAGTTGACGAATATGGTCATTGCATCCTTTACCTGGCCCGTTTCCCCTATCAATCTGCCGGCGATTTGCGCGGGGTCCTTTCCGGGGCCCCTTTCTTCCCGTGGTTTCAGCCGGCAGAAAACGACGGCATTGGGCGAGGCAAAAGAACCGGTGACAAAGTTAAACCCATTCACATTCCATGCATCACTGGATGCTCCGTCCTGGAGGGTGATCTTGTTCAGATCGTCGGTAGCGTGAGCAGTCCTGCTTAAACTACTACCTGCAGGCGTTTGAGCTACTGCTATGATGAAACCCTGGTCTTCGTCAGGAATAAATCCCGAGGGAGTCTGTCTCACCAGTATGAAACCGACTGCTACGATGATCACCAGGCAGGCTATGGGCACCCATTTATGGCGGATCAGGAATTGCAGGCTTTTTACATATTTCCCTGTCATGGCTGTAAAACCTGTATTGAACGCTGAGAAGAAACGGGCACCCAGCCCTCTTTTTTTGCCACTTTCTCCGACATGTTGTTCCCTCAAAAATAAGGCGCATAAAGCCGGGCTCAGGGTCAACGCATTAAGGGCGGAGATCAGAATGGCGGTGGCCAGCGTGAATGCAAACTGTTTGTAGAATACCCCGGCGGGGCCCTGCACAAAGCTGACAGGCACAAATACTGCTGCCATTACCAGGGTAATGGAAATGATCGCGCCGGAGATCTCATTCATGCTTTCAATGGTGGCCTGCATTGGCGGCAAATGCTCCCGCTCCATTTTGGAGTGCACGGCTTCTACCACCACAATGGCATCATCCACCACGATACCGATCGCCAGTACCAGGGCGAATAAGGTGAGGAGGTTAATGCTGAAACCAAAAAGCTGCAGGAAGAAAAAGGTGCCGATGATGGCGACAGGCACAGCGATGACAGGGATCAGCGTGGAGCGGAAATCCTGCAGAAAGATATAGACCACGATAGCTACCAGGAAAAATGCGATGATCAGGGTCTCTTTTACCTGGTTGATCGACGCGTCCAGGAACTCCTTGGCATTGTACATGATCTTGAATTTCATGCCATCGGGCAAATTCGCGTCGAACTCGTTGATCTGCCGCTGCAATTCGGTAAGGATCTCGTTTGCATTTGACCCCGGTGTCTGTAAGACGCCAAAGCCGGAAGCAGGCTTGCCATTCAGCTTGTTGGAAGAGATATAGGTATAGGCCCCGAATTCAATACGCGCCAAATCTTTGAGGCGTAGCAAGGACCCGTCGCTGTTGGCCTTCACCACCATGTTCTCATAGTCCACATTCTTGTTGAGTTTGCCCTTGTATTTTATAACATACTCAAATGACGCGGGACTGCTCTGCCCCAGGCGGCCGGGTGCGGCTTCGATATTCTGATCCTTAATAGCGTTTAATACATCCTGGGGAGAAAGATTATTTGCGGTAAGCCGGTCGGGTTTCAGCCAGATGCGCATGGAATAATCTTTTGAGCTGAACACCTGCGCCTGCGCCACGCCGGGAATACGCTGCAGTTGGGGGATGACATTTATTCGCAGATAGTTTTCCAGGAAAAGTTCGTCATATTTTGTGCTGTCCTCGCTATACAAGCCCACGAACATCAGGAAGCTGTTCTGGATCTTTTGGGTGGAAACGCCTGCCTGGATCACTTCCGGCGGCAACTGACTGTTGGCCTTTGACACGCGGTTCTGCACATTCACCGCATCGATATCGGGATTGGTGCCCTGTTTAAAAAAGACCGTCAGGTTCATGCTGCCGTCGTTGCTGGAATTGGAGGTCATATAGCTCATATTCTCCACGCCGTTGACTGCCTCTTCTATGGGAACAGCTACCGTACGCGCTACCACTTCCGCATTGGCGCCGGGATAGACAGCGGTCACCTGTACACTGGGTGGAGCGATCTCCGGGAACAGGGTGATCGGCAGGGAAAACAATGACAGGATCCCCAGAAGCAATAGGATAATAGAAACAACCGTAGATAATACCGGCCGTTCGATAAATCGCTTTAACATAGGCTGAGTTTTGAATAGTACTTGATCAAAGAGGCTTCGCCTTCAGCAAACTATCGGTCGAGATCATCTGTGGCTGGATCACCATGCCATCTCTCAGTCCGCCGATCATTGTAGTGGACATAGAGGAAAGCACAATTTTATCTCCCTGCTTCACGCCATCCGACACGAAGTAATAGTTGGTGGTCCTACCGGAAATACTGAGGGGCCTGGTCACGATCTTGTTACTGTCGCCAACGGTATACACGAACACCTTGTCCTGCAACTCAAATGTGGCATCCTGTGGTATCACCAGGACGGATTTAAGGGTAGTTGGGATCCTTACTTTACCGGTGCTGCCGCTGCGTAACATCCCTTCCGCATTGGGGAAGCTGGCCCGGAATTTAATGGCGCCCAGGTTCTTGTCGAACTGTCCTTCCACAAGTTCTACCCTGCCCGGCTGGGGATAGACGCTATTATCCGCCAGCACCAGTTGAACGGGTGGCATTTGCTTTACCTTGTCGGCAATGGTGTTGCCGGGATATTTCAGCTTGAACTGAAGGAAGTCGGGTTCGCTCATGGAAAAATAAACCCGCATATCCTTTGTTTCCGATACGACGGTGAGAGCGTCTGCCATGCCTTTGGTGACAAGGCTCCCCGTTTTGAAAGGAATGGTCCCTACATAGCCATCGCTGGGTGCGGTAATAGTCGTATAGTTGAGATTGATGCGTGCAGATTCCATGGCTGCCTGGGACTGATCCACGGCTGCATGGGCATTATTGTAGATTGCCTGGGCAGACTTCAGTTGCACGTCCGACACTACATTGTTTTCTACCAGCGGTTTGAGCTTGTCTACATTGATCTGTGCGTTTTCCATTGAGGCCCTGGCAGCTACCATGGCCGCCTTTGCATTGTTCAATTGTTCTTCAAAGGGCCTTTTATCGATGATGAACAGCGGTTGCCCTTTATGTACATAAGCTCCCTCGTCCACTTCTATGCTGGTGAGGTAACCATCCACCTGCGGCTTTATTTCAACATCGCGTTTGCCCTGCACCGATGCAGTAAAATCCTGGTAAGTAGTGGCAGGCAGCATCGAGGCTATGATTACTGGCAGTGAAGGTGGAGGCATGGCTCCATTGCCTGCTGCGGCACTGCCGTCCCTACAGCTATACAAAAGAGTAATGAGCCATAAAGAAGGAAAGAGTAATTGGGATCGCTTCATTTTATGACATTTAAAATATTCACAATAAATTTAACACTGTTTTTCGTTGTTCTACGAAATATCATTTTTAAATACTATACTCGTTAATTCCAACTGAAAGGTTATCAATGGTTTAGTGACTGGCATGCCTGTTGTCTTTCAAGTCATTAAATCGGATAGCACAATGGAAAATAATAAGATTCATGCACCCGGGTTTATCGAATTTATGCCAGTTAGCCTTTTTGGCGCAGTAATGGGTCTTACGGCGCTGTGTTTTACCTGGCGTTTGGTCAATCAGGTCTGGCATGTTGGTAGCTTAGCTGCTGAGGTCATCGGATATACGGCAATCCTGGTTTTTGTTCTTCTTACGATAGCCTATGCCGTTAAATGGGGCCGCTACCCTGCGGCGGTAGAGAAGGAATTCAAAAACTCAGTTACAATAGGTTTTTTTGCAACCGTGAGCATTTCGATCTTGCTGATACCCGGGATCCTATTGCCCTATGCTCCGGTAGTCGCCGATGTGATGTGGCTGGTGGGTGTTGTGATCACCTTTTTGTTTGCATGGTTTGTATTGCGTAAATGGATAGATGAAGAACAACCGTGGGAAAGCGCTGTGCCTGCATGGGTACTCCCTGTTACGGGGACTCTGAATGTGCCAATCGTTGGCAATTCATTAAACTTTGCCGGTGCTCATGAGATCTGCCTGCTATTTTTTGGGGTCGGGATCATTTTTATCATAATCATGATGACCATTATTTTCTCGCGGCTTTTTTTTGCGGCTCCGATGGCCGCCGCGCTCCAGCCGTCGCTGTTCATCCTGGTGGCGCCGTTGGCCTTGGCATTCAACGGCTACGAAGGTCTGATAGGAGGGCAGGATATTACAGCGAGCGTTTTTTTTTATTTTACTCTTTTTTTGTTGTTGTTATTTGGCAGTAAAATATGGCTGCTGCCTAAATGCTGTCCCTTTCAGGTATCATGGTGGTCCGTAAGTTTTCCGCTTGGCTCTGTCTCTATCGCCTGTTTGCGCTATTCTCAAAAGCAGCCCGATGCCCCACACTGGATACTGGCGGCAATTCTAATATCGGGCACAACGCTGGTCATTCTATATCTGCTGGCACAGACAATTTATCAAATATGGAGCCGGCGATGGGTGCAGCCTATTGTTTGGAGTTCGGCGAAGAAATCATAGCATTGGTCGAAATCTTTTGCGTTTTTTGGGGTAAGGGGAGAATTTCACGACATGAGAAATATTGTACTGCTGATCTTATCAGTGATCTCCCTGGCTGTACAGGGACAGGTAAAAACGCCCAGGGGAAGCAAGATGGCCGCTGTTTCGGAACAGATAGGCATCACGGATGTTTCCATCAGCTATAGCCGGCCGGCTGTCAACGGGCGGGAAGGTAAGATCTGGGGCGACCTGGTGCCGTACGGCTTTATTGACTATCACTATGGAACCAGCAAGGCGGCTCCCTGGCGGGCCGGGGCCAATGAGAATACTACCATCGAATTTTCCACGGATGTCGCCATCGAAGGAAAGCCGCTGGCGGCCGGGAAATATGGTTTCTTTATTGCCATGGGGCAGGAAAAAGCAACGCTCGTTTTCTCGAAGGATAATAATGCCTGGGGTTCTTTTTATTATAATCCTGCCAGCGATGGGTTACGTGTAGAAGTCCCCGTGATAAAAACGACAGAAAGCGTCGAGCGGCTGAAATACGAATTTGCTGCAGAGACTGACAGCAGTGCCGTGGCCATGCTTCAATGGGAGAAGCTGAAAATCCCGTTCACTATCGCTGTGGATCTTAAAAAGACGCAGGTGGATGCCTACCGGTATGCTTTTAACAGCGGCTATTTTTACGAGTACTGGCAAAACATGCAACAGGCTGCTGATTTTTGTCTTGTCAATGATGTAAACCTTGAAGAAGGACTTTCCTGGGCGGACCGTTCGATCAATACTTATTTCGGAGAGGCTAATTTTCGTACGCTCAGCACTTATGCTGGTTTACTGGAAAAAGCGGGACGCAGGCATGAAGCGGATTCTTTGATGAAACTTGCCTTCCCCAAAGGGAACACCGAGGATATCTATTACTATGGCAGCAAGCTTCTGCGGATGAAAAAATATAAGGAGGCTTTTGACGTTTACAAGATCAATTATGATAAGGCCCCCAAAAATTGGCTGGCCAATCTGGGAATGGCAAAAGGTTGTGCGGCCATGGGTGATAAGACCGCAGCAATAAAGTATGCCGACAACAGCATACAGCTGGTGCAGGACCGGGGTACTAAAGAGTACATCGGGAGGGTGAAGCAGGGGATCACCGATGGGAAGGATCTCTCCGGGCTCTGAGTTAAACGGTCGCCGTCTCCATCGTATGAATGGCTCTGAGCGTTTTTATAATCGAATCCGGGGTCACTGAAATTGAATCGATGCCCTCTTCGACAAGAAATTGTGCGAAGTCCGGGAAGTCAGATGGTCCCTGTCCACAGATGCCAACTTTTGTGCCGGTCTCTTTTGCAGTCCGGATAAGCATTCGCAGCATCGACTTCACAGCTTCGTCGCGTTCGTCGTATATATGAGCTACCAGCGACGAGTCCCGATCCAGTCCGAGGGTAAGTTGGGTCAGGTCATTTGAACCGATGGAAAATCCGTCAATATGTTGTGCAAATTCGGCTGCCAGGATGATATTGGATGGCAACTCGGCCATCAGGTAAAGCTCCAGTCCTTCTTTGCCTCTTGCCAGGCCAAATTCCTGCATGGTCTCCTGCACTTTTTTTAATTCTTTTACGGTGCGGCAGAACGGGATCATGACGGCAACATTTGAGAGTCCCATGGTCTCGCGCACCAGTCGGATCGCCTGGCACTCGAGGCCAAATGCGGGTTTGTAAGCTTTTGAGTAATATCTTGAAGCGCCACGCCATCCGATCATCGGATTTTCTTCTTCCGGTTCGAAATGGATCCCTCCGAGGAGGTTTCTGTATTCATTGCTTTTGAAATCCGAAAATCTTACGATGACCCGTTTCGGATAAAATGCGGCCGCTATTTTGGCGATGCCGTAGGATAACTTTTGTATAAAATAGGTCTGTTCATCATCAAAACCCCTGATCAGCTGACGGATGGTGGCGGACAAGTGTGGATCGTCCACCGTCTTGTGAAAGAGGAGGGCCAGGGGATGGGCCTTGATATAATTGTTGATGATAAACTCTTCGCGTGCGAGCCCTACACCGCTATGAGGTAATGAAGCACAGGCAAATGCAATGGAGGGAGAGCCGACATTGAGCATGATCGGCGTATTGATGACCGGCAATTCGCTCAGAGAGGTAATGATACGTTCGAAATCCAATTTCCCATCATATACTATACCGTCCTCTCCCTCGGCGCAGGAGGCGGTGACGATCATATCATTCTGAAGCAGTTCAGTCGCGTTTCCACAGCCTACGATTGCAGGTACGCCCATTTCGCGGGCGACGATGGCGGCATGACAGGTTCTTCCTCCTTTATTGGTAATGATGGCTGCGGCCTTTTTCATGATCGGTTCCCAGTCCGGGTCTGTCATATCGGTGACCAGTACATCGCCTTCTTTAAAATCGGTGCCGCCGACCCGCTTGTCCAATGAATACATGATATGGACCTTACCAGTAGCAATACCGTCTCCTACGGCAATACCGGTGAGGACCCGGGGCCTGGTTGCTGCGTCACCGCCTATGCGGTATTCGACAAGCTGGTCCCGCTGTTTTCGCGAATGAATGGTCTCGGGTCTTGCCTGGACGATAAATAACTGCCCGGAAAGGCCGTCGACGGCCCACTCGATATCGACGGGAACCCATTTTTTCTTTAAAGTAGAATAGTATTTTTCGATCGTCATGACCCAGTCTGCCAGTTGCAGGATCTGGTTGTCGGGCAAACAAAATTTGTGTTGTTGCCAGGGCTCTACCGGGATGATACGCGTTCTTTCGTCAGGGTGGTCACCGTAGACCATCATCTTATCTTTTACTCCCAGCTTTTTTTCGATGATGGAGGCAAAGCCCTGTTCACGGGTTGGCTTGAATACCAGGAACTCGTCGGGTGAGATGGCGCCCTGGACGACCATTTCCCCAAGGCCATAGGAACCATTGATCATTACCACGTCTTTAAAGCCGGATTCGGTGTCCAGCGAGAAGGCAACACCGCTGCTGGCCAGATCCGACCGGACCATCTTTTGAACACAGACAGATAATCCTACAGTCGTCACATCGTAGTTAAATGTCTTGCGATAACTGATAGCCCGGTCGGTGAACAGCGAGGCGAAGCAGTTGCGAACTGCATCAATCAATGCGGCCGGACCCCGTACGTTGAGGAAGGTTTCCTGCTGACCTGCAAAACTTGCGTCGGGGAGGTCTTCCGCTGTCGCGGAGGAACGAACGGCGACGTCTGTTAAGGCTTGTCCGTATCGTTGTGACAGCTGTTCGTAAGCAGAAATTATCTGGATGCTCAATTCCTGCGGAAAGCGGGCATTGCTGATAGACTGGCGGACCTTCTGGCCAACCCGGCGAAGAGACTCGACGTTGTCGAAATCGATGGTGTCCAGTTGTTGCCGGATAAAAGATCCCAGCTGACTTTGCTCGATGAACTGCCAGTAGGCGTCTGTGCTGACTACGAAGCCGCCTGGGATCTTGACGCCGAGGTTGGTGAGATTCCTGATCATCTCCCCGAGAGAAGCGCATTTGCCGCCAACGAGCGCGAGGTCGGAGAGGCCGACGTCTTCGAGCGGAAGAATAATTCTTTTATTCATTAGAAATAAGTTTGAGAATGTAATTGTTTGACGTTGCCAGGTGTGCAGTTGAGCTGAGCTGAAAGATGGGTCAGCATATGCCGGATGGTCTCGGGGATGCTGTATGCAAAGTCCCATTTCCAGTCCGCCGCAGCGACAGAATCGTCGATGCTTATAGGCCATCCCTGTACGACTGCCTGGCGAAAGTCGGTTTTGTATGTTATGGTAAGACCGGGGATATATCGTTGAATAGCCCGGGCCAGATCCCCCGGCGAAAAGCTCATGGCGCTGATGTTGTATGCGCTGCGCACGGTAATGTTGATGGCTGGCGCCTCCATCAGCTCTAAAGTGGCTCTGACGGCATCGGGCATATAGATCATCGGGAGGGTGGTGTTCTCCTGTAGGAAACAGGAGTAGGTCTGGGTTTGCAGAGCCGAGTAAAACATGTCTGTGACATAATCGGTAACCAGGCTGCCGCCGGGCTTCGCCTTACAGCTGATAAGGCCCGGATAACGCAGGCTACGGACGTCGACACCAAATTTTTCCCAGTAAACACGGGACCAGAGTTCTCCTGCTACTGCACTTATGCCATAGGCAGTAGCAGGATTTGTAGGCGCCGATTGTGGACAGTTGAGGTGTGGGGCGTCGGGGCCAAATACGGCTGTGCTGCCCGGCCAGAATACCTTTGCGATCCCTTTTTCCGCGGCTAATGCCAGTACGTTCAAAAGACCTTGCAGATCAGCGTCCCAGGCATGCCGGGTAAATTCATCTGTCGGATCGGGGCTTTTTGTCGCGAACAGGTAGATCTGGGTGATGTCGTATCGGGATATAATGGCGGACAAGGCCTTTTTATCCAGTACGTCCAGCTGTTCATACGGCCCCTCTGTCAGGGGGCCCTTTTTTGAAGGGCTAAGATCGGATGCGACAACACGAATGGCACCATAGATCTTCCGCAAGGCTGTCGTAAGCTCGGCGCCGAGTTGTCCGCGGGCGCCGAGCACAAGCAAGGTGTCTCTTTTCATGTGCAGGCAATTGTTTAAAAACCAAAGTTGGGCAATGCTGTTATATTTTCCGGCCAATCTGTATTTAGCCGAAAAATTATCTATTTTTATAGTGCTTTGCCGTTGTTTTATCCGATTAGCTGGGCTGGTATCCAGTGATTGGGAAAAAAAAACTTTTTATGCTTTCTGAATTGGACGATTGCGATATTAAAATTCTGCAAATTCTGCAACATGATTGTCGTATCACAGCAAAAGAGATGTCCGATAAGGTCGGTAAATCGGTGACCGCGGTACATGAAAGGATACGACGACTGGAAGACTCAGGTTATATACTTCGCTATGTCGCGCTGCTGGACGGGGCCCGGATAGGCAGAGGAGTGACAGGTTATACTACGATACATTTAAAGGAGCATTCACAGTCCGTTCTACGTGCATTTGAACGGGAAGTAATAAAATTTCCGGAGGTTATGGAATGCTGTCAGCTGACCGGTCAGGCTGATTTTATTATTCGTGTTGTGATCGCTGACCTGCAAGCTTACAATGAGTTCCTGCTGGACAAACTGGCTACCCTGGCAAATATCGGAACTGTGCAGACCTCTTTTGTTCTTTCGGAAGCAAAAAGAGAAACAGCGTACCATGTGGCGCCTGTGTCTGAGGGTAAAAAGAAGGTTAAAAAGAAGTGATCAGCGTCAAGGCTTTTTTTAGATCCAAATCATTATCAGAGACTATATCTTCAGGCGTATAATCGACATAATAGTCGGGCATGATACCCCGTCCCGCAACAGGATCTTTTGCGACTGAAACAACCCGCATCCAGGGGAAATCAACGACGATCTTTGTATGGGGTAATGTCAATTCCTGGATAGTCATTCCGTTACATCCTTCTTCGGAACCCGCGGTTTCTCTGCCAACGAATCTTACCTTCTTTCGTTGTGCCTTCAGTGCAGCTGTGAAAAGTGCTCCTGAGGAAAAGGTAGCCCCGTCAATTAAAACGATCAGGTTGCCATCAAAATGAGCTTCTTTAGCCAATGGGAAGGGACCATACAGACGGCCGAATTCAGAAGTCACATCGATATGGTACCATTCATTCTGCCGGTAGCCGGATTTGAAACCTAAATTAAAATTGCTTGTTATCGATGTATCAAAATACGTTGCAAAATGATTTAGGGGGAGGTTGGGTAGTCTGGATCTGACATCCCCGACGATATTAAAAGGAGAATCTGCAAGAAATGATAAGAGCTGCGTGGCAACTCTTATATCGCCTCCTGTGTTGTGTCGCATATCCAGGATAAGGTATTTTACACCTTTTTCCTTTATCGATCTAAAAGATTCTTTATAAATAGCAGTATCAGTGTATGCAAATGGAGGTATTTTTAACACTGCGATCGGAGAGTCTTTTAAAAAGCGCAAATTATTCACCTCTTTTTGGCTTGCTCCGCCTGCGAAATCGCTGTTTTTGGCCGGATTTGCGGTGATGTGATCTATTCCTCCACCGGTGGTATGCAATTCTACCTGGTATGGTCCTGCCCAATGATAATATTTATTACAGGCGTCTTCAAAGCCATCATATTCGCTCAGGAATAATTCTTTAAACGTTTCATTATAGCCATCGCCGCAATACAGGTCGTATCCATGATCGATGATCGCGGATGCGGGGACACCATTGATACTTATGATCTCGTCGCCCGTATTCATCTGCCCGGTCTCATGCGTTGTTATCCATACCCGGTGGTTTCTGACAAGTACATGAAAAGGTAGGTGGGGTTGCTTTTCGGTTGGTGGCTTGTATGTTGCGGAATGTTTTAACTGAGTATGTCCGCACCGCAACTGACAGAGGAAAGGATAAAGGAGATCCATGAATTGGGATTCGGAAAGTGGGGATTGTATGGAAGCATCTGTTTTTTCGTAGATCTTTTGCAGACTGTCAGCAGCCGTATAAAAGCCATATCCGGGGTGGAGCTCCTGGATTGCCGACCATAGCAGATGCAGGTCGGCGTGCATGTCTTTTGTAGGGATCAGTTCGGAAGGGGCATTTCTACATCCTGAAATAATAACGATCGAAAAAATAAAGGGTAAAAATTTCATCGATTCAAATTACGACATTTTATTGTCCCCTCATCTGTTTTCGATGCGTGTGTCTTGTTGAGTTTCGGTTTTTTTCCGGCTCCCGGAGACGCCGGTACTTTTGCCAAAGCGATAAGTAAAGGTCAGGCTGGCCCTGGCGCTGTAGGTGATGCGTTGCCAGTCCAGAAGGAGGGCGTCGCTTTCCCGTAAAAAGCTCGGTCGGCGGATATTGAAGATATCGCGGCTATTCAGGGCCACGCTGGCCTT
>Ga0307510_10001656_pt1 | contig 24694 bp, 21 predicted proteins | sample 12_EM_MG_FD_207224 | JGI IMG/M metagenome (GOLD analysis project Ga0307510, IMG submission 207224) | Populus trichocarpa ectomycorrhiza microbial communities from riparian zone in the Pacific Northwest, United States - 12_EM | ecosystem: Host-associated > Plants > Roots > Unclassified | place... | reverse complement strand
GGCGCGGTTGTCGTTGTCAAGAGAGCCACGTTAGACCACCTCGCTCCGTTGCCGAAATCTGCACTAACAACGCCTGAGACTTGCGGGGGTATCCTACCGTAAGTTGGGGGCTGCTATCGAACCTATCAAATACCAAGACAGGCGGATATTTCGGTACTAAGAATACAAGTACAGTACTACCGGTAGTGTATCTTTTTACCATGGATTTGCAGGGAGTTCATGGTGAGGAAGGCAGCAATTTTTCGAAGAATTCTCTCCCAGTACTGCACCGGTACTGTACTCGAGTAGCTATAGCTCCACTTTCAGTAGAAGTAGCATTCCTCTTAATTTTTAGGGCGCGCCAAACGCCTATGTGCGTTGGCGGCGTTATTTCCTCCTTCGCAATCGACTTCCGTGCTGGTGATTATTACTGGGAAAAGTCTGAATCTGTATATTATTGCTTGCCTTAGGCACAAGGGCAACTCTACCTTACATCACGTATGATACCCGAAAGGCAGGGTACACAATCTGCGAGCACCGAATACATAACCGGCCTTAGTGCTAACACAGATGGTATAAGTATCGTACTCGTAGAAAAAATGGAAGAAAAACCCCGTCAAGATCCTATGGGGGAGTGAGCAGAAAATCTGTGTGAATAGAAAATAATGTGTCCTAGCAGACACGAGCAACTCGACACATTAAGGGATATCACCAATCCCAAGCCAAGCCAATAATTAAAAATTTGCCTTGGTACAAATTGGGTTTAAACGGCTAGAGACTGCTTGAAACTCCCGAAGGCCGTTTCAGCACCGCCAAAATTCGCATTTTAAACCGTGCAACCAGTCTAGACTCCTAATTTCTACAATCCTATGCCTCTCTCCGCAGTCTGACCAGATTATTGATCAACACAATCTCTACTCTACCACCACAAACTTTCCGATTTTTTCTACCTTGCTCGGCTAAGTAAGTTGAATACCACTCGTAAACTCCCTCCCGAACCAGTCGGTGATTTTCTTCCAAACCAGCCTTCAAGCCCCCCCGTCGATCATCGGCACTTCAATCCATTCCGCACTCGAGTGGACGCCTACTCAATGGCAGCCGAGCAAGGCAACAGTGAACATGTTTTCTCCTCATGACGCTTTTCCAGCCCCACTCGCCTCCTAAAACTGCGCGTGTTGGCCTAAACTTGTACCCGTACCGCAGTCACCAGCCAAAAGCCAGCGATAGAGCGAACCACTCCACGCCATCGTATCGCCAGTTGGCAACTAACAAGATACGGTACGACAACACCAGAACGAACCGAGCGGCAGAAGCGAGGGATAAATAAATCACGGAAATTTGATAAAGAACGAGTGGAAAAAAAAATATGTAGGAGAGAACGTGTGTTGGAGCCGGAAGTGGTCTGTGCCCTTTTCACCGTGGTCTCTCGGAAGCTCCCGAGAGGAGCTCCCTGATTTATCCCTCGAGTTGCACTTTTACTTTGCTCCAGTCCTCGTACTGTGTCGGTACTCCTACCGGTAGGGACTTTGCATCGTCATAGCCTCCTCTTTTCGCCACACCCAATGTGGACCCACCGAACCAACGGCCGGAGGGAGAGCGACATACACATCGCAACCAAGCGGGTAAGCTCTCCACCCACCTACTGCCAGTCGAAACCCAAACAGAATCAACAAACCGGAGGTTTTTATTCTTGGGAAGGAAAAGGAAAGAAAAAAAACTCATTTGCGATCTGTTGCGATAACTTATACCCTGTCGCACCCTGCCTACCTCTGACACAAGTACGATATGATCAGCGATCAGTACCGACATCGCCGACACAGATATGCAGAAAACGTTACAGACGTGTTTGCGAAAAAGTACGTCTATCCGCTGGATGACCATCAGGCGAGCGGCAAGCGCTGCAGGAATGTTTCCGTTGCTCTACCTGCAATGCTTATGCAAAGTATTGTACAGAATATGTTTCCCGGGTTTCATTTATCGGGTCATCGTGGGATGAATGAATGTTTGGGATTCGGGAGCTATATTAGTGTGCATTCTTATGCGCAATGTACTTCATACTGCGCAGGTAGCAGTACTCTGAGAGCTGTCGAAACATGTTTATTTGCTCACTCGCTAGTCTAACCCTCGGATGATTGGACAGAATGAGATGGCTTGAACGAAGCCAACCAAATTCCCGACTGTATGGAAAGAAGTCGGACCAGACTATCACCTGAGTGAACTATCTTATCATTCGCACGTCATTCACAAAATGTTAAGGCAAAGAAAGAGAGAGGAAGAGGAGAGGAGGAAAAAGAAACAGCTTCCCCGATTGCTAGCCATTTGGTGGGCAACCCTAATCATGCAGGCGTCTATCGCCTCGACAGGCCCATTTTATTGCGGGGGGATAAGCCAAGCTATCAGAGCTAGAAGCTCAGGGAACCACATCAGCGATTGTGTGAAGCAGCTCAACAAGTGTACTTTGTAATAAAAACGTGGTATGTGTTTGGGCTGTATGATACTTCATCAGCTGTTCGCCAGCAAGGTAGACCGCCTCTAATCTCGCCATAATTAATCTTCAATATCCCCGTAAATAAGTAAAATAAATGAAGGTGATAAAAATAAAAAATAAAAAAAACAAGGAATGGATTCCCTGGCGCTCAAATTTTCCGAAAGACCCGGTCGCCCACGCCTGCCTATGATCGCGCAGGGATTAAGCACATACCTCTCTTCCCAGCCTCCTCCTCCTTCCTCTCAACCCACCCAACCGAGAATCGCGACGAAGACACCCAGTAACCGTCACACCTTCTCACTCGAGAACCCAGTAAGCACCAGCGGAAATTCCCCGCTCACTCGTAGCCATCCAGCTTAACTTACCGATTCTCTTCCTTTCTCCCCCAACCACAGACTTGGTTCACATCCTCGGCCCGATTCCCCCGTCTGATCGCTTTCCAATTGCCTCTAGCGTATGAGCGCCTAAGAACGCAAGCCTCTCGTAGTCGTCAGAAATCCAGTCTGTGGGGGAAGTGATCATTATGGTTGCCGCTCGTTGGCTTCGTGCCCCCCTGAGCCAGTTGTTGCGCGTGTCGTGTCACCAGTCATGATTGAGGATGGTGGACGGTGGATGGATACCAACAACAGAGAAACTCCATGTATGGCGCTCGCGCAGGTAGCGTATTGTAAGGCACCCGGTGATTGAAGCTACAGAGGATCGTACAGTAGCTTGAAGCGATGACCACTGATAGTGGAAAACGTATGTGCAGTGTTGTATCTGACTGGCGGGTGTGTTTGCCCTCTCCCTTTTCTCCCTTCTACCCGTGATCAGCAGAAAGAAGGGAGAGTGGGGGAAGAGTAGACAGCAGGAGAAAAAAAGTATATGATATAAAGCCCCCCCGAATTCCTCTACGAATTGGACTTCCTCTCGTTGTTTTTGGCCGTACTCGTTGATGCTCTGGTAGTTTTTCTTGTCGTTGCGCTTACTAATTAAGGTCGACCCTTAAAGTTTTTTTCTACCTTACCGGTACTTGATCTGGAATCCTTTATTTACTTATTTGTTTATTTGCTTTTTTATACCTTTTGGATCTAAGGCTGTGCCTGGCTCCTTCCTTGAAAAACAAACGGTAGTCCGGAATTTGATTTCTATCGCTGCCTAACATTACTGCACCCTACCCCCCCAAGCTCGTCTGCCCCATCTGCTCCTTGGACCCACTAGTATCGCCTCGCCAATAAAGCCTTCTCTATAAAGTCTGCTCTGTTCTGCTCGTATAGGACCATCTATCCATTCATCCATAACGAAGCAATCGACCAACTACGCAATCAGACAACCAAACTATCCTACAAAGCTAGCTAGAAACCAAGCAAAAATGTCCATCGAAACTCAACAGCTCCACCGCGCTCTGATCACTAAGGATCGTACGCTGCCATGCGCCAGATACCGTAGCATGAACGAGATCCTCCCAAACCTCTATCTCGGCGAGTCCGTCTCCCCTCCTCCTCCCTCCCTTCCTCCCCATCCCAATACCTCACCAACCCTACTAACACCCCCATAGCTGCAAAGCAATACTAGACCCAATAACCCTCCTCTCCTCCGGCGTAACGCACGTCCTCTCACTTCGACAATCGCCTGTCTACATGCGCCACCAAGTAAACGTAAAGCACTGCCAAATCTTCATTGACGATACCGAAGATACCTGGCTGCTTGACTCGCTCAATGCCGCAATGGATTATATAGAGCGCGCCATGGAAACCGGTGGAATCGTACTTGTTCACTGCCAGGAGGGAAGAAGTCGAAGTGCTAGTGTTGTCATTGCTTTCCGTGTGTTTCGCCTTTCTCCCCCCCCCCCCCCCTCTGTTTGTTCGAAAGTAGTTGAGGAAGGGTGGTGGCTAACACGGGAGAATTAATTTAGTGATGAAGCATTTCCGCGTCTCCTTTGAAGAGGCTTGGGGGTACGTGCGTCGCCGAAGACCAGTCGCCGGGCCAAACCCGGGATTCGTGGACCAGTTGAAGATCTGGGAGAGGAGGGGGTATTGGTGATTTTTCTGTGAAATCTTCGTTTCTCTTTTCATATATTTATTTTTTCTGTACTGTTGGCTACCGGGTAATTATCGAACGAGTACTATCCTGACGGAAACCCTTTCCCTTGAAGTTTATTATTATTATTATTATTACTTTTAATTCCCCATTCCGTAACATTATTTATGGGGGAGTTTCGGTGGGAGTTTTTTTGTATGTTTTTTCCTTTTCTCTCTTTCTTCCTACAACTTTGCATTAACAATGAGGCATTCATTACCATCAAGGGTTCCTTTGTCGGTTTCTCACGCTTTTTTTACGTTTTATTTTTATTTTTTACTTCTCACACGCTTGCTTCTAGTCTAATTAACTTTCGTGGGAGGAATAAAAATAAAAGAAATCGAAATATTATGCAGTCCAGTATCATCATACTCGAGCGCGTGAAAATCCGTTGGCAGAAAAAAGTCGCGATAACATGAACTTACCAAGCAACCACAATTCCCAACGTTCTTTCATTCCACTCAGGGCGAGAGTGAGCCTCAACGACGATCATTGCGTTGCGGTGCCCATTCTTTCGCTCTGACAGTGCATAACTTTTCCGCAAAAAGAAGGGCAGACACACAGACAGTCATGTGTAACCGGCCTCTCGAAACCCCGCCTTTCAGCCTCGTTTTTGCTTTGTCTTTCCAGGTCCAGCTCGCCATCCTGCCTCCCTCCACTCACGGAATCTCGCCCCCCCCCCCCCCACAATCACCTGATTTGGAGAACGCTCAGCCATCCATGTTGCACTTCACTTCACTTTTGAAAAAGGTCAGACAATTTCCCACAATATGTATTCAGATTACGAAGTATTCCGGGCAGAACGGGTAGTCAAGTACCGGTAGGGCTTCCATCCTGCTTACTGTAGTAGGTAGACTTGCCTCAATTTTTCACTTGCCCATTCCTAGTCGGTCGCGCGGTGTCATGGTGTCTCACTCGCCTGAACCGAACCGGAGCGAAGGGGGATGGTTGTGGTGGTGGTGGTCGAAGTGGTGGAGGAGGACAGGGGTCGTATAAGCACTCTAATCTAATCCCTGGTTTTGAAAACCGGGAGGCAAGAATGGGAAAGGGGGGGAACCTACCTGGTATTTGTTTGGTCCAAATTCCAATGTCGACCGACTGAGACTATTTATTAGACAGGCAAAAAAATTATTATATAGCGATGGCGATGGCGATGGGCGATGGGATGGGATGGGATGGGGTGCGATGCGGGGGGATGATGATAGGTTCGATTATGTCGTGGAAGTGTGGTTGCATGGAATGTGTTCGGCATTTTATCTGTATTACTGTAACTGCGCCGTGGTATCGGTGCTACGAGTAGTAGAGTTACTAAGGTTTTCCCTGACGTCGTACCGGTATTGAGGGGGGGGGGGGTTCGGTCTTTATTTTATTTTATTTTTTATCCTCTTTCGGATCCTATGAGGTTTCGTATTTGTATTAATTATGGTATCACGGTATTATTGCAAGGCTCAACATTAAGTTCAACAGATCGACTGTCATGGTTCGAATCTGTATATTCGGCTACGGGCCCCCCTCCCCGCTGCGACGGGGTAATAGCGTCCGCGAGTCGGCTTAGGTGGTCGGCAGCGCTGCTCAGGGTCCTCGGAACGGTGCGTGCGCTCTCCACCGGTTGCGATTTGGGGCTTTCTGTGGGATAATGCTGGTACCGACAGCCGGGCAGAATGCGTCGATCAGAAGAAGGGTTTGACGGGTCGAAAGCAGCGAATAAAAGGGAACGTTTTAGAATGGCGTGGAATCACAGTTGCAGGAATTCTTTCGAGGTTTGCAGGTTTATGCACGTTTCAATGCAGGTATATCAGTCCCCTGCTGGGAGCATCGGTGGCGTACATTTCTGGTTATCAGACCATCACAATACCTCTCTCTTATCTTTCGATCTCCATCGACTAGCTAACACCGCTGCGGTCTGGACAAACCCCTCATTCATTCGCTCACCGCCCCCCCTAGTCGTGTCATACGTCCTTCTAGAGCAGAACCCACCAAGTTACTATATTAGTCTAGAAGGGATACTAATACGGTACTCCCACCGCTGTGAGGCTCAAGGTAGCGTGGACTGTGTGCACAAGTCTGAGCTCCATAGCGCATGCACCTCCGTCTCAACTCTTTAGTGGTGATTCACACTTCAAAGAGCCCGTCCACCCCGATTCTATGGGAGCCCGCCCGGCGCTATCGCCCCCAAAGACTTTCCATGACCAGAGTTGGTCATGCCAGCACACGAAATGCCCACTTTTCTAGTTGTTTCCTTCCCACTTCTCTGAGTGCCTACACGATGAATCTCTCTTCCGGGGTTGAGTTAGAAGCACATGAATTCGCAGCACCGGAACTTGTGCTTCTGGTCCACGTCACTCAGAGCCTTCGGATATAAACCATACCGAGGTTTTCGCATCTTCGATCCAGCACCCATACCATATCCGTAAGTTACTAATAGCTCTCTCTTTCCCTCTCTCTGACCATGGCCGGTTTCTGGCCGGCCGTGGTGTGTACGTCAGACGTCTTTGGTACCACCCAGCCCAAGGCGCAGGTATTCCCAACGTTTTTGTCGTTTTTGCGGATTGTTTGTGGGGTGATAAACGTAGTCTCGGAGTAGGGGCATGCGCTGTCTGGGGATGAAATGGGATGGCGGGGCTTCGGGTAACTTCGGGGCTGGAGGAGCTTGGTTATCATGTTCGCCGTCTTAAAGTTGGGAAGGGACCCCCGGAACTTGCACAGGGTCCAGAAAGAAGTTATTGAACAGTTATTGAAGGTTAACTAGCAAAATATATCCCGTCGGTTCGGGATGGTTGTTCCCTACCCTTGTATGATATTATACGAGCGAGGGTTTATGTGGGTGGGGTGCTGTCAAGGGATGAGGGTGTGAGGCGAGACGGTGAACTTTGATGCACCGGTGATGTGATGGTGTGCCGGGGAGTTTCTTAGGAAATATTGGACTCGGTGGGAGGGGTGGAGGGGTCATTGGGAAACCGGGAAACATATCCCTTGTCCCCATAGAGAATTGTATGTCATCAACAGAAACACTTTTTCAGGTTTTTAACGATCCCCCTGGGTATACGGTTGCAGGGTCCGTGGCGTCAGTGGATGGGTGTAGAAACAGGGTGAGCGCCGATAACATGATAACGGGGGAGCCGTCGGATGATTTATCGCCGGGAAAGAAGTGCTGTAGAATTTCAAATGATTGGGCCATGCGCTATCGTTTAAGTTACCTTCTCTGGTAAGACTTCCGGTCCGAGTACCGTAATCGAACACTCTTACTTTTTATTTCTTTGCCCTTAGGGGGGCTGAGCGACCCAAGCTTTTGCTTTGTTTTTCGGTTGTTTCCGAGAGGGGGGGGTTTTGGATTACCGGTATTACCTAGCGCAGGGTTTAATTGTTTGAGGTTGCACAAAATGGAAGGCGGGAGGTGGGAGAAGGGCCTACGGTAGAGGGAGAGAGAGGTTATCTCTGTTTGCAATAGTACTATCTAAGCGTAGAATTTATAAAGCTCCATATCTAGGATAGTAACTTAAATGTCGGAAAACCCTTGTAGAGATCTGTCACAGTACTCTGCTGTACCTCGGGCACGTCGCACATACTCTCCTGTTCTGTAGTTGTTTACTCACAGATTCAAGTAAGGCTTTGGAACCAACCACAACTCGGGTGCCGATCCCGATGTTTTCAAGACCAGCGTTAGAGCCAACCAAATAATGTTAGGTGAATGGCATCGAATGACAAGGAGGCAAAACCGACCCCCGAAGGGTTGTATTAATAAGGCAGGCTTTAGGTGTCGTACCGACCGATTAGTAGGGATAGAAAAGGGCATCAAGTGGTATATTTCCATATACAGTCAATTTGTTTGTTTGGTGTTTGTGAATAGTTTTGTTCCTTCTCTTGCCTACTCTTAAAGAATGTTTAAGGGTATAGAGGGAATACAAGTGAGCTTCGCTAAAGGCCAGCAGAACACGGGGGGCTTGACCGGCTCACGATAGAGTAGGTATCGGGCACGGTTCTGTTCAGAAAGGGAGGAGGTTATTGCTAGTGGGTTCTCCCGGACTTTCGGAAGAGTTTTACCGGGGTACATTAAGTGCGGAGCCTGCGCTAGCTGGTAAGACTGCTCATCAATGGTCACTCGGCTGCCGCAGAGAGAAATTTGTTGAAGTCTGTGATTGGATGACCTCCCCGCATGCCGAATGAACCGGGTGATGTATTAGCCACTGCGGTGTTCGGGGGTCTTTTGTTGAGATGAGTAGTGAGTGATATAACCTCACCATCATATTCAGGGGATAAGTGTAATTTTTCGCTTGGTAGAGAGGTTATGTCCGAGCGCCTGCGATACATCCAATTGGGGAATGCAACGGGAGTGGAACGGGTAGAATGGAAGGAGAAAGTGATAGCTCAATTGACTCACTGCATGCTTTTTACTACATGTGTATGCTGGGGAGATACATGACCCGATAGGTCTCTTCTGATTTTCTAGCCCGAAGCTAGTTGGACTATGTACGTCAATCAACCAATAGCCCGAAAACAGGGAGGAGATCGAGGGCGGAAGGCAGAAAATGATAGCGAAGGCTAGAACCGGACCCGTCGGGATTCGGGAAAGATTGAGTTGCAACGACATCAAAAGCAGAAGCGGAGATAACATTCAACGGACTCCGTGGAGGGAAAGTGGAGTGAGTGTCTACGATTTATGGCACCTGGATTAATTTTTATCACCCCCAACTGACACGTTCTCATTCAGGTGGTATACCGGATTGGAAAGAATAAGATGGGTGGTGGTGTGCTTGAATCTATATGGTGAGCAACATCGTGAGTGTTCTCACTTCACACTCCAAACAGGGGTGCTCACTCTCGGGGATGGAGGAGAGGTATGGTTCGTTTGGTGCAGGTCTGCTCTTACAGCTGCTAAATTTTATGGTTCTACAAACTGCGCACTCTTCATGAGACCTAAAAAGAGTTGAAACAAAATTTCTCCATTTGCAGAGGGCCTTGCGCCCGCCTGCAGGCCAATAACACACACCATCTCGAGGAAATATTAGGATCGCGCGGGAAGCTTTCTCTTGAATTTTTCACCAAGTTTGAGACATTGCTGATTCTGTTTTTCCTCTTTTAGTTTCTCCCTTCTTCTGCTTATTCTGCCCCGCCTTCCAGGTATGAGCTGTTAGCGGGGAGGGGGGGGGAAGAGGGAAGAAGGAAGAAAGGGCAGAAATAGATCTGATGAGATCTTCCATATCGTTACATTTGCATTTTTGTTGCACAATACTGTACATAATACCATAAGAGAAGAGGCGAGGTTGAGAGATCCCTCAAAAGAAATTTTGCTCTACTTGTCCTAGGCAAGAAATATCCGGAAATGCGAGTGGTGAATTTGTGACACGCACGGATATTTTGCCACATATTTTGCGGGCCTAGGACGAGTAGTACTGCTTGCTATACCCCAACCTAAGTCCGCTCTATTATCAAGCAAAGGAATGGAAAAGTACAAGGATAGTTGAAAGTGGGGGCTTGCTAGAAAAACCCCTTGGATTTGGTCCGTAAGGCACCAGAAGACAAAGGAAAATCGAAAAAGTGAATGCACATTATGCTGGATATATATCTGAGACTTAATAGTATGGGCTCTGCCGACTCACTTCACATTTCTGTAGCGGGAGATAAATGGTGTAACGGTCGAACGGTCGAACTAGACTAGGGATAAACTATAGGGTAGGTATAATCGGAAACTTCATTCGCTGGTCAAAAACTAACCAACCAACATAAGTCTGTATCGGAATAATAAAACCATCTCGGTCATTCTATCGCTTCCCACACCTGTCGGTCTCTCTCCATGAATGACCCCATTTGCCTGCGTACCTCTGTGATAATAATAAAGGAAAGGCAAGGCTGTAAACCCTTCCGTCAACCCTTTCATTCCCAGAACAAATGAAGTCATTAATGCCATTTTGCGTCCTTGTCCCTCATCTATCCGCTTTCCTTATCTCTGATAACTATCCGTTCCCGTCAACTTTAAAAATTTCCAGTGCTAGCGAGTGGCAATGTGCGCAAGGCAACCTGATTGGCTCGAAACGTCGAATGAGAATTAAAAGAGGGGATAGTATTAGGTAGCAGTCGGAAAGTGTCTTTTAAAGCTATAAAAGCGGCACGTGGCTAGGCCCGAGGGCACGGGGAGGAGTCATATCTCCAGGGCCTTATACCATGTCGGGTGTCGCAGCCTTTCGAGCCTTGAGCAGCTTTACAACTTGGTCATGGCTGTCCCGAACTGTCCACCAGAGCGGTGTGTAGGCAGAATTGTCTGGTCTATCGATGCTAATGCCCTTCCGCTCCAAAGGTGGCTTCACTACTCGATCATGCCCACTCTCGGCGGCCAGCGAGTGCGGTTCCCGGCCGTGATCGTCTTGTATACCAAGGCTGATGTCTATCTCTCTAAATAGCAGACTCTCCCAAGATCGGCAAATAGCCGACCAGGAAACTGCCGGATCACCCTCTCATGCCCACTTCCGGCGGCCTGGGGATGTGTTGTTCCGCCATTTCGCATGTCCAGAACATCAGGCTGAGCATGCTTTTGCTGCAAGAGTACCACTTCTTCATGTCTAGACCTCGCAGCCCGCTTGAGTGGCGTCGCACCTGGACTATCTCTTCGGTTCACATCCTATATTTTCGTCCTCATCAAGTCAGTTGTGCTTCGGCAATGCCGAAATACGAAATATAGTGTTGCGGGTGCAATGGCTTGAGGGAAGGAAAGTGCAGAAGGTTGACTTCTAGAGTAATTCGGCAGATATGCGATTACCATATTGCCCAAGGAGGTCGAGCATAAGGCGCCTTGAACGATATGAGGGCTCTATTTGCATGTCGGTTCCCCAATACAAAGAAGGATATTCCAGCAGGGACATGTCTCGGGGGCCACGAGAAGGGTTGACTGAAAGATCACCGACGAATGCAAGTCCTTGACAGCAGCCTAGAACTGTCCGGATCGAAGGAACATTGTTGGCATTAGTGCCGGCTGACCTATCTCGACCGCCAGCGCGTGACATATCTCATCCACATTCAACGGCCGCCCGGAATGTGAAGTCTACATCAGGGCATCCACCCCCTGCCTGGCTCTATCCCCTCCCTGGGCCTTTATCCGTCCTATGGTTGCGTCATATGCATCCCCCGATCCCGAGCCATTTGTCACGATATCGAGCTTCTCTCTCTTCTGATAGACAGTCGTTTCTTATGGGGTCGCCTTGGTATTTAGAGATACTAGTAGGAATCTAGACAGTGTTGTCAGCTCACAACTTTACGTATTTTTTTCTAGCAACCTTGTTTTTTACTTACATTTCTGAGACCACTTCCGGAGTGCCTTTTTTAATGTCCTCCTAAAAGTTCTTGTCCATCGCATCCTGTGTTGTATCCTCATTTATTTTAACTCGCAGGAATCGGACAATATCATCCTTGATGGGTGTTATGGAGACCGTCGCCACCCTCCCAACAAGATGTTCTCCACCTTGTCGCGGATATGCAATCTCCCGACCAGAAATATCCGAGTGTTTGGGGACTTGTGTAGAATATTTTTCGCGACATTTACCTGATGCTCGGCCATGCCTTGTCTGAAGCGTCAATGCAGATGAAATTGCACTGGGGGACTCGATACCCTGTAGCATCTCTATAATTTTGGAGAGTCCTAGTTTTGAGCCCCCATGGATCTGTTCCTAGCCTTGCAAAGCCTGGGTGATCTTTGCCGGAATATCTTCTGGTTTGCCAGAATCCTGCTTTAGGAGGGAATCCAGGGCGCTCGCTGGGGATTGCTCCTGTCGGGCGGCGGGGTGGAGGAAGCGGGCAACAGCAGCATCTCGTCTCCTTGCCCAATCGCATTATCTATTCATCACCAAGGAGGTAGTACCACAGATTCTTAGCGAAACCTTTGATTCATGAAGGATGCGCTTTCTTACCTGAGGGGTGTCTTGCTGGCCCCCGGAGATCAGTGGCAAAACAGGGCTGAATTGTCGGACTCTCCTCCGAGCGCAATAAAACCAATTCCCATATTCCTCCTCGCGAGAGCTGGTCTTCCATACCTTCCACTCTGTGGGTTCTAATAGCATTACGCCAAATCCGGGGATCTAGCGGAGATAACTATATGAGAACCCCAACCCTCTCGTAGACACCACCAAAGTTCTTCACGTCATAAATATTGTTGGAGTTATTATTATTAAAAAAACCTGCTGTTACTGTAAGGGTTGCTATTTCCCTAGGAACGGGATTGAGAGATTTCTCTTCATTTTTTGTTATTTGGGGAGTTGTAGATTCGGAGGACCGGTTCTTGGGTAGAGTAAGGTTAATTGATAGACTTCGCGAGGCTGAAGAAAAGCGGCGCGATCGTTTTCTTGCCGCCTCGTTGGGGAACATCTGATCCAACCAGCTCGTTCCGAATACAGTATGTGCACGCACAGCACAGTACAGGGCGGGTTCTGCTGAGTAACCGTAGTTGACAGTTGTTTTCCAAAAATACCATTCTTCGTAGCATGGCAAGAGCTGCCCAATAAGATCTATTATTTGCTAAATGAAAGCTTACTTCATCACAGCAGACCTATCGATGTTCTGACCCGGATATTGCGTGAACTTCTTAAATGGTAGAGTTTTCCCTCCAAAAGAAAAAAAAAACGACTTCCTATAAGCTTCCATGCAAAATACCTATACCACGGTACCTTAGGCGCTTGGGAGCTTCAACTGCTTTGGGGCGTAGAAGGTTCCCAGTACTGTACCAGTACCAGGGGTGAGCATAAGTGAGGCGAAAGGGGTTTGGTGGTCGGAATTTAGTGAAATTTGGTGAGTGTAACCATGGAAACGGCCAATCTTGGGGGTTTTTTTCGGGGGGAAAGTTAGGCGAACCCGGGAAAATTCAGACTCAACCTCATGAAATTCTGCTCAATAGGAACCAGCTCGCCTCACTTACCCTGAACCCCCGGTAATCATAATCCCACATGTATGAACATGATGAGCTGGAGACCCCTAAAGCCTCGGCTACTCGGACATAGAGTATATTTTCACCTCTAGGAGGTTACCGACACTATTTATACTTGTATTGCATCTCGCAACTATAAATCTGATGCCGGGTAATAGCGTCCCCCGCAATAGGAGCCCATGTCGTAGAAAGTGCTGATATATTAAGCTCTCCTGTAACGGACTGATTTTATATTGCCAACCTGCAGATCGAGTGGTCTGTAACGGACTGATTTTATATTGCCAACCTGCAGATCGAGTGGTTTTTGGATTGGGTGGCTTTAGTTAGTATGAGGGGGATTGTATCTGGAGGGTGCTACTGAGGGAGAGGAAAGTTGGATGCACAATATTTGCCGGCGGTGTTGGGGGTTGGCTGTGGGGTTAGGAACTGAAACTAGGGTTTCTTTTCCTTGCCTCCATATCATAGTGAAGGCGGGGACCGGACCCTTCAGGATTTGGGAAAGGAAGCATTGAAGTAACGGCAAAACCGGAAGAGGAGATTGTATTTAATGGGTAGGGGAATAGTTAAGTGGAGTCTACTATCTGCCTGGATTAAGTTTACCACTTTCAGCCAACCAATATTTTCTCATTCGAGTGGTATACTGAATTGGAAAGAATAAGATGGGTGATGATGTACTTGAATCCATACTGTCAACAACATCGCGGGTGTTCTGACTTTGCAATCCAGACAGGGATGCTCACTCCCTGGGATGGAGGGGGGTATGGTTCATATGGCGCAGGCCTACTTCTACAGCTGCCAAATTCTATGGTACTATAAATTAGCGTAGTCTTCATGGGATTTGAGGGCAATTGAATTTGTTTCTCCATTTGTGGCCGGTCTGCGCCGGCAGCCCAATGGCGCGCCATCTCTGGAAAATATGAACATCCCTTGCTATGGAGGCTCATGCCGCTGAAAGTGCTGAGAGATTTGATGGAGGTGGCAGCACAGTCGTGCAGATGCATTTAAGAGAAGGAGGTTGTGGTGTATATTCTCTGTGGAGGTTGCTAGCAACCGTTCACCTTGAGTACTGTAAAAATTCGAATGCAAGGCCAGTGTGCTATGTCGTTGAAATTCCCCCCTCTGGGATAGGAGTAGGCGAGTCACAGCAAACTCACCAAAAGAAGGAAGGATGCGCAGCGCTTTACCACGAGAGGCAATTACAACGACATAGCACATTCGAGTTTTTACGGTATTATAGTGGAAACTATACATGCATAGCCCTATACATCCGTTCATGGCCTAGAAAGTTCACTCGTCCAGACTTTGGTGTTCCTCCATCACATGTGCGCTTCCTGTTGCCAACGCTCCTCTCTGCCCCTAATACAACTTTCTACTACTGGGATTATTATGCCGTCAAGATTAAGCTCCCTCGCAACTATAAGATTTTATATAGCTAACCTACAGATCGGGTGGTTTTTGGACAGGACTTAAAGGTGAGGCTTTAGTTAGTAAACGAGGGGGGTTGCATCCGGAGGGGGCTATCATACTTAGAGAGGAAATTTGGATGCTGTGTCGGGGGTTAGTTGTGGGGTTAGGAACGGAAACTAGGGCTACTTTTCCTTGTCTCCATACCGTGGGTAGAGCCCCTCTTACTTCTCGATTGGGGCCAACAAAAGTGTTTTTCATACCGGTTTGGTGGGGCTATGGGGGGTTACTATCATACTGGATTGGGTTGTGTTGTGGGGTATGCTACGGTATGTGAACTACTATTTAAATCCGCTGTATAGTAAAAAGTAAATAAAATAAATAACAAAAAAATGTTCTTAATCGCGAGTTGTAAGAAAAGTGATAGTATTAGTAGTTTTTTTCTTTCTTGTCTTCCTAAGATCGCAAGTAGACTACTATCCTTTATACTAAGTATTTCGAGCCTGATAGATATCCGTTCAAACCACACAATCTACCTATTCCAGCCATCCCATGACATTCCGTCTAGTCCACTCCATTCCATTAGATCCATTCCATTCCTCCTACTTCATTTCAGCCAGCCCATTCGTCCCAGCCATTCTGCCCAACTCCGAATCCACACACATCCGTTTCAGAGGTTATCCGGAAGCATACTAGCCATTCCTTACAACACGCTGAATTTAGACAAGATGGGTGACGACCTGTGACGCAGTAATAAAACAGACCAGGAGTAGGTGGTGGTGGCTATTACCTACTTGGAGATGACAGCGCTCAAGTGTAGCAATCTGTATGAATAGAATCAGGCAATGTTTGGGTTTTTTTCTGCGCGTACTGCGTTATTCGTAGTAGTTTTGTTCGTATTTCGGGGCAGAGTACGAGGCTAGTAGGGAATTTTTTAATCGTTCGGGATGGGAAGGATGGGTGATCCGGTTATCCTACTTGTACAACAAATTCCTCTGCAAGCACAGGGTTTTATGGAAATAGACATGGCCCACTTCTTTGTTCGGGTAACTCACTTGTACGGTCACTTTAAAAATCACCTGGTACAGAAGACTAAGGGTCTTGTTCTTTCAGAATTCACAAGAAATTTATGATACCTCCTGCATTCCTTTTGTCAATAGTTTAGAGGTAATCTTAGATCCAGAATTACCCTAGGCTTTGAGAAGACTATTCGTCGCATGCAACGACTCCTCGAATTACCGCTTAGGTTAGCCATCCAATGGCATTTGATTTTGACCAGTTCACTCCTCGGCCATTGATAAGGTGGGGTATATTATGAGAGATGGGTTGTGCTTGAAGCAGCCTATAGTGACACGGCAGTGATATTTGAATTTCTCGCAGCTCGACTAATTCATCCATAAGGCTTGATCAACTGGCTCTTGTACTCGAGTGCTAAGCGAGACGATTACATCCCAGGCCCTGTAGTGTTCATCGCGGCAAAGGATTTGTGCTGTACGCGCCAAATATTCGCGTTTTATTCTGGCAGTGCTGTGCCGCACATATCTGGTGTCCACCAGCAAGACAGTGCTTGCAGATGTGTGGAATTCGTTGTTGCACAGGCAGAGTATTCTTTTGCGCAGATCTAGGGGAGATTGGATGAACAGTCATAGTATCGGTGTGGTCCCACAATGACCCCCGCTTTTCGTTTCTTCAGCCTCGAGGAATTCCACTGAGAGTGCTCCAGCAGTCGACCGGCTCTATCATCCGTCATCTATGATCTTCTGAGCAGCAAGATTCAGAAATGTCCCAATCATTCAGCAATAACATCAACTCTTTGAACACCACCGTAAATAACTTTACCTTTGCCGGTGACCGATCGGATATCCTAGGCTGGCTATCTCCGCTCAATCCAAAGTTACGGCATCAGGATATTCAAGGTCGCCGAGTTGAAGCTCTGGGGGAATGGCTCCTACAAACCGAAGAATTTAGAAGATGGCACGCTGGTGGTGGGGAAGGCGAATCGGACAACGCAGTGTTGTTTTGCTATGGAGATCCGGGGGTTGGAAAGACTTTTAATAGGTAACGAGGACGAACCTCCTCCAGAAAGGGAAGAAAAAGGGCAAGTGCTGACAAGCTATGGTGTTAGTTCATTGGTGACAGATAGGTTGTGTGATCAGGCCAGAGGCCGAAAGGTCGCGGTTGCATGCTTTTACTTTGACTTTGCAGCCCAGAAGGAGCAGTCACCCGCGAGTATGCTAGGTGCTCTGCTTAACAGGTCGTGAGTGGGCTGGAAGAGATACCCGAGGAAATAGCGCAAGCATATGAAGAACACAAGAACGTGATCGATGGGCGGGGACCTCAGCTTGCCGATATTGTGAAGATGCTGCAGACTACTACTTCCAAAAAGCCCACATTCATATGCATCGATGCTCTAGATGAATGCGCGGCGAGATATCGAGTCAAACTTCTTCATTCGCTTGATGAGGTTCTACAAAGGTCTCCAGGCACCCGGGTATTCGTAACAGGGAGACCGCACATCCAGGCTGAGGTCGAGAAGTGTCTTTCCGGAAGAGTAACGACCATACGCATCACTCCCAAGACACACGATATCATTAACTATCTTCGTGCCAGACTGGACGAGGACACAATGCCAGATGCGATGGACAGTAGCCTGAAGGCAGAAATCCTGAAGAAAATTCCCCAAGATATTTCCGAAATGTATGTAGGAGCAACAACACAGGAGAAGGTACCTCAAGTTATGTGCTGACAGATACATATCTAGATTCTTGCTAGTCTCGTTGAATATAGATGCGATCCTCCGGGAAACCACAATCAGTCGCAGGCGACAAAAGCTCAGCGCAACCACCGACGGCCCGGGATTGGAGGGTGTTTATGGCGAGACGTTAAGCCGGATAACCAGACAGGGCGAGGAAAAATCGAGGCTCGGCATGGCCACGTTGATGTGGATATCTCACTCGGAGCGGCCCTTGAAAGTCGACGAACTGCGTCACGCCCTAGGAGTTGAAATAGGATCGCCGGATCTCGATGGCGATAATGTCCCTTCAATAGGAACATTGCTCACTTGTTGTCAAGGACTTGTTACCGTAGACAAGGAGGGTTCCACGGTCCGGCTAATTCATTTTACTCTTCAAGAGTACCTCCGGGCCCACCCCCAACCTTTTGGCAGAGCTCACTCGGTAATGGCAGAGACCTGCCTAAGTTATCTGAATTCTCGTCAGGTCAAGGTTCTTTCGACTAATCCCTCTCCTGATCTCCGGGGCGCACCTTTTCTGGAATATTCTTCTTTATATTGGGGAATACACGCGAAAAGAGAGCTTTCGGATTGTGCGAAACAGCTTGCGCTGAAGCTATTTGATGACTACGACAACCATATCTCCACGGAGATCCTTCTAAAGGCAGGGAAATCGCGTTTCTTCCGTCTTAATTTCAATAAGCCTTCCCTGTTTAGTGGTCTACACTGCGCATCCTTCTTCGGGATTGTTGGGATTGTGGATGGCTTAGTAACAGCGGAAGACTGTGATATCAATCAAACAGACTGCACAGGTAGTGCGCCTCTGACATGGGCTGCTTTCAATGGGCACGAAGGTGTTGTGAAAATACTACTCGGACTAGATGACGTCAAACTCGACAGACCGGATATCAACGGCCGAACACCGCTCTTGTGTGCTGCTGAGAATGGGCACGAGGGGGTGGTAGAAATGCTACTCGGGCGGGGAGACGTTAACCCCGACAGACCAGATATCAGTGGCCGAACACCGCTCCTGCGTGCTGTTGAGAATGGGCACGAGGGAGTGTTGAAAATACTACTTGGATGGGGCGGCATCAGCCCCGACAAGCGGGGTATCTACGGCCGAACACTGCTCTGGAGTGCTGCTTTTTATGGCCAAGAGGGAGTGGTGAAAATACTACTCGGACAGGACAACGTGAACCCCGACAGCCTGGATATCAACGGCCGGACACCGCTCTGGGGTGCTGCTGAGAATGGGCACGAGAGAGTGGTGAAAATTCTACTTAGACGTGACGACGTCAACCCCGACAAACCAGATATCGGTGGCCGAACACCACTCTGGGGCGCTGCCGAGAATGGGCACGAGGGAGTGGTGAAATTGCTACTCGGACGGGACGACGTCAACCCCGACAAACCAGATGACAACGGCGATACACCGCTCTTGTGTGCTGCTGAGAATGGGCATGAGGGAGTGGTGAAAACACTACTCGGACAAGGCGACGTCAGCCCAGACAGATGGTGTATCTACGGCCGAACACCGCTCTCGAGCGCTGCTTATTATGGTCATGAGGGAGTGGTGAAAATACTGCTCGGACGGGACGACATCAACCCCAACAAACCTGATATCAACGGCCGAACGCCACTCCGGGGTGCTGCTAAGAACGGGCACGAGGGAGTGCTGAAATTGCTGCTCGGGCGGGACGATATCAACCCCGACAAACCAGATGACAATGGCGATACACCGCTCTTATGTGCTAGTGAGAATGGGCATGAGGGAGTGGTCAAAATACTGCTCGGACGGGACGACGTGAACCCTGGCAAGCCGGACATTTCTGGTCAAACACCACTCTGGCGTGCTGCCTCGAGAGGGCACGAGGGAGTGGTGAAAATCCTACTCAGACGGGACGACGTCAACCCTAACAAGCCAGATAGCAATGGCAAAACACCGCTCTGGTGTGCTGCTAAGAATAGGCATGAGGGAGTGATGAAAATACTATTCAGAAGGGACGGTGTGAACCCCGACAAACTAGACAATTACGACCGAACACTGCTCTTGTGGGCTACCGCGAGAGGGCGCGATGGAGTGAATATGTTACCCGGGCGGAACGACGTGAGCCCCGGCGATACCAATGAGTACGACCATACACGGCTCTGGTGGGCTGCCGAGAATGGGCACGAGGGAGTGGTGAAAATGCTACTCGGACAGGAGGACGCCAACCCCGACGAACCAGATAGCGACGGCCGAACACCGCTCTGGTGGGCTGCTCTGAATAAGCACGAGGGAGTAGTGAAAATGCTGCTCGGGTGGGGCGACGTCAACCCCAGCAGGCCAGATAACAATGGCGAAACACCGCTCTGGTGTGCTGCTTTTAATGGGAACGAGGGAGTAGTGAAAATACTACTCGGACGGGAGGACATCAACCCGAACAAGCCTGATATCTACGGCCAAACACCACTCTTGTGCGCTTCTATAACAGGGCACGAGGGGATTGTGGAAATGCTACTCGGACGGGACGACATCGACCCCGACAAACCGGATATCTACGGCCAAACGCCACTCTTGTGTGCTGCTATAATAGGGCACGAGGGAGTGGTAGAAATGCTACTCGGACGGGACGACGTGAACCCCAACATGCCGGATAGCGGCGGCCGGACGCCTCTCTGGTGGGCTACTAGGCGTGGCCAAGTGGGAGTGAGGGTGTTGCTAGAGCCGCCGGCACCTCCGACTCCCAGCACGGCATAAGGTCATCGAGCCATCGCTTACCTCACCGTTCCCGACTGCGGATAACCTATGTGCCATTCGTCCCCCCCTCCCCTGCCTCCTTCCCCGGGCCGAGACACCGCCTTGCAGTAATATCCCCCTTTCCTTTCCTTCCGGGGCAAGCCCACTACGGAGGCTCTAATCAAATACTTTCCCTTTCGTTGCAGAAAATTATTTGCGATGGGGATGCACAGATCACATACCCATCCAATTACTCCACACGCATTCTCCTGTACAGTCGAAATTTACTAATTTCTGCTTGTAATCTAGACTTTGGAGTCGCTAGGGGTATTTCTATAGTATTTTATTGAGATAGGATAGTGCGGTCTCCGTCGTGTTCCTTTTTATTATTAGTTTCAGGTTCTATATCCTCTGTGCACATTTATTATTCATTCATTTTTTCCCCAATTCCTTTTTTTCTCCCTCAGGCGTGCTGTCAGGGTTGTTTAGATGCAAATATAGAGAACAAAAAATTCGAAGTACCAGTAATTCCTGACACTCGTGAAAGCGACCGGAGCGCAAGCTGCTAACTGAGGTATGGGAGTGGTGAGTTCTCATTATCAAGGTGGTTTATATTGTGAACCACCGGCGCTTTGATTGATAGCAGAATCTGGACATCGCAAGAACTACGACTACATCTCTGGAATTCATCACTTCTCGCATAAAGGACAAACACGAATAATCTGGAAAACGGAGAACGAAGTAGGAGCTGGGTGCGCATTGAAGAAGGGAGCAAGAATGGAAGGGAAGGGAAGAAGAAGCGTTAGGAATGGAAGAGAGGTGAAACAGAGGAAATGGAGAGAATCGGCGTGAAGAGGTCAGGGGAGGTTAGACAGAGGGAGAAGAGACGCAACGAATGCTATCGTGGGGAAAGGGGGTCTAGGAGAGGAAGAAGTTAGAATGTAGAAGTTTTCTGAGCTATGTATTTAAGGACACTAGTTTCCCTCCTGAGTGCGACGATAGAATCAAGATCAAGACTTTCTCCTCCGCTATCTATCCCCCTTCCACGCAGATAATCTTTAGTTTTACTTTAGTTTAATGAGGATCATGCTTTCATACTGTTGCCCCTGATCTCGAAGGTGTGGTTTGTAGGCCGTCTACCCCCTCTGGTTCTTCTTTGTGAAAGAACATCAGCACAGTAAGACCCTTCCAACAGTGAAATCAACCCCCACTCCATAAACACGGATATCCTCCCCGACTCGCCGGGTGTAGTTGAACGGCTCGTAGCCCTGTGAGATGCCGACTTGCGAGCTAGTTGGGATGGATATACCATCCCGCACTAACCATCTTTTGCCCGCGACAATTTCCTTTAATTTTGCAGTTCTCAGGGTACCCCGTGAAATTCCCTGATAGGGTGCCACGGGCCCATACAATCACCCCAGATAGGTAGGAGAAATTCTTACCACCTCTGGGGCATTAGTGTCCAAAAATAGGGCGCATTACGGCACCGTATAGTATTTATGCAACAAGGCAAATTACAGCTGTAAAGTACAACACCGAGAAACGGCACCTCGCACTATGAAACTTAATATCGTGTAATACCCTCTCTCTCAGTAGGCGTCTATCGCGCAGAAAGTGCTGATAGAGCAAGTTCTCTCATAGCGGGCGGATTTTTATATTGCCACCTACAGATTAGGTAGCTTTTAGACTACACTTAAAGATGAAGCTTTAGTTAGCATGTGAGGGGCATTGCATACGGCGCTAGAAGGGAGAAGAGAGTTGGATGCACAGTATTTGTCAGCGATGCCGGGGGTTGGCCCGGTTGGCAGTGTGGCTAAAACCGAAAATTGGGGTCTCTTTTCCTCGCCTAGACGCCTTGAGTGGAGTCCCCTCTCTTACGCCTCGATTTGTATCGAAAATACTTTTCATGCAAGTCTGGTTAATAATGTCTAGCGGGGCTATGGGAGGTTACTGTGCCATATTTGATTGTGTTGCATCAATATGGTATCTTATTGATTTACAGTTCAAATCCTCTATGTTGTAACGACCGTATTGATTCAGAACGAAACCCCGGAGGTGCCTGAACATTTATACACTCAAGAACTACCAGCCGCCGCTTCCCTAGGTTCATGCGGCCTCACTCGCCACGTTGCCCACCTCATCGCCAGCTGACGGCCGACCATACCAGATATAAAAGGATGCTCCAACACTCCAAATTAAGACAAGACGAGTGACAATTTGTGATGCAGTAATAAAAACGACAAGGAGAGAGTAGTGATAGGAGCATCTCAGCAAAAGTGTCAGTAAAATGGGCTTTTTACACCAAAAACATCGATTTTTAGCTGCCCGTAGCCTATGGACCGCAGAGAATTTTTCAACCCAACTTCTTGTATACAGCTACAATGCTCTTCTGCAGCTCATACACAACTCTCAATAAATTTGGTGAGAAATTGCAAAAGTTATGTAGTCCTAAAGTTTTGAGTACGCTGAAAAGAATCATTTTAGATACAAAACCGGCATTGCAACGGGTGTGGCCTTTGAAGACTGGTAGCTTAGCCGCATAGAGTAAATTGACGTAAGTGGTGTCAAGAAAAGCTGCAGGGAAGGTGAATATGATTAGGTAAGTTGTGAGTATTATTTGATGAAATTCCAGGTGGGTGTTGGCCAAGCATGGCAAGTTTTGGTGCAAAAAGGTGTTTTCACCAACATTTTCTTGGGGACTTTGCTCAGAATTAATAGGACTTTTCTGTTGCCTGGTCCCCAACCATGTGAACCCCGATGCATGCCAAACTGTACCGCCTATAAAATCCCCTGCTTTTTCCAATGTTACGGTGGCAAGTAGACATCTTTTGAAAATGGGCCTTTTGTATGGAAGGGTGAGTCTTTTTTGCCGTCAAGATTGTACATATCCAGTGTTCGCTGGCAGGAGAGCGATTGGGGATGTGTGAGATTTCCTGTCGCATGGGCAGAGTACTGGAATTGTGTTGCCTGGTTGTGGGGGGAGCGATTTGACGATCCCGAGGTATCGGTCGGGTTCCACAATGATCCCCGCATTTCTTCAGCCTCGAGGATTTCCGGGGCTAATAGTCGGCCGACTCCATCATCCGCCATCCACATCATCCGTCATCTACAATCTCCTCAGTAAAATGCAGAAAATGTCCCAATCATTCAGTAATAACATCAACTCTTTGAACACCACTGTTAGTAACTTTATCGTGGCCGATAACCGATCTAATATCCTAGAATGGCTATCCCCACTCAACCCAAAGTTACGCCATCAGGATATTCAAGGCCAGCGGGTTGAAAAGTTGGGGGAATGGCTCTTGCAAACAGAGGTGTTTAGAGCCTGGAACGCGGGCAGTGGAGGTGAATCGGATAACACAGTGTTGTTTTGCTATGGGAACCCGGGAGTTGGAAAGACTTTTATTAGGTAACGAGGACGAACCTCGGGAGAGGGAAGAAAAAGGGCAAGTGCTGACCAGCCATGGTATTAGTTCATTAGTGATAGACTGGTTGTGCCATCAGGCAAGAGGCCGAAAAGCCGCGGTTGCATGCTTTTACTTTGACTTTGCAGCCCAGAAGGAGCAGTCGCCCACGAGTATGCTAGGTGCACTACTTAAACAGGTCGTGAGCGGGCTGGAAGAGATACCCGAGGAAATAGCGCAAGCATATGAAGAACACAAAAACGTGATCGATGGACAAGGACCGCAGCTTACCGATATTGTGAAGATGCTGCAGACTACCACTTCCAAAAAGCCCACATTCATATGCATCGATGCTCTAGATGAATGTGCGGCGAGATATCGAGTCAAACTTCTTCGTTCGCTTAATGAGGTTCTACAAAGGTCTCCAGGCACCCGGGTGTTCGTAACAGGGAGACCGCACATCCAGGCTGAGGTCGAGAAGCGTCTTTCCGGAAGAGTAACGACCATATGCATCACTCCCAAGAGACTCGATATCATTAATTATCTTCGTGCCAGACTGGACGAAGACACGACACCGGACGCGATGGACAGTAGCCTGAAGGCAGAAATCCTGAAGAAAATTCCCCAAGATATTTCCGAAATGTACGTAGAAGCAACGACCCCGGAGAAGCTACCACAAGCTAGTTGTTGACAGATACATATCTAGATTCTTGCTAGTCTCGTTGAATATAGATGCGATCCTGCGGGAAACCACAATTAGTCGTAGACGACAAAAGCTCAACGCAATAACTGACGGCTTAGGATTGGGGGGTGTTTATGGTGAGACATTAGGTCGGATAACCGGACAGGGCGAGGAGAAATCGAGGCTCGGCATGGCCGCTTTGATGTGGATATCTCACTCCGAGCGCCCGTTGAAGGTCGACGAACTATGTCACGCTCTAGGAGTCGAAATAGGATCGCCGGATCTCGATGGTGATAATGTCCCTTCAATAGGAACATTGCTCAC
>Ga0307510_10001655_pt1 | contig 24719 bp, 22 predicted proteins | sample 12_EM_MG_FD_207224 | JGI IMG/M metagenome (GOLD analysis project Ga0307510, IMG submission 207224) | Populus trichocarpa ectomycorrhiza microbial communities from riparian zone in the Pacific Northwest, United States - 12_EM | ecosystem: Host-associated > Plants > Roots > Unclassified | place... | reverse complement strand
AAGCATCGGTGCGTCAGCGCGTCGGCCCTCTGCCGTGCGTCAGTTCTCTGCCGCGTGCCGGGTGAGGAATCCGATGACGGCCGCTACGGCGGCCAGGGCGGCCACGCTGGTGAGGGCGGCGGGGAGGGAGTACCAGTCCGCCATGAAGCCGATGGCGGGCGGCCCCAGGAGCATGCCGCCGTAGCCGAGGGTGGAGGCGATCGCGACGCCGTCCGGGCCGGCGAGGCTGCCGGCGCGCTCGACGGCGACGGGGAAGAGGTTGGCGAGGCCGAGCCCGGTGATCACGAAGCCGAGGACGGCCGCCCACAGGGTGGGTGCGAGAGCACCGAGCAGCATGCCGAGGGCGGCTACCGTGCCGCCGGAGACGAGGGTGCGGGTGCGGCCCAGACGTTCGAGCAGCCGGGTGCCGGTGAGCCGGCCGGCGGTCATGGCGAGCGCGAAGCAGGAGTAGCCGATCGCGGCGGCGCCGGCGGTGGCGTCTAGGTCCTGCTCCAGGTGCAGAGCGCTCCAGTCGGCCAAGGCGCCTTCGCCGAAGGCCGTGCACAGGGCGATCAGGCCGAAGGTGAAGACGAGGCCGCGGGTGCGGGGGGTGAGACGGCGGGGAGGTGTCACCTCGTTCGGTGAGTCCTGGGGTGGTGCCGGCGGCTGGAGACGCAGCAGCTCGCGGCCGACCACGGCGGTGACGAGCAGGCCGATCACGGTGAGGCCGAACAGGTGCTGGGTCGGGGTCAGGAACCCGGCGACCAGTCCGCCCAGCCCGGCGCCGACCATGCCGCCGAGGCTGAACGCGGCGTGGAAGCTGGGCATGATGGGCCGCCGCATGGCCCTGACCAGGTCGACCGCCGCGCTGTTGAACGCGACGTTGATCCCGCCGTAGGCCGCGCCGAAGATCAGCAGGACGAGGCCGAGGGTGAGGGGTGAGTGGGTGAGTGGGGGGAGGGAGATGCTGAGGGACAGCAACACGGCGCAGACGACGGTGACTTGGTGGTTGCCGTAGCGGTGGCAGAGGCGGCCGGTGAGCATCATCGTGATGACGGCGCCGGCGGAGACCCCGAGCAGGGCGAGGCCGAGCGCGCTGGCGGAGGCGCCGGTCTGTTCCTTGATGGCGGGGATGCGGACGACCCAGCCGGCGAAGATGAAGCCGTCGAGGGCGAAGAACGCGGTGAGGGTGATCCGGAGGCGGGTCAGGTCGGTGGGGGTGCCCGGCACGGCGTTGTGCGTTCGAGGTTTGTTTATTTGCGGCACAAAGTCAGGCTAGGTGGGGGTCGCGTCCAGGGCAAGAGGGCTGGCGGGCGCCTGGGGTGAGGCACGGCTCGCCCCGGACGCTGCCCGTGGACCACCTCGGGGGCGTGGGCAGTCGGACTGGAGCGGCATGAACGGACGGGCATGTCCGCCGGCGCCACCGCGCGCCGTTTCGCCGAGGTGCCGCTCGGGGGATCCTTGGGCGCCGTGTCGCCCAGGTCGGATTCGGCGACCGGGCCGCCGCTGTCCGGTACGGCGGCGGGTGGGGTACGTGCGTCACTCCGTGCTGCGCAGGGCGAGCCAGGTCGCGTGGTCCACGATGCCGTCGGCGTCCAGCAGTCTGTCGCTCTGGAAGCTCTGTACCGCCGACTCGGTTCCGGCACCGAAGTCGCCGTCCACGCCGGTGCTCCCGACGCCGTATCCGCGCTTCGTCAGCATGCACTGCACCTGGAGCACACGCTTGCCGCTGTCTCCGAGGCGCGTGCGTCCGTTGCCGCGGTAGTACGTGCAGTCCGAGATCCAGGCCGGGGTCGCGGGCTCGGTGGTGGGCGGACCGCTCGGGGACGAGGACGGGGTCGCGTCGGCCGGGGCGCTGGGATCGGCATCGGGAGCGGAGGGAGTGCCGTGCACCGCCGGTGCGGAGGAGCCGGAGTCCTCGGGGCGCGTGGCCGCGCCGTCGGGGTTCGCGGCGCCGTCGACGCTCTTGCCGGATGCGGCCTTCGCGTCCGAGGCCCCGGGCGCCGGTGAGAAGGCGGTGCCGCCGGGCACGGTGCGGCCGGTCGTCGTGGCGGACCCCGGGCCGGAAGCGGCGGGCGGGGCGTCGTGGTGACTGAACGCGAAGACCCCCGCGGCCACCGCGCAGACGGCGATGCCCGCGGCGACCGCCCGTACCGACTTCCTGCGTGCCCAGGTGCGGACTCCGCTCTCCTGGGGGCGTGCCGATGGTGTGCCGGAGGCGGCGTCGGCGACCACCACCGGTGGTCCGGGAACGGGCGGACCGGACCGGCCGCCCTGCCCGGCCGGTGCCGACGGCATCGCCATCGGCGGTTCGTCCGGAGACCGTAATCGGGCTTGCGCCGCGACGGGGAGGCGGTACAGCACCTCGTACGCCCGCTGCCGGGCCAGCAGTTGGCCGGCCAGCGGCTCGGGCCACACGGTCGTCTCGGTGCGTTCCCCGGCCGCATCCGTCAAGTCCCGCCCGGTGGGCCGCTGTTCGGGCTCCTTGGCCAGGCAGGCGGTCAGCAGCGAGCCGAGCGTCGCGTCCGCCGCCGAGATCTCGGCGAGCAGTTCGGGATCCGGCTCCTCGAACGCCACCCGGTGCATCACGTCGATCCCCGTGCCGTCGCCGAACGGGGCATGGCCCATCGCCGCGTACACCAGCGTCCCGGCGAGTGAGAACACGTCCGACGCCGGGTCGGATCTGCCGGTCCTCAGGTGTTCCGGCGACATGTAGGCCGGAGTTCCCACCCGGATGCCCGTGCCGGTGATCGTGCTGGCGTCCATGGCCTTCGAAATGCCGAAGTCGATCACATGCGCGCCTCCGACGGACAACAGCACGTTGGACGGCTTCAGATCCCGGTGCACGATCCCCGTGGCCGCGAGGTCGGCCAGCGCCTGCCCCAGCTCCGCCACCAGACGCCAGACCGCGGCCGTCTCCAGGGCGCCGTGCTCACGTACGGCGTGCGCCAGATCGAGCCCCGGGAGGTACTCGGTGGCCATCCACAGCAACTCGTTCTGGAAGCCCGTGCCGCACAGTCTCGGTGTGTGCGACGTGCTGACCCGTTCGTGCACCGACGCCTCACGCTCGAACCGGCGCCGGAAGCCGGGATCGTCCGCGTACTCCGGCCTGATCACCTTCACCGCGGCCAGACCGGGGCTGCCGTCCGCGGGACGTGCGAGGTAGACCCGTCCCATACCGCCGCTGCCGAGCAGGGCCAGCGGCGCGTAGGGACCGATGCGATCCGGGTCGCCGAGGCGCAGGGGTGCGGCACCGGTCTGCCGCAGTGCGGCGGCCTCGTTCGTCGCCAGGTCCGGTGGCAGCGGCCGCTGTTCTGACACGGATCCCCCGAAGTGATGTGCGCCGTACGTCAGTTCGGCCCCAAGGATTGACGAGGCTATCCGAGCCGTGGCGTCCGTTCAGGGTTTCCCGCACTTCTGTTCCCCCGGGGCTGTTCGGGATGCCGCGATCAAGTCCCCCGAGAAGGGGACTTCTCCACCGGTGACGAGGTCCTCGAGCGTGGGAGGTGCATTCCTATCGGGCCGCCCTATCCGCTAACATAGAATAATTAGCTAGATGAATAGCCTAGTGCTGTCGAGGAGTGGCCGTGGACTTCGGGCTGACCGACGAGCAGGACCTGTTGCGCGCGACGGCACGGCAGTTCGTCGCCGACGTGTGCCCGGCCGAGAAGGCCAAGCGGTGGGACGAGGAGGGCGTCGTGCCGCCCGAGCTGTTCCGCGGCATGGCCGATCTGGGGTGGTTCTCCCTCCCGTTCAGTGAGGAGGAGGGCGGCGACGGCGGCAGCCCGCTCGAACTCATCCTGATCGCCGAGGAGTTGGGGCGGTCCAGTTTCGATGTCGCCATGTGCTACATCGGCGTGCTCATCCCGGGGATCACCGTGTTCCGGTGGGGCGACGAGGCGCAGCGCGACTTCATCCGTGAGCAGGTGATGACGGGGCGCCACCGGCTCGCCGTCGGCCTCAGCGAACCGGACAGCGGGTCCGACGCCGCCGCCCTGCGCACCACCGCCGAGGATCACGGCGACCAGTTCCTCGTCCGCGGGCAGAAGGCGTGGTGCACGGGCGGCGGCCTGCCCGACACGACCATCGCGACCTATGTGCGGACCGGGCCCCGCGAGCCCAAGCACGGCGGCATCAGCCTGCTGCTCGTCGACCCCGCGACGGACGGCGTCGAGGTGCGGCGGACGCCGACGCTGGCCCGGCACATCCTCGGCACCAACGAGATCTTCTTCAACGACGCCCTGGTCCCGAAGGAGAACCTCGTCGGCCCGCGCGACGAGGGCTGGAAGGTCATGCTCTCCAACATCGAACTGGAGAAGGTGATCATCACCGGCGGCTATCTGGGCGCCGCGCAGGCCACGTTGGACGAGATGTTGGAGTACTCCCGCACGCGGCACGCCTTCGGCCGTCCGATCGGGAACTTCCAGGCCCTCGCCCACGCCATGGCCGACCTCCAGACGGAGATCGACTCCGCCCGGCTGCTCGCGTACCGCGCCGCCTGGCTGCTCGCCCAGGGCAAGCCGTGCACCCGGGAGGGCTCGATGGCCAAGCTGAAGGGGTCGGAGACGTATGTGGCGGCCGCGCGGCTCGGGATGCAGGTGTGTGCCGGGCACGGCTTCTCCACCGAGAGCGTGATGAGCTTCCGCTACCGGGAGTCCATCGTGGCCACGATCTCCGGGGGAACCAGCCAGATCCAGCGCAACGGGATCGCCCGGAGCATGGGATTGCGGTCCTACTGACCCGCGCCGTGCCGGCCCCTGGCCTCCTGGGCGGCCAGCCACTTCTCGTGCCGCGCGAAGTGGCCCTGGTCGCGGGTCACCCAGATCCCGGAGGCCCGGGCCAGCACGGCCCGGGTCGGCAGCAGCACCATCTCGCCCGCGATGTACCAGCGTCGGCCCTCCCGGCGTTCGACCCGGGCCCGGACCTCCAGCGGCCGTTCCACCGGCACCGGCTTCACGAAGCTCACGCTCAGTTCCGCCGTGACGCTCAACACCCGGTGCAGCAGTGGGAGATGACCGAGACAGTCGTCCAGTACGGCCGCCGTCCAACCGCCGTGCGCGACATTCGGGCCGCCCTCCTGGTCGCGGGGACAGGTGAGTTCGAACACCGCCACGCCGTCCTCGTCGAGCCGTTCGCCCCGGACACCCAGACGGCAGGAACCGGCGACACGGCACGCGCCGCACAGCGCCACGCCGCCGGAGGTGCGGGGCGGCTCCTGGAAGTCCGCGCCCGCCCAGGGCCCCGCCGGCATCCTGGCCCCACCAGTCGTACTCGTCACGCTGTTTCTCCTCGGATCAGACACGTGGATCGGACACATGGGTCAGACATTCGGGTCAGACATTCGGGTCAGGCATTCGGGTCAGACATCGGCGAGCAGCGGGCGCAACTTCCCGGCGATCAACTGGACTTGGCGTGCCACCATGTCCTCGGGCATCCCCGCCAGCGAGGCCCACAGGAACACCCCTTCCACCGGCAGCCCGGCGACGTACGCCTTGATGGCCTCGGCCGTGTCCTGCGGGGTGCCGTAGAGGAACTGACCGACGCCGGTCGCTTGCAGCCCCGTCTCCCGCCACTTCTCGGGGTCGATGGGGCGGGGCGCGGGCTGGTCGGTCCCCTCGACCATGTACCGGCGATAGCTGTCCCACTGGTACGCCAGGTGTGTGCGCACCACCGGCCAGTCGCCGTCGGGGTCCTCGGTGACGAACGTGGTGAACGAGCCCTGCATCCGGGCCGTCGACACGTCGTGGCCGCCCTCGGCGAGCCCCTCCCGGTACGGCGTCAGCAGGGCCGGGTTGAGGGACAGCAGCCCGGTGCCCAGCCGTCCGGCCCGGCGTGCGCCCTGCGGGCCCTGGTAGCCGAGCCAGATCGGCAGCGGGTCCTGGACCGGGCCGGGGGTGACCAGGGACTCGGACCACAGCCCGCGGATCTCCCGTACCCGCTGGTCCGTCGTGGAGTAGCGCTTGGCCAGATCGGCGCCGTACAGCCGGTACTCGGGTACGCGGTAGCCGGTGCCGAGCCCGAGGTCCAGGCGGCCGTCGCTGATGATGTCGACGATCGCGGCCTGTTCGGCGATCTCGGGGGCCGCGTGCAGGGGTGCGGGGATGACCGCGGTGCCCAGGCGGATGCGGCGGGTGCGGGCCGCTGCCGCGGCCGCCATGGTGAGCGGCTGCGGGAGGTATCCGTCCTCGAAGCCGTGGTGTTCGGAGAACCAGACCGAGTCGAGGCCGAGCCGGTCCGCCTCCTCGCACATCTCCAGGGCGAATCCGTAGACGCGTGACCAACTCCGTTGCCAGGGCGGGGGATTGCGCATGTCGAAGTAGATGCCGACCTTCATGAGGGGCCGCCTCTCCTTGTGTCGTCGGTGAGTTGGATCGTCGCGTGGGCCACGGCGACTCCGTCCCCTGGTGGCAGCAGCCGTACCGGACGCAGGTCCATCGACTCGATCTCGGGCAGGTCCTCGACCATCGCGGAGATCCGCAGGACGGTCTCCTCAAGGGCTGCCAGATCCACACCCCGGCCGCCCACCCGGCCGTCCAGCAGCGGGGCGGCCCGCAGCGAGCGGATCATCTCCCGGGCGTCGCGGTCGCTGAGCGGGGTGATCCGGTGGGCGACGTCGGCCATGAGATCGGCGTAGTCGCCGGTGAGACCGAACGCGATCACCGGGCCGAAGACCGGGTCCGCGCGGACGGAGAGGAACGCGTCCGGGCCGTCAGAGTCCGTGTCCCGTACGGAGATGCCGTACGAGTCCAGCAACTCGGCGGCGGTCCGCGCCGGCACGGTTCCGGGAGCGCACTCGGCGACCAGTGAGCGGGCCCGGTCCGGGTCGACCCCCGGGAGGTCCGGTATGACGCCCGCGGGGGTGCTGCGCCAGGCCTGGTACGCCGCCGCGTGGCCGAGCGAGGCCGCCGCGGACTCGGGAAACGCGTAGGTCGGTACGACGAGTTCGCCCCGGTGCAGGAGATCGGCGACGCCCGCGCCGCCCAGGAAACTCGCGACCACCGGCTTCCCGGGCGCGGCCTCGGCCGCGTCGAGGATCGCCGCCGCCACCTCGTCGGGCTTGTCCGCCAGCGGGGGCATGAAGAGGACCACGGCCGCGTCGATGCCGTCGTCGGCCAGCGCGGCGTCCAGCGCCTGCCGGTAGTGCGCGGCCGTGGCCACGGGGGTGAGGTCGATCGGGTTGGCGACGTCCGCGCGGGGCGAGAGCGCCGTACGGAGGGTGTGGCGTACGCGCTCACCCAGTGCGGGCACCCGCAGGCCGCTCGCCTCGCACGCTCCGACGGTCAGCGCGGCGGGACCGCCCGCGTTGGTGATCACGGCGACCCGGTTGCCCGGCGGGGGCGGCTGGTGCGCCAGCAGGAGCGCCACGTCGAAGAGTTCCTGGAGGCTGCGGGTACGGATGACGCCGGACTGGGCGAAGAGCGAGTCGACCGCCGCGTCCGCGTGCCCCGGGTGCACCGCGACGATCGGCTTGCGCGGCGCTACCCGGCGCGCGATCCGGGCGAACCGGCGCGGATTGCCGAAGGTCTCGACGTGCAGCAGGACCACCGAGGTCTCGGGGTCCTCCTCCCACCACTGGAGCAGGTCGTTGGTGGACACGTCCACGGCGTGGCCCACCGACACGAACCCGGAGAAGCCGAGCCGCAGCCGCCGCGCGAAGTCGAGCACCGCGAGACCGAGCGGCCCGGACTGGCTGGACATGGCGACCCGGCCCGGCATGGGCAGCGCGGGCGAGAAGGTCGCGGCCAGCCGGGCCGCGGGCGTCGTGTTGACCACGCCCATGCAGTTCGGGCCCACCAGCCGCATCCCGGAGGCACGGGCGAAGCGCGCCAGCTCCAGCTCGGTCGCCCGGCCTTCGACTCCCGTCTCCCCGAAGCCTGTCGAGACGACGACCACGGCCTTGACCCCGGCCCGCGCACACTCTCGTACGACTTCGGGAACCGCCTCGGCCCGTACGGCGACCAGCGCCAGGTCGGGCACCTCGGGAAGCTCCCCGACGTTCGGGTACGCCCGTGTCCCCGCGACCTGTTCGGCCCGCGGATTGACCGGGAACACGGAGCCGCGGAAACCGCCCCGCAGCAGGTTGGCGACGATCTCGTGGCCGATCGTCAGGGGGCCGCGGTTCGCGCCGATCACCGCGACCGAGCGGGGTTCGAGCAGCGGTCGCAGGGAGCGCCGTACGGCCGTGTGCTCGCGGCGTTCGGCGCGGGCCACGGCTTGAGCCTGCGGGTCGACGGCGATCTCGAAGTGGACGATCTGGCCGGGCGGCCCGGCTTCGACCCGGTAGCCGGAGCCGAGGAACACGTTGATCATGCGGGTGTTGTCGGCGAGGACGTCGGCCTCCAGGACCCGGATGCCCCGGGCGCGGGCGGCAGCGGCGATGTGCTCCAGGAGCAGCCTGCCGAACCCCTCGCTCTGGTGGTCGTCGCGGATGGTGAAGGTGACCTCGGCGTGTTCCGGTTCCTCGGGATCGCGGACGTAGCGCACCAGGCCCGCGATCTCGTCGCCGGCCAGGGCCACGAGCGCCAGTTCGTTCAGGTAGTCCACGTGGGCGCCGCGCCGGATGACGTCGTCGCGGGCGCGGACCACCGGGCCGAGCGACCGATACGCCAGGGTCGCCCGGGACAGCCCGCCGACGAACGCGACCAGGCGGTCGGCGTCCTCCGGCCGGACGGGCCGGACGAACGTCGACCGGCCGGTGCGCACGAGGTCCGGTCGTTCCAGATCCTCGGGATACGGCGGACTGCTCATCGGGGTGTCGCCGCTCAGCCGGCCGCCTCCTGGGGAGTCCGGTCCGGCAGCCGGAACAGCTCGTCGAAGGTGCCGCGGGTGACGCGCTCGCGGATGTCGGCGGGCACGCCGTCGAACAGCTCGTGCAGCGTGGACTGGGTGTGGCCGTAGGTGCCTTCGAGGTGCGGGTAGTCGTCGCCCCACATCACGTTGCGGTAGCCCGTCGACTCGACGATCTCCACCGAGCTCTTGTCGTGCTGGAAGGAGGCGTACACCTGCTGCCTGATGATCTCGCTGGGCAGCCGGCTGAGCTTCGGCCGGACGAACATGCCGTGCTGACGGTAGGCCTCGTCCATCCGGTCGCCGATGGCCGGCACCCAGCCCGCGCCGCCCTCCGCGATCAGGATCTTCAGGTCGGGATGGCGGTCCAGGGCGCCGCCCGCGACCATGTGGGACACGACGCGCATGCCCGGGTAGGTCGTCTCCATGTAGTTGACGACCGCGCCGCCGGGACCGCGGAAGACGACGTTCTCGCCGCCGGTGCCGATGTGGAAGCCCAGCACCAGACCGGCCCGCTCGGCCGCCGTCCACAGCGGTTCCCAGCGATCCAGGGCGTACTCCTCGCCGGGCCGCGTCTGGCACGGCAGGAACACCGACTGGAAGCCCATCTCCGCGACCCGCTCCACCTCGGCGACCGCGTCCTCGACGTCGGCGGTCGAAACACAGGCGGGAGTGATGATGCGCTTCTGCTTCCCGAGAACCTCGGAGTGCGCCCAGTCGTTCCAGGCCCGTACGGTCTCCCGGGCCAGCTCCCGGTCGGTGATCGACACCAGCCAGAACCCCATGGAGGGAAAGGCCAGTTGACCCCACACGCCCTCCTGGTCCAGGTCCTTGAGCCGGACCTGGAGGTCCCGGGCACCCGGCGGACGCATGGCGTCCATGAAGTCGTTGAGCTGGCGGTCGATGCGCTCGCCGTCGATGTACAGCACCTCGTACTTGTCGCCGCGCTCACTGCGTGGCGCCCGGTCGGCGAGGCGCGGCGGCAGCGCCCGGAGCCAGAGGTCGTCGGGCTCCATCACATGGGAGTCCCCGGAGTTGACCCAGATCTTCGTCATGGCGCTCCTTCGGGTCAATGGATGTAATCAGTTAGCTATTTTAGTGGCATCGGTCGCCGGACGGAAGGCTGGGCGGGGACGGAGATCGCGGGCAGGGCCGGAGATCAGCTCCGCCGCCGCTCGATCTCCTCCACCAGCTGCGGGAGCACCTGGAAGAGATCCCCTACGACGCCGTAGTCGGCGAGCTCGAAGATCGGGGCGTCCGCGTCCTTGTTGACGGCGACGATGGTCTTGGAGGTCTGCATGCCCGCGCGGTGCTGGATCGCCCCGGAGATGCCGGCCGCGAGGTAGAGCTGCGGGGAGACCTGGGTGCCGGTCTGGCCCACCTGGTGGCTGTGCGGGTACCAGCCCGCGTCGACGGCGGCCCGGGACGCGCCGACGGCCGCGCCCAGGGCGTCGGCGACGCGCTCGACGACGGCGAAGTTCTCGGCGCCGTTCACGCCCCGCCCGCCGGAGACGACGATGTCGGCCTCGGCCAGCTCGGGGCGGTCGCCGCGCTCGCGGGGTGTGCGGGACAGGACCCGCACGGCGGCGGAGGCTGGGCCGAAGACGACGTCCCACTTCTCCAACTCGGGTGTGACGGGGGCCGGTTCGGGTGCGGTGGCGTTCGGCTTCACCGTGATCACCGGAGTGCCCCGGGTGACGTGCGCCGTCACCTGGTAGGTCGCCGCGAACACGGACTGCTCGGTCACCGGGCGCCCGTTCGCGTCCGCCGTGACGTCGACAGCGTCCGTGATCAACCCCGACCTCAGCCGGAGTGCGACCCGGGCGGCGGTCTCCTTGCCGTCCGGGCTCGACGGCAGCAGGATCGCCGCCGGTGCGGTGCTGGCGGCGATCTGGGTGAGGGCGTCGACGGCCGGAGTGACGAGGAACTCCCCGACCTCGGGTGCGTCCACGACGTACACCTTGTGCGCGCCGTACCGGCCGAGGGTCTCGGCCGCTGTGTCCGCGCCGGGGCCGATGAAGACAGCCGACGGTTCGCCCAACCTCCGTGCCAGGGTGAGGAGTTCGAGGGTCGGCTTACGGACGGTGCCGTCCAGGTGATCGACGAGTACGAGGATCTCGGCCACGGTGCTGGGCTCCTTGGGGCGGTCGGACGAACGTGTCGGTCGGACGAGCGTGTCGGTCAGGCGAACTTCTTGGCGGTGAGGAACGCGGCCAGTCCGATGCCGCCCGTGCCCTCGTCGGAGACGAGTTCTCCCTTGGTGCGCGGCGGACGCCTCGTCGTGGTGTCCACAGTCGTTCGCGCTGCCGTACGGCCGACCTGCCCGGCGTCGATCCCGAGGCCGGCGAGGCCGAGGGACTCCAGGGGCTTCTTCTTCGCGGCCATGATCCCCTTGAAGGACGGGTAACGGGCGTCACCGGAACGGTCGGTCACCGACACCACGGCCGGCAGTGTGCCCTGGACCCGTACGGTCGCGGAATCGCTCTCGCGGCGGCCGGTCACCGTGCCGTCCTCGACGGTCAGTTCCTCGATGTGGGTGACGGCCGGGACGCCTAGCCGCTCCGCGAGCAGCGCCGGTACGACGCCCGCGCCGCCGTCCGTCGAGGCCATCCCGCACAGCACGAGATCGAAGCCGTGCCGTTGGATCGCCTCGGCCAGCACCAGCGAGGTGGCGAACACGTCACTGCCCTCGATGTCCTCGTCGGCCACGTGCACCGCCGAGTCGCCGCCCATCGCGAGCGCCTTGCGCAGCGCGTCCTTCGCGTCGTCCGGGCCGACGGTGAGGTAGCAGATCTCCACGTCGGGGCCCGACTCCGCGATACGCAGGGCCTGTTCGACCGCGTACTCGTCGAGTTCGGACAGCAGCGAGTCGACCGACGCCCGGTCGGTGGTGCCGTCCTCGGTGAAGGTGCGGTCCGCCGTGGCGTCGGGCACGTGCTTCACGCAGACAACGATCTTCACATCGCCCTCCCGGGGCTCTAATGAGTGCTAATAGTTAACTATATGAATCGGGCGAGCGCGAGACTTCCCTGAGATTCAGTCGTATTAGTTGACTGATTGCGCTGATAGCTGGAAGATCTGGGCAGCTGAGCCGCGAGGAGGCGCCATGGCCGGGGACAGGGACACCGCTGACAGGTACTTCGAGCCAAAGGTGGAGACCATGGCCCGGGACCTGCTGCGGGCACGGCAGGAAGAGCGGGTGGTGGAACTCGTCGAGTACGCCTACGCCAACTCGGCCTTCTACCGCGCGCTCTGGGACGAGCACGGGGTGCACCCGCGCGACGTCCGCACCCTGGACGACTTCCGGGACCGTATCCCGTTCATCACCAAGGACATGGTGCGCGCCCACCGGGCCCGCACCGGCGACCCCTTCGGCGGGCTGCTCTGCGTGCCGACCGAGGAACTGACCTCGGTCTCCTCCAGCTCGGGCACCACCGGCGACCCGGAGTTCTTCGCCGAGATCTGGGAGGGTGCGCCGCCCCTGGTCACCGCGCAGGTGCGTGACCTGTGGGAACTCGGTCTCAGGCCAGGGGACCGGGTGCTGAGCCCGCCCGGCACCTTCCGCAACCTGATGGACGCCGGCTTCCAGGCGCTGGGCGCGGTGGTCATCGAGGTGGACACCTGGATGGGGAACATGCCCGAGGTCGTCGAGGCCCTGCGCACCTACCGCCCCGCCTACCTCCAGATGATGTATCCGCAGATGGTGGAGCTGGAGCACCTGGCCGGCACGACGGATCTCAAGGAGGCGTTCTCCTCCCTCAAGGGCGCCTCCTGCGCCGGACAGCCCCTCAGCCGGAAGATGCGCGAGCGGATCCGCGAGGACTGGGGCATCGACGTCTACGAGTACACCAGCGCCGCCGACACCGGCACCGCCTGGGAGTGCCGCGAACACGACGGCTTCCACCTCTGGGAGGACACCGTCTTCGCGGAGTGCGTCGAGGTCGACGAGCACGGCTGGCGCGACGCGGCCGAGGGCGACCTCGGCGAACTGGTCGCCACCGACCTCGACAACCGGGCCGCACCGCTGATCCGTTACCGCAGCGAGGACCTCGTCCGGCTGTCCCGGGACCGCTGCGGCTGCGGACGCACCCACGCCCGGATGTGGGTGGCCGGCAGGCGCGGCGACGAGACCCTGGTCCAGGGGCGTTCCGTGGTCCTGCGGGACATCTGGCAGGCGGTCGAGGATCAGCCCGAGACCGTGGCGGGCGTCTTCCAGATCGTCCGCGCCGGACGCGAGGTCGGCGAACTGCGCCTGCGCGTCGGCTACGACCCCCGTCTCACCGGCGACGTCGACGCCCTGGCCGGACGCCTGGGCGAGGCCGTGCGGGAGCGGACCGGCGTCAAGCCGGTGCTCGACATGCGCACCGAGGAGGACCTGTTGAAGACCATGACCAGCGTCGCCAAGTTCCCCCGGGTGGTGAAGAGTTGATGGCCCGCGCCGACACCCTCGCCCGGGCCCGCACCCTCGACCGGCCCGAACTCGCCTACCTCGTACGCTTCCCCACCCCCGAGGGCATCCGGGACATGGAACTGACCTGGGCCGAACTCGCCCGCGACACCGACTGGGCGACCGCCCGCCTCCGGGACCACGGACTGGCCGCCGGACAGCGGGCGTTGCTGACCACCTCCGGCTTCGAGGGCTTCTGGGGCCACGCGGTGATCGGAGCCCTGCGCACGCTGAAGGTGACCTACGGCATCGCCGAGGCGATGGGCTGGGACCACCGCAGGACCGCCGTCTTCCACCGCGAACTCGACCCCCACGCGGTCATCGGCCTGTCGGCGGAGACCGTGGAGGGGCTGGCCGGCGCGGCCGACGTCGGTGAGATGTTCCGGACGACGCCGGTCGTGCTGGCCCGGCCCGCCGCCGTACCGGTGCTGCGTGGGGTGGGCGTGTCCGCCGCGCTGATCGCGACCGTGGGACCGGCCCTCGCGCTGGAGTGCCCCGAGCGCGGCGGCGCGCACGTCAACGCGGCCGAGTGGCGGGTCGGCGCGCGGGACGGACAGCTGTCCGTGGCGGCGGGGGAAGCGCGCACCTCGGTGCTTCCCGAGACCCCGCTCGGCATACCCGGCCGCGTGATCACCAGCCGCTGCGCCTGTGGCAGCGAGGACCCGCGGGTCCTCTTCGCCGAGGCCAACCAGCCCACATCATCGAGGAGTTGAGGATGTCCGAAGGAGTGGTCGACGGCCGGGTCGTGGTCGTCACCGGAGCGGGCAACGGGATCGGCCGGGCACACGCCCTGGCGTTCGCCGCGCACGGCGCGAAGGTCGTGGTCAACGACCTGGGCGGCGCGCGCGACGGCGGGGGCGCCTCGGCCGGCCCCGCCCAGACCGTGGTCGACGAGATCGTCGCGGCCGGCGGCGAGGCGGTGGCCAACACGGACGACATCTCCGCCTGGGACGGCGCCGGCCGACTCGTCGAGAAGGCCGTCGACACCTACGGCGGCCTGGACGTGCTGGTCAACAACGCCGGCATCCTGCGGGACCGGATGATCGTGTCGATGACCGAGCGGGACTGGGACAGCGTGATCGCCGTCCATCTCAAGGGCAGCTTCGCCACCCTGCACCACGCCGCCGCGTACTGGCGCGAGCGCGCCAAGTCCGGTCACGACAACGACGCCCGGGTGATCAACACGACCTCCCCTTCCGGCATCTTCGGCAACCCCGGCCAGTCGAACTACGGCTCGGCCAAGGCCGGCATCGCGAGCCTCACCGTCATCGCCGCGGCCGAACTCGCCCGCTACGGCGTGACGGTGAACGCCATCGCGCCCACGGCACTCACCCGGCTCACCGAGGACATCGAGATGATGAAACGGGCCGCCGAGGCCCAGGACCTCACCCCCGAAGCCATCTCACCGCTCGTGGTGTGGCTCGGCTCGGCCGCCTCGCGGGAGGTCACCGGCCGGGTCTTCGGCGTCGTCGGCAACCGCATCACCGTTCTCGAAGGCTGGGTCAACGGCCCCGGCGCGAGCGCGGAGTCGCGCTGGACACCGGAGGAACTGACCTCGGTCGTCCCGAACCTGGTGGCCAAGGCGGCTCCGAACGCCGACGCCCTGGGCAACCGGAACGGGGCTTGAGATGACGACCACTCAAGTACCGGTCGCGGAGGGCCTGTTCACCTGGCCGCCCGACGAGAGCACACCGCTTCGGCTCATCGGCTCCGAGTGCACGGCCTGCGGACTGGTGAGCTTCCCCGCCGCCTCGGACTGCGTCCGGTGCGCGAGCACGGAGTCCAAGGAACGGCTCCTGGCGGACCGCGGGACGCTCTGGACGTACACCACCCAGGACTTCCGCCCGCCGTCCCCGCCGTACGACGGTCCCGAGGCCTTCGAGCCGTACGCGGTCGGTTACATCGAACTCCCCGGCGAACTGCTGGTCGAGGCCCGCCTCACCCAACCCGACCCGGACAAGCTGCGGATCGGGCAGGACATGCGGCTGACCCTCGTGCCGTACACCGTGCGGGACGACGGCACCGAGGTCATGACGTTCGCGTTCGCCCCGGCCGAGGAGGAGACACCGTGACCGAGGCCGTCATCATCGGCGTGGGGCTCCACCCCTTCGGCCGGTTCCCCGGAAAGCCCGCACTGGACATGGGCGCGGACGCGGTACGGCTCGCGCTCGCCGACGCGGGCGTCAACTGGCCGCAGATCCAGGGCGGTTACATCGGCAGCTACGAGGTCGCCAACCCGGACGCGATCGTCGCCCGGCTCGGCCTGACCGGCGTACCCCTGCGCGGGGTGTTCAACGGCTGTGCCACGGCCGGTACTTCGGTGGCGCTGGCCGCCCGCGCGATCGAGACCGGCGAGCACGACCTGGCCATCGCGATCGGCCTGGACAAGCACCCGCGCGGCGCGTTCGCCGCCGACCCGTCCGTGGCGGGCATCCCCTCCTGGTACGGGCAGACCGGCCTCTTCCTCACCACGCACTTCTTCGGCATGAAGATCAACCGCTATATGCACGACCACGGCATCTCCCACGAGACGCTGGCGCGCGTGGCGGCCAAGAACTTCGGCAACGCGGCCCGGAACGAGAAGGCCTGGCGCCGAACTCCGCTGTCCGTGGCGGAGATTCTCGCCTCCCCGGTCCTCAACCACCCCCTCCGGCAGTACATGTACTGCGGCCCGGACGAAGGAGCGGCGGCCCTCGTGCTGTGCCGGGCCGACCAGGCCCACAAGTACACCGGGAAGCCCGTACGGATCCGGTCCACCGCCCTGCGCAGCCGCAGGCTCGGCGCCTTCGAGGTGCAGAGTCCGTCGTTCCCCGTCGGGGAGGTCGTCGCGAGCCCGACCGTGGACGCCTCGCGGGAGGCGTACGAACGCGCGGGCATCGGCCCCGAGGACGTCGACGTCGCCCAACTCCAGGACACCGACGCCGGATCGGAGGTCATCCACATGGCCGAGAACGGCCTCTGCAAGGACGGCGAGCAGGAACGCCTCATCGCCGAGGGCGCCACCGAGATCGGCGGCAGGCTCCCGGTCAACACCGACGGCGGACTCCTCGGCAACGGCGAACCGATCGGCGCGTCCGGACTGCGCCAGATCCACGAGATCGTCCTCCAACTGCGCGGCACGGCGGGAGACCGCCAGATCCCCGGCACACCACACGTCGGCTACACCCACCTGTACGGCGCGCCGGGCGTGTCGGCGGTCACCATCCTGAGCACCTGAGGGCAGAGCGGACATGGCAGACGACATGCAGGACTTCGCGGCCGAGGCACGCGCCTTCCTCGACGCCCACGCGCCGAAGGCCACCGACCGCACCGCCCCCACCTGGGGCGAGGGCGACGACTCGATGGCGTACTTCAGCAGCCTCCCGCCCGAGGCGGAACAGGAACACGTGCGGCGGGCGCGCGACTGGCAGCGCGTCCGCCACGAGCACGGCTTCGGCTGGATCACCGGCCCAATCGAGTACGGCGGCCGCGGCCTGACCCCCGTCCACGACCTGCTCTACGACGCCGTCGAGTCCGAGTACGACGTGGCCGACACCGGCGTGCTCGGCGTGATCGGCCTCGGCATGATCGGACCGACGATCCTCGCCCACGCCCAACCGACCGTCAAAGAACGGTGGTTGACCGCGATGTACCGCGGGGACGCCATCGCCTGCCAGCTGTTCAGCGAACCCGGCGCGGGCTCCGACCTGGCGAGCGTCGCCACCAAGGCGGTGCGCGAGGGCGACGAGTGGGTGCTCAACGGCCAGAAGGTGTGGACCTCGGTCGCCCAGCACAGCCAGATCGGCCTCGCCCTCACCTGCACGAATCCGGACGTGCCCAAGCACCGTGGGATCACGGCTTTCCTCGTCCCGATGGACGCCCCCGGCGTCGAGGTCAGGCCGCTGCGGCAGATGACCGGCGGCGCGGACTTCAACGAGGTCTTCCTCACCGACGTCCGCATCCCCGACGACCACCGGCTCGGCGAGGTCGACGGCGGCTGGACGGTCGCCCTGACCACCCTGATGAACGAGCGCGCGACCGTCGGCAGCGAGGGTGTGGGCCCGGTGGCCGCCGCGCTGTCCCCGGACCACCTCTCGGCCCTGATGCGCGCCACCTGGACCTGGGACGACCGTGCCCTGCGCGCCCGGCTCGCGGAACTCCTCGTGGACGCCCTCGCCACCCGGCACCTCAACACCCGCGCCCTGCGCACGCTGCGCGCCGGCGGCACACCGGGCCCCGAGATGTCCGTCTCGAAGCTGATGTACGGCCAGAACCTCACCCGCGCCGCGCACTTCGTGTCCGACGTGCTCGGACCCCGGATCATCGCGGACACCGGGCAGTGGGGTACCTACGCCTGGTCCGAACTCCTCCTCGCCACCCCGGCGTTGCGCATCCTCGGCGGCACCGAGGAGATCATGAAGAACATCCTCGCGGAACGCGTCCTCGGACTGCCCAAGGAGGTGCGGTCATGACCGCCGACGAGACCGGGCTGCGCGAACTGCGGTCCTCCGTACGGGAGTTCCTCGAAGCCAAGTCACCAGAGGAAGCCGTCCGCAAGCTCATGGAGAGCGAGCCGCGCTTCGACCCGGCGGTGTGGGCGCAGGCCGCCGAACAACTGCGGCTGCCGGGCCTGGTGATCCCGGAGGAGTACGGCGGCGACGGCTTCGGCCTCGTCGAACTCGGCGTCGTACTGGAGGAGATGGGCCGTGCCCTGCTGTGCGCCCCCTTCTTCGCCACGGTCGTGCTCGCGACCCAGGCACTGCTCGCCTCCGGTGACCGCGAGGTCTGCGCACGTCACCTCCCCGGCATCGCGGCCGGCGGGACGACGGCCGCCCTCGCGGTGACCGAGGACAGCGGATCCTGGGACCCCGCCATGATCTCCGCACGCGCCGTGCCGGACGGCGACGGCGCCTGGAAGCTCACCGGCCGCAAGGCCTTCGTCATCGACGGCACGACCGCCGATCTGCTCCTGGTCGTCGCCCGCACTGTCGCTGGCCCCTCGCTCTTCGCCGTGGACCGGGACGCCCCGGGACTGGCCGCCGAACCCATGGAGACCCTGGACGCCACCCGGGCGATGGCCCGGCTGACGTTCGACGCGGTACCCGCGAGGCTCGTCGGCGCGGACGGGGCGGCCGGGCGCACCATGGCCAAGGTCCTGGACATCGCGTCGGTCGCCCTCGCCGCCGAGCAGTCGGGCGGGGCGCGCAGGTGCCTGGAGGCGAGCGCCGAACACGCCCGTACCCGGCACCAGTTCGGCCGGCCGATCGGCTCCTTCCAGGCGGTCAAGCACAAGTGCGCGGACATGCTCGTCCAGGTGGAACTGGCCGAGGCCGCCTCGCGGGAGGCGGCGCGACTGGCCGACGAGGGCTCCGAGGAGTTCCCCCTCGCCGCGGCCGTGGCACACGCGTGCTGCTCACGGGCGTACATGTTCGCGGCCATGGAGAACATCCAGGTCCACGGCGGCATCGGCTTCACCTGGGAGCACCCGGCGCATCTGTACTTCCGGCGCGCCAAGTCCTCGCAGCTGCTGTTCGGCGGGCCCGCCGTGTACCACGAGCGGCTGCTGGACCGGCTAGGGATCTGAGCAGCGCACGACGAGGAAGGCCCCGGGTCGCCCCGGGGCCTTCCTCGTCTTCGGTGCCGGTCAGCCCCGGGCCGCCTCGCCCAGCAGCGCCTTCGCGATGATGACCTGCTGGATCTGGCTTGTCCCCTCGTAGATACGGAACAGCCGGGCGTCGCGGTAGAAGCGTTCGACGGCGACCCCGCGCATGTAGCCCGCCCCGCCATGGACCTGGACCGCGCGGTCCGCGACCCGCCACACCATCTCGCTGGCGAAGTACTTGGTGCAGGACGGGCCGATCTTGGTGTCCGTACCGGCGTCGAACGCGCGGGCCGCCTCCAGGACCGTGGCGCGGCCGGCGTAGTAGTCGGTCATGGAGTCGGCGATCAGGCCCTGTACGAGCTGGAAGGAGCCGATGAGCTTCCCGGACTGGCGGCGGGTGCGGGCGTACTCGACGGACTCGTCGACGAGCCGCTCGGCCATGCCCACGCACAGGGACGAGATGTGCACCCGCCCGTGCGCGATGCAGCCCATCGCCGTGCCGAAGCCCCGGTTGAGCCCGGCCTCGCCGCCGACGAGGGCGGAGGCCGGTACGCGGACGTCGTCGAAGTACACGTCCGCCGTCCACGCGCCGAACTGGCCCATCTTGTGGTCCTTGGGAGCCACGGTGAGGCCCGGGGTGCCGGCCGGGACCAGGAAGGTGGAGATGCCGCGGGTGCGCGGGGCGTCGGGGTCCGTGCGGGCGAAGACCATGAAGACGTCGGCGAGCGGGGCGTTGGTGATGTACCGCTTGGCCCCGTTGATCACCCAGTCTTCGCCGTCCAGGTGCGCCCTCGTGGTCAGGGTCGAGGGATCGGAACCCGCCTCCGCCTCGGTGAGCGCGAACGACGCCAGGACGTCGCCCGAGGCGATCCTCGGCAGCCAGTGCGCCTTCTGCTCCTCGGTGCCGCCGACCATCAGGACGTGCCCGGCGATGCCGTTGTTCGTCCCGAACATCGAGCGCAGGGACGGGGTGGTGTACCCCAGCTCGAACATCAACTGGGCCTCCTCGTACATCGACAGCCCCAGCCCGCCGTACTCCTCGGGCAGCGCGAAGCCGAACAGGCCCATCTTCCTGGCCGCCTCGCGGATCTCCGCGGGCATCTCGTCCTTCTCGTCGATCTCCGCCTCCAGCGGTACGACGCGCTCGCGCACGAACCGCCGGACCTCGGACAGCACCGCGCTGAAGTCAGCCGCGTCCATGTCGACTCCCTTGTTGCCCTAAGTGATCTCAGTCAGCTGTTTCTGTCTCGTCGTCCGGCTTCCGCTCCGGCCGGTAGCACACGGCCAGCAGTGCGGCGGCGCTCGCCGTGCCGACCCCCAGGGCCAGCAACGCGGGCCCCGCGCCCGCGCGTTGGCGGCGCAGCACCCCGTCCAGGGAGTACCTGCCGGGGCCCAGTGCCGCCAGGGCGACGGCCGCGCCGCCCACGACACCGACGTACTCCCAGCCGCCCTTGAAGACGAAGAAACCCTTGCCCCGGTGGTCGGTCCGGGCCGCCACGGTCATCAGACCGACCGCTGCCGCCGCCGGGAGGGGGTTGGCCGCGCCGAGCGCGATGCCCACGCCGGCCGCCATCTCCGTACCGGCGGCCATACGGGCGTGCACCTCCGCGGGCCGCAGTCCGAGCGCCTCGAACCAGCCCGTCGTGCCCTTGAGCCCGCCCGGCCCGGCGACCTTGTTCCAGCCGTGCGCGAAGAGCATCGGGCCGAGCGTCGCGCGCAGGACGAGCGCGGCGACGTCATGCCCCCGTGCCCTCACTGGCCGACTCCGGTGGCCCGTCCGGCGGGTGCGACACCGTACAACTGCGGTACGGCGTCCACGAGTTCGTCGTAGGCGAGGGCCTGTCCCGACCCGCTGGGGTGGACGCCCGCGACGGTCCAGCCCTGGAGGCGGTTCAGCCGGTTGCCCTCGATGCGCAGGATCTGGCCGGTCAGCCAGGCCGCGCTGTCGGAGGCCAGGTAGACGACGACGCCCGAGGCGTTGGCGGGGTCGCGCGGGTCGAAGCCGTCGACGGCCCGCAGTGATTCACCGACGGACAGGCCGTCCGTCATCCGGGTTGCCGCGATCGGTGAGATGGCGTTGGCGGTGACGCCGTACTTGCGCATCTCCAGGGCGGTGAGGACGGTGAGCCCGGCTATTCCGGCCTTCGCGGCACCGTAGTTGGACTGCCCCTGGTTGCCGAACAGGCCCGTCCCGGACGTCGTGTTGATGACGCGGCCGGTGACGCGCTCACCCCGCTTCGACGCCTCGCGCCAGTACGCGCACGCGTGCCGGGTGAGCGCGAAGGTGCCCTTGAGATGGACCGCGATCACGGCGTCGAACTCGGCCTCGGTCATCGAGAACAGCATGCGGTCGCGGACGATCCCCGCGTTGTTCACGACGATGTCGAGGCGCCCGAACTCCGCGACCGTGTCCGCGACCAAGGTCTCCGTCGCCGTCCAGTCCGTCACCGACGCGTGGTTGGCGACCGCCTGCCCGCCGAGCTTGGTGATCTCGGCGACCACCTCGTCGGCGGGGGAGTCGCCGGTGTTCTCGCCGTGCACACCGGAGCCGAGGTCGTTCACCACCACGGTCGCGCCGGCCTCGGCCAGCGCCAGGCAGTGCGCCCGGCCAAGACCGCGGCCACCGCCGGTCACGACGGCGACCTTGTCGTCGAGGATGCCCACGCCCTACCTCCAGAAAAGATGTGTCGGATCAGTCGGGTCAGTCGAGTTCGCGGAGTACGTCGTCGGTGTGCTCGCCGAGCGTCGGCGCACCGCTGCGTGGCTTGTCGTCAACACCCCAGAAACTGACGGGTGTTGCCACGGTCCGCAGCGGTGGCGCGTCACCCATGCCGGGCTGCTCGACGAACGCGCCGACCGCCTCCGCCTGCGGATCGGCCGACACCTCGGCCAGGGTCTGCACCGGCGCCCACCACACACCCTCGGCGTCGAACCGCCGCGCCCATTCCTCCAGCGGCCGGCCGGCGAACTCCTCGTCGAACACGGCGATCAACTCGCGTACGTGCGCTCGCCGTTCCTTGCCGGTCGCGAACCGCTCGTCCGTCTCCAGGTCCGCGCGGCCGAGTGCCTTGACCACGCCGGGCCAGTGCCGGTTGCCCTCCAGGCCGACCAGCCAGAACCAGCGGTCGTCGGCGGCCCGGTAGGAGTTGTAGAGCGGGGACTCGTGTTCGGTGCGGTGCCGGGTACGACCGCGCCTGCCGAAGAAGTTCTGTAGGGCCAGGTCGTTCCCGTTGGCGTACGTGCCGGACCGCAGCAGTGATACGTCCACCACGCCTCCCTCGCCCGTGCGTTCGCGGCGCAGTAGCGCGGCCAGTACGCCGGCCACCAGGTTGGCGGCGGCCGTACGGTCACCAAGTCCCGGCCGAATTCCCGGCGGTGGCTCGCCGGCCGGGTTGAGCATGGCGGCGATGCCGGGCCGGGCCCAGAAGGCGGAGACGTCGTACCCGGCACGGTCGCGCTCGGCGCCCGTCCAGCCGTAGCCGGTCAACGTGCCGACGACCAGGCGGGGATGGCGTGCGCGCAGTTCGTCCGGGGCCAGGCCCAGGCGTTCCAGCGCGCCGGGGCGGAGGTTGGTGACGAAGACGTCGGCACGCTCCAACAGCCGCTCCAGTACGTCCTTTCCGTCCTCCGAGCGCAGGTCGAGGACGATCCCGCGCTTGCCGCGGTTGTCGGTCTCGAACGGGGGCGCGCTGTCGATGTCCTGGCCGACGTGCCGGAGCGTGTAGCGGTTGGGGTCGCCGGTCGGCGCCTCCACCTTCACCACGTCCGCGCCCCAGTCCGCGAGCATGGTGGCCGCGGCCGGAGCCGCCACCCACATGCCCAGCTCGACGACCGAAATGCCTTCCAGTGGCCGCACGGCCCACCTCCCTGTCTCTCGGTCCGCCCGCTACTTGCCCTGGAAGTCGCCAGGACGGCGCTCCCGGAAAGCCTTGAGTCCCTCGGCCCGGTCCTCGGTGGAGAACAGCACCGAGACGGTCTCGCGCTCGTAGGAGATCGCCGCCTCCAGGTCCATCCCGAGGCCGTAGTCGATCAGCCGCTTGCCCGCCGCGAGGGCCAGCGGGGCCCCGGCCGTCAGCGCGGCGGCGAGCGCCTCGGCCACGCCCAACGCCTCGCCGGGCTCGGCGAGTTCGTTGACCAGTCCGAGCGCGTGCGCCCGTTCCGCGTCGATCGGTTCGCCGGTGAGGATCATCTGCTTGGCGATCGCGGGCGGGATCAGACGCGGCAGCCGCTGTGTGCCGCCCGCGCCCGGCAGCACACCGAGCTTCATCTCGGGCAGGCCGAGCCGCGCGCCCCGCTCCGCGACCCGCAGGTCACAGGCGAGCGCGAGTTCGAGACCGCCGCCGAAGGCGAACCCGTGGACGGCCGCGACCGAGGGCTTCGGGAAGTCCTCCAACAGCGCGTACACGTCGGTCAGTCGCTGGACGAAGGAGTGGAACTGCCGGGGTGCCGTGAACGACTCGATCTCACCGATGTCGGCCCCGGCCGAGAAGGCCCGGCCCGCTCCGGCCACGACCAGGGCGCGCACGTCGTCGTTGGCGCGCAGCTCGTCCAGCGCCCGGGTGAGCCGGTCCACGGTCCCGGAGCCGATCGCGTTGAGCCGCCCCGGCCGGTCGAGGGTCAACACGGCGATCCGGTCCCGGAGTTCGACACGCAGCACGGTGTCCACCTCAGACCATCGTGAGTCCGCCGCTGACCGAGAGCGTCTGCCCGGTCATGTAGGCGGCGTCGTCGGACGCGAGGAAGGCCACCACACCGGCGATGTCGGCGGGCTGGGCGACACGGCGCAGCGGGATCGCCCGCACGGTCGCGTCGTACATCTTCTGGCTGTACTCGGCGACCTGCCCGAGCAGCGCGGTGTCGGTCGGCCCCGGGCAGACGCTGTTCACGGTGATGCCGTGCCGGGCGACCTCGCGGGCCAGGGCCTTGCCGAAGGCGATGACACCGCCCTTCGTCGCGGAGTACACGACCTCGCCGGACGAGCCGACCCGGCCGGCGTCCGAGGCGATGTGGACGATCCGGCCGCCGCCCCGCTCGATCATCGGGTCGAGGACGGCCCGGGTCATCGTGATCGTCCCGCGCAGATTGACGGCGATGATCCGGTCCCAGGTCTCCTCGGCGCTGTCGACGAACCGGCCGATGACGTCGACGGCCGCGTTGTTCACCAGCACGTCCACCGGGCCGAGTTCGGCGGTCACCCGCTCCACGGCCGTGCGTACGGCCGCGCTGTCGGAGATGTCCGCGCCGACTCCCGTGGCCCGCACGCCGTACCGCTCCGCGAGCAGGCCCGCGACCTTGCCGGCCGCCTCCGCGTCCAGGTCGCAGACGGCGACCGCGGCTCCCTGGGCGGCGAGTCGGTCGGCGATCGCCTCGCCGATGCCGCGGCCCGCTCCGGTGACGAGCGCCACCTTGTCCCGTACGCTCACGCGCCCTCCCTCGCCCAGCTGCCGATACAGCGCTATCGTATAACTACTTCAGCTAAATAAGCGAGATGCCTGAGCGGAGTCGAGCATGCGCCGAACGATCTTCACCGAGGAGCACGAGCTGTTCCGGGAGACCGCCCGCTCCTACTACCTGCGGGAATGCGCTCCTTACGCCGAGCAGTGGGAGCGGGAGGGGCAGGTGAGCCGGGCCGCGTGGGCGGCGGCGGGCAAGGCCGGACTCATCGGCTGGCAGTTCCCGGAGGAGTACGGCGGCCAGGGGATCTGGGACTTCCGCTACAACGCCGTCATGGCCGAGGAGATGGCGGCCACCAGCTCGGTCGGCATCGGGCTCGGGCTACAGAACGACGTCATCCCGCCCTATCTGACGCACCTCACCACCCCTGAGCAGAAGGCCCGTTGGCTGCCCGGGGTGACCAGCGGCGAGACGATCTGCGCGCTCGCGCTGTCCGAGCCGGCCGCCGGATCCGACCTCAAGGCCATCCGC
>Ga0307510_10001654_pt1 | contig 24719 bp, 29 predicted proteins | sample 12_EM_MG_FD_207224 | JGI IMG/M metagenome (GOLD analysis project Ga0307510, IMG submission 207224) | Populus trichocarpa ectomycorrhiza microbial communities from riparian zone in the Pacific Northwest, United States - 12_EM | ecosystem: Host-associated > Plants > Roots > Unclassified | place... | reverse complement strand
TTTCACCCCGAGTAGTGCCCCCCCCCCGCGTTTTGTGTTTTTTGTTGGCTGAGCTTTTGGCCTGTTGGATTTTCTTTCCTGCGACTACATGTGAGCTTTCCTTATTAGACAACTAGTTTATTTAGTTTGTACTTTCCCTTTTATGTGGCCAGCGGCCCGCCGGAGGAGAAACCTGCGTGATAAGTGGAATTCTTTGATGCCGTGACTTTCTTTTGTTTATGTTTTGTGCTTTATATGTTTTGTTCTCTTCATAGCTAGTGCTGCATGAGGCTTTTTGTATCTTAAAACAATGAACGCATGATTACAAAATAAAAAAAAAAGAATGAAGAAAATGACCGAGAGATAGGCCACGAACCATTGCAACAACACATCCAGCGATTGAAATCTCAACACCAGGAGAAATCATCGTCACCTTTCCTAACCCACCTCGCTTCTCCCACCATGCCTACTGCCTAGGGGTTGATGTTAAGCCACCTTCGCCCCTCGTTTGGGGCCTGTCAGCCCCACCTCCTTGGGTTCTCGTTCTCGTTCTTCATTGACACCCACTCATGAAGTTCAGGTGCTCCCCCTGACCCTGCACTTGCTTTGCACTGCGCTTTGCATTTTGCACAGTCGGAAAGCATCTCGCTTCGCTACGAGGTGTGTTACAGCGTCCGGACGATCGGTCGAAGTAGGCCTCGCCTTGCTGGGCTTGTACCTCTGATGGGGAAAGCCTCGCTTAGTAACATCATGGTCTCGCTCGGTTTCCTCCTCATCCCAACAGCACTGGCTATGACCTGTTGGTCGGCTACGGCTAGCCTACTCCCGATCATTCCTCCATCCACCTGCCAGTTCTGTCCGCTTGTACCGGACTGCTACATTCCACTCCCTTGCTGGCACCCTAATGCTCCACATCTGCTAGCACCCTACTGAGATATATCCGCTCTCGCCCTACTGCTTATCATTGACGGCTAGCATCCCCTCTGCCTTGTGGCTCCACTCGCCCACCTCCATGTCCCCCTTGTGCAATTTGCTCTACCGTTGCAAACCTCGCTTAGGTTACGATGGGTCATCGTATTCCACTGCGTCCTGGATGCACTCTAAACTCTGACACGCAGCCAAATTCAGGTTAGTTCAGACTGTTGACCCATCTGCCGCAACCGCAGATTTACTGTTCCTTGACTTGCTATAGGCAACAGGCAACAGTAGTTATATCTCGGTCTTTCTTGAATTATTTTCTTTGTGTTACACGGGGTCCGTCGGAAGGGTTTGGGTCTCTCTCCTTTATGTTTCTATGAATTGTGTCCTTACGTCTCGGTGATATTTTATCTTAGGTGCTAGGCGGGAGGAACTTTTCCTATGGGATTGGGGTGTTTGATTTTTCCCATGAAGAGGCGCAGCGGGTGGGTGTCTTTTGGCTTCTAGGTTTTGTTTTCTCCATAGCTAGTGCTGCATGAGGCTTTTTGTACATAAAAACAATCAACACATAATAACAAAAAAAAAACAAAATTGACCAAGAGTTAGGCACCCTCCGGGCCCTTTATTTTCATGCCCCTATATTCTACAACATGAGCAAAAATCCATCCTGCGTCAGAGTAGGTGGTGTTGCGTCCTGACTCGGGTGGTGTGGACTCGGCATCCTGTGCGTCATGTGCATCCTGTACTCAGGTGGCACATCCGAGTCTGATTGCGTCTGGCGCTTCTCCACACCATTCTCAGTACCAGATTCCTTCCAGACACATTCCACTAAGCAACCCTGCCTCCCATGCATCCAGACTTCAACCTCAACACCATCGCACATTAGGATTTACCACTACCCCTGAGTACTCCAGGCCTCCCAGCCTTCTGGGAGTCTGAGGCCCACTGGCAGCACTAGTGTGAGAAAGGGGTATTTCTTGGAACAGAAAATATAGTTAGTGCTGGTGCCCAGTGAGAAAGCCATCATACCCTTAATCTTAAATTTACACTAAAGGCCCTAGGGAAAAGGCACACTGGCACTCAGAGTTCTATTTTCAGAACATCATGTTTGCATGTGCGAAAATGCCAGCTCACTCCAGTGTGAAAGCGAGTGATAGCCATAACACTCTCTAGTGCCTAGTGCTTTCTCGGCACTTAGCCTAAAACAGGACGCGATGCGACACAATCTTTTTATCACAACATACAACATCCATACTCCGAGTCCAGGGCGACAGCCGCAACATCCACACTTTGCGGCCAAAGCTGCAACACTCCACCACAGCCACACAACCGATCTTGAATACGACACATGGAGGTTCCAGGGCTCGATGCCAGCTATCCAGCGGTATAGGATTCACCTCCAGAGGGCTATTATTCATAAAGTGACAGGGCTGAATGGGGTGGGATGCCGGCAAGCCATGTTCCCGATGGCAGATCCCTCCACAACCACTGCTCTGATCCTGGATCTGATTGCAGGAGATTGTTGCGTTCGGCCCCAGCTACACAGCGATATAAAGGTCACCTCTGTCGCATCAGAACTCATGAAATCGCTGACCATTATTGGGGTCGTTTTTATAGGTCCCCTGGCGCTCCCCAAGCTCGATGTCAGCTCCCTCCACGACCACTGGGCTGATCCTGAATCTGATTGCGGGAGGTTGTTCGGCTCGGCGCTAGCTACGCAGAGGTATAAGGTAGGCCCTAGTACCATATGCAAGACGAAGAGGAAACTGTTGTCGTTGTACAATCTATGAACAAAACCTAGTCTGAAATTCCAACATGATTCTGGGAAGATGGTGTGTCCTGCTTCTACCCTCTTCATATACACTAGTCTGAACTAATTCTGCTTCGATAACATTTTCCAAAAGTGTTTTTATAACCACCCTTGGATTTTTGACTAGGCCATTCTCAAGTGAGAGATTTCTCATCAAGATACGAATTGTGGACTCTTTCAGGCAAGGTTCATGTGGTGGCACTTCAGGTTGATGAATTTCATAAAGCAATTCCGTAGTGGAAATTTGACCTTGACACTTGAGTTTGATGTCGCTTGATCCTTTGTGTTGATACTTTCTCAATCCTTAATACTATCGTAACTAAAGTACTCATACTCTTTTTATCATATATAGGTTAGCACTAGAACTATTGACAGTAGTATTAATAATAAATATGTATGAACTATTTAAGTAAAGGTATTATAACTTGGATGTGAATATCAAATTGTTGAATACTTACCTGTTACAAAAGGTATTTTATCCAGTATTTGAAGATTGAACTCATCAATATATGAATTTAAAGGACTTAAGACCTTTGACAAAGTTCATATGGGGTCAGAAGTATGAAGTCAGGAAAAAGGAAGTCTGCAATATGCTCCTATATTCCAATTCTTCTGATGAAAGGCGATGGAATTGGAGAATTAGTAAGATTGTCTTCGTCGATTGTGTTCACACATTGTGAGTATACATGATAATGGGCATTGTGAACAGGTTGATGTAATCGCAGTATGTGAAAGTGTTTCCACAGCCATGATGAGCGAATTGATGCGTCAAGAGATCCTGTTGGTCCTCTATTTCTTACAACTGGAGCAACCTGTCAAATGTCTCCTGAACGTACTACAAGCTTTTCACCAAATGGTCTCATATTTCCCATCAGTAGCTCCTATAGTGCATTCGTAAACTCAATAGCAGTGGGATTTGACATCTGTAGCTCTTCCCAAAATAAAATTTCCACATTTTGCAGAAATTGAGCCTAGTCTGAATTTGGTCCAATTCGTGACTGCAGTTCCATATGATTCTATATATAATAATGCATACATTGTTAGCTAGACTCACTATATTTAAAATCTTGATTTCTTGGCAAGCATACTACTTCAGTAACTGGAATTCCAAATACAAAATGTGCTGTTCATCCTTGGATATTGTTAAACCCTCAATGCAGTAGAGCCAACAATCAAGACAATATGCCACTTACTGTGTAGTGTATTAATCAACACACTTGCTGTTAAGCCCTTTCCCCGACCGGCCTTGCCTTCTATTAAGAAGCAAGTTGTTGTACAATTAGCTGGAGGTGAAAGGAAGGATTCCAGAAAATAGTTGTATATATCGAGCTGCTTATATGTGAGCAGGAGTTCATCGTGATGGTACTGCTCGGTGAGGGCAAGATATTGACTTGCACAGTTGCTTCTCTCAAGTTGCAATAAGCAGGATTGGTCTTGAGGTTGGAGTAAGCCAAAGTCAACTAGTTTGAAACCGTGTGCCGTCAGGAATCTCTCAAGATGACAAAGAGTGAAAAAGAAAAATCAGCTGCAATCCCAGCACTTGAGAACTGATCGAGATAGTCAGCCATTAACTGCTCCTGAAAATGATCAAAGAGATTGATGGCATTTGCCGGAAAGTTCAAAAGTAGCTGGCACAAGAGAAATCGCAGCTGATGTGGTGAGGCAAAGTTATTTGTACCATCAGTTAAGGCATAGTGTGCCTCAGTAGCATTTTGAAAGAGACCTAAAGCGGCTGCAGCTTGCTGAAAGGTTTGGTAAATAGTGTTGCCAACTGAACGAAGATGTTCCAAACACAAAGCTGCTTTGTGTAGCAGTAATGCACGAAGGTAAAATAGTTGACCAGTGCGAGGAGGAACTGTTTAAATTCGGGCAACAACTTCACCTAGTGGTCATTTTCCAGAGCCGGTATTCGAGGTCGAGCAAAGTAGCGAAGAACCCTTGTTCCTGCTGACTGAGTATTATTCATTCCGTATAATTGTGATATGTGCTGATCGTGAAGATGAATGGATAAGACTTTAACCAATAGCTCTTTGCTTGATACATCATATTCAAGAATTGGCCATGATGCTTCTTAGGCAGAGAGATATCAAGCATCAATATAATCAGTGATTTCATCATCAAATTCATCTGGTATAATATTGAAAAATGCTCAATCAGGGCCCTTGAAAAGATACTTATACAAATTCATAAAAACATTCATAGTAAAACAAATATCAACATTGACATGGCAGTCAAGTAGCCTACTAAGAAAAGACATATAAGATAGGACATAACAATCTTCCTCTTGGATATGCTTATAACATACTCTACCATAAGGGTTTAGTATAGTTGCTAGCTGTAAGTCTTTACGATATCCTAATAAAAAGGAGCCATTGCGATTACATCAGCTGTTCTCCATATCGAGTTGTGTTTTCGGATGGCAGTTAAATCGAGAAATGATCTGGAATACATCAGGGTCCTCATCTGGGTCGGGTAATCCTTCTGAAATAACTTGATGGATTTTTGTAAAGGGTAGTTGTCAATGTGTCTAAATTTTAAACTTCTATTTATCTTTCTAATAGCGTATATATTTAATAAGAGATTGGTAAGAAGAAGTTTTTTAATAATTTTGAATTCATTCTCCCTTGATGACAAGATGAGCATGAGGAAGATCTCTTTTTTGAAACTCAATAACTCGAAGAAGATATACAATTTTACCCAAGTGTTTGAGCATAGTCCTAATAGCCATCTCCAAATTGTGCTTTAAAAACACGACAAACTACAACTGGGATATCTGAAGCTGTTTGACCTGAAGAAGGCCTCATCAGGAAAAAGCCATCTTGCATCAGATACGCTGGTGTTGCGTCCTGACTCTCATAGTGTGGACTCTGGGTCCTGTGCGTCCTGTACTCAACCGCCACATCTGGTTGCATCTGGTGCTTCTGGAAAACCTTCTCAGTACTGGGTTCCGTCTGGACACATGCCCCTAAGCAACCCTGCCTCTCATGCATCCAGGCTTGAACCTCAACACTATCGCACATCAGGATTTACCAGTACCCCAGGGCCTGAGTACCCTCCCAGCCATCTCAGAGTCTGAGGCCCAGTCATAAGATGAGGAAGGGGTATTTCTTGGCACAGAAAATATAGATAGTGCTTGCGCCAGGTGTGAAAGTCATAGTACCCTGAATCTTAAATTTACGCTAAAGATCCTGGGGCTGAGTCACACTGGCACTCAGAGTTCTATTTTCAGAACATCATCTTTGAATGAGTGCAAATCCCAGCTCACTTTAGTGTGAAAGCAAGTGATAACCATAACACTCTCTAGTGCCTGGTGGTTTCTCAGCACTTAGCCTCAAAGTGGACCCGAAGCGATACACTCTTTACATCACAACCCTTAACATTCAGACTCCCAGGCCACAGCTGCAACACTCCACCACAGCTATACAATTGATCCCCAATCCGATACATGCATTTTCCTGGGCGGGATGCCAGCTATCCAGCGGTATAATATTTATCCCCAGAGGGCCATTATTCATGAAGTTACAGGGCTGAATGGGGTGGGATGTAGGTGATCCCAGAACTCGATGGCAGATTCCTCCACAACCTCTGCTCTGATCCTGGATCTGATTAGTGGGGCTGTTAGGCTCGACGCCAGCTACACAACGGTATAAAGGACGTCTTTGTGGCATTAAAACCCAGGGAATCGCTGACCCTTGTGAGAGTTGTCTTTATAGGTACCTTGGCGATCCCAGAACTCGATGGCAGATTCCTCCACACCCAGTGCTCGATCCTGATTCTGATTGCGGGAGGTTGTTGGGCTCGGCGCCAGCTTCGCAGCAGTATAAAGGATGTCTCTGTGGCATCAAAACTCCGGAACTCGCTGACCCTTGTGGGAGTTGTTTTTATAAATACCCTCGCGATTCCAGAACTCGATGGCAGATTCCTCCACAACTACTACTCTGATCCTGAATGTGATTGCGGGAGATCGTTGCACTCGGCGCCAGCTACGCTATGGTATAGGATACGTCCTGAGGCGCCAATTCCCCATTCAGCTACAGGGTCCCGGGTAGAGGATGACGGTGTCACACTCAGAAGGCTTCTTACAACCTAGTGTTTCTTTGTGAATTGGCCTGTATATTAGAGCAATAGAAGACTACTAGTAGTAAATTTAACAGTTTGACAGTATGAAATCTATTGTGAGCCAGGTCTGAAAAAAGTTAAGGGCAGACCTTTCGCTTATCTCGGGAAGATGTGGTCTCGGGTAAGGTAGAATCCTGAGTATTTGGTTCAGCGTCTGATAGCATCCTGAGTATTAGGTGCTGTGCCTGGTGTGTCCTGAGGATTAGGTGCTGTGTCAGGTTGCGTCAGAGGTGTGGTGTAGTAGGGTGGTTGCGTCCTGATTGGCGATTTGCGTTCCAGCGTCAGGAGGGTTAGACGTACAGAACGCACAGAACATAAGTGATTAGTTTTGCTGATGCTAGCCTGAATCAGAGGCCAATTTGGATTTATCGTAATAGTAATAAAGAATGATGGTTTCTTTGTAGACTGACAAAGTGCTAATGAATCGGCGACTTGTGAGGCTTTACAAGCTCTTGAACTGAGCAATGAGGCTGGAAGAACACTTCCACGATTGGAATAGGATTTAGCATGTGAAGGTATCAGTGGGTGTTCAGAATTTATATGCTGGAAATCTTCAACTTGGTTCATTCCTTATTGTAAGGCTCGTCGAATATAAGCCAATCACTCATCCTCAACTCGAGAATATATATTAACCAAATATTCTCCTGTTAATCTTCCAGACTGCAGAAATCTTCGTTCAGTTGTGAAGAGCCCTCTATACCATCTGATTTGACTGATCGGAGCTGCAGGTGACTAGCCTAATATACATGCAGGAAAGAATATTGGATATTTTAAAGGCTCATAGAAGGGGGAAAGAATATCGATTTCTTTCCGTAATAAGCTTCCATTATACTGAATTAAAATACTTCAGGGATTTACTTGGTGAAGATTATTCCCATGAATGAGAGCTGCGATGTCTCCACCGGTTGTCATTGCTTGTGATTTGAGGGTCAATGATTTTGTAGAGGGAAACTCAATCGAATGTCAAAGGTTCAAAAGGAAAGGATTCTTGGTCACTAGCTCCTGGCGAAACATACTGACCAGCCCAGGATGAATTCCTTCTTGAGCTCCCTCTCTATCATGACCTTGCTCCTCATAGAGAAACAATTTCAAGGATTGACTTCCCTCAGTAATACCATGTAAGTGATGGTATACACGACCAGTAATAGGAACATTGGATGGAAATGCGAGTTGTTGAAATCCTCCTGAAACTCCAATCGATGTAAATGCCAAGAGGTTGTTCAAATGTTGAGATTGTGATCCAAGTAAAGACAGGCAGGATTCTATCATGTTCGAAAGGTTTAAGGAATAGGATGGTAATCGTTGAACAATATATTTTCCCATAGTACAACACCAACCATTGGCCTCAGTAGTCAAGAGGTCGGCATCATACCATGAACATGAATGGCTCCAATTATACAACAATTGTTGAACCGATAAGAGAGGCAATATATCCCACCATTTTAATCCTAATACTCATCATTAATTAGTTTTAATAAATGCAAAATTTGGTTATAGAAAAAAGAAAAAACCAGGAAGCGGTTTACTTTGATAAGAGATACGATCACTGGGTTCTGAGTCTTGGGTGGGATTTTGAAGTTGCTGAAGTTGCTGTCTTCGTCGAGCTATTAATACCTTGTTGGCTTGAGCTATTTCAGCTCGGGTCCGACTATTGGTGTTGGTAGCATCGTGCTAATCGACTAAATATCGTTCTTGATTGTAAGATTAAATCTTGTTCAATTTTATATACAGGGGAATAAGTTGAAATAATTGATTAAATACCAATAGGTGTTTTATAAGAATTATTATTCAAGAATTTTGGAGGGTAGGTGTTGAGATCGATTAGAAGTACAACCTATGCTTTCAAAATCTTGAAGGTGGGAATCCTGCTTCTTATATCTCTCATCTACTATATCATGATTTACACATATTATATTATTATATTTGAATTATTTAAGGTTAAAGGAAAAGCATTATTATATGCATATGATTCTTACTGCATTCACACAATCAATTGTTTTCTCAATCTAACTTATAACTTGTAGAATCTCAACTTGAAATATATTGTTAATTTTCAATCAATAAAAATATGTTATATATTTAGAAAATATAGTAGTAGTATTAATAAATTTAGTATAAAGAGTTAATAGTTTAAAAAATATTTGTCATGATTCTGAAGAGGGAATAATTTCTAATTATAATTAAAATTTAATGAAAATATGGTTTTAGGAAAAAATATATACGATAGCTGAAAAACATAAAGAAAATCAACATGACTTATGCTGAATTAAGAGTATATAACTAAAAAATATATAATTTACTATGGGAAGGAAATACACGAAAATCAAATAGCTGAGAAACAAATATTTAAACAGATTAAGAATTTATAATTAATAAATGAAAAAGGGAAAGCCTAGTAAATAAACCGAGAGTTGGGTTTGGGAGAGCGAATAGATAGTTGTGGAGCTTCTTCAGCTTGCAGGGGTTGAGTTGCAGGAATATAGTTCTTATCGGAAATAATTGGAGGTGAAGAAAGAGGTGATTCAGGTTGACTTGAAAAAGTTTAAGTGGGAAACTGTGCATTCGAAGGAGGAAGAGAGGAAGAAGTAGAAAAATTATCAACATTTTGAGAGTAAGGCTCAAAGTTGAAGGCTGGGGTATGTGATCATTTTGGTGGCTTGGGAAGCTTAGTTTTGGGATCAGTTGATGTTGAAGAAGTAACTGGTGGGAGGGGTGATATAGCAGGAGTATTGTCTAAGGTGTTAGACCTTGAAAGTATGTGTTGCTGTAGAATTCGAGAGTTGGATCTTGCACTACAGCTTTGCGATTGGGCAGATTGAGTAGAGCTATTCGGCATTCCAGGCTTATCCGAAGTGCTTCCATACTGTGCACTACCTAGTAAGGTCGGTTTTTCAGATTCAGGTTGGGAACCAAAGAGAGTAAAGTCTTCAATTCGACAACACAAATACGGGAACCAAGAATCCTGCTCTTTAAGTCTTCCTACTAGTTGGTCCTAAACTTGAACCAAGTCATAGGTGCTAGGACGTATGAATTGTTGCTATCAGGGGTGGTCCTTGAAGAAGAATCGTATTGTAAACATCTTTCGTACTCGTGATTCTGAATCATAAAATGCTGTTCTCACATCCAAGATTCGCCAGCCAATAATATCTGAACATCTAGCAGCTGCTGGTACCCTATAGGTTTGTACAGTTCTTCCAACAAAAGATATATTTGCTGATACAATCAGAGGTACTTGTTTGTCAAACTGAGGCTGAGTTGGATTTCCAGGGAATCTGTATATTTTAATTAGATCATAAATATCAAAATAACTTGTTACGATTATAATCAAGACTTGTTTGAAGATAATAGTTGTAGATTTATATTATTTATTTAAGAAACAAAGAAAAATAGTTGAACTTACTCATTGATGTTGGTTACAGAAGCCTTTAGACCAATACTGGCTCCGAAATCGCAGAATGATCCAGTACATATTCCACCCGACCCTTCAGTTGGCTCTAGAAGCAAATCACCAATATTGCAAACCAACTGGCATGGTAGATCATCTATATCAACAATCGCTTCCGATACAGAGAACTGAGAGTCAATGCAACTAAGAGAGGATGTAAAAACATTCCAAAAGTTGGTCATATTATTTTTCTGAGTAAGCTCGAGCAGAGTGGAAATAAGAGCAATATTATTCTCACGATTGATCTTTCTATAAGATATAGTACTATATATGATAGTATTGACCTTTCAATAGGATATGGTACTCTGTATGATATTATTGATCTGGCGAACAGATATTGTACCAACTATCCTATCATTGACCTTTCAATCAGATATAGTACTATGTAGGGTATTATTAACCTTTCTATACGATACAGTATCCTGTATGCTATTATTGACTCTGACCTTTTAATAAGATATCGTACCATGTCTGATATCTTTGATCTTCCGATCAGATATTGTACCAACTATTGTATCATTGCCCTTTCGATAAGATATAGTCGTATGTAAAGTATTATTCACTTTTCTATAAGATATAGTATTCTGTATGATATCATTGACTCAGACATTTTAATAGGATATAGTGCCATGTATGATATCAGTGACTCAGACCTTTTAATAAGATATAGTGCCATGTCTGATATCATGATCTTTTCATTAGATACAGTACTATCTATAGTATCATTGATTTTTTGATAAGATATAACACTATATATCATATAATTGACTCAGACCTTTCAATAAGATATAGTACTAGGTATGGTATTATTAACCTTTTCGTAAGATATAGTATCATATATGATGTCATTACCATTTTGATAAGCCATAGTACTATGTATGATATGATGGCCAGTGACTCAGACCTTTCAATAAGATATAGTACTATGTATCATATTATCAACCCTTCCCTAAGATATAGTATCATATATGATGTCATTACTACCCTTTTGATAAGATATAGTACTATGTATGATATTATCAACACTTCCCTAAGATATAATATCATATATGATGTCATTACTACCCTTTTGATAAGATATAGCACTATGTATGGTATTATTAACCTTTTCGTAAGATATAGTATCATATATGATGTCATTACCCTTTCGATAAGCTATAGTATTATGTATGATATGATTGACTCAAACCTTTGAATAAGATATAGTACTATGTATCATATTATCAACCCTTCCGTAAGATCTAGTACCATATATGATGTCATTACCCTTCCGATAAGATATAGTACTATGTTTGATATAATTGACCGAGACCTTACAATAAGCTATAGTACTATATATGATATGATTGGCTCAGACCTGTCAATAAGATATAGTACTATGTATGATATCATTGACCTTTTGATGAAATATAGTACTATATATGGTATCACTGGCCTTTCGATATGATAGAGTACTATGTATAATATCATTGACCTTTCGATAAGATCCAGTAACATGTATGATATCATTGATCTTTCTCAATATTGATATCACATATGATCTATGATGCAACGCATCAACCAATCAGAGTCCTAGGATTTGGCCGATACCTAGCCCTCAAAAAGCAAATCTGAAACTCAGCCAATGAGAAGGCTTTAAAGTGACAAATCGCTTTAACTATCAGCTTATAGATTATAGAAAGGCCGCCTCCCGGCTCTCTATTGCGTTTTCTAGGCCATACTTTAGGGTGCTTGCCGGGGTTTTCCCGTATTTTACAAATAAATTCAAGAATTTAACAAAAAAGAAAAAAAAAGCTGCCGGCGCTCCATTCACACCCAATTTCTCAAAGCAGAGAAGAATATATTCGGAAAGCTAAGCAAGAAAGGGAAGAAAATACAAGTGCAAAAACCAGGCGGGGAAAACAACCCCTAAAGAAATACAAAGAGAGACAAGATTCCGGCTGCTCGCTCGTCCATCAAGGTGTCTTGCTCTGAGGGTGTTTTGGTGAGGTTGCCACTACCCTTGCCATGGGAGATGGTTACCGCCGATGTATCACGGGTTGAGGCAGGGGGTCTGACGAGGGTGTATCTGAGTCCTAGCCTGCCATGTGGCGAGTAACCCCTCTCTCTCATCTGCAGGCAGGGGTGTCAGCGTGGTACCCTGGCTACCACGCGGTTATGCTGGAATCGCTGTAATAAGGCGATTCGTTCTTGGCTTGTGTACTCAATATATGCTTTGTACACGTCGGATGGCCACCTGCCTAGGGTCTGGATCTCAGCTTCCGTGATTCTGACCTGAGATGCCCACGTCGTAGCACCTCTACGAAAGCTATGCCCATTCCACTTCCCCTTGCTTAGGCCGGTGAGAGAGGCTAGGTGCTGTAGGTATTGGACGACGTGTGCTCGTGTGAAGGCCAGCTGATTGTATTTCCCGATGCAAAAGAGTGGCGCTTCAGAAGGTCGGTGAGTGTCACTTGCCCAGAGTTGCCTGATAGCCCGTACTGGACCTCCCTCGTCCTGGGAGGCAGCGATGGTAACTGTAATGCCTTTGCGGAAGGGGTCCGTTTTGGATACAGGGATAGTAAGTTCCATGTGGCTATCATTGCATGCGACTTGTATGCTTGTTTTCGTTAGGAACAATTTGGAGAAGGATGGGCCAAGTTGCTTGTCTGATTCCATGTACGTGAATTCTCCAACTGCGAGAAAGGCAGCAAAGGGAAGAGAAAAAGCTGCTCGAAGGGTAACTTTGTCGTAATCAGATCCTTGAAAGTGGCGAAGGAGGGTTAGGAGGTGGGGGCGGAGTAGGGGGCTTCTTATCTGGCATTCAGGTTCGTTATGGTCTCTTTTTATGCCTTGAATAGTTCGCTCTAGTCTCAGGTCTCGGAATGCCGTGCAGTCAATTCCCAGATCAAGTTGATAGGACTTTGTACCTACTAAATATAGCTTCATGATTTTAGCCTTTACTGTTCCAGCTAAGGAGCAGAGCGATTCTATTAACCACGTGGCTCGATCTGGGAAGCATCCGCCGTTCGGGTGTTGGTAGTTCGGGAAGGTGCAGAAGTGGGTAAAGTGCGCCTGCGGGGTATCGTAGTTACGTCGGATAGTGCGTGCGAGTCCTTGCCAAAGGTAGTAGGCTGCCATGGATGAGAGTCCTGATTGCTGAACATGAGCAACCCACATTTCTGGAGGTTGCATTTTGGGGGTGTCAACTGCGGTGGTAGGTTAGCAATCCTCTGGTTGTCCAAACGCGAGAGATTATCAGCTAAGGCATTGTCCTTAGTAGCTATCCAGTGAGTCTCAAGTTCTATGTCATATTCTGTTGCCAGGAGGAGACATCGCCGGAGGACCTGCATTGGTGCACTGCGCATTGTGCCGTTGGCTAACCCATGTACTACTGCCTGGTTGTCGATGTGTATTACCACTCTTTTCCCTTGCAAAGCGCACCCCCAGTATAGCATGGCTTGTTCGACTGCTCGCATTTCAAGTGTGTTTATATGCTCCCTGACTTCCGGTCCGGTAGTGTGTAAAGGGATTGAGAATCCCGAGTCTGGATTAACTGAGGTTTGAGTTTCGCGGTTATAGAAGGCCCCCAGCCCTCCGGAACTGGCGGCGTCAGTCCAGGCTGAAATAGTCCCACTTTCTCTGGTATCAATGGACCACTCAGGGTTACCGACAAGGATCTCTGCCCACGATTCCAGGGCCTTCCGGGCTTCGCTAGAGATCTATCGCCGTTGGTGTCTATTTCCAGGGGGGAAGTGTAACTCCATGTTATAGAGTCTTCTGAGGACGGTGCGGCCCAAGGGTACCAGTGTCGATACGAAATTAAGGTAACCTGTAATGCGTTGGAAGTCAAGTAACATATGGGAGTCCCCTTGTAGAGCAGTTGGGACAATGTTACGTGCCTTTCAGAGCTTATTGGTTGGCAGTCGAATGGTCATTGATCTTGTGTCGAGTTCGATACCGGTAAAGCTGGCTCTTGTCCCTTCTTCGCTTTTAGACTCCTTGATACTAACCCCCACCACTATGCCGAGATTGGCAAATGTGGTGGTATAAGCTTTGGGCCTGCCCCTAGGTGGTAGAACCAAGAAGAAGTCATCGAAGTAATGTATGATAGGGGCCGCCAAGTTGTGTTTCTGGAGTTCAGCTTCTAAAGGCAGGTGAAATACCTCCGCAAATAGGTTAAACAGGTATGGGGCCGTCCGTAGTCCGAATGGCAGAAAACATTCGTCATAATACATGCCATGCCGGTGGAACCCTAGGAGGGGGCTGTCGAGCGGGAAGACCGGTATCTGGCGAAATGCGGACTCAAAATCTTGCTTAACCAGTATACAATCTCTGCCCCACATCTGGACAGCCGTGATAGCGTCGTTGATACTGGAATAAGTTATGGAACCATATCTCTCAGGGATTTGCCCATTGATAGAGCACAGGGTAGTGCTGGGGTAAGAGAGATGGTGTATGCGTCGCTTACTCCCATCAGCTTTGTCGGTCAAGCCTAGTGGTAGGGCTATATAATACTGGGGGAGGCTGGCGACATCGGGGAATACCTGCAGGCCGTGCTTCCTGAGCACATTTTTGATATTGGAGGTAACTAGTGAAGCATCTAGCATGGCTGATAACAAGTTAGGATCAATGGTGGTTCCCTCTCGTGGCCCTTCGTACCCGATTCTGACCCCGTGTTGGCATATACCGATAACCGCGGAGGATACAGCGCGGTCGGGGAAGTCTGTAGTAAGTCTTTGCCATCTAAGGGGGTTGAGTTGGCCGGGAGGCATTTGCAGGGCCTGCGAAGTGAATAGTGGATAATGAATGGCGGTGTTTGGACGGGCCGCTTGTTTGCTAACAACAGGGTCCACGGAGGGGTAGTAACTGCTAGTGACTATAGAGTGTTTATGCACCGAGGAAGGAATTGCTTGAGTAGTAGTATGTATGAAATAAAGGCGGGTGGTATGAGCGGCAAGGAGCAGGGAGTGCTCACGTCCAGGTTGGCTATTGCGGGACAGCCGGTGGGGCCCGCTGCTGCCTTGTGGGCATTGGGTGGCACGGTGGCTGCTGCCACAAGTGATACAGGCATGTTGATACCAGCATTGGACAGATCTGCACTCTCTGTAGTTTCAGTTGCGACAGGGTCGTGATATGGTAGGTGCCGGGGCCATGGTGGGTCCATTGGGATACACTTGTCCAGGAACATTTGCTCAGATGGGTAGTTCGTATGTTCTTCGCGTTTGTGTTGTTGCTGGCTTATGTGGCTGGCCCCAGGAAGGACGAGGTACAAGATGTGTGAAGCATTTTGCCGTGATTAGCTGGCTGTCAAGCTGGCGCCACTCTGCAGGCTGGTATATATTTTTTCCACTAGCCACTCTCTCCCGATAGAACTGGAAGTGGTACCATTTCACCCCTTCCCACGTGTACTTCTCAAGAAGGTCATAGATGTTCACCGTGTAAATACACAGGACAGTAGTAGGCTTCGTTACGTGGCCCCGTTTCCGAGGAGCGGGAACAAAGTAACATAGGTTATTCTGATTAACTGGTCGAAAGAATCATCCAAATCGAACAAGAAACGACTGAGATAGAGTTCTTTGAAGTTAGACAACTTCACAGAGCTCTATCTCACTCAGTTTTGGTCCGATTTGGACGATTCCTTTTTTAATATGCAGTTAATAACCTGCTCTTGGCGCCCTGTTTGTCAGAAACGGGGCCGTAACGAACACTAGACAGTAGCAAGCTCGCCTTGAAGGCCGAGCGGTGCTAACTTTATTAGAATTCCAGAGTAGGCAGCCCATGCCTTGAAAAGGTTGCTCATCCAGTATTCACTCTCGCGGCCGTCTCTCTCTGTCTCATCGAACTCAATTCCCCCGATGTTTATTGTTTGATTGGTTTCTGCCCTGTCCTTCTCGCTAGCCAATAGGCGATAAATATTGGTTGGCTTAAATCCATTTTCGATGATCTGGACCAAGGTATTCTGTTCCACACCAGGGAAAAGACTCTCGACAGACTCGGCCATGCCTGGTACGCTCTCGCCTGAGGGTTGTAAAGTGGTTTGACTCGGGATCAACATACGGTAGGCTGCGGGCTGGCTCTGCAATTGCTCCTGGCTGTGTGCCGCACGAAATTCAGCCAGTTGGCTTTCCAACTCCTGGATTCTACCCAGGAGGGGGTTTGCCGGGCGTGGGAGTGTCCCTGAGTGGGAGTAGGGGGCTGGTTGTAGGCTAAGTTGCCGTATACGCAGTAGGCGAAGGTTCTATGCATTGAGTTGGTCGACCACGCGTTCGACAATATCCCGTTCGTGAGAGCGAAGTAGTTCTCTCATAATGCGTAGATTGATGGTGGGTCTTGGGAGAGGCCAAGGTCGGATTCGGTATTCCCTGCACTTGGAGTGTCAAAGGCATTACGGGGTGTGGGCGTATGGCTACCTGAGGCTAAGGTAGGGTGAAGGGATCTACTGTCGTAGGCCTGGGAGATGCTATATTGAGGGGTACTTGGTTGGGGTTCTTCGCTCTCGCTTGTTGGGTCATTGGTGATCTCGCTCCCGAGTTCTAAGCGGAGCCTTTCCTGTTCCTGGCCAAGGCGGCTAGGCTCTTGGCGGGTACACGTGTTTTTTCGGATTCCTGCTGGAGCCCTTCGTGAGTTGGCTCGTGTCGTGTTTCCTCCTCTTCTTGCTGCTCTTCTCGGTGCCATGATATTGGTTTACTGTGTATGAGTAGTGGAAATGCTAAAATGCTAAATAACGCGAGGTATAAGAAGCGGTTTTAGGAAGCGTGATGAGCGAGTAGTCGTGGAGCTGCGAGCTAGAATATGTGGCGGAGGTCTGTGGGCTCGAGGTGCTGGAGCTATGACCCCGCTCTGGGCCAGCAACCGGTGATACCTTTTTCCGCCAGGGGCCGAGACATGGGTTCCACCCGCCGAGTGAAATTCCGTATGCTTCGCCCAATTGGCAATGGGTTGTCCCAACCCTCCATACATTTCAAAGCCTGTCAACTTGGCCCTTTCAATTCTCTATTGGAAAAAACAGCTGACCCAATGACCCCTACAAAATGCTCAAGACTGGACCACATGCTCCCCACGATCCCTCAAACTGCACCTCCGTAAGAGCACTCCATTGAGCACAAGTGGCAGCGCTAATACTCTAGTCAGAACTTCCAGAACAAATACTCCATCCACAACCGGTTCTGACGCATTTTCATCTGCTACTAGCTCACCATCATCACTAGTTTTCACCGCATCAAATCCGATATTGATCCGCCTGTATGAGAATAGTAGATCATTTAGTCAACCACATCCTCCTACACTATATATGGCTACAATGGTGTCAAACTCTACTACAACACAAACAATAGATGGGAGCAGTCTCATTCGAGGGGATAGTGCTTCAAGCAAGCAATCGAGGGAGTCTATTTACTACGGGGGTCTCCCATCTATCTGACGAGAGCTAAAAACGTTTTCAAACAGCATAAGGCTACAGTGGCAGATATAATGGGTGATATTGGCCAGCTTCAGATCGGTCGCTGGGGAGATACGCCCCTAGACACCCTGCTGGCAAAGGACAATATACCTGAGAATGCCACTGTCCTAGAAGAGTTTGGAAACGGTGTTAAATCTGAAGATATGAGGTCTCCGGGTTCCTCTCCTTGCAGTTCTCCCCCTGCAATATATTTTTCTTTTACGGATTTGGCTAATATTGGATTACAGCTTTCTCCGAAATCATCACCAATAAGTGACCTTCGGAGGGGCGTCCCCGACGGCGGAAGATGTACAGATGTCTGAGAAAGGACTCTGTAAAGACTTCTATTCATGGCAGAATTATATCGTCACCTCTTGTAGCTTCGATGGATGTCCATCCTGGAGAGATGATCACCAGGGTGGTTACAGTGGCCCACGGTCTCCTTCAGTACAGTCCATATCAATCCTTACGCTCATATACCCTATCTCAGCCTAGTGTGGAGGAGGAAGGTATGCTGGTTTCTTTTCTACCCTTATAAAAGAAAACCAATTCGTGCTAATATGAATAGAGAAATTCTTTGCTGATCTCATCGCTCAAATTAACAAAAACACGGTTGACGAAGCTGAGCCTACTACTCCTGCGCGGGACAGGTCTTGTACCGTATCTTCAGGTGGAATCTCTTTCACCTCTGATGGAATGCTAGGTGATCTCCAGGGCGAAGGGCAGATTTACGCAGGCTTTCGAGTGATAATTTGTGATTACTATTGGGAAGCCACCGCTTTCAACCCACCCCAATCCCAATAAGCAAAAATGGGCATCCTTATTTTGGCCGAATGTGAGGAGGAATATTCATGAAGGTCAGACTATTTTATATTTAATTGGGGAACAAATTGAATAATAAGGGAGAACAAGAAAGCGACCCTCACTCACACTGAACCGAGAGCCCAGAATGAGATCATAATTGTCCGTTCCTTGCTGCTATCGGTACGGCCCCACGCGGTGTTGGTAGGTATAATGGTTTCAAATGTGTAACGGTATCTTCGGATATTGTCGGGCATCTTCATATATCAGTTGAGCATCTTCATATATCAGTGGAGCTATTTTGTCGAGCCTCTTTTGCGCAAAATGCGAGCAACTTCTTCAACTGCGATGTTATCAATATGGCATATAGAAAATGCAGGGCGTGACCTAGTATGTCGGCCTGCGGGTGTCCCATGTCGGATCAGCAATTGTTTTAGGAAGCTGCCTCACCGCCCTGGGTCCGGCTGTCCCTGAAAAGGCCTAGGCATGTTCTGCCATACCCAAATCCCGACGGACTGGACGGTTGGGTTCACAAAATACACCAATGGCTGGGTGAGTCTACTCAGCGTGATCCTCTGTCCTAAATTCGCCAGAGTATACAAGACGGACCTGATAAATTCGGCAAAAAAAGCGGAAATCCATCGTCGGGCAATCTCTCGGAAATAGTTAAGCTGTTGGAGATGTTGAGACTTAGAGTAACCTATCGCTTCAAGGATGAGATGATGATAGTATCTGGTACTGTTACACTGCCAGGGGAGAGGTCACACCAGAAGAGCCCGATTACTGTGATAAGAAGAACCCTGGGATAAACATCTAGGAGGGCAATGGGATTCTTTGTACAATTCACCAAAAAGTAGGTAAGTTAGGATCTCCAGGGATAGCTTCCAAGTCTGAACGACTTGCCTGGTCTGCTCTTGAATGCGCACTCCATAAGGAAAGCATGGATTATATCATAGTACCCCATAGGTGATACTGTACTGGGGCAAGACACAAAGTGTATCCATGATTAAAGAATGACTGTAGAAGAAAACACCTGTATTTTAGTCCATTCCAGGAACCAACTGACGGTGAAGGCGATGGAGTGGAGGAGCGGACGTTGGTACGTTCCTACTAGTGTGTTGGTCAGCGGTGTCAAAGAGTCCCTTTCAGCAGATATATCTCCGAGATGATGGTGCCTATCCACGCAAGTTATTTTTGAGCTAGGGGGCGGGGGTGACTTTTGTCCGGCTTCCTCCATTATTGAATATCTTTGGGCCGTGCAACCACGCTCCATCAGGCCGGCAGTTTTCCTTGGATTGTGTGAGAATCAGGGAGGAGGGAGGAGTAGCTTTGCCGATAGACTCGGGGGGTGCTGGGGAGTATCGCTGCCGGGAACCGGAGACTTAAGAAGCAGGGTGTTTTGTATTGCCTACCAGAAGAGGGAAGATTGAAAAGGGAAAAGTGGGAGAGGCTAGAAATAGGCTTGTACATAAGTGGGGAGCGCAGGTAGTCTCAGGGTTTCACGCGTGACTCTTGTGGGTTCAACCATTGAAAATGATGAAATGGCAGAGCGGTATATCAGAGGCTCGGGAGAGCGAGAGATACTTTAGAACTTAGTTCTATCTGGGTGGGACAGAGGGGCCCACTATAAAGTGAAACAGAAACATATAATAGCCGTAAAAAGAAATCAAAGGAAGCAATATGGAAGATAAGAAAATGTCAATGAGTACAGAGTTGGAAATCAGACCGGTTGATTAAGTGATAACATCAGTGAATAGGTAAATAGGAGGAGTTGAAATCAGACAGCCCCAAGCTTAAGCTCAAGAATCCCAAGGACACAGAAAGCACATATCCGAAATACCTGTTCCAACAACCCAAGTACCACTTGCAGCAGGGAGAGCAAAATGGCTGCCAAGTGACCAAGTGTGATTCTAGTGACCTTGAAGATGTCTCCGGATATGCGGTAACAAATGAATAGGCTCAATAGCCTGGCTTTAGATGCTGTAGAAGGGTAATAGTGGATGGCAACCTCAGGACAGATATAGGCCCTTGCAGATTGAGCCGTACAAACAGGGCTCTCCGGGGTAAGCCTAAGTGTAACGATTCAGGGTATCAAGAACGGTATTGAGAAATAAAATATTAGGCAGAGAGTAAAGCTTCTTAAGCGCACACATTGCCATTCAAATTTCCCATCAGTGAGAGGCTCTTTCCATGCTCTGGAAGCCAGCAGTAACCTTTCCATGCTTTCCTCTTTGCCTGGGATAGAATGGGGATACCGGCATGAGCGTCAGAATGCCTAGGGCGTATGTAACTATACTGATACTAAAGCTATAGCTTATGGTCACTACGATCACTTGTTTCTATGGGGGCCCAAAAGGCGCTTTGGCGCAGAACATAGTTTGGATCCGGAATGAATGCTTGTAAATTATCCTCGCCCGAATGGTTGTATCCAACTCACGAATCAAGATTAAAAGCGGTAGAAACCTAACTTTGGGCTGGAGAATCAGAAAAGCGAGTGCTTGGAGAATCATGTAGTGGGGGGAGGACATTATGGAAAGTGGCATGACAAGATAACACTACAGTCGAAGAGCATGGAACATATCGCTGATATTTGATTGGTTTCCATTCAATGAGTCTCCAGGGTGATAGGTAGTAATTGCTTGAAAAAGAGCGTCGCAACGCAGGAACAAGTGTGGGAAGTCAGCAAACAAGCGATGACAACCCAGACAGGGCAAAATCGTATGTGACCGGTGAAAAACAAAATGAAAAAAAAAGGGAGATTCTGAGAAACAAAAGTACAAATGAATGAATATCGACCAACTGCTCGACACGGGGCCCATGAAAGTTGTCACCGTACCTGAATGCAGAACCGGAAGACATCTACTGATATTTCATGGATATTAGCGAATATCGGGAGATATATTCCTATATTCGAAAAGATTCGCACCTGTCTTTAGAAATCTATGCTGTCTCCTAATATTGGCACATATCTTCAGGCATCTGTAGGCATCTTCAGATGCCTCTGGGCGCCTCCGGATGGAGATTGGGTTTTCCAGGACAGAGTTTAGCCGTGGAGAGCTTGATGGATATTGTGTATCTAATCAAGACTGTTCAGCGGTTAGCTAGATGGTTAGTATAATAGTACCCCTGGGGCGGGCACCGAATCACCAATCATGACTTGAGCTTGATGCACTGCCAATCTTTTTTTTTTTTGCAAGGCAGGCTCAATCTAGCCCACCCGTTTCAGGAGGGACTTGTTGCCTTACGATAGTGGTGCTGACTGTCATGACTCAAATACAGCTAATCTTCATAGGCCAGGGCAGGTCTTCCACTCGAGTGGCTATTACCCTCAATCTACTATCAGGTCACCAGCAGGAATCAGCCCGTCAGCCGGGGGTATCTTTAGTTTGACGAGTTAAAAAGAATTGCCAATACCAGTTGCCGTAATAAGATCTACCACTGCTGAGAACCAATCTTGTACCGTGCGGGGAAAAAGCTAGTCCTTCTAGGGAGCCTTTGTCTCAAATATCCGGAGACTACTGGGCCAGCGGGGACAGTGGGTTTCACGAGATTCTAATGTACTGTGCTACTGCCTTGCGTGAAAACACCTCCATGGATACTTGCATGGAAACTGCTCGAGTACAAGCTCTGAGGGTGGTAAATACCATCACATCAGTGCTACAGTTACTCAGAAACCCTCTACTTTTTTAGGGCTTGGTCATGTAAAGAGACTGGGAAGTGGGAGACCTGGAAGTGAATTTGTTGGGCTGTGAATTCTTCTACAAATCCTCGCTGCACAAAAATAGCCAAACTAGCATGATGCTCTATGAAAAATATCCCCCATCAGTTCTGTCAGATTCCCCCCCACTGCCGCACCCATATTCCTCGGTTGGGGGAGCCCCCATCAAGCGGATCGGCTTCCATTGTCATAAAGGCAGGTTCAATCAGTAGTACCGGTGTGCGCCCTCTCCTCTTGTCCTACTACCCGGACTATTTTAGGAAGCGAGTGACAAGCCGCTGTCCCTACAGGTTTTTCCTTCGTATTACTATAGAGATTGAAGGGAGAACCAGAATATATTGTGAAAAGATGGTTCGCTGGCTTGACGTCGCTCTATGAAGACTACTATAGAGGGAAAAAAATGGCTAATTTCGGAGGAATTCTCGAATAGCTTTCACGGTTTATTTTCTCATTTCTAGAAAGTATCCACCGATTGACCGATACTATATTATTATACATTGTCAACCCCGTTAGCATGAACCTAGAGATCATATTTGCGACTCGATGAGATCCCTTCGTTTTCTCCCTTCGCAAGTAGGAATTTCGGGCAATTCCTTCCTCTTTGCCTCCTTAAATCACAACTGCCCCGGCAACAGAACTATTCCCTGGAAAAGAAGTTTCCCAATCCCACTCCTGCCCACATCGCTAGGTACGCCTGACTCGAAGTCAATAACCTAATCCCCCAAATCCCACTCAGGAATCAATCTATTACTCTCGACCGATCCTTCTTCAAGCACTTTCCTCGCGCCCTCTACGCCAACAACGGGTAAGTTCTTTATATCTAGTAGGCCCACCTATACCAGGACAGTTGCTTAATCCCTTCGCTAAATAGTTAAAATCTAAGATACCCCTCAGTGCCGAGAAATAATCGAGGCCCAAACTGACCAGTAAATATGCTCGTGGTAGGGCTTCCCACCACCGATGCAGACGATACTCACAAGTGCGACCTCGACAAGTTGGTTGGTAGGAGCAACGCCGGGCAGCATCCAATCAATGCGGGTGTCGTGACGGAACTTTACCACCATCTCATCGACGATCCTATCCGAGCCGACGGTCCTAGAGACTAATTTCATCGTCAAGGATGGCGGGATCAGAGGGATGAAGTGGTGCTTGTAGAAGTGGTAGAGGTTTTTATAGCCTACTCCTCCGGTACCTAAATTCCCCACCAAAAATATTAAATATTAAATTAAAAATCTCAATTAGGCTAAAAATACAGGCAAGGGAAGGGTGATAATTACAAGTGGGAACATGGTTAACATAAGGCTCCTCAACCATAGTCGACAAATTCGCAAAGCATATGCTCGCTCCAAATCCCTTCGAGATCAACCTCTGGCCCCACCGTCCCCCGCAGCACCGCCAAACTACGGGAATACGCCAGCCCAGTGGCAATCCTATCATAGCTCCCACCCCCATCTTCCTCCTCGGCAAAGCCTGCCTCCATACCCTCATACAGACTAACTTTAACGCCCCGTCCCGAGAGCGAGAACGGCGCGGACGCAGGCAAGTTTATGAGTATCTTAATACCGGGGTGGAATCCCCTGGATGCGCCCGGCAGCATGGGCGGGTAGTATGCTATAACCGCGGTGAGGGACGGTGCAAAACCTCAACATGCTTCCTCTCCTCTATTTTCCTGACCGTCTGTTGCAACCAATCAGAACACACGGTTTCGCCACCCTCAACACCACACTTTTATCGTGAACACACTTCGTTGACGGTTGCGCTCTTTGCCTTCGGGCCTCGGTGGGAATTTTTGCCTTCGGGCTGTTGGAGCTTTTGGCCTTCGGGCAATATTCTTTTGGTGGCTCGCCGGGCTTTTATTACCGGTGAATTTGATTTTTTGGTGGCTCGCCTGGCCTTTTGTTATAGGTGAAATTCACGATGGGTGACTCTGTTGCCCCCCCTCGTCGTTCCCCTTCCCCTGCTCCGGGCACCCAGATTGTCCCGGGCAGAATGCCCACTTCTGATGGCCGTGGTCTTATCCCGGCTGTCAAACTGTCATACGCCGCGCCGGGTGGGGCCTACCAAGGTCTCCACTTTGAGCATGTTTCGGGATGTCGAAATGACTCCCTTTTCTTTACTTCTGAGGTTCGTGCTATTGTTGCTCACCTCGACCTCCGCTCGTTCGACTCTGTCGAAACTGTTTGCACTGGCATCATGGCTGCTCGCGGCTGTTGCATTTCTGGTGACACCTCCTCTGCGCGTTGCCACGTCGACCGCACCACTTCTTTGGGTTTTTACGCCCTTTTTCACACTCCCGAGGGCTCCTCCCAGTCCTTCGCCCCGTCCAGCTCCCGAGTGATGAGCTCGGATTTTCATTCGACTATGGCGTCTGATCCCATGGTCCCCTCTGCTTCCTGGCCGTCCATTGACGAAGACCGATCCCAGGACCCCCTGTACGTTCCTTCTGTGGTCGAGGTTGACGATAGCCAACGGCGTCTTCCCTCCCCTGTTGAGCGACTTTCCTCTGGTG
>Ga0307510_10001653_pt1 | contig 24719 bp, 12 predicted proteins | sample 12_EM_MG_FD_207224 | JGI IMG/M metagenome (GOLD analysis project Ga0307510, IMG submission 207224) | Populus trichocarpa ectomycorrhiza microbial communities from riparian zone in the Pacific Northwest, United States - 12_EM | ecosystem: Host-associated > Plants > Roots > Unclassified | place... | reverse complement strand
TTCGAATCTGATTTTCATTATTTTAATTGTTATTTTTTTAATCATTTTCTTGATTGATTTGTTTTTTTTTTTCAATTCCATTCCTAAGCATTTATATTCATTTAATTTTTATGTCATATTTGATCCTGATTCTTGTAATTGTTATTTTCTTAATTGTTTTTTTCAATTCCATCCCTAAACATTTAATTTTATTTAATTTTTATATCGAATTTAGTCCTAATTCTTTTAATTGTTATTTGTTTTTCATTGTTTTTTTATTGACATTTTTTCTCAATTTCATTCTTCAAATATTTCTTTATTAAGAATCTTTCTTCTCAGTTTTTTCGGGTTTATCTTTAATGGGGTCACCCCGGTCTCATGACCTAGGTCATAGATCTGAAAGATTAGCCCGGGTCGACTTTGGTCTTTTTTTAAAGTATTGTTTTTCAAATATTTTTTTACTCGTATTTTTTCCGGTTTTCTATTTATGGGGTCATCCAAATTGCATGTCTTAGATCATGTATTTGATTTGTTGGCATGGGTTGGTTGTTGGGTTCTTTCGAGACTTTTTTGTATCTTTTTTTTATATATATCTTTCTATTATATTAAAAAGTGTACATTCCTTGCATTTTGTTGATATATTAGGCCTTGCGTAATATGTTGTATGGTGTAAGTTTATTCTGATAGTTTAATTTGTATTTATCGTTTAAGTCTTGGGTTTTTTAAGGTGAATTTATCTTTTATTTATTTAAATAAATAAATTTATTAAATATAATTGGTTAAATGTCTCAATTTTACAGTTTGTTTTTTTGTTATTGTTAGCAACTTTTTATTTATTTACATAAATAATCATCAATTTATTTATTTAGATGATTGCGTAGGTTTTTCAATTTACTCTTTTAATTTTTCTTGTTAAAAAAACACTTTGAAGCAACCTATCTATATACCTGGTATATTTTTGAAAAAACAAAATTATAACTTGCGGCAAAGCGCAAGTTAAATGGCTCGTTTTACTCGTCTTTGCATCTTTAGTGTCTGAAAATGGAAAGGATTACTGTTGATCCTTATGCTTTTTTTATTTGTCAATTTAGACCTCATTACATTATTTCCGCTCTTATTAAATTTTTCAAAATTATTTAGAGGTGATTTTAAAGTTTAAACTCGAGACAAACCCTGAGGGGGTAAACCTCCAGATCCCAGATGATACCAAACCCTTGAGGTTAATAACCGAAGGCGAGTATTTCTGGGGGACCTTTAAAACAACAACAATGGATGGCAGCTATGCAGTATCCAGCAGCTGCTATGACGACGATGCAGCAGCAGATGATGAGTACCAAACCGCATATCGTATTTTCCTCTTGAGCAGTGCTTTTGCCTATTTATGGGAGTACAGTGCCTTTCCATGTTTCCGCAATCAGGACAGTCCTCCGTCTTGAAGGAGATTATCTCTGACTTGCGTGTTCTGAGTTCTTAAGTCAGACTAATTGCAACACTAACAAAAATAATTCTAAGACCAGGACATAATCTTAGGAGAAAAGTGATCTGAGAGTTGTGCTGTTCTGTTGTTAATGATTTTTCCATGAATCTCATCTCTTAAAGACACTTCTCGTGATTGTCTTGTAAACTGCTCCTAAACAAACACCATCTTTCTTGATCATGTCTTATAACTTCTCTAAAGAATTTGAAATATGAACTGAACCTGCAGTGTCTTTGAGATTGCTGCTGACTGCCAAGATGGAAGATGCTATGATTTTTCATGAACACTGGATCGTTGACACTTCCTTTACCATTCTGATCTCTGGTACTTGTTTACTGATGATTTCAAAATACGTGAAGCTTATCCTGAGCACCATCAAATTCTCTGTGTCGTTATACTGTTCAAGAACCTAAAACCTTGTTCAGTAGCTTTATTGCTTGTTGATTAGGAACTGATTGTGTGCTGTGCTGCTGGGCCAATCCATTTAGTAAGATCAAGACACATGCCATCTGAATATAAACATGGGCCAACAATCTCTCTGGGGCTAGGTTGTTGCCATTTCTGAATCTGTGTGAATTTAATGTTCGAAAATCTTATAGATCCGATGCCAAGTACATGGGCCACACGTTTCCTGTCAATTTTTTCTCCTCTCCACCATTTTTTTTTCTGGTGCATCTCCGCGACACCATTTATTTTTTTTTGCAAAAATAATCTCCAGGCAATAATTCAAACAGGAATTGATAGATGGGAATGAACTCCATAATAATTCAAACAGGAAGCTATTAAGAAAATTTACTAGCTCGGATATAAATGGTTAGCTTAAAAATTAACACGAAATACGTGAAAGTTAATCTAAAGATACGTTTATTATAATGAAAAAAAAATCAAAAAGGTTTTCTTCCCTTATAATTCAGTTTGTTTGATAAGCGGATTGTCCTCCCTACATCATAATTCAACACCAACGTCCACGAAGAGAGTTTTTAATTTAGGATTTAGTTGGTAAGAGATTTAGTTTTAGTAGGTAAAAATTGATACAAAAACACTCTTATTTTTAAAACTAAGAAAAAAATGAAGTTTTTTATGTTTTATTTTTGTACGTAAGATCAAATATATTAGCAAAATTCTATTGTCTTATTATAATAAATTCACCTCTTAAATCTAGTAGATTAGCGTGGGTTTAGTATTGTGTTGAAGGATTGTGTTTTTTTCAATTAAAAATATATCAAAATAATATTTTTTTATATTAGTATATGAAAATAATTCAAAAACATCTAAAAATATGAATTTAATATTTTTTTAATTAAAAACACTTTAAAAAATAAATTATAATAATAAAAACAAACACTAACAAGGTGTTCACTGGGCATTGCATAAGAAATAGGAGATTCAAAGATTATTCAATAAGAAAAAATTACATGTGGACCGCTTAAAATAAGTTGGTGGATAGCCGACAAAACATGACATATGTACTGCATATTTAACCAAGAACTACACGTAATTAAATTGTTATTAATTATCTCTACTATAATGTACTACTCGACTGCTCATCCATGCATGGCATTAATTAATATTAGTGCATAACTTTTATAGCGGCTCATTTTTCTTTTAAATTTATTAATTTGATTTTTGCAAAGTTCCTTAACCAAGTCTCAAAATTTATTAAATTAAACTTGCTGAGCCACGAAGCAATATGTTGACCAACGAGCTATTTGTAGACTACTTACTCTTTAATTTCTAGCCCAGGTAGTAGAGTATATATATGGTGTTCGAGTTCTGATACCGTTAATGGCCGGATATCTTACTTGAAACTCAAGAAAGTGACAGATTTTTGCCAACTGGTAGGATTCTTTTGCCTCCTCCTCGTTGCATTAAAAAAGGGTTGAATAATATAAAGTTTTTTGTCACTTTAATTATGCCCTTTTTTGTAGTTTATTAATTATAAACATGGTTTCTAGCTTTCACCTATATCCAGCCAGCCGTGCTAGCAACTCTTTCTCGCTGCATAATATTGTCCAAAGTGATCATTACTGAGTGGTAGAGCGTCAATCATCACCCCACTTCGAATAAAAAAGATTATAATAGGAGATCAAATTAATTAAATGTGCATGATATGAATTATTTTGGTGTCATTTTCATGAAAAAAAGAGATTTCTTGGTCACCGCCAAACAGTTGAAGACATTGAGCTTCTACACTGTTTTGAAATGGGTGGTGGAAGATCTCGATAGAAATTAATCACCGACAGCAGGCTGAATTTGATTTCACAAGTCCTTATCATGATTTTTTTTTTATTCTCTTTTTTGGAAGTAAAACAGAATATTTTTTTATAAAAAAAAAAACAGGGAATTTTGAGAAATACTTAGCACTATATTATTAATTAGATATATAAATCATATCGAGCTGAGAATATTAATGTCCACAACATCGTTCAAAGAATGCACAGGTCACATATCAATGTGGTCCTTTTAATTAATATATATATACATAAGCAATTTAATTATTGTATTGTAATATCAATTTAATTAACTCCCATGATGTCTTTCGTTGAAAAGAATAATAGGATGCCAAATTTGATGCAGAGAGGAAGGGCTAGGCAGAGCCACTCACTTCAGAAATGCGTCGTCTACCTCCATGACCTGCTACAAATATATAATAAAGATATTAATGGGGCCTAGAAGCCAATGGTGGGTGACAAATAATTACAACTACTGAATCAAATGATGAGACTAGAGACCTGCTGCAACAATGGACCCTTTCTCGTGGTAGCTTGCCGACGTAGCTAGCACCACCTTGACTAATTCTAGGATTTACACGCTACTTACTACCTGAGAGACATGGCAAGATACCTCTGATTCAACTAGTGAGATTGTCTCTTATTTGCGAGTACTGTATCATTAGTGAAGGAATATCTAAGGCAGATCGCAAGCACATTTTTGCCTTTATATTCAAGGAAAAAAAAGAATAGGATTTTCGACATTAGCAAGTAATCTTTGATTCTGGAATATTAATAAGACAGATCGAAGGTCATATTTAGGTACAACTTACCAGTGAGATTCCTTCCTCTTCTTCCTTTTCTGGTCTACTGAGGGTAGCAAAATGACTGTCCCGAATCAACATTAAGCACCTTCACGAGATCGAAATCATGCTTCCTAATGTATTATTATGGAAAACTAGCTAGCACATTCAAAGAAAAAACATAACTTACTAGATTGCGATCGATGTTGCGGGGAAGAACACAATTAATACATAATTCCTAGATAAATTACACTGTTTGAATAATGCAAATCATAGATATGTGCTTTTTTTCTTCAAATATATACTTTTTCAGATTATTCTAGTTTGTAAATAACAAAAAAATTGCCAGTGCTATTTGAAAAGAAGCCACAAAAAATATTAGCTCTCGATCGATCGGGCAAGAGAATAATGTACAGTCCACTTTACATTTCCATGCCTCACCAGTCCTCCTTCGAAGTTTATGATTAGCAACTTTACCAAGATTTCACCCATGTCAGAGCTCTTTTCCACCACCACCCACAAATTTCTTTTTTAATAATGCATGCAGTTCTTCTAGCCAGCCAGCCAGCCAGCAACCACCAGCTCCGTGGCCTCTCGCTCCCCCACCACCACCACTATTCGATTCCAAGAAAGAATGCATGGAAATAAAGTAAGATCGATAATCATTCATGAAAGGCAGCTGTGCAAAGGAACAAGACAAAGAAACATCTCATTTCACTCCTAAAAAGCCACGAAGCAAGGCAAGTCAAAAAAGGGTGATTTCGCAGCATCAGCTCACATGTGAAAATATTATAGTCATTCTCACAAATTCTCTGTTGCTAGCCTCACTTTCTGTCTGCTATGGGCCATGCCTAGCTAGGAGCTGGTCAGCCGATCTGCAACTATCCTCTTCTACCCTTCACAACAAGTCTTGCAAAAAAAAAAAAAAAAAGTATTGCAAAGACTTTGCATTTAGCCCGCGCGCTTCTCTGGTTATAAATTCTTTTCTTTTAAAAAAATACTGGTTATACAAGATTTTTTAACATATATATATATAAAGTTTATACAAATACCTAATTAAATAAATCAATAGCCATTTATATAAATAAATAAAATCGTTAGCAACAACTAAGAGAAAAGTAGAAAAATCGAGAGATGAATGCAGATTAAGATATTTAATAACATAAAATGAGACATTCACCCGATTGTGTTTACTAAATTTATTTATTTAAATCAATAAAAAATAAATTTATACCCCAAAAAAACTCATGACTTAAAAGATAAATACAAATGAAACTGATTGAGTAACCTCACGCCGTAAAAAATATTACGCAAGGCCAAACACATAAGCAATATTATTTAAAAATAAATATTTTTTATTTTAAAAAATAAACTTCATTTGTTTAAAAAAATTATAGATGAATTAGAATAATATCTTGAAAAATCAAACAAAAACAGAACAACTAAAAAAAACTTATATTCAAAAAAGACATGCAAAACTTGTAACCTAAATCATGAGACCGGGATAAACCCATAAAAAAAACTTGAAGATAATCACAAAACCAATATAAAAAAAATAAAGTAGAACGATAAGATTATACGAAGTTGAATCTCCAACAAATTAAATGTCGAAAGATGAAACCAGAAAAAAATAAAATCAATTACACAAAAAGATCTAAAACAAATAGGGTGAAAAAACCATTAATTAGAGGGATACAAAATTTTAGTCGGAGGGTTAAATTGAATTGAAAAATAACTTTAGTGAAAGGAAAAACAAATCAAAAAAATGAGGGTCAAACTAAAAAAATAAAACAACAAAAAATTTGATTGAGAGATGAAATTGAAAGCCAAAAAAGCTTCAACAAAAGTGCTAAGAAAAAAAATTAAAAATAGGAACCGAAATGAAAAATAAAACACATGAAAAATTGCAGCTGAAAAAAAAACTTATATAAAAAAGAGTAAGAACAAAATAAGAAATTAAAAGAATGAGGATTAAAATTGTTTAAAAAAAACATATGAGAAATTGTAATTGAATGACTAAATTGAAAAGAAAAAAAACTTTTATAAATGTAAAAAGAACGAAATAGAAAATTAAAAGAATGGGGACTGAAATGGAAAAGTAAGAAACAAAGAGGATAATGTTGTACATTATTTGTCAAGAGAAAGAAAATAAAAGGAAATAAATCAAACGACCATCATTGACAATCCGACTACCGTAAGCTACCATGCGTCACTCCACATGAAAGAGAACACAATGACACATTTAGGAAGACGGAGGAATGCCAATTTTGGTCACCGGGTGGCATCACACGCGCCGTTTAAATGGTGCGGACGTCAACCACTCACTAACACATGCCAACAACTTTTCTCATTATAAATTGTTTTTTAAAACAATGTAAAAAATACCAAAATGCCCCTATGATCATAGCAACTGCACAAAATAATCATGTGAAATACAAAAATACCCTCAAATGCAAAACTTATTTTTTGTTTTTTTCAAGGTTAAGGATGTACTTTCATTGTACATGGATATTTAAAAATCTAAAAAAACCCTTATCCAGAAACCCAATATTTTTTTGACCTTGGAAGCAAATAAATATTTTTACTATTAAGAAAGCTTTTGATCAACAGTTGTAAATTTTATTGATTTTAGGGGTAAAAGAGTATTTTTGGCATGCTGAAAATTTTAAAAAGACGTAAACACTCCCGTAGAATCTTCTAAAGACCAATGGGCCGATGAAAAAGATCAAAACACCCCCACCCTCAAGGCTTCATATTTTTCCACTCAAGGGCAACATGATAATTTCACTACAACAATCCATAATAATTTGTGTCTTAAGCTACAATGATGTCTTACGCTCCTTGCGGGAAAGTGACGTCGCGACGACCCTTTCGGGGTGTGTCCGGGAGGTCTTTTATTGGTTTAGAAGTCCCCATTTAGTATCATAATTACTAGAAACTCTAACTGGTCTTTTAGAGATTATAGGCAAAGAACTAGTTGCGTAAAGTGAAGATATTAATACTCATAGTACGCCATACCTGAGATAAGTTGCATTGTTTCTTTCTTTCTTTGTTTGCTATGATTTGATAATGTTTTTATTTCTATCTGCCGACTATGACGGGTTTAATATGCTAAATAAACTCTGATTTTCTAGGTCAAGAACTTGATCTAGAAAGATGAAATGTTCTCCATTATCATTGAGATTTTTATGGGATAAACTTGGAATTTTTGGCTATTAGGTTATTCCAAATAAAATTTCTTATGATTTTTCTTATCCTTATATTATAAATAAATGCATTGTATTACTCACAATAATATTTTAAATATTTACCTTATATGAATTTTTTTATTGTTATATTAAAAATAAATAATAATAAATTATTACTACCCACGGGTTTTGGAGTTTTTGTGAATGGTTAACATTGGAGGGTAACCTTGGCCTTAGTCCTTTTCTTTTAAAGCACTCATGGAACAACCAGCCAGGAATGAATATTTTTAATCCTGTACAGTCGATTCTTCTGCATCCTTTTTCTTCCACTGCTCTCTGGCACTTTGCTATGTACAAATAAGACATGGTTTTTGTACGCAGGTACAAGCAAAAGGACCCTGTTCCTGTTCCATTCACTCTCCAGTACACGTTTGATTGAGAATATATTAATAATTATTTATTCGGATTTAAAATTAAAATTAAAACCTCCCTCTAATCTCAAATTAAAAGAGAAAAATAAACATGTTTGTCACTCAAATCAGGCCCCTGCTAATTTATTGATTAGGAATATTAATTGTTGGATTTGGGAAATTTATTCATTCAATAAATAAGATTAATACTTGCTAATCCTTAAAGTATCTTGTACGTTTGACATCAATTATTTCTCTTTCAACCTTCATTTATTAAACTCAACTCGGAATTCGAGTTGAAATTCTTTTTCCAACTCATATTAGTCTGACTAGTTAATTCTATAATAGATGACTTGGAGTATGATTTGGATCAAATTTATTTTTAAATCCCTTTAGCTGATCCAACGAAGTTCAAGTAAATTCTAATTAGTTTTTTTTTTTTATATAAAAAAACAATTATTTAAAATAATAATATGTTTCCAGCTCTTTCCTTTTTCGCCGACACCCAAAACAAAACATAAACTACAACGAGTCACACTGTCAACAGCCCCTCTCTCTTAATTACTCTCTCAAGCTTGGAATCTCTCTCTCTCTTTAATGACAATGTCTCTGACTACTGACTCTGATCTCCACCTCATTAACACCCTCCTCTCTGCTTCTTCCTCTTCTTCTTGTTTGCTTCTTTTTTCTCCGCAGTCTACAATACCATGAGCTTTGCATCACTTGATCAAGCTGGTCACCGCTCACCACCGCCTCTAAACTAGACTAAACTAAAACACCCCAGAGAAGAGAAACACCAAATTTGATCTGTTTGTCAATAAAAACAATGACATTGAAGCACTTTGAGTTATTTTTGTTTGTGTCTGTGATTAAAGTCTTGATCTTTGGTTTCCCAGTTCTTGTTCAATGTACTACTGATGCTAATGATGGTAAAGTTTGCATTTTTTCTTGTTTTTTCGGGTCTTTTTTTATGGGGTTTGGTTTTTTGGTTGTTTTTGGTTGGTTTGATGGTGATTGGTGTGGTTAAAGTTATTGACTTTGGGGTTTGTTTTGGTTGGAGTGAAGCTAGAGTCAAGAAATGAACTGCTACTATGATAATTTTTTTGTTTTTTTTCTTTGAAAATCTAGTTCTTTATTTTCTGTTTGTTTCCGAGAAAATGTGCTAGATGATGTTCTACCTTTTGTGTTTAGCTTATGAAAGTAGAATTGTTCTTTTTTCTCCCGACTAATCTAATGATTGAAATGCTGTCTCATTTCATTTTGATTGCTTTCATTTCCCCGTGGACTAACCAAGGGTTTATGTCGGTGGATTTTTTGAGGGGTTAAATTGATTGGTTTTGAGGATTGAAAGTATTTGTTGTTGTTGTTGCAGTTCAAGCTCTACAAGTTATGTACACTTCGCTGAATAGTCCTTCACAGCTAACCACTTGGAAAAGTAATGGTGGGGATCCATGTGCAGAGTCATGGAAAGGGATCACTTGTGAAGGATCAGCTGTTGTTTCCATGTGAGAAAGTGCATTGAGATTTATGCTTTTAATTGATTTAGTGGTTTAGTTTGTTTGTTTGTTGAATGGTTTTGTGTTGCTGGTGTTGACAGTCAGATTTCTGGGTTAGGACTTGGCGGGACAATGGGATACTTGCTTGCAAACCTCATGTCATTGAGAACATTGTGAGAGATTTAATGCTTTATTTCATTTCTTGGGTGGATGAAGTTATGTTGCTTTCATTGGTTATTTGAGCCGCTGATATTGGTTGTTTGTGCCTGCCAGAGATCTAAGTGACAACCACCTTCGTGATTCATTCCCATATCAGTTACCACCGAATCTTACAAGCTTGTAATGTTCCATCGTGTCAATTGTTTCTGATGTTTTCGATCTGTTTGAATTGTTTGATAACGTGTTCATTCTATTCTTGCATAATGCAGAAATCTCGCCAAAAACAACTTGAGTGGGAATATTCCTTATTCAATGTCTAGCATGGTTTCTCTTAGTTATCTGTGAGTGGCTTATCTGGAATGCATTTAAATTTGTCAAGTAATTGCAGGATTTGGATTATTCCCTGATTCAACATCTTTGGTTTCAGAAACATAAGCCGCAATTCACTCGCCCAATCAATTGGAGATGTTTTCCTTAATCTTTCTCTCCTCGCAACCATGTGAGATTTCTTACTTCAAAACAGATGTTATTTGAGTTTTAGTTCTTGGAAATTTCGTTGTTAAAATACATGTGCAACTGAGTTTTTATAGTACTATGCAAAGAATCATGATGGTTGATGGAAAAGCCACATTATGATACTTTTTTCTTCACAAAATTGACTGTTCAAAGAATACAAGAAGGAGCGAATTAACACAATAAGTTCAATAAAGGTAACCTGTTGAGGAGATTAGGGATATGCTGAAGTAGAATTCATTTTTTTTTTTTGAGAGAAATATATTTTGTTACGAGAGATAAATGAATGGTACAGAAGGGGAGTGCATACAGGAAAAAGCTAAAATATGGTGTTGTGGTGTCTAACATGGTGGAAAGATAGTACCAATCAGGAAAGAGGGAAGAAACAAAATTTATTAAAGAGAGAGTGAACAGGAAAACATATTTCATTTATGTGACTTGTATCCCAATTGCCCACCATGGGGGCTGCATTTGCCATGTTATTCTTTGACTCTCTTTATTTCCAGCACAATAATGCTCATATCTACTTTCCAATAAATAGCTCTCTTGGATGTTTACTATTGTTTCTGCATGCAGGGATCTCTCTTTCAACAGCTTTAGTGGAGATCTTCCCAGTTCTTTTAATTCGTTGTCCAATCTTTCTACACTGTGAGTAGAGTGCTGACTCCATTCAAAATTAACCAGTAACATAAAGTGAATAAAAGAAAAGGATTGCAAACTCTTGGAAAGTTTGATTAAAGGCTTGTGATATTCTAATATGCTGCAGCAATGTTCAGAACAATCAACTGACTGGCTCTCTTAATGTTCTTACTGGTTTGCCTTTGACAACTCTGTAAGTTCCTTTAGCAATGGTGGGGTTTTAAATCTGTCATCTGCCACTATGCTCTTATTGCACCTTATATTTTCAACAGAAATGTTGCAAACAATAACTTTAGTGGATGGATACCTCAAGAGCTTAGTTCAATCCCAAACTTTATGTAAGTTTCTTTGCTCTTTGTTTCTTCCATGCCAAATTTATCATGTTCTACTTCTGCAATATGTTAAATAAGCTCTTTGAATAATTAAATCAGATACGATGGAAATTCTTTTGACAATGGTCCTTCTCCACCTCCACCACCATATACCCCACCACCTCCTGGTAAATCTCACAGAAACCGTACTCATCCAGGATCTGGTGCGCCTGTCGCCCCTTCTTCTGATGGTCAACCATCACAGTCAGATAAGGGAATTTCAGTGGGAGCTATTGTAGGTGTAGCCCTGGGTTCTGTTGTTCTGGTTCTCATTGCACTACTTGCTCTTGTCTTTTGCATTAAGAAGCACAAAAGCAAGGAAATTGGTCCTCTAGCTACCCGGGGAAGTCGTCCTGCTGATACAGATGACAGTAGGTTTTCTGTCCTTTGAATCTTTATTCTTCTGGGATAACCTTTTGAATTTTCAGAATATGAGACAACATAAATGCGCAATTGGTTTCATGTGGGGCCATAGTATCTACAACACTGGTATCCACGAGGCAGTTAAAATAGTGTTTTTTAATCCTGACATTAGTCAAGCTCAATTTCCTTAGACACCATAGTCTAAATAAGTAAGATTGTGATTAGTTGGTCTGTCTGCATATTAATGCAAAATATAACGTTGAACCCCTCCATTCAACAGGCTTCAAAATTTTGTTCCTTAATTAATAGATTGAAGCTGGAAGCTCTTGTATAATAATCCTAACCACTGAGGTTTATGCTCTGCGTTGTTTTTCCAGTTGATAGAGATATGCAAGAGTCAAGGGTGAAAAACATGGCTGCTGTTACGGATCTGAAGCCCCCACCTGCAGAGAAATTGGTGGTTGAGAGATTACAAGGGAATTCTGGATCCATAAAAAGAATGAAGTCGCCCATCACTGCCACTTCATATAGCGTTGCTTCTCTACAAACAGCAACAAATAGCTTTAGTCAAGAGTTTCTAATTGGTGAAGGTTCTCTTGGTCGTGTTTACAGAGGAGAGTTTCCTAATGGAAAGGTAACTTAAATCATTGGATATAAAGTAATATCTATGTTCTTATGGTCATGCTGGTTTCTATATTTGTATTAGTACGAGTCCATGGAGCTACCAGTGTTATGTGCACTTGAAGAGGTCCTATTGCTAGCCACAATGAGCATGTAATTTTTGTGCACGATGACTCACCTTTATCTAGTAAATTCTGGTTAATATATTGATTAAATTCTTCTGACCTAAAGTACGCTAAAAATTGATTTAAAGTATGCTAAAAATAAAGCCATCATGACTGTGAGAGTTCTTCCCTTGGTGTTCTGGTTGGGTTGCTTTTCTTTACAGGTTTTGCTAACCTCTGTTGCAATAGTTAAGTAATCAACTTCTGTTCTGTTGATATAGATGATGGCTGTTAAGAAGATCGACAATGCAGCATTGTCATTACAGGAGGAAGACAACTTTCTTGAAGCTGTTTCAAATATGTCACACTTGAGGCACCCAAACATTGTTTCCCTAGTAGGATACTGTGTGGAGCATGGGCAGCGACTCTTGGTTTATGAATATATAGCAAATGGGAGTGTGCATGATATACTGCACTTTGCTGATGATGGCAGCAAGACATTATCTTGGAATGCACGTGTTAGAGTAGCACTTGGCACTGCCCGTGCTTTAGAGTATGTTATATATATATATATGTGTGTGTGTGTGTGTGTGGTGTTAGAATTCTCTCTTTCTCTCTCATACAGCATGCCCTACATCCTCTCTTAATTGTAGCCTGTTTACTCAGGTACTTGCATGAAGTCTGCTTGCCTTCTGTTGTACATAGAAACTTGAAGTCGGCAAATATTTTACTTGATGAAGAACTTAATCCCCACTTGTCAGACTGTGGTTTGGCTGCTCTGACACCAAACACAGAGAGACAGGTAAAGGAAAAGGAGTGAATAATATTATGTGCTGGCACTGCAAACTCTCATTAACTTCATGCTTTCTAGAACTTTTTGTTAACATACCTTTTGTTGCATTCGGACTGACCAAGTATAGTATGATTCACGTTGACAGGTTTCAACACAGATGGTTGGCTCATTTGGTTATAGTGCTCCTGAATTTGCCCTGTCAGGAATATACACTGTAAAAAGCGATGTCTACAGCTTTGGGGTGGTAATGCTAGAGCTATTGACTGGTCGGAAGCCACTGGACAGGTAACATTTCTCTTGTTTACTGATCAATTGTGCTTTTGTTCATAGACTTGTTTAAGCATTTATTTTTGGGGCTATTCTTGAACTTGGTTTAAATTTATCCCTTATCCAATTTTTGGGGTTTCATAGTTCGAGGGTGAGATCAGAGCAGTCACTTGTTAGATGGGCTACTCCTCAACTGCATGATATTGATGCCTTGGCAAAAATGGTTGATCCTATCTTAAATGGCATGTATCCTGCAAAGTCTCTTTCACGTTTCGCTGACATCATTGCCCTCTGTGTCCAGGTAAGTTTCTTTTTTCTGATAAGAAGACTAAATATGCACCAAGCCTTAGCTTTCATGATATTTTTAAGAATTCCAGAATGGCTATCTAACTAGTAAACCTTTTTAGCTTAAAATCATATGCTCCATCATATGGAGCCTATTCGTGTCATGGCCTACATTCCCATTTAATTTCATTGGTTCATTTCTTTTGGATATGATTTTGGGCCATAACACTCATGTATACGGTTGCTTGGAGTTGCTTGATTTTGGCTGCAGTTTTCTTTATTATCACTCTCTTAACTGAAAATGGGCAACTTATGATTTTTGTTTTCTTTATAGCCGGAACCTGAGTTTCGCCCTCCCATGTCTGAAGTTGTGCAAGCATTAGTACGACTAGTGCAAAGGGCCAGTGTGGTCAAGAGGCGATCCAGTGACGAGTCAGGATTTGCATATAGAACCCCCGATCACGAGGCAATAGATTCATCATTTTGAGCGTCTTGGCCCATCTTGAACTTGGAAGTGAAGCTTCCGATTTTGCATACAACCATACAAAGATCAATGGATGACCAAAACACGCACAGATAAAGAGGAAAGAGGCTACAAAGCTATAAAATCAGATCAGATAGATATGTAATTATGCCTGAAACATTGTGAGTTGCATGCATTTAACTTCATCTTTAGCTGTAAATGATTTAATACTGTATTCCAGTTGCATACATTTAACTTCATCTTTAGCTGTAAATGAATAAATACTGTATTCCAAAATCTTTTTCCATCTTATGCTGTAACATTCAATATATAATGCCGCCTAATAAAAGAATTTTCACTTGATCTTTGCAAGTTTACATTTTGGCAAAGATTTTTCACCTGCAGACAGAATTAAACTATCAATTTGAATATGCTGTTCCACACCAGAAACTGCCAACCAAAAACCAAAAAGGTTGGGAATCTGGGGTAAGACAAAAACAAAGTCATTGAGGCAATGGGTTCTTCCTTTCATTGCACATTTGAAGCATGGAGGAGCATGTGGGTCATGAAAGAAAATATGAACTTGAAAACGACAATGAACAGGCTGTTCCACTTGCCTCTCGAACTCTTTTATGGAAGCAGGTGAAGAAGTTTTGGTATTTTGCAATTTCCTTAGGGACCAAACAAATCGTTTTCTGGTCACTCGCCTGGTATTTTTCAGACTGCAAGAGGCTCGTCCGAAGAAAATCCACCATTTATCACTATAAAAAAAAACCGAGTTGCATCATTTTCATCTCAGAACATTTCACAGTTTCTGTAAATCCATTTCCAAACTAGAAATGCATTCTAATCCACTTTAAATTTTGTTGAATATAAGAATCTTTTGAAAAGATTAGCATTATTGAACTTCATTGTAACAAAAGAAAAAACAAGAATATAGAGTCCTAAAGGCAATTCAATCTAGCATTTCTCAGTTAAGCTAGTTTCTCAACTTGGCAATGCACAAAGGAAATCATATATATATTCCAGGTCACCATAAACTCAAAAAAACAAGGTGGAATGATTCAGAGGTTTGTGTTGGCGCATGCAAAATTTTCATCAAGAAGAGGCTACAAATAGGATTGCCATCTCAGGATCCTATATGTTCTCTGTCTCTAACCAATGCTGTTTATAGCAAAAAATAGTTGTAGTATCTAAAATATAGTATCTAAAATTATAGCAATCATCCAGCTCGATTTACACTCAAAGGCCACCTCATTTGTGGTGCCTCAATGTTAAAATAAATTTAGGAGTAAATTTTTCTGTTGTCAACCTTTTTAGCATGTCCCCATCAGCTGACCTCTCCAATCCACACTCATTACCGACTCATTCTCCTCGACTCGAGCAAAAGAAATGGAAGAGAAAAAGAGAGAGAGGGAAGGTTCTTTGGTATCGAAAGAAGCAATTCAAAGGAATTCTGGGTTTGGTTTGTTTGGTGGGTTTGTTTTTTATTTTTAATGGCTTCATGCTTTTAAGGCTTCAACTTGATGATGAAACCAGTGGCAACAAAGACATGTCTGTTCAAAATTCTCCTTCAATTTCAGTTTCAATCAAGGTACATTTTTTTTTTTAAAAAAATAGCTGTAGTAATGTTTTGTGAACTTGGAGAAGGAAATGGAGTGACTTTATGGATGCTATGGTTTGGTAATTTGTCGTTAATTAGGAAGATTTGAGCTTAAAAAGTTCATATTTTGATTCTTTATATTAATTTGGAAAAGTTAAAAGGTGTTTAATTGCTGTATTTCATTTTTGTTAATTTAGGAAAGATATGTAAAGTTTGTGTAATATGTGAATGATTTGGAGAATTTAAGCATTTTTTTTTTAAAATCCCATTATTGTTTGTTTAATTTTTGAATGCAGGATGGATTGAAAAAGATTGGCAAAGGAAAAATGCCACGAAAGGATACTTATGATAGGATGCTGGCTTTGGCTGCCCATTCCCTTGCTAAGGTATTTGAATTGGCGAATTTTTATCTTGTTATCCAAATCTTTTGTAGCTGTGATTTTTTTTTTTCTTTTTTGAGTTCTGTATTAATATTTTTTTTTCCTGATATTTAACATGGGAACAGAATAAACATGAGCCAAAAGATTTGTGGCAGGAGCCATTTGTTCCTGCCTCTGCTTGGAGACCTTGCGCTGATCATCGTGATTGGAATCCTAGTGGTAACTTACTTTCTCTGTGTGTTTGTGTTTGTATGCAGTTGGGTATTTGACTTGATGTCTGCATTGATGTGTGTTTCTGTCTCATGTGGAAATGTCTTGGATGTTTCACATTTGAGTAAATAGTGTGTTATGGTGGTGCAAAACTGGTTCTGACATGGTATTTCTCTTTCGTAGAGGGAAATAATGGTTACATTTTGGTCACTGCAAATGGGGGGATGAACCAGCAAAGAGTAGCTGTAAGTAATGCTTTGACCAGTTGCAGCTTTCATGATTACTCCTTTGCAATCAAGTTTCATAGTTTTGTATGCAACTGTCTTTGCTTCTGAAGGGTGATATGCATTGTATTCTTTACCATTTTCAACTGCTTCAAACTTGTGTATAGTTTGAAAACAGGTTTGCAATGCTGTGGTTATTGCACAGTTGCTGAATCCAACCCTTGTTTCTGTGCTGTAGTTTTGTATGCAACTGTCTTTGCTTCAGAAGGGTCTGATATGCGTTGTATTCTTTACCATTTTGAACTGCTTCAAACTTGCTTCTATTTTAAAAACAGGTTTGCAATGCTGTGGTTCTTGCACGGTTGCTGAATTCATCCCTTGTTATTCCTAGATTTATGTACAGCAGCGTCTGGAGAGATGTGAGGTAATATATTCTTCTCAAAATTTCTCCTTCAGAAAAAGTCTACATATTGGTTGTTGGACAAAACATAATTGCCAGTGATAGCTGTTGGCTGCCTAATGGTCCGGCTTGAAATTGATATCCTCAAGGAAAATGCTTGCTTCAATTGAGTTGCATCTTTTAATAATTTGATTCGGTGAAATAATCTTGTGTTTGTACCCAGATGAGTTAGTTAACTTCTGCTCCCATAAACGCCATGCTTCATCACTGCATATCAAAGTGATTTATTCAAGTCATTCTTATTCTTACATATGACTTAGATGGAAAAGTAACAGTCCTTTTTATATTTCATAGTCAATTCAGCCACATCTATCAGGAGGAGCATTTTATTAATTATCTTACTCCTGATATTCGGATAGTGAAGGAACTGCCTAAGGAGTTGCAGTCGCTGGATTTGGAGGCAATTGGTAGCACTGTCAGTTTCCTATCCTAAATAATTCTGAGGGCATTCATGCCTGATTTGTTCTTATCTTCAGTAATTTGTTGTTAATAGTGAGATATTGCAAATCCCATGCAGGTGACAGATGTAGATGTCCCCAAAGAATCAGAGCCAAGTTTTTATTTGAAAAGCATTCTCCCTATATTATTGAAAAATGGAGTAGTCCATTTTGTTGGATTTGGGAATCGCTTGGCATTTGATCCAATACCTTTTCAGTTGCAGGTAAATATCAGGTCTTTGGTACTCTAATCCGCTACAAATGATGGTAGATTGTAAGCAATATATGCCTGATTATCATCCTTACTTCCATTTCCTTCCAACTTTGCTCGTCCTAATGTCGGACTTCATCTAGAGACTTCGATGCAGATGTAATTTTCATGCACTGCAATTTGTTCCCAAGATACAAGAAACTGGCGCATTGCTCCTTCAAAGGCTGCGTAAACATGCTACCCATCCAGGGTCACTGGATCATTATCTTACTGGTCCTTTTGCAGAACCAAATCTGAAAGGAAAAGTGGGTCATGCTGTCAAAGCTTCAAGATATCTAGCTATTCATCTGAGGTTTGAAATTGACATGTTAGCACACTCTTTGTGTGAATATGGTGGAGGAGAAGAGGAGAGGAAAGAGTTTGAAGCATATCGTGAGATTCATTTCCCTGCGTTGACACATCTTAAGAAGACAACTGAGTATGCAGTTTTGCTTCTTTTTCCTGATATGTTCATTTATCTTGTATGTTGGCATGCATTGCAACGTGCTGTAAGTTATACATATCTTGTTCAAGGTAATAGTTGAGAACCCTAGTTTTTTTGTTTCCATAACTTTCAATTTTTTCATCTTTTATAGTTGTACTTTTAGGATGTGTTTGTTCCTATAAAATAGTTTTTGAGAAATCACTTTCTAAACTTTTCTATGTTTATTTGTCATTAGAAAAGTTGATTAACGAAAAATACTTTCTAATCAACGGAAAATACTTTCTAGTCAAAGGAAAATTTAGCTTGGTTTTCAGAAAAAATATTTACCTTTTATTTTGGACGGAAAACACTTTCCGGAAGTTATGGAAAATTTAGAAATGTTATATTATTTGCTAATTATATCAAATTTGATCCTCAAACTTTTAATTACTATATCTATTTTGTTTTGAATATTTATTTTTCAATTTTATTCTTTAAAATATAATTTTTATATTAATTTTGATTTTGATTTTTATAATTGATATTTTGCAGGCTACGTTCTCCTGCATTGCTCAGGTCAGAAGGCTTATGTCCCTTAACACCTGAGGAAGCAGTACTTGTGCTCGCGGCTCTAGGCTTCCGTCGGAAGACACATATGTTCATAGCGGGTGCAAATATATATGGAGGGAGATCACGGTTAACTGCTTTAACCAGCTTGTATCCTAATTTAGTTACTAAAGAGAAACTGCTTTCAGCTACTGAACTCAAACCCTTCATGAATTTTTCATCTCAGGTAATAAAGTGGCATTTGTCACCACTTTTTTCTAGTGTTATTTTGTGGTCATCATCTGCTTAATTTAATATAGTTTATTAGGTGGAGATATGGAGTGTATAAAGGAAGAAGTCTGAATCCTCGCATGCTTGTGCTTTCTTAATATATGGTATCTTTATGATTGAAGTGGACATGCATGGGACTACTACCAGTACTTTGGATGATCCTCTCATTTTTGCTTGCATCATCCCCAACCTGAACTTGTATCTCAATAGTACTGAACATCTTAATGCAGCTGTTATTGTGTGGAATTGGGCTTTGAGAGCAACACGTTTCATTCCTCAAAGAGTAGGTCTCAAGACTTTTTTCAAAGCATTCCAATCCGGGTGTGTTTTTTGTGGGTCTATGACTAAGGAATGCTTTGTTTTTTCAGTTTTGAGCTAGCTTGCAGTGTAATTTTAGAACTTGGGGAATTTTTTGCTGTTGACAGGGAGTTTAAATTAAGCCCAGAACCATGCAGTCTTCAGATCACTTGAAAAATTCACAGAAAATTATGGAGATTTTGTTTCAGATATTGGTTGCTTTGAGAAGCTTGGTGACGAAAGGATTGGCTTTTTTGTTTTCTATTACCCTATTGCAGCCTCTTTTTTCTTTCCAGTTTGCCAGCGATTGTTTTTTATAGAGTGGAGCTTCCCCATTCCTAGATTCTCCAATAATTATGCTGCACCAATAAATGATGATACATGAACCCTGCTGTCGTCGCCAAATATTGTTTTTATTTTATTTTTTTCCGTCATTCGAACTGTTTTCCCTAGCTTGCTTGTTAGTCTTGATGAATGATGAGCTTAGTTCTTGTGTAGCTTGCAGCATTGGACTTCATAGCCTGCACTGCTTCTGATGCATTTGCCATGACAGACTCCGGGAGTCAGTTGTCATCTTTGGTTTCTGGTTTTCGAATCTACTATGGTGGAGGGAAGATGCCAACAATACGGCCAAACAAGCGGAGACTTGCTGACATTTTCATGAAGAACAACACCATAGAATGGAAGATATTCGAGCAGAGAGTTAGGAAGGCAGTTAGACAAACTAAACATGTCTTTGAAAGGCCCAAGGCAAGGAGTGTTTACAGATATCCACGGTGTAAAGAGTGTATGTGTCTAACAGAATAATATGATCCTTTAGCTGGCATTTGATACCGATTGTAACAATCATTCCTGTATCAATCTGATTTATTTCATTCTTTCTAATTTCTGTAAGCAAAACATAGACAAATGGGGGGAATCACCCAAAATATAAATAGAGAAACACACAAGAGTTGATCTTGATAGAAAGAGTGCATGCTTTCCCTTTCTTTTAGCTTCTGTCGTTATGGATGAATGGGGGCAACTGTTCCTATTGCTTGCGTATTGTTCCTTGTTGCTTTTGATTTATGGCGCCTTGCTAGCTATTGTAAAACAGGAGTTGATGCATGCTCCGCGAACATTTTATCAACGCCATATCTGCACATATATCTGTACATTCCATATATAACTTATTTTCCAGTTATTAGAAACTTATGTTTAGAAATTATTCTCGTTTAGCAATTTATTAGGTTTTATTTTTGGGTCGTGTCTCATTTCCTTGTATTATATATCAGTTGTAAAGCATGAATAATATACAGAAGAACAGAATTCTCTGAATTTTACACATTTTGTTGTGTACATTTCTAACCCAAATTTATGATGTTGAAACCGGCAGGCAGAACTGATAATGGTGTTCTGACTATGATTTGAACTTTCTGCTAGAACAATCTCACCAAAAGCTAAAATCACCGACTGCTTGGATCACTTGAAATCAATGAAGGGACTACTATGATAAGTGAGTACAAGGAATAATTATTCATGGGGATGATAAAAAATGAAAGAAATTAAAATAAAATGTTTGGGTTTGGGTTTTTAAAAAATAAGTTATGATAAAAAATAGCTGAAAAATAAAAAAATATAGAAACATAAATAAAAACTAAATGAAAATAATTTTTCAAAAAAAATTGTTGTGAGGTATAGTTTAATGAAATTTGAATTCGATCACTCATTTTAAGTCTGGTATAAACCAGGGTTAGGACCTGAAAATATTACCCGTGAAAAATAAAAGGTTTAAAGGAAGGGAGGAACATAAAGAGAATATAAAAAATTGTTCCCTGTAATTACATGTAAGGTGGCTGGCCATTCAGGGAGGAAAATTAAGCACGAAAAGTGTGAGAGAAAAAAAGAGAAGTGTGAGAAGAAGTGAGGAAGTGAGAAATCTTGTGAGATCATACTAAATCTTCAATTATCTCTTAAGAAAATCATATTTTAGGATTGAGTAAGTGAGATTTAGGAAGAATAAGTGAGGAGAGAAAATAAGAAAGGTAAAGAAAGAAGGAGAAAGTTGGGAAACTCTCATTTGGCTAGCATTTGGAGGTCAAATTATTTTATGGTAAGAAATTCTATACTTGTTTTAGTGAGTTTGATGGGAAATTAACATCAATTTTGTGTAATTATTAGAATTCTTAAGTGTAAAAATTAAGGATTTTGTAAATTGATGGTTAGACGTGCTTAAACATGTGGAAATGAATATTTAGGAGGTGAAGTTTAATGTTATTGAAAAAGAAATCCTAGAAAAAAATTAGAGAGAGAAGGAAGAATTATGTTTTGATGTATATGTGTTACTATGATAAGAACTAGTGTCAAATGATATGTTAAAGAATTAGATTGTTGTTATTAATGTTAGTGAATTTATATTGAAATTATTGTGAATTTTAGTGATGGAATAATTGAATGTAAAATAGAGTGTGATTTGGTTAAATAATAGATTTGACCGTGGAGTTGAAAATCTAAATTATGTTAAGGGGCATTATGGTAAATAAGTCTAAGTGGATGTTAGAATGTGGTGTTCTTGAATTTGACTTAATTAAAAATTTATAGACGGAGAAAGGAGTAAGATGAACACACGTGTGAGAAATGCAAGTAGTGGTGTGATTAATGAAAAGCAATAATGAAGAGTTATAAGGTTATAAAAATATTAATTTATGGTACCTTTTCTGAATTCATGAGAGGCACTAGGAGCATCATCATCCGTGGCAGGGAAAGCGCACGCCACTGAAGCAGCAAGTAGGTGCTTTGCACAACTTTTTATTTCTCTAAATTTCTTAAATTTTCACACTATTGATATGTATATTCTGGTTAAATTGCTAGAAATGTAAAGTTATGTGATGTGTGAAATAAAATAGAATGATGGAAAGTTAAAAAGAAAAAAAAAAGAGATGAATTTTGTGTCTATGACAATGAATGAATGGTTGGTTGTGTTGAGTTGAGTTGAGTTGAGTTAATGGAATGATTACTTGGTTTGCGGAACCAAGGCGGTGAATTGTTATTTGATTTGCTCGTTGTGAAAGACAGTGAATTATTACTTAATTATGGAACCAAGAATATAAATTGTTACTTGGTTTGCTCGTTATGGAACCAAGGTGAAGAATTATTACTTGGTTAACCCGGGGTGAAATCAAGGTTGTGTGGTTAGGGTTATAAAAAATACGGAATTTAAAAACACGACATGAGATATATGGGAAAAAATGAGATGTAGAGATTTGAAATTTAATATTAATAGAAATAAAAGATAAGGTTAAATAAATAAAATAAAGAGTAATGACTAGTAAGGTTACATGTCATTATAAAAGGATTTTTTGTGTTATATACATATTGCTAACTGATATAATATATAATTTGATATTTTTATGCAAGCTCATCTTATACCGCAAGATAAAGTTGATATAGTTTTAGGTTTGTTTTAGGTGTAATTATGTAAGTTAAATCTATCATGTATACTTAATTGAATATCCTGTAATTCTTCCTTTAGTAAACTTGTGAATGTTGAATTTAGTATCACCTTTACTTACTATGGTTTATCTTTCTTTGCTTTTATAATTTGTATATGTTTTATGTTTTTATTTTTATACTTTTAAATTATCTTGTATGTTTATATAGTTATTTCATGTAATTGTTTTTTTTGTGTTAATGTGAAGTGATATCGAGTTTGATATATGAATTAAGATTCAGGATGGTTGGATCATGATGTAATGAAGTTGGTTGTGTTATGTATAAAGTGGTCGATAACTTAGTATGATTCACGGAGTAAACTCTGTCAAAATTTCAGTAAAATATTTAACATGGATATATATATTGACCCTAATTTCATTGTATATATATAATATGTGTGTGAATTTGCGCTTAATGTTGGGATGTTACACTCAATATATTGTCTTTCTTGTGGATTTATCCTAAACCAAGTTGGAGACAGGTTAACTATAGTCCTATTAGGTGATAGGACTGAGCATGACTATGTCTTTGGACTGCTGCCCACATTCTTCAGGCTCCACTTGACTGTTAGAGAGTTTCTTAATGCCGATATCATCACTGAAGGTACGTCCAGGTTGGCTAGATGGCTAAGTGATCAGTTGCACCACTCTCGGCGTACAGACTCTCCAATATTATGATTGAAAACTTGCGGGTGACCTGTAGTGTTTCAATTGTTGGAAGCTCTCAATCAGTATCGAGCACCCAGACTCAGGAGTTCATGACCTTGCAATAACATACGGCTCGTCTCACCGAAAAATATATATGAGTAACTATCGGCAGATTATGAACAACTCTGCCAAATGATCATGGTCATGAGATCACAGATGGGTGGTACGAGTACGCCTCCTTTTTGGTCGTATGGTCCCGGAAACGACCAGCCTCTTTCTCCTCCTCCAGCACCGCCATTGTTCTAGTTTAACCAATTTTAACTAATTTTATTTTTTTAATTATTTTTTTTTTGTTCAAAAGATTTTTTTAAAAATTATTTTTTAATTCTTATAGATGGATATACCGACGGATATAATCTATCGGTATATTCCAGAGAGTTTGAAACAATTTACTTTATATGCCACCACAACAATGTTACATCACCGATGAAATTATTTTCGTCGGTATTTTGTAAAGGATTGGAATAAAATAATAATAAATGTCATGGTCAATTATTGATGGAATAATTTCGTCGATGTATTAAAGCGAGTGATTTTGTTTGCGTGTATTTTCTGTATGTAAAATCATTTGTATTTTTTTTTACTGACAAAAATAACATTACTAACGAACAAATGAATTACCGACAAATATTTTCTGTCCATAAATTTGTTGGTAAATAATTTTTTTACCAACAAATTATTAACGTAAATACTAACAGAAAATTCTGGAAGTAAAACTTTTAATTCCTGGCAATAGCTGCAAATTACTGACTTGCTTAGCAGTTAGTATAGGATCTAAGGCACTGAGGGAGCTCCAAGCTGCCCATATTTGATGTCCTGGGACAAGAATATTTCGCTCAAGTACATCAGCAAGGATTCCTGTTATTGTCAACAAGATCTGGTCCCCTGGAAGAGAATCTGCTGACAATATGTGCATGGCCCTCAAAAGATGCAACTCTACGTACCCTCTCCTACATGGCTGCTCTAGCAAAATATTGAGTTACAAATCCTCTCTCATCCTTCTGGAATTGTTGCTCATGGTACTGAGATATGATCTGCATATAGACTGCATGATTTCTCACAACACAAAGTGCTCACAGTGCTTAATCTTTTGGAATCATGATGCCTGAAAAAGCAAAAGGAATTGGTTGTGCAATGAAACCACCGTAGACTGGGTTCGCAACAAAAGCAAAGCCCATAAATCCTAGAGTTCTTGCTGTATCAATAATGGCATTGATGTTTGATGTCGCATTATAAAGCCTGCTGAGAAGACGCAGATAGCAATCCAACCTTGCACAA
>Ga0307510_10001652_pt1 | contig 24727 bp, 30 predicted proteins | sample 12_EM_MG_FD_207224 | JGI IMG/M metagenome (GOLD analysis project Ga0307510, IMG submission 207224) | Populus trichocarpa ectomycorrhiza microbial communities from riparian zone in the Pacific Northwest, United States - 12_EM | ecosystem: Host-associated > Plants > Roots > Unclassified | place... | reverse complement strand
ATGTGCGATGAGGGCTTCAAAATGGGTTGCTGGATAATCTTGGACTATGAACGAGAATCAACATTGTTGTGTATAAAGACGTGGGGGAGAAATTGGCTTACCAAGTTCGGCCTCACTCCACTCGACATACAAATCCCAAGAGAGGAGGCCTCGCACGGCATTGCCCCCAGAGACACGCAAAACTCGGGCGAGACCCCATCGCAGGCACATGGCAAGTTCTGCGGGCGCAGCAAACCGGGCCTCCTCGTGCCATGTGCGCTCAGCGTCCGGCGCAGGGAACGACCCACAAGTACAGAGGAAAGCTTGTATGAGGCGCCGAACTCCGGAAGAGTTGATGTCGAGGGCAAGACCGGAAAAAAGGAAGGGGTTGTGAGACCACGGGTGCCGAGCTTTTCGGTGACGGTGTGGACGAGACGGTCGACCTCATCGAGGCCAAGGACGACGTGGTGTAAATATGAGAGGCAACCGTATTCTTGCTCCCGCTGGCGGTAACCTGTGATGCTCATTGTTAGTAATGGCGTCCAAGGTTGGGGGTTTGGGGCGAAAGCACGAGGCCCGATGAGGGCAAACCAGCGACACGCGACTGTGGCGCCAGGGGCACAGCATCGACGATCCCCAAAACAGCGCAAGATCGCGCCCAGCGCTTCAAGAATGTGGGATGACGATGATGATGGGGGAGAAAGATAATGAAAGAAGAGAGGTGAAGGTACGGACCCCGTTCTGAATCTGACGGACTTGCAAGTTCGCCGCCAAGTGGGTCGAGGTTGAGAGGGAAAAAGCTCCCACCGGGGATAACGATCTCTTCTTCGTTGGGGACGGCACCAGGGGCCCTGCCCTTGACGCCGCTCAGGGTGTGGGTGCGGGTCTTTTCGACATTCCTGTCCTTCTTGACGGGACGGCCACCGCACAGCGGGCAGAATTTCGGCTGGAAACGCGGCCAAACTCGTTGAAAATTCTATGGAAGTCTTCTGTGACTTGAGAGGAGAGGGAGTTGTGTGGGAACGAGAGAATAGGCTGGGTATGAGAGGGACGGGATGACCAAAGAGCGGTCGAAAGGGGGGGGGAAAGGTGAAAAACGAGGCAAGTCGATGCGAGAGAGCGACTAAACGACCTGGGCGCCTTTTATCCCCCTTTGAGTTATAAGCAGCAAACACACTCGTCTCTCTTCATCACATCACACATTTCTCTTTAATTGACCGCAGTCCATGCCCCTGATCACCTAGCCTTGCAGCGCGCCCTCCTGCCATGACGGCCACTCTTCGATGCCACCATACCGTAATATCTACTAATAACGCCTCCATGTTACGAAAGGTCAGTCCGTATCCACAATTCATTTTTAACCTTTTCCCCCGTGAACCACTGTTGAGAGAATGGGATGGTATAGTATACGAATATATTAGAGTTGATTATGAGACGCGCGTGCACAAAGTGAGGATGGTAGAGTTGAGGGCACGCGGGATACAGGAGTGGGAGACACCCACTTGCTTACAGTACTGGCATATCTCAGGAATGTCTCATATGTACTTGCGGATACTATCGATAAGGATATTGGGCCATTAGTCACCATGGCCTGTGTGTCTTGTATCCGATTTGCCAATCCATATCCTAAGACTCCCCCTCAAACAGATACTAGTCCCATTTCTCCTGTATGCTGCTCATGCTTTGGGTGTGGTAAAGCTTTTGTTAGAATGTCAGTGGTTTGTTCCGGATTCCGGCAACTTTCTACAGTGATAATACCATCTTGAATAAGATCGCGAATGAGATGCCAACGCAAGTTGATATGCTTTGTGCGTTGGTGGAATTTAGGGTTTCTCACTATTGCCAGGGATCCTTCGTTGTCGCCCCAGATGAGCGTAGGCTTGTCTTCATTAAGTAGACCAAGCTTGGAATATAAATTCCATAGCCAGCTAGCTTCTCACGCTGCCTCCAAGAGTGTGACATATTCCGCTTTGGTGGAAGATTGGGCCTGTAGGGTCTGTCTCTTGGAGCACCAGGTAATTGCTCCATTACCCGCTAAGAAGACATATCCCGAAGTAGATTTGCAGTCTTCTGCGTTCATAAAAGCCGCATCTGAAAAGCCATAGAAGTCTGAGTCTTGAGGGAGTGCCGTATAAATAATGCCATGAGAACGAGTACCAGATAGATATTGTAAGATACATTTCAGAGCTATAGAGTGCTGAAGGCTGGGGTTGGCTGTGTATGAAGCCAGTCTGTTTGCTGCATATTGTATATCGGGGTGCATTGTGGTTGCGATATATTGGACTTCTCCTAATAGTCTTGCAAATGAATTACTGCAATCACCGACGTTCCCCTTGGGGTTCAGCACAATGGGTACGTTTGGGTCAAGTGGGGTTGTAACCCGATCTGCTAGCCCTAAACCTTCCTTTTGCAAGATTGATTCTATATACTTGCAGGAGGATATGGCAATTGAATTGTCCCGTATCGTTATCTCGATGCTGACTATCTTTGATGGTGAACCTAAGTCGGTCACCTCCCATTCGCTTTTAATATCGGTCTTCATCTTTGTCATGAGTAGGACCGTTGTTGTGAATAGGAGTAGATCATCTACCCAAACCGTGATAATCGCAAAGTCTTCCCCAACACGCCAGATGTATATGCAAGGGTCAGCTTTCAATCGCACGTAACCGTGCCTCCGGAGTTTGGTGTCTAACTCAATATTCCACTCCCTGCCAGCCTGTTTCAGGCCATACAGTGTCTTGATCAGCAAGCATATGCGCCCCGTTCCATTGCCATATCCCTCAGGCTGCTGCATATAGACGCGCTCTTTCAAGATACCATTTAGGTACGCGCCTTTTACGTCCATTTGTTGGATGAGCAGCTTGCATGTGGGGGCGATGGCCAGTATCGCTTGGATTGTTTCTAGACAAATGACTGGTGAATGGGTTTCCAGGAAATCATATCCCGGACGTTGGGTGCAGCCCTTAGCAACTAGCCGGGCCTTGTATTTCAGAAGGTTGCCTTCTTTATCCTTTTTCTTCATGAAGACAAACTTGTTGGCTATGGGCACAATTCCTGGTGGCTTGTCAACCAACTTCCAGGTACCCATTCGCTCAAGCTGCTCTAGTTTGGCATGGATTGCTCGTTCCCACTTGGGCCATTCCGGAGAGTCTTTGGCCTTGCGAAGAGTATGACAGTTTTCTTCATCTGGGATCACTGTGAAGGCTTCTTCTTTTTCCACAGTCACTATGCCTGCTTCTTCTTCGTCTGGGAAGGGATCATGCAAGTACTTATAGTCAACTTGCTTCCCTCTCATCTTTCGTGGTTCGTGCATATCTAAGTCTGCATCAACCGCTTTTCTTTTGCGCGAAGTACATTTCTCATTGCCGCTTCGTATGTTTAATTCTTCCTCCTCCCCCTCAGACAAAGGGGCATTCTCCCCCTGATCTTCTGGATCTACAAGGATTTCTTCAGGTGGAGATGGTTCGGAAGGAGTTAGAAAACGGTAGTTTCTTGAGGTAAGTACATTTCTTGTTGCTGTGTTATAGTACTGAATAGCTTTTGAGCCTTCGTCATATCCAACGTATGCTCGTCGCTGCAACTTGGGTAACATCTTGTGTTGGATGTTTTGCCCTTGGTTCAATACCCACACCGGCACACCAAATTCACGCAAGTGGGATACGTTTGGCCTTCGCCCATGCCATATTTGGTATGGTGTCGAATTCATTAATGATGTGGTATATGACATGTTCCGCACATAGGCTGCATGTGCGACTGCCGGTTCCCAAAGGAACTCAGGAAGTTTTGAAGCCGCAATCATTGTGTGCGAAAGTTCGACCAGTGTTCAATTCATATGCTCAGCGATAGCATTCTGTGAAGGAGAGTAGCCTGCCGTAAGCTGGAGTTGAATGCCTTCAGCTTTGCTCCAACTACGCAAAGATTCATTGACAAATTCCGTACCCTGGTCCATCCTAATGGCTTGGGGAAAATTTCCCCTTACTTTGAGGTATGTCATATAGTCTTTAACCTTTTGCACAGCTTGGGATTTCATTTTTAGAAAGTTTACTGTAATGTGGCAAGTAGCATCATCGATCAATAGCAAGTAATAATAGTTGCCATTGACAGATTTGATTTGGTATTTCCCCCATAAGTCCGTATGCATTGTAATGCAGAACGGTGCCTGCGTGCCGAGTTTGGGGATATGCCCCAGGTAACAGAGAGAGAGGGAGAGGGGCCATGATCCCGAAGATTCGAGAATGTGCAAATGAGGACCGGGAGAAGTGTAGATGCTGGTGTGTTAGTGTCAAGCGTCGGCGCGTTGACGTGATGAGGCAATGGCGATAGCGGAAGGCAATGGCAGTGACGAGCGGTGATGGCGGGAATGGACGAGGGCGAGGGCGAGCAAGGGCAAGGGCGAGCAAGGGCGAGGGCAAGCAAGGGCGAGGGCGAGCAGACAGAGACAAGACGAGACGAGGAAAACAGAAAAGGATCGTCACGGTGCAGCGGGCTCGCGAGTCGTTACACGGTCAGGAATCACACACGGAAATGAGGGGGATGAGGCTGCGGTTGCCTTCTATCCTGATCTGATATTGACAAGGCCAGACCAGGGTATTTATACTACAACGGCTACTCTATGCGCGAAGTAAGTAAGAAGAAGAGAAAAATAAAAACAAACAGTTAAGCCGGCGACAGGCTGTGCGGCGTCATATGGAAGTGGAAACAATGTTGAAATTTTACTATATTGTTGCGAAGGGTGCGATGTCGAGACAAGGCGGCAAGAGCGAGGAATGGTTCGGCGGTACTCGACACCGACCTCTAAGTCTAATGAAGAAAAATGGGAAATGAAAAGAAAGTGAACTAGAATATAGAGGGGAAAATATGCAACAAAGACCCAGTTCCTTCTACTCCGAATCCTTCCTTATCGGTCCAGACCTCGGGACGGTCGGTGAGGGCAGTGTGCTGCGCGTGCAATGGGGGGCGGTGTCGTCTTTGGGTTTGTCGTTGGCCGGTCCGATCTGGGCGATCCGAGTCTTCTCAGCTGAGGAGGCTTGGTGAGTGGCAAGCGGAACGTCTTGACTATATGTGGCCTGGGTCCGATTGGCTGACAATGAAGGCAGGAGGTGGGGAAAACGGGAGGATCAAGGGGACGAGGAGGAGTGGCGTGTGGGAAAGGCAAAAGGTTGACTTTGCATTGCTTGTGTCGCGTCATCGGGCTCGGGCAACTCAGGAGCCGTCACGTGGTCGGAAATGGCCGATTCCGAGGCCACAGCATGTGCACGCTCTACACCTTCTGGGGGGTTTAAAAATCGACCCTCCTGGGTCGACTCATTGATGTTGGTACCTGATGCTAAGATAATCTGCTGGCAAGACAAATTAGAGTGCTCGGGAGGTGAAACAAGCGGACGCGTCGTCGAACAAGTTAGGCAAGTGTGAGCCAGGCTGGGGTCCGCTGGGTGTGCTAGGAATTTGCACAACATCAAGTCTGCGCATCTCAAGTTAGAATGGGGGAAGGGGAAAGGATTGTCGGGAGATCCGCAAGTCGCAGCATAATCTTGTCAAGCCTTGGAGATGTGTTTGGCAGTACAGAATCGCGTGTGAAGACGGTCACAGTGAGGATGGGTGCGCTGAGTGGAAGTGGCGGAGTTGGTGTCGAGAGGAGGAGTAAGGGCATCTGCGAGCGGGAATGGTGGAGGCGGGTGCTGTGCAGTGACTTGCACAGGAGGAGGTAGCGTAGGCGGGGGTGCGTGATTGATAACAGAGATGATCTTGACGGCTGGCGCGCGTCTGATGCGAGGGCGTGTCAGAATGTATACTCGGTGAGATATGTCAGAGGGGTTGCGCACAGATAACTCTACCTTGCCACCAGGAAGGTCTTCGAATCGACAGAGAAGTGCTTGCTGGAAGGGGCGGCCGAAGAGGATGCCGAAGGACACATTTTCGATGACATGTGCATGAATCTTGAACGGGACATCGCCTACCTGCAGCGATAAGTTCTCAGCGCAGCCTACCGTCCAATTGGTGGCGCCATTTGCTCCTTCCATCTCGATGAGCTGCTGGGTGTTAATGTGGATGCCAAGCGATTGGACGATGTCCTTCCTGATGACAACAATCTGGGAGCCAGTGTCGTAGATCGCTGGGACGTTGAGAGTGTTGCCGACTAAGACATCGAGCTCTTGCAAGGGTAAGCAGAAGGCTGGTGGGCAGTCGTTGGCAAGTGGGCGATCATCGGAGAAGTCGTCATGTACCACGTCGCAATGTGCAAGTAGCATGGGCCGTTGCAAGTCTGCCCTGGGTACTACCTCATACTCATTAGTCTCTACATGTCGTACCTTGAGCTTGTCGACGACGTCCTTGCGAATGGTGGGGCTGGCAGCAAAAACGTGAGCGGGAGTTGTAAGTTCTAACTTGCCCTGCATAAGGTAGTCTTCGAGCTCAGAAACAAGCTGCTGGTCTTCGGCGTTGGACTGGTACTGGTATTGCATGTTGGGTCGCAAATGGCTGGGATCGGCAGTGGGTGCTTGAACTACCAGAGTCGGTGCTGGGACTGGGGTCTTTGGGCATGGCGCGGAAAGCTTGGAAGCCTTGTCTGGGCGTTTCTTCTTCTCGGCGGCGAACACCTCAAGTATGTCTTGTGAGAAATCTTCTTCATTTTGGTCTTCGTCGGAGGTTACTGAGTCCCGGACCTGTAACATGTGAGCTTCGACGATCTCCTCGATCTTGGCGGAGGCGTTGTTTTGTTTGAGGTGCGGCAGTGTATTGCGCGTGAAAACGGCTTGGGTCTGGGTTGGAGTCAAGGCGGCGGTGGCAGTCTGCGAAGTTAGCCACGCATTGATACTCGCCTTGATTCTGTGTCTTGAGCCATCGAAGGGCACTGGTTGCCCGTTCGGAAGATGAATCCGATTGTTGATCCAGGTAGCACATCCGGAGCGGATGTATTCACTGGCGATGGTGCAAGCGCGGAGTCGGTGGCCGTCGGTGCGACAGAAGATGCATGTCTCGGGGCAGGGTCCGAACTGGAAGAAGGGGGTCGGAGCAGCGGCATTGATGGCGGGCGTGACTGGAGTCGGGATGGGTGCGGCGGCTGGCGTGCTCCACATCGGCGGTGGCAGCAGCGCTTGATACAAGTAGGTGGCGGCAGTGTCGGCCTGATATCCTGGCCTAGGGATGCTTGTCATATGGTTAGGGAAATGCGTGGCACACTGTGCATATAGAAAGGCATATTTCAGATCGCGCTGTGGGAGGGCATGAAGTTGGTAGATGAAACTCTTAAGTACTTCTTTGTCCTCTTTGTGGGTGTCGTTCTGAAATCGGACGGTGTGGGTTTCGATACATGGCAATGAGTACTCGCACGGAGTGCTGCGCTCCATTCGCGCGTGGTTGGGACGGGGGGAAAGCTCTTGTAGCAGGAAGTCGTCGTCGCCTGAGAAGATTGCCCATGCAATGTTGAAGACGTCCCGGAGGTCAAAGGCTTGTCCTCGGGGCATGTTGGGATGCATTGCGATGAGACATTCGTAGAGCGCGCGCTAGTCTTCAGGATGGAATCCTCACCAGAAGATGGCATTACACTCTCCTATTGTCATCCTACCTGTGTTGATGAGGACCTTGCTTTGAGCGTTGAACTGGCATTGGTAATTGATAACATTGGTTTCGTCTCCCATGCGCTTCTGGGCATATTTGGTGGCGAAGTCAATACGCTTCTGTCTTGAAAACTGGCCTTCTGGGGTGGGGCTGACATACTCATTGCAGAGCTCGTTGCGAAAGGCGCTCCAATCGCGATTGCGGAATCCTGGCAAGTGTTGCCAAATGTGCCGCTGGGAACGGTCAACGTACCGGATGACTGTCTCTACCTTCTGTTGGCTGGTAAGACCGCACTTGTCCACTAACTCCTCGTACTCATCCAGGAATTCTTCTATGGGTTGGTCGACGTCGCCAGAGAAATGAGGTGCGATCTTGGAACGTATGGACGGCATGGTACCGACGCCATATGCTGGAGCGAAGGTCAGGGCGAGTGCTGGTGCTGGTAGTGGAATGAATGGTGGTTGGGGCAAGGCCCTCAGATGCGGCGGCTGCGGTGAATATCTAGCGCGCAGGAGTTATATCGGATGCTGAGGCGATGCTCGATATGGATGCGGTGGGAGTGGTGGAGGTAATTGCACAAATTGCTTGTCATTGGCATAGGACAGGTCGTCGTCGCTAAGGTGCGCGGACTGTTGCGGCATGCCGAAAGATGCATTTGGTAATTGTAGTGGTGAGGACATAGGTGGAAGTGGGTCGGACCCAAACACGTTGAACACTGGAGCGGATATGGACAAGTTAGTCGCATCGTGTGGAGGTGGTACGTAGCGGATAGGAGGTGACGGAATGCTTTCTGATGCAAACGGGAGGCTCGGAGGTGACCCAGAGGAGTCGGGTATCGGTGAGCTGAGATGGAGGGCTTGTGCGATATTCGAAATGAATTCGGACGTGGGAACGTCCGATACAAGTGGGGTGTGGAAAGTGAGGTACAGGCGTTGAATTGTGTTGGGCTGGGTGACTTCTGGTTGTGGTGTAGCTGGTTCGCGTTCTTCTTGTTGGGGCTGGACGCTACGGATGAATCGTCCTAAGTGGTTCCTTGGCTGAGCTCTACTAGGCATACGAGGGGTTGCTGAGGGCAACCAGAGACAGAACCAAGAAATAGATGAGACAACTAGACAGCAAGCTTGGACAAGATCGCTGTCCTACTGGGGTTGGTAAACTGATAACAAGTAAACCACCCCTTGCGGTGGGCTCCAGTTTGTAATGCAGAACGGTGCCTGCGTGCCGAGTTCGGGGATGTGCCCCAGGTAACAGAGAGAGAGGGAGAGGGGCCATGATCCCGAAGATTCGAGAATGCGCAAATGAGGACTGGGAGAAGCGTAGATGCTGGTGTGTTAGTGTCAAGCGTCGGCGCATTGACGTGATGAGGCGACGGCGATAGCAGAAGGCGATGGCGGTGACAAGCGGTGATGGCGGGAATGGACGAGGGCAAGGGCAAGCAAGGGCAAGGGCAAGCAAGGGCGAGGGCAAGCAGACAGAGACAAGACGAGACGAGGAAAACAGAAAAGGATCATCGTAGCGCAGCAGGCTCGCGAGTCATTACACGGTCGGGAATCACACATGGAAATGAGGGGGATGAGGCCGCGGTTGCCTTCTATCCTGATCTGATATTGACAAGGCCAGACCAGGGTATTTATACTACAACGGCTACTCTATGCGCGAAGTAAGTAAGAAGAAGAGAAAAATAAAAACAAACAGTTAAGCCGGCGACAGGCTGTGCGGCGTCATATGGAAGTGGAAACGATGTTGAAATTTTACTATATTGTCGTGAAGGGTGCGACGTTGAGACAAGGCGGCAAGAGCGAGGAATGGTTCGGCGGTACTCGATGCCGACCTCTAAGTCTAATGAAGAAAAATGGGAAATGAAAAGAAAGTGAACTAGAATATAGAGGGGAAAATACGCAACAAAGACCCGGTTCCTTCTACTCCGAATCCTTCCTTATCGGTCCAGACCTCGGGACGGTCGGTGAGGGCAGCGCACTGCGCGTGCAACAGGGGGCGGTGTCGTCTTCGGGTTTGTCATTGGCCGGTCCGATCTGGGCGATCTGAGTCTTCTCAGCTGAGGAGGCTTGGTGAGTGGCGAGCAGAACATCTTGACTATATGTGGCCTGGGTCCGATTGGCTGACAATGAAGGCAGGAGGTGGGGAAAATGGGAGGATTGAGGGGACAAGGAGGAGTGGCGCGTGGAAAAGGCAAAAGGTTGACTTTGCGTTGCTTGTGTCGCGTCGTTGGGCTCAGGCAACTCGGGAGCCGTCATGTGGTCGGAAATGGCCGATTCCGAGGCCACAGCGTGTGCACGCTCTACAGCATGAGTTGGCTAATCTTCGTTTGATTTTTAGAAGTTGGGCCATATGGAGCCTCAAATAGTTTCCCTTTGGCACAGGCTATACAATCAGGCTTGGGTGACGATGCGTCTACTTTAAAACCATCTACTAGGTTTAGACGCAATAAGTTTTGCAAGCCTGAGTAGCTGACATGTCCAAAACGTCGGTGCCATGTTTTCCAAGGAATCGGAAATGTATTCGCACTGAAGCATACGACCTCGGCCATAGGATTGGATGCGAGTTTGAGGATAATCCGATATAAGTTGTTTTGTAACTTTTCACCTTTAGCAATAGCTGTGCCATCTTTTGTTGTGAGGATTACTTCACTATAATCGAAGACGATTTTGCATCCAGCTCCATCTTCCCATCGTCCGAGGGCTAATAAATTGTTTTGATTTGAAGGGATGTGTAGGACATTATTTAGTTGGAGTGTATGGACAAGTCCATCACATTTGGATTGGAGGTACACTGTCCCCCTCCTGATAGCAAACACTCGGATTCCTCCAACACCTGATATTGGCATTTTTGATATATCCTCATAGTGTTAAGGTCCAAGGGCCTTAAAGACGCGACGTGCATGGTTTGGTTTGGCGACAACTGGGATTGCTCAGTGGGTTGTCCTCCTGAGGCAATGATCACATGAGTAGTGTAAGGTGAGCATCGTGTGTGCCCTTGGATCGGCACATTCCGGACCACGTGACGCCTGCGTCGCTGTCGACAACTCGACATGTCAGTGCCCCACCACAATGCCCTCACATGCCACGCCTCCTCCTCTTTGTCCCCCTCTTTCTTGTCCTTTGCTTGATGTTTCGCTCTCACCACCACGCAGGTCCCCTCGCCGCCAGACCAGGAATCGTCACCGGCATCACTCACCACACCCGCCATCATTAGCATGCGCCACAAGACTGCACGTCAACCAATGTCACACACGTCAAGCTCAATGCTCTGTGCCTTCGGCCCTTGTTTGGGTCCCCACACCGCTGGACTTGTAGATCGCTGGATTCGGACTTGTTAGACCTTATTTGTATGTTTCTTTGTATCTCTTTTCGCCTTAGACTCGTCGCCCCCTCTTGTTAGCCCTTATTAGCATCTCTGCCATCGGACATCGTGCCAAGCCGCTCCTTTCAACCCTGCGCCCGCTGTCGCGCTTCGATACACATCTGTTGTCGCTCCCTTGTCTATTTGCCAGACACTTCTTTCCATACAACGCCGCGCAGTCTGTCACCGGCAGAACATTCACTCCTTATTTGTTTCCCTTGTGTAGCACACATTGTCTCCTCGTTTCAGACTCAATATATATACCCAAGCCCAGTCCTGGTGAATGCCAGGCAACTGTGGCCCGTTTCTTCCCCTCTCTCTCTCTCTGTGTGCTGGGCAGCTGTGGCCCTTCTTCCTATCTCTCACGACACTCTCCGATCGACTTGCTATGTCCCCAACATCATTAACGAACACCCGTCCGCAGCAGCAAGGATAACAACTCGCACACACTGCCCCTCGATCACTCCTGGCACGTTCTCGATCTCAGGTGCGCTGCTCAGGTTTTATCTTTAATCTCTTCTCTCGAACTCTCGTGTGGACTATCAGTCTGCGATATAGTAGCTCAGTACTGGTTGGCTACGTAGTATAACAAGTAAGTTCCCAATGATAAGGGCAACTTCTGAGTGTTCTGATAGAAGTAGAGGGGAGAGCTTCAAGGGGGTCTTTGAAGCGACTAAGGGTTCGGGCTGTTGACTCTGAGAGTCCTGGGTGGAAGCTACAAGTCTTGGATTGAAAACCAAGTTAGGCTTAGGGCCCAACTGCTAAAAGTACAAGCGCTTATATACAAGTGAGAAGTAACAAGTCATAGGAGTCACAGAATAATAGAGTCACATATAGTAAGGTTCATCATGAGCTGGCAATGAGCTGGCAATCTAAGTATAGCTCCATCATGAGCTGGCGGTTTATAGATAGTGCATCATGAGCTGGCAGTTCATAATGGGTTAAATGGTGATGCTGTAGACTACGGAGTGATGGCATGTGATATCTGACTGCGGAATGGTCAGGTGATCCATCAGGTGACTTGTCAGGTGATTTGGTGGCAGTCCGAGCAGCACATAAGGGAACAAGTGGGGAATGAGTGACCGAGAGTGCAGAATAAATGGTGGAAAATGGTGGAAAAATAAAAGGTGGGGTCCAGGATCGTAACATGACGCCCTTCCTAGAGTGGTCGTTACCACACGAAACGACCTAGGGTGAAGAGGGTTGCAGCCAGTCAGAGGGAACACAGGGTATCCCAATATCCATACTGTCCGGAGTGGATTGTCTTGTATCTTCAATTTGTCCTTCTTCCATTGAAGAATTGGAGTCAGTTGTTTCTCCTTCTTCCATGAGTTCATCCTTGATTTCGATGATTGTTTGAACCAGGGTTCTATAGAGTTTGCCAAGCCCAAAACTAGAAGGTGTGGATGTTGCTGAGGATTGAGGGGTTATAGACGGTGAGCATTTCATCATTGCAATGGGTCATGATTCTGGTGGTAATGCCGTTGTAGGTTTTGGGGAATCAGGGGGAGTGGGTTGTTCTTCAGGGCTCATTGACCGTGGTTCTTCCGGATCACTGTGTTCGCATTTGAGTGGCATTGCAACATGTCGTGGTGATTCCCGTCTTTTCCCAGTACTAGGGGAAGGTTGTGCTCCTTTCCAGGACGGTCCTCCTTCATGAACGAACTCTTCGTGTTTTTCGAATAATGGGGTGGTGCAAATAGGTGCAGGTCATGGTGGTCGACGAAGTGGGGATGCAATAGGGGGTAATGGTTCCACTTCTGGTGAGAGCTCCTTTCGTTTCCCTGTGAATGGGATGTATTGAGTTTCTTTCCACTTGGGTGGAGTTGGTTCATGACCCAGTAACTCCTTCGTACGTGGGTGTTTAGGTAATAAGGAGTGAGTGTGGCTAGGTGTCATTGAAACGATAAGGGGGAACTCCTGTGGTTCAGGAAGGGGTTGTAATGATGATGCAACTGGGGGTGATGACTTTGGAGTAATTCTTGGGAAAGGGGGAATATCCCATGGTAGGGGAATAAGGTCAAGTGAAGACAGTGCAGTTTTTCTGATTGGGGGTAATGGGATTTCTTCTGGTGTTGGTGACCTATTCCATGGAGTCAGGATAACTGGTGTTGCACCTCTCTGCGGTGGTGACGGAGTGAGTGACTGGGGTAATGGAATATCAATAGGATCATCAATGATTATGGGTGGTGGTTCGTATTGCTCCATTGATGAGTATTGTCGTCGATGTGATCCCCAAGGGACTAGGGGAAGCGGTGGTGTTACAATGCAAGGAGGTGGTTCCATAAATGGCGGACTAGGGTTGATGGGCATTTCGACAAATGGTGATGGGTTCACGATGGGTGGTGATGGCACTCTTGGTACAATTGGGGGTAGTGGTATGACTTCCTGCGGTAATGATGATGGATGAATGAATGGTCGAATGACTGGTATGGGTCCAGCGTGGGGTGGTAGTGTGGTAGCTGGGACTGATGACGGTGGTTCTGGGATAATTGTGGCAGTTCCTCCTGTTCCTCCTGAGGGGCCTGAACTGGGTATGAACACAGGTGATGGTGACTTGCTCCTTAACGTCCTCTTATGACCTTTGAGAAGCGTTCGAAGTCCTTTGAGGAATGTTTGATCCTTCAGGATGTGATAGTAAGGGGAGAGCATGCCGAAAGGGAGGATGGTCCTTTGTTTGAGATTTCTTTCTTTTGCAATTGTTAGTATGATTTCTTTGGTGACCATGTCATAGAGTTGTCGATGGAAATGGTAGAGGTAGAGAGTGGTGTTGCTATCTTTCTTTCTGAACATCCTGGCGACGGAGGTGTTCTTGAACTTGTTATTAAGGAGGGTCCACTTGTCGCTGAGTTGGACCATGGCTTTGATACATTCCTCATGCTTCTTCTTGAGCAATGTGGAGGAGGTGGTCTGGGGGGAGTAGTCCGGTGTTGGTGTATTGTTTGGACTGATTATCGTCTTCTGTTTCTTCTGTGGGAGTGATAGGGTCGGGGTTGGTGACGTGAAGTGGAATGTTTTCTGCTTCCTGGGTGGTAGCAGTTGTTCCGCTACTGCTGCTGTTGCTAGTTCCATCAACTGGGACGATGTGGACTATGGGGCTTCGGGGATGATACTGAGGGGGATAGGGAGCAAATGGGAGTCTCTCATATTCGACTGGAATCCTGAGGATAGGCTCTTCGTTATCAACTGGGACCACAACTGCTTCATGGTCGATGTCAATGGCATCAAGGGTTTCTCTTGGTCACCAAGTGGTCCAGTGGAATTGGATGTCGAAGTGTCCACGTTGGACAAAGGTTCCGAAGAAGTAGAGTTGATTATTGTCAGTGTGCACGCGGATGAGGATGATTCCATTGTTGGTGCCCAAGGTGAAGACGGTGAAGGTGGCAAATCCTGTACTAGGGAGTTCGTGGTTGATGGAAGACATGGGAGTTGGGGATAGGGAAGGTCGTCTGAGATTCCAAGGGTTCTTATACTGCTTGGTTGACTTTCAAAGTCCGCTAGTAACTCCAGAGTGTGGAGATCCTTGGAGTTAACCCAGGAATCATGAGCTGGCGAGTATCCTTTCCAGCGCACAAGATATTGCTTCTTTTTCCATCAACCAAATAGTCGTTCTTTGAGTATTTGCTTCACTTCCCATTCCGGTTCGCCTTCTAGAATGTCAGGTGGTGGTTCCAGGAAGTTGGGTCCGTGTTGATCGGTTTCTTTGTATGGTGTGAGCAGGGAGGCATGGAAGATGTCATAAATCTTCCAGTTAGGGGGTAATTTGATTTTGTACGCGACTTTGGATACTTGGGAGACTACCTTGAAAGGTCCATATCTCCTTGGTGATAGCTTGGGTGTGATGTTACTTGGGAGTTGTAGGTTTGTTCCTTCTAACCAGACTTTGGATTTGACTGGAAATGGTGAATGGCGTGGACGTTCTTTGATCCAGGATTCTTGTGCTTTACATTGTGCCTCTTGGGTGGCTTTCCTGGCTTCTTCAATGGCTGAGAGTCGTTGTTCAAGGGATGGAATGTCTGTCTTTCTGGTTGGCTGGTGCACTTGCGGGGTATAGCCAATGAGTAGGTCGAATGGGGTTTTCTTTGTCATAGCAGAGGGCCAGGAATTCTTAGTATACTGAGCAAGAGGTAACCAAGCGTGCCAGTTGTTCTGCTGAGTTCCACAGAATACGTGTAGGTACTGTTCAAGGGTTTGGTTAGTTCGTTCGCTGGCTCCATCTGTCTGAGGGTGATAGGCTGTGCTGATGTTCTGGTGAATGTTCAAGATGTGGCATAGTTCTGTTGAGAACTTGGATACAAAGTGGACATCTCGGTCCAAGATAATCTTGTGAGGTATGCCGTAGTGCGGGATGACGTTGTTCAGGTAGAGTAGGGCAACTCCTTCAGAGTTGATTGTTTCGTTGCAGGGGATAAAGACGGATGCTTTCAAGCAATCCATGTCAGTGATTGTGAGGATGGTGTTGTATCCTCCTGATAAGGGTAACTTAGTGATGAAGTCCATGGCTACAGTTTTGAAAGGTCAAGCATTTTCAGCTGGGGTGATTGGGAACATAGGGGGATGGGCAGGATGAGTGTTGACTTTGGTCATTTGGCAAGTAGCACAGCCTTTGATGTATTCAGTTACGAAGATTTTCATTCTGGGCCACCAGTAGTAGGGCAAGATAAGTTGGAGGGTTTTGGAAATTCCGGCATGTCCCGCAGTTTCATGGTCATGAAAAAGGGATGTTACTCCCCTCCTAAGGTCATTGTCTGCCACAACAACAAGTGCTGTTCCGTGGTACCAGTGAGTGCCGTCCAGTAAGGATAAGTTGTGGGTTGGTGCCCATTGTTTGAGTGTTTTCTGGTTTTGATATTGCACTAGCTTGATTCTTGAATCTAGATTGTCTCCTATGCTGTCCATGTCAAATACGCGGATTGAGGTGTGCTGGTCACAAAAATATTGATCCGGCCATACAGTAACGTCTTTGTTGATTTCATTTGGTCCTTCATAGTCTGGTCGCCTAGATAGTGCATCTGCTCGGTTAGTAGCCCCAGGTTTGTACTCCAGTAAGATGTTATATTGTTCGCATTCTGGTAAGTAACCAGCAACGCATGGCCCAATTTTGCGGGGCTCTCTGTAGTACCTAAGATTTGCATGATCAGTATACACCAAGACGGGGATAGTTGTGCCCTTGAGCAAGTGGGACCAGCAGCGGAGTCCTCTCATGACTCCGAGGAATTCGCAGTTGTAGATGGGGTAATTTTGCTCGGTTTGCATGAACTTTTGGGAGTGGAATCCCACTGGTCGTTGTGGTCCTGGTTTCTGAGTACTGTCTGGTTTAGTGATAGGGGGGTCCCGTTGGTAGAGTATTGCTCCTATTCTGACTTGTGAAGCGTTGGTCTCAAGCTTGAATTGTTTGTCTGGATCAGGTCTGGCTAGGATGGGTGTGCTGGTGATTAGGGTGATTAATTTGTCTTGGGCCTCCTTTTGCTTGGGCCCCCATTTGAAGGGTACATCTTTTCTGGTGAGTGCTGTAAGAGGTGCAGCGATAATGGAGAAGTTGGGGCAGAACATGTGGTGATAACCGGCAACTCCTAAGAATCCACGAACTTGTCTCTTGTCTTTGAGTTCACGTGGGTAGTCCCTGAGTCCGGCAACTTTGGCTGGATCGACAGTTGCTCCTTCTTTTGAGATTCGGACACCTAAGAAGTCCATTTGTGGCTGCATGAAAACAGATTTTGATAGTTTGAGGTGTAGGCCATGACATGCAAGTAGGTCGAATAGGAAGTGAATAATTTCGACATGTAACTTGAAATCTTTGAGGAGGGTGCCTATACCACAGTCATCCATGTAGTTTTGGAGGATGCGTCATATGTCGTGTATGCCTTTCTTCTCGAAGTGTTTGTATAGTTCTTCAAGAATACCATTCATGAATCATTGGAAGCTGGCTGGTGAGTTACTCATCCCAAAGAACATTACTTTGGGTTCAAATAGTCCTCGACATGTCTTGAATGTGGCTTTCCATTGATCGCCTTCCCATATGCGGATGTTGTTGTAACCCCAGTGGATGTTGAACTTGCTGAATAGTTCCATTCCTTGCAAGTTTTCGATACATTGTTTGAGATTTGGGAGTGGGGTAATGACTTTTCAGGTAACTGCATTGAGGGGGCGATAGTCGATGATATATCTCTTCTCCTTCGAGTCTTTCTTAGGGACCATGAAGGTAGAAAAGCCATAAGGGGAGTCCGAGGGTGCGATGTAGCCTTTTTCCAGATTTTCATCGATGAATTTGTTCTCCGCTTCCTGCTCATCTCTTGAGAGCAGGTAGACTTTGCAATTGAAGCAGGTAGGGGCGGTGTCCATGAGTACGATTTTGTGGTCTCCATCTCCGCAAGCTGGCAGGAATTTGTTTGCCTCTTCATCTGAAAATAATGCCATATGATGTTTTGAATTCTTCCAGGAGGGTGACTTCCTCCTTCCCATGTTCCGATGTGTACTTATGGGCCATTTCAACTGCTGTATGAGTGCGGTTAATCTCTACCGGGCCTTCCCTCATTTCTGAAGGAGTGACTCCCAACCATAGAGTGCACGTTCATGCCTCAAGGATGAGGTCTTCATTGTCTTGGTTCTTCTGTTTGAGCCATGTCTTTGCACATTGAAGGGTGCCGTAGAGTAGGGTTTCGATTTTGACTTTTGGTCCTTTGAGTTTGCTTTTCTCCCAGTCAATATCTGGGTTGAACTTCCTGAACCAGGGGTAGCCGAAGAGCATGCGGTCGCTACCCAGATTGGTGACAAAGAACCTAGTTTGTTCTTTCTTGTTTCCTTGGGTGACTAGTAAGTCACATGCTTTGGTGATGGTTCCGCTTCGATTGAGGGTTCCATCGACATTGAATACTTTCCTAGTGTAGGGGAGTCTCTTGGTTCCTAAGCGAAGTTTATCCACAGTTGTTTGATTGATAAAGTTGTCTGTTGCTCCAGTGTCAAGCAAGATATTTTCTTCTGCCGTTCCTTGATAGTGTGTGATTGGAACTTTGAGTTGTATTGAATTTGATTTATTTACAAACACACTATCGAGTCGAAAAGCCCTAACTAAGGCAGCTAGATTTGGGCTCCTGTAAAATCCTTTGGCATGAGCTTCTGACAGAAGTCCAGTTTGGTGTCTTCATCGAAGGAGTCCATGTTGTCCTTCAGGTAATCAGCGAAGGTGTCAAGGTTCTGGATGTCTGGCATAGTAGGTGCGATGTGAGCCCTGGCTGGCTCCCTAGGATTGTTGAATTGACTGCTGAAGTTACCATGGTCAGCTTGTTTCTTGCGACAATCTTTGGCTCGGTGTCCTGGTTTTTTGCAATAGAAGCAAGAGTTGCTTCTCATGCGTTCTGCTTTCTTGGCATCGGAGTGCTGTTGTCCTCCACCAGTGGTAGCGTTGATGTCTGTAGTGACCGTAGCATCGACATCCATATGATATCCTCCTTGAGAGGTGGTATGCTTGTTGTTCCTCCAATAGTTGTTTCTTCCCTGGTTGTTACTCTTTCCGTAGGTCTGCTTGGAAGAGAGTTTGAATGTTTGGAAGAGTCCCTGACGTCTCTGGGTGAACTTGGCTGCTGCCTTCCATTTAAGATGGGATTTGCGGGCCTGTTCTTCCCATTCCTTGAAGGTCCAAGGAGTGTCTGCGGTAGGGTCGAAGTCTGGGGAATTAATGATGGCGCTAGTGAGTCCTTTGTTCATAGTGTGTTTCAGGGTTTCGATAGTTTCCTTGTCGTCTAGGGGAACACCAGCTTTGTGTGCGAGCTGCTTGAATTTGGCGAAAAAGTCATCAAGACTTTCTTCCTGCTTGAGTTTGCATAACTCCTGATAAGCTTCAGAGTGGTGGTTCTGATTGGTGAAGGCGTTCTTGAATCTTTCAATGAAGTTGTCCCAGAGGACTTTGTCTGTCTCCTGGATGCCTTCGTCCACTTCTTCTTTGATTTTGTCAAGTTGTTCTTCCTTCCAGGCATCTACATGAGTGCCATCCATGTAGCTGAGCATGGTAACAATCCTGGAGAAGGGTTTCTTCATAGTGTCGTTATTTTGATTGATTGCAGCCCATAGGTTCCAGCTGAGTAGGAACTTGTGGCTCTTGTTTCTGTCTCCATCAAACATGAATGGAGGGTTTCCTTTGAGTGTGCCATTAGAGGTGTTAGTAATAACGTTGATCCTCTGTGCTTCTTGCTGGGCTTGGCCAGTAGCGACATTAATTTCTTCCTGTTGTCCTTCCATTGTGGTTGGATGATCTGGGGTGTTGGGGCAGGTAGGAAGCTGCTAAAGTGCTGTGGTAACTGCTGCGATAGTGAGAGGGATGCTGGCCTCTTGTTTGTAAAAGATGTGGTTGGGGTGCTAAGGGTCTGATATGATCCACCAGCCGATGAGTGGTCCGTTGTATATTCCTCTTTGGTTAGTTTGCCAAAGGTCTTGTCTTCTGATAAGCTTGACCCAGAAATAGGTGTTGTTAGCTTGGATGAATTCGATAGGTCGCTTTGTGGGGGTGTCAAGGTAGTATCCAGTATCAGGATGTCCTGGTCCTTGATCGTCGAAGTAAATGTTTGCTTTGACGTGTGCTGGGAGATTGTCCTGTTGTCTCCTGAAGATTTGTATAAACTTGTTACTGAGAGTTCCATATGACTGGGTGGTCACCACTGTGGTAACAGCTCTGTGTTTCAAGAGCTCATAGGAAAGCCTAACTTGTGTTAAGGTCCAAGGGCCTTAAAGACGCGATGTGCGTAGTTTGGTTTGGTGACAACTGGGATTGCTCAGTGGGTTGTCCTCCTGAGGCAATGATCATGTGAGTAGCTCGGTACCAGTTGGCTACATAGTATAACAAGTAAGTCCCCGATGATAAGGGCGACTTCTGAGTGTTCTGATAGAAGTAGAGGGGAGAGCTTCAAGGGGGTCTTTGAAGCGACTAAGGGTTCGGGCTGTTGACTCTGAGAGTCCTGGGTGGAAGCTACAAGTCTTGGATTGAAAACCAAGTTAGGCTTAGGGCCCAACTGCTAAAAGTACAAGTGCTTATATACAAGTGAGAAGTAACAAGTCATAGGAGTCACAGAATAATAGAGTCACGTATAGTAAGGTTCATCATGAGCTGGCAATGAGCTGGCGGTTTATAGATAGCGCATCATGAGCTGGCAGTTCATAACGGGTTAAATGGTGATGCTGCAGACTATGGAGTGATGGCATGTGATATCTGACTGTGGAATGGTCAGGTGATCCATCAGGTGACTTGTCAGGTGATTTGGTGGCGGTCCGAGCGGCGCATAAGGGAACGAGTGGGGAATGAGTGACCAAGAGCGCAGAATAAATGGTGGAAAATGGTGGAAAAATAAAAGGTGGGGTCCAGGATCGTAACACATAGGTGTTGAAGGCTTCGCGTCTGCTTGTGATATGAACCATTGACCCTGAGTCCGCCAACCAATCATAAAATCGATCAGTATATTTTGACAAACTAGTGTAGTTATTGACACAATGATCAAAGTCTTTGTCATCTGAGGCATCCGCCTCTTCGTCTCCTGTGAAAGAGACAAACTTTCCTGTAACAGGAATGACTACATTCGACTGGGCTTTATCTGAACTATCATCCACATTGTGAGACTGTTTCTTCTTTTTGTTCGCAGACGAATCGTCATCTTTGTCCTTACCCTTCCAAGGGCGTTTTCTACTATTGCCACTTGAAATGTCAGGACATTTTTTGCTATTGTGGAACAGCTTGCAATCCGGGCATTTACTTTTGCCAAGAAAGTGACACTGATCAAGAACGTGATTGTCTTTACCACAATGCTTGCAGGCTTTTTTGTTTGAGTTTGTGTTTGTATTGGATGACAAACCCTTTTTGCCTGATGGTGTACTGCTAATGCGATCTATCAAAGGAGTATTGGTCTTGTCGTTCTTCTTCTGACTGGCCACTTCCTTCTTTCTTTGGGACTCGCACATGTTATATTTGTGTCGAATGATACCAACAAGCTGCTGGCCAGATATGCATTTGCTCGGGTCCTTATCAGTCACATCAAGATGCCCTCAGACATATTGATTGGTAAAATCGTTCCATGAACGAGGAAGGGATTGAGCAAGGACTAGCTTGAACAAGGCATCATCCATATACTTGTGGTTGGCACCGAATAATGCAAGTTGATCCCATAGCTTTTTCATATTCATAACATGTTCTGTTATATTTGATCCTTCCGATGCTCTGGTCGAGAAGATGGTCTGTAATTGGTCAGTGAAAACGAGCTGGTCTTCCGACTTGTAGACCTTGCGAAGATTTTGCCACGCTCTCGTGGCAGTACTGCATCCTTGCATATGGGTCTTCTCACTGATGGCGATGTTATTGTCTATCAACATCTTGGCAAAGCCATTGTTCTGTCTCCAGTTTTTATAGCTTGCCATATCCAGCGCAGGGTTCGGATGTGGAATAGAACCCTTGATGTACTCGACAGTGTCTGTAGCGTCGAATAGATCGTGCATGGAATTGGACCATGTTATCCAATTATTCTTTTTGCTATCAAGAGTCTCCTCGATCTTGTTAACATTACTGCTAGCAATCTTGGGGACTGGTGGTCCTGCTGCCATTGGTGGCGGCATAACAGGAGCGGGATTGGGCTGATGAGGATGATGCTGCCCTTGTTGTATGTTATGATGCCCAGCCACTGGTCCTTGCGGTGCTGCAGGAGGATTAGGGGCTGGGGTCCCTGGCATATCAATGAGTCCATCTTCGCCAGGTACACCTTCCTGTTGTTGGAATTGTCCATGTGGACCGTTGCCAATGTCCATCATATTAGGGGTGACGACGACAAGAAATAGGGGTTTTTTGTATCTCTTTGATTAGGACTTTCTGCCGTCACTAGTTTTATCTGAGGGCTAGTGGGCAGGGCCCATAACCTATACGAATATATTAGAGTTGATTATGAGACGCGCGTGCACGAAGTGAGGATGGTAGAGTTGAGGGCACGCGGGATACAGGAGCGGGAGACACCCACTCGCTTACAGTACTGGCATATCTCAGGAATGTCTCATATGTACTCGCGGATACTATCGATAAGGATATCGGGCCATTAGTCACCATGGCCCGTGCGTCTTGTATCCGATTTGCCAATCCATATCCTAAGATATAGTATGGCCCAATTCATACGATACGGCAGTACAATGAAGTGTATGGCATCTCATTGCGCTATAGTATATCAGGGTGACACCACTAGCAGTGTTTATGAAAATTTAGAGCGACTATGGATTTGCATTGGAGTTACTTGTTTCGTGCATTTAATGAGGCGTACCCGACCAGATGTCTTCCCCATTGTTTTTCTGCCGTGGGAGGAGGCCACTCAGTACTCAGGGCCGAATCGGAATCTACACCCACACACATCCACTCTTGACTTCCCTGGGATAGCAGAACATCGCGAAGAACGAGCGCTCGTAATCGGTAAATGAGGAGACCAGAACATTAAAATCAGATCTCCGAACTTCTGGTTCGCGGGATTAGTCCGCCTTGCTACACAGGAACCCGGCCAACGCCGCCACTGGGCTGGAGCACTGCCCGTGGATGGGCACAGGATGGCTATGGAGCGTGTGCGTGCAACCCATTGACAACAGGCCTGAGACACTTGACCAACTTCGGATCACCATTTCTGACTTCGTCGAATGCATGGGACTGCGCTTGGAATATAGCGAGAATCTCATCCGGAGATCCACATCTATCGATGGCGGCAGCCAGTGGGTGGTGACAGAGATCCTGTCCAGTGCGTTTGGCATACTTGTCCAAGGCTGTGTCGAAGAGGGTTTTGATGTTGGATTGTGGGGTGGACGTATTTGAAGTCAATGACATGGTGAAGCGGGAGGGAGGTTGGACGTTATGTGTGGAAGGAAGATCAGGGAAGTGGGTGCAAATGCTGCAGCTTCGGAAACGAGCTCCCCGGCCACGTGACGTCGTTGTGTCCTTCATCATCCTGCACGCTTCGCCCCCGACATTTCGTCACCCCCCCTGGTTTCCACACGATTGACCCTTTGCCCTTCATGGCTAAATCCCCTGTTCATCGCACCCCAATCCTTACGGCCGAAGACCCGCAGATCGCCCAACCACCCTTGGCCGACGTAAATGCAAGACAGCCCACTGCTCCATATAGCACACGTCGCTCGCGGCCCCTCGCAAGATAGGCCTCGGTCTGGACCATATCGCCTGCATTAAGGACTGTACTATATATAGGCTCATTTGGACTACCCCTCGTATGTTTCCTTTTCTCCTTTTGCTTTAGACGTTTTGCTCTCTATTCCACTCCCACACTTCCCTATCCTACTTTAGCCTCCTTACCATTGAGTGTCGTCGCACCTCACTCGCTTTTGCCTTCCGTGCACCCGCTGTCGCGTACCTCACAGCGATTCAGTAATTCCCTACTTTTCGAACACCGCTGCTCATCTTCTACGTCCCCGTCACGGTGTGGGTCTGTCGCTGGCAAGCATCTCATTCGCTATTGCTCTTTTCCTTCTCTAGCCGTCTAATTTGTAGGATCCTTGTCCTTTTCGCCCGACTCACCCATAAAAAAGAACCGCACCTAGCCTCGTCAAAGCGGGCAATAGCGGCCCCACTTTTCCCTCTTCTTCTCTTTCGTATGCTCTCGACTCTTTTCCGACTGATAGGCGACGAACCGAGCCAACGAGTCGTCATTTGTCTTTCTGTTTCATGAATCGTGCGTTCCTCCTTCGTCGCCGTCTTCTCACCTTTGCAGATCGTGCCGCGTCTCGTCATCGCCTCAACCGTAACCGCCAGCGGGCTCGCAACTTCTGGCCAATTCCGCCTGTCCTCGTCATAATAACCATTCAACAAGCTCTCCGTTGCGCGTTCTCGAATCTTTGGGATCGCGGCCTCGGTTCCCCTTTTCCTCATTTTCCTGTAGGTTCACAGACTCCTTATGGCAGTGCAGTGGACCGTCGCGAGCTAGGCGATCGGAAGAGGAGCTCATCAAGAACAGCGCCTAGCACGATATCACAGTGCCCTTCGGTGAACTCCAGAACCCCCGCGGCATTGCATTCGAGTTACATGTTCGCACATCATATGCTCTCATCCACCCAGTAGCAAGAAGCCACATACTTCAATGTAGTGTAACGGGGGAACCACACGTTTCTCAGAATATAATGTCATTTGGTTTACTGCAGCACCGTGGTATTAGAATATGATACCGAGGCGGGAGAGGAAGCACTGGCGGGGAGGAAATATATGGTAGTGTCCGACAAAAAAATGGGGGGAAAGAAGAGGTAACAGCAGGGTCGGTCATATGGATAGATAGCAGAACGTCGCAACGAGCGAGCGCTCGTAAATGAGAGGGGAGAACCCGGAGGAACCCGAAGAATAAAATCAGGTCGCCGAGCGGCTGGCTTGCGAGGCTATACAGTAGTCTTGCTGCTAGTGTTGCCGGAGAGTTGTAGTTGAAACTGGTGGACCTGAGTTGAGTTGCCCAAATTGGCAACTGAGTTGCACCTGGTGCAACTATTGTGGTTACTGCATTTGGATGGTGGTTACCACATTTGGTTTTAGTGCCACACTAGACCAAACAATAGCCGTGAAGAGCGATTGTGTCCTGAAACAATGCAATGAGCACCGAGTTTTCCTACCGTTTCGCTCCTCCTTTGCCAAATGCATAATTCTCTGTTTTGATGAGTGTCTCACCGGGCGATACTCCTAACCTCACGGCCGAAGACTTGCGGATTGCCCACATCGCATCGGCCGACGTCAAGACTCGAAAACGCCGTCTTTCCATGCTTCAGACTCGCCGCTCTCCATTTCCTCCCTTCCCCTTTCGACTTAGACTTCGCTCTCAAGTTTCGCCGTACCATT
>Ga0307510_10001651_pt1 | contig 24730 bp, 23 predicted proteins | sample 12_EM_MG_FD_207224 | JGI IMG/M metagenome (GOLD analysis project Ga0307510, IMG submission 207224) | Populus trichocarpa ectomycorrhiza microbial communities from riparian zone in the Pacific Northwest, United States - 12_EM | ecosystem: Host-associated > Plants > Roots > Unclassified | place... | reverse complement strand
ATCCTCTTCCTATGCAATTATAATGTGGTTCGAAATCTTGTACTTGCTCACCAAGGCGTTATAATGTGCCTCATTCAGTGGTTCCCATGCACCATAATATCAAACCCACATTATAATGTTGTAGGAGCTTCTCCCTGTCTATCCTACCTATGTTATAACGTGTCCCCTTCCATTGCAATTATAATGTGGTTTGAAATCTTGTACTTACTCACCAAGGCATTATAATGCGCCTCCTTTGGTGGTTCCCATGCACCATAACATCAAACTCACATTATAATGTTGTAGGAGTTTCTCCCCGTCTATCCTACCTATGTTATAACGTGTCCCCTTCCATTGCAATTATAATGTGGTTCGAAATTTTGTACTTACTCACCAAAGCGTTATAATGTGCCTCCTTTGGTGGTTCCCACGTATTATAATATCAAGCCTATGTTATAATGTTGTAGGAGTTTCTCCCCGTCTATCCTACCCATGTTATAACATGTCCCCTTCCATTGCAATTATAATGTGGTTTGAAATCTTGTACTTACTCACCAAGGCGTTATAATGCGCCTCCTTTGGTGGTTCCAACATCAAGCCTATGTTATAATGTCTTGGTGTTTTCTTCCTGGTCCCCTGTATCAGTCCCTCCATGTCGCTTCCCCGCTTTCGCCTCCAGTCCTCCACATGCCGCCTGCGTCAACTTTGCTACCTCCTGATTTGCCACCCCGCTGCTCCTTGCTGATCATTTGGGCCCATGCCGCCATGCGTTCTCTTTCCAAATCAACCACTTGCCCGTGCCCTCACAGACTCATGCCTCATGCATCATTCACGCCTCACGCCTCACGCCTCATGCCTCACGCCTCACGCCTCACGCCTCACGCCTCACGCCTCACGCCTCACGCCTCACGCCTCACGCCTCACGCGCCCCATGTCTACCCGCTCTCAATGACGTCCTGTTCACCTCTTCCTGCATCTTCACATGACAATATCCTTCCCACTTGCAATACCAATGCTACTGCTACCCAGTGACAATGTTGATATCTCCCCTTGTCTGTTGAGCCGTCTCCCACATTGTCCGTGCCCCTCTATTCCGCTGTGCCCGCACTGCTGACCGCATCAACACATTGATGCTGCAAGCTGCAAGTTTCGACATGTGACCCACGCAGCGACGGATTCGGGAACAATACCAAAGGTAAGTCTACCTCAACAACAGCGATGGTACCGGCAATAACAACTACAGCAGCAGTAATGACAACTGCACTCACGACCCCAGAGGCCCAGGAAACAGCGGCAACCGCAAACTCCTACACAATCCGGATGGGAGCGACTTCAATACTAAGGCCAGCACAACACCCGACAACGGTGGTGGTAACAGCAACGGCAGCGGTGACAGCTGTAACGTGTCCCACACTGCTGACACCGGCCACAGCTACCGTGACGTGACGACTGTGGCCGCAACCGTGATACGACCGTCTTCATCTGGCACACGTCCTCGACTTCCACCCTGAACCCACCCCTCCTCAAACGACAAATCCGATGGCACAAGTACAAACTTCCCAGGAAATACAACTACCGACATCCCATTCCCCACGCGGCCCCTCCAAAATCGGCCATCCCTATGATTAAGATGTCCCGATTGACATTGCATTCCTCAGCGCTCCATTTGTAAGCCCATAGATTACCACTTTCCCCACATGTACTGAGGGTGCTGTTCGTTATCAGACTGGCACTGGAAGGATACTGGCATTGAACAAACCTGGATCATCCTTCGGACTTGTCGGGATCTGCGCAGGATTGCGCTGCCTGAGGCCTGATGTTGCATGGCAGATAAAACTTGTTATTAGAGGTCAACCCCTTTTCCCCCCGGGCTGAAGATCGTCGATCATCAATCGCGGAGATATATAGCTGTGACACCATACACCAACGCGCAGGCGATCCAGCAGATCGAGGAGGGACACTGGGAGTGGCTGCACCACTTGCTGTTCTCGGCGCTGCCAAACGACTTGCTAATGGGTGCACTGCTTACGCCCCTTGCAAAGGATGGAAAGCACCACCAATACATGATTGGGCTTGAAGGGGATCTACTGTGTGTATGGCCTAATCTCTGTCATCCGTCATCCACTTTGACTCATACCTTGACTAGGGAAGCTGAACATGTTCGGTGGCGCGCGCCAACCGAGCAGACGGCGATCGACCACGAAACGTACTGTACCGGGCAAGCCGCAAGGGACATATCTCAAATTGCCACGTTTGTGTATCCTATGTCCTGGGCAGACCTCGCTGCATTCTTGGCCAAGGACCGCAAGTATCGTCGAACTACATCCAGTCCGAGAAGCTCAGCAAGAGCAGCATTTTGCCAGAAGACTGGGCCATGCATGAGATGGTGTGGCCTGGATGACGTTTTGAGCATAGATTCTGGGATGGCAGTGGGGGCCAGCTTATGGAGGTGGAAATGTTGGATGTGTGCAATCCCCTTCCTGAATTGTTGGACGAAGACGGCATGTGGGAGGACGACCTTCACGAAAAATACAATCCCAGCTGGGAGAAGCCCCGCCACGCGACACTGGCATGGCGATGCACCATCTGGGCTTGCACGAAGATTGCCAAGGTTGTCCCCAGGTCCCATTGGGATGGAAAGAGTACGTGGTGGATTGACAGAATACTTGCAGAGAAGGCGCGCCAATGGGAGGAAGGAGATCATCAAGCTTGTGAGGAGGAGTGTAGGAAGATGGGCTGGCACTGGGTCGACATGGTTTGTGACTAGCTTACGGACGTTGAGGATGGGATCACTGACGCCTTCCCAGAGTCTGGGAGTGAAGATGACAAGGATGATACAGACGAAATTAAAGCATTGAAGGTGTGACATTATGTCCACTATGTACTGCAACATCTCTTCTGCCTTTTTTTCGTGACATGGGCTTGTCGGTGTTATCCCCAGAAACCCTCGCAGTCAACAATCTTCGCGGGCCACTGCCGCTGGTCATCACGACCTCAAAGGCCTCAACGTGAGGCACACAATGCTCCCACTCATCCGCAGTTGCAGCTTGTGCCAGGTTACACCATTCTCATATTGGACACAAACATTCTCCTCTCCTCCCCTCCCCATAGTCACCTTGCTTGTCAAGAGCCTACGCTGGCCCGTTGTCGTCCCCCTCCAATCCACCGTGGAGCTAGATGCATCAAACATGAATCCACTTGGTGATGCAGCCAAAGAGGCCGCTGCGTTCGTGGTGAGCCAGGGCCCGACACCAGGGAAAGGGGGCACTGCATTACCCACCTCTGAGTTATGGAGGACTGATGGGGCCCCGGGTCAACGAACTCGCCAAGGCAAACTGAAGCCCCAATACCACCCGCTGTGAGCCCAATGACAAGGCCTCATGCATCTCATCATCACGGGACTCTCAGAAGCTTTTTTGACCCTACGAGCAACTTTCCTCGATGAAAATGGCACCACAATCATGCCTGGAGCCATCACTGCACAAATTCTTGCTGATGAAGAGCACTACGTCCATGTGTCATTCAGCGCTTATTATTCAGCACCAACGCTGCCTCCACCAGGATCGACAATTCCCTCACACTGCAGGCCCAAGACGACGTTACCAGCAACCTTCCCATCCATTTTGTTCCCCGAGCCCTTGCACACCCAGTCGCCTGGGCAGCATCTCTCTCATGCGCCCCTGTGACAAGAACAACGACAAGGGATACAACTCACGCTGCCAGTCGTGCGATAGCTGCAGCTTCGACGACCCTCACTGTGTTTGACAGCACTTCTGGTCCTCGGTCTCTTTGTTGTCCATCAACTTGCTCTTGCCGTTCTTGAATACCGTGATGCTTGGATTCAGCAAGATTTTTGCAAAAATGGTGCCAACAGCACCCCTTCCGCTGCCACCAACAACCACATCCCCCTGCTGAAATCAACCATGCCCATATTGTGTGGGCTTGTATGGAGGACGCCGATGCCTTGGACATATTCTGCATCAACTCCCATGCCTATGAAGGGGATGAACACATCACCGGCGATGTTCGACAACCACCCCACTCGCTCATACACTTGCTACCACACCACCCATCGCACCGGTCCATAGACTCGCATGACGTCGTATCCAAGGGAGGGGGGGGAGTACACGGCGATTGGGATACAACGACAACGCAAGTACCTACCAGCGCCACAATGCGCCCGAAACACAAGTCACAAAACACTTGCACAACCATCTGCGACGACCACGTAGCCACATGGGAAGACGCTGCGAAGATAGGAACAAAGTACTTGGTCTGAGGCATGTTGGGCTTGGAGGAGGCAGCACGCGGATAATATGTGCGATCAGGGACGACTCATCAGCAGGTAACTCAGACCGTGCACTCATAGTACTCAGGCTAGGACTTCATCTGGTATCCATGAGCAGTACATATAAATTGTACTTTTTCGTACACAATGCAACAAGCTCTTCACCATGTTCTTGTATGTCACTGTGTCCTTGCTTCACCTGGCCTCGCTTCTAACATCTATGAGTTGTACACAAGAACTACTCATCATCGGGGTTGAACAGGGGTTTGTCATCGTCGTCATCTCCCTCAATCTCAACCTCAAGTACAGCAACATCCACCATGTCCTCCTGGTCCTTCAGATGCATCTCCAAAACCAATTTTGCTTGCTGTCGAATGGCAAACCAAGAATGTGACCAGGAAGTGATCCGGTGACATTCAGTACCAGCCTGTTCAGTGGCATATGCAGCAATACCCTCAGCAAGATGGGGTGGCACTGAATCCTGGAGATGAGCCTGCTTATCCCACCAATTAACCTTCCAAGCACAGAACTGGATGGCCCGGCGCATTTCTTCTTCCAGAAGCATGATTTCTTCCTTCCATCTGGCAGCCCTAGCACAGCATTTCAGCCACTCTACACGGAGATCTGGGTCAAGATGTTAGATTGTTTGGATTTCATTGCAGCATTCACTCACATGCTTTAGTAGAATGGTTATCATTTACCTCCCCACTTGTTGTGGTGTACCAAATCCATGACAGAGTCCTATGGCCTTCACCTACTGCCAATTTTGGGTCAAATGACATTTCTGGTAGGGCTTCAGAGTCATCATTTTGTCCAACAGGGAGGTCTGGACCCAATCCAGCCATAGAACGTGTTCTCAAGTTCTCCTGTCTTTCCTCCTCAGTGAGGGCTTTCTCACTCAATCCCTAGACATCATGGGGATGAAGTTCTTGGAGGGTTTGCTCCCATGTCCCAGGCCCTTGTAGTGCAAGTAATGCAATTCTAGCTGTGGTGTACTGTCGACATGCAGACTTGATTTTTGACTCTGTGTGTTCTTGAAGAGTCCGAAACCGGGTATAGTGGTGTTGACTGGAGACATTCTGGACCTTGTACTGACTAGCACAAGTCCGTTTCACAAGCTGGCATCAGAGCTTGTTCAAAGCCTTAGAGGCTTGAGCAAAGCGAAGGCGGTTCTCGATTTCCTGGACACCAGCAATGCAAACCCAAGAACACTTGTTTTCAAGAAGGGATGATGGGAGATAGAGTGGAATAAGCTCAGGCATTGATGTTGACATCTCTTGAGGTGCAGGTAAAAGCTCTGCAATGTATCTGTCAAGTCCTGGCATGTATTTCTTCTGAATGGTACTGAATTTTGTGATCTTCTTGAGCAAATTTGTCCGGCGTTGTTGGATTGATGTTTGTTGGCCCACAGTAGTGTTATCTGATGTCTTAAGGTCAACAAGAAGCATCTGTCTGTAGTTCAGAAAAATCAGTTCATATGAAATGAAAAAAATGGTCATAGTAAAACACACTGGATTTCTTCAAGTTCCAATCCCTCAATAACAAATGCACTAGGGCTTCCATCATCTATATTCATGATTGTCTTGCCCTTCTCTACCTGCTCATGTTCTTCCTGTGATAGCTGGTGCTTCACCTCAGCAAAGGTAATTTCTATTTCAAAATGTGACTTTTAGTATGATATATATGATATTCCAATGACAAGATGCCTTACTTTGTTCTGGAAGGTCATAGGGACATGGCAAGGCATGGTTGAGCTCCCATTTCTGTACTTGGGTTTCCCATTCAGCCACCTGTCCTGCATGCTCTGCTTGGAGACTTTCTGTGAAAGCTGAAAGTGCCCAATGATGAATGACAGCTTGGGGAAGAGCAAGGGACATCTTTCAGAGAAGTGTAGAAGCTTCTTTTATCAGTCAAGTTGATCTACAAGACTAGAAGATTACTCACACAGTGCAATTGTCTTCCGCCAGTTGGCATAGTTACAAAAATCATCAAGAGTGTCCCATCGTCCACCAGGCCCCATCATAGAAACAGACCTGGCAATTCCATTGAGCACAGCCCAGTTCCATTCAACTCCTTCACCATCTGTTCGCCCTACCCCTGGAGCAAAGTTGAATGAGAATGGAGCCTGGCATTTGGAAATATGGCCTGGGAGGTGGAATTTTGGCACAAAGAATTTCACTGAGGTTGATGGAGCTAAGCGGAGCCCCTCTGGCATAGTAGGAGCATTCATCCGAGTGAAGAGATGAGTTGCCCACTGGCAGGCTATGTCATAAGAAGCAAAGACCATTGGGAACACCACCCCCATCATGCTAGCAAAGAAGATACAGTCCATATTTGCATATCTAAAGAATTATAGAAAATTAGAGAAGAGAACACATACAGAACAGTGGAATGGCAAACCGTTCCCCTTTCTGAAGGTCCCCCATGCCATTTGGTTGGTACATCTCATGACGACCACAACTGACTGAGCCTATACCAGTGGACTGCAAACCTTTTGATTGTTTATTGTTAGCTGATGACAATGCCTGAAAGCCTGCACAGTGTGAAATCTCAAGAGTTATTGTTAGTCTCAAGATGATATGAAAAATGCCATTGCAAATAAATCTACCTCATCCCGATCCACAAATTGTGAAACATATCCAAGGTAGGCCTTGTTCTCAACAAATGTCCCCCATCCAGGTCCTAGGGGAGGATCCTTATCAACATTTGAACGCAATTGTGCTTTTTGCTTGAAGTTTGCATCCTCTGCTAAGAAAAGGGCATATAGCCATCTAGGTTTGGTGGTCAAAGGGAATATCAACCAGTTATAAAGATTTAATACATACTGATCTTCAGGTGGGACACCATCCCACCCATCTGGAAGATTGATGTTGGGATGTGGGCAGGCACAGCATGGAATTGAAAGGGCACCCTGGGATGTTCCATCTATCCCACTTGGATCATGACCACAGCCAGCACGTTTCACCATCTTGATGTGGCACCATTGATGAACCATAAGCATCCATTGGACACAGCGGTCCTTAGAAAGAATTAACAGGTCATTAATATAAAACCAACAGTAAAATAGGCATGCTTACTGGTACATATGATAATCCATCACCACAGGTCATTTGTTCCAGGCCTCGGTAGAAATCAGTTGGGGAAATCTGGCCTTGGAGATTCAAGATATGAAATGACCGGAGCACAGACATAGAAGCTGCTGATTGGGGGTCCAGAGGTGTTGATGGCCACCAACCAACCTCTAAAAGTTGACCACAAGCTGTCAATGCACCATCACAACCACAGAAGTCAACATCAAGCACATGGATGCCATTGACATGGATGACAACAAAATCTTTGTGACCTGTCTTTTGGAAGGGGCATAAGATCCCATGTCTGTGACCCAGTTGAACACGGAGCCCCAAACTTTGGAAGGTGGTCTTCTGAAAGAACCCCCCCTTCCATTCCTATGTCAACATTAGTTCAGTGGGCAATGATATTACTGTAGTATAGTTAAAGGAGTACCTCAAGACAGTGTAGTGGTTCATTGGAATGATAATTGGTGATGCAGGACTTGCAATACATTGAAAGCTTGAAACAATCACAGCAATAGTAAGTTGGATTGGACTGCTGACATCCAGAGCATGTAGAATGTCTGTTGTATTGTCCTCGGCCATTGAGTGTGAGGCAAGCATCAAGATACTCATCCCGATACAGCTTCCAGGTAAGTAATGGTGTATCCTTGAGATGTAGATCAGATAATGCCAATTTCAGTGCAGTGATGGCATTGTCATACTGAGTTTTCATATCTCTTAGCCTTTGTATGTACAGAGATGTTGGCAGGGTAATCAATGCCAGATGTCACTGCCACAATGTGAAGGCAACACTGATTCAGTGTTGGTTTAGGTAAGTTGTCCTAACTTGGCGGTATGTCGCGTGGATAGCTTGGTGCCAAGTTGTAGTCGAGATATGAGAAGTGGTTCCCACACTAGAGTAACGTCCTAGTGCCCACTTATAGAAGTATGAACAAGATGAGAAGGGTAGTTGAATTGACAGGAGATTCAACTTGCCGTCTTAGAGACAGCAATGGACCTCTTTTATACTAAAGGTACAAGTACGACTAATCACCATATAGTAAGCCAGATACAAGCTATGACTAAGGTACTAGGGTGATCAATAAGCGACTCCAACTAGATCAGTAAGCGTATCACAAAGCATCAGTCATCCGATCACCAATCACTAGGGCCGGTTCCCACGACTTACAGAGGCTGTATCGTATGAGTAATAACGATCACCTAAGGCCGGTTTCATCACCTCCCGCTCTAGCTAGCGCGACCACACGCGGACTTCTTCCAACCCCCCCAAGTGGATAGTTGTTCGTTCCGTTGTCGAACGAACGGTGTCGCCAAGCACTCCATGTGCGCCAGTTGCTTGGGGGCACAAGCCAACTCCAATCGACCTTCGCAAATGGATTTCGCAATCCTGACCACCCCAGCTTCGGCCTCAAGTCGTTTGAGCTCCGCGTTGATACAGGACAAGTCGTCGTCCAGTTTGCGGTAGCGCACGATATCCGCAGCGACGCCCCAGTCATCAAGTTGGTGGGCTGCTTTGGCGAAGTTAGCGTGAACGGCGGAGCTACCGACCAAGAGTTGATGGAACCAGGCCGGAAGGGGGTCGATGGGCTCAGACGAGTAGATGGCCTGGGCGTAGATAGGGAGGGAGTAGGGTGGATCCAAAGGCCCTTGTTCTTGTCCGTACGCTTGTACATACCCGTCATGGGCTGGGGTGACCCAGTAGGCTTCGGCATAACTTCCTTCGCCCAATGGGATCTTGAGGTCGGGGTACATGGTGTTGTGGACATATCCGTCGGGAGCCCGTTTGTAAGTTTTGGCGTATCCTTTGATAGTTGACTCGAGCCTTTTGATCTTGTCCTCGAATGCAAGTATGGCAAAGCGATGGATTTCTTCGCGGTTCTTGACGGTCTGGACCAGACTGGTTGCAATTTCTCGGAGGGTAGTGGGATCGATGTCGACGTTGGAGGCGAATATGTTTTCCACTCCATGAGGGGAATAGCAGGACAGGGGTGAATTGGGACGGCTTCCAGGGGATTCGGCTGATGCATTGACGGAGTAATCGGACATGGCGGGGGAGACGTAATTGGTGATGTGGATAAGGGAGTACTGCTCGCCGTTATGTGTGATAGGTGCAAAGGGATTCGCGGCAAAAGTATGGATGTTCGAGAGCGTGGATGTGAGTGGGATGGATGCGTTGTCCAGGGCAAAAGACGTGAAATTTGTGGGTAGTGAATGGAAAGGGACAGAGTAGAGAGGCTAGGAAGGGTTGGCGAGGCGGAATAGGAGGAGGTGTCCAGGAATTTTCTTCCCAGCTGAGCGGTTCTTGGTTGATAGCCAGGGTGAAGAGAGATGGGGTTTTGTAACAATAATCGACCAGCCTTTATACCTTCTAGCAGAGTTCCTTTATGGTAACTCTTGACTAAGTCAGGTGCGTGAGTATCAGTCGCGAATTCCCATGTGTCGTCGCTATCGGGGTATCCCTTCCAATGAATCAGATATTGCAGGGTCCTGTTGCGCCCAAAATATCGATGATTACAGATTCGTTCTACTTCATATTGTTCCTTGTCGTTAATTAGGTCAGGTGGTGGTTGGGAGAAGTTTGGGCCGTATGCGGTTGTTTCGCGATAGGGCGATAAGAGAGAAGCATGGAACGTGTCGTGAATTTTCCAGGTCAGGGGTAATGCGAGTTGATATGCCACAGGAGAGATCTCTTTGATGATCTTGAAGGGTCCATATCTTTTGGGCGCTAGCTTGGTCGCTTGGTAAGGAAGACGGAGATTCTTTCCTTCTAGCCAAACTTGGTCTCCGATATTGTACTGCACTGATGGGGTCCCTGATTTTTCAGCAATTTGATTCAGGGCCGCAGTCGCTTGGGCGCGTCTTTCTTCCATCAGACGGATTCTTTCTTCTGTTGTTTCATTGGTGGACGGGATACTAATGGCCGGATTTAGTTTGAGGTCGTACCCCAGAATTATCTGATTGGGCGATAGTCCGGTGGTAGAGTTCTTCTGGTTATTGTGTACTGCCGTAGCCAAGGCTAGCCATTGCGTCCAGTCCTTTGGGGCTGCTGATGTCACTAGACGAAGGTATTGTTCTACCCATTGGTTCTTTCGCTCTGATAGTCCGTCTGTTTGAGGATGGAAGGCCGTTGATAGGTTTTGTTGAATGTCAAGTCTTTTTGTTAAGGCTTTTCCAAAATGCAAAGTAAATCGGGGGTCTCGATCGCTAATCACTTTAGTGGGCAATCCGAACCATCGGAACACATGATCCATGTACAGTTGAGCAATCCCTGGTCCCGTGATCGTAGTGTCACAGGCTAAGAATATGGCAGCATGTGAGCATCCTTGGTCCACGATGGTAAGGATGGCATCCTTCCCTTTTACAGGGGGTAGTCCTGTGATTAAGTCCATGGCTATACATTGGAATGGTCGAGCGTTAGTTTCCATGGGGATACGATAAGGAGGTGTCTTAGTTCGATGAGTGATAATCTTATTTTGTTGGCAGATAGCGCATCCTTTTACGTAGTTTGCGATCCATTCTTTCATTCCTGGCCAGTGATATCGCTCCTAAGTTTTACGAAGCGTTTCGTCACAACCTGGATGGCCGGCGGATGGATGATTGTGCATGAGGTTCATGATTCCTCGCTTGACTGCATTGATAGGAGGTACGCTGACTTTTGGTTCTGGCGTAGTTGTTGTGATCTTGAATTTTTGTTCTGGTAGGACCATAACTTGCTGGTTGTCTTCTTTTCCTTGGTCTACCCCAGGTAATCGTGAAAGGGCATCAGGTGGGATGTTGGTTTTCCCTGGGATGTAGAGAATGTCAAAGTCGTATTCTTGTAGGTCTGCATGCCAGCATGCAGTTCTTCGGTTAAGGTTTTTGGGGGATTTCCAATATTGAAGATTGGCATGGTCTGTCATAATGGTGAATGGTTCTTTCGTCCACCCTAGATATGGTCGCCAGTGTGAGAGTGCCTTCATCACGGCTAGTAGCTCCCTCTCATAGATGTCGTAGTTTCGTTCTGCGGGGATGAACGTGGCTGAGTAGTAGGCAATGGGGTGGAGTACGGGTTTTTGTCGTTTTGAAAGAGCAGAAGTTGTAGGGATGTCTCCCTCCTGTGAGAGTACAGCTCCCACACTGTATGCAGAGGCATCAGTTTGGAGGAAGAATTTCTTTTCGAAATTGGGTTGTTTGAGAACTGGTGCGGCGCATAGTCGGGATTTGAGGGTCTCAAAAGCTTTAAATTGCAGTTCATCCCAGTGCCAACGTTTGGATTTCTTTGTGAGGTCAAGTAAGGGTCGGGCGATCTCAGAGAATCGCAGGATGAAGTAGCGGTAGTAACCGCATAATCCTAGGAATGCCCAAACATCAGTGGGAGTAAGTGGGACCGGGTAGTCTGCAATGCCTGTGAGTTTCTTCGGGTCCATGCGGAGTTGTCCTTTCCCTACAATCACTCCAAGGTACTCAATTTCTTCTTGTTCAAAGGCGCATTTCTTGGGTTTTAGGTAGAGGTCGTTGGCTTCCAGTTTATCCAGTATTTTGTGGACGCGTTTTCGGTGGCAAGCCAAGTGTTGTTGATGGGTTTCGTTCAGGTATTTTTTTGTGTGGATGGCGATATCGTCCATGAATACAGATGTGTCCCCTTTTGCTACGTCCTGACGGAATATTGTGTTCATCATCATTTGAAACATTGCAGGGGAGTTGGTAAGGCCAAAGAACATGACTGTAGGTTCAAATAGCCCTTCTGGCATGAGGAAAGCAGCTTTCCACTTGTCACCGGGTTTGATTCGAATATTGTTATATCCCCATCGAACATCAAATTTGGTGAACAGTGTACATCCAGCTAATCGGTCAATGACGGAAGGGATTAAGGGAGATACGTTACGGTTCCGTTTAGTCCATTTGTTAAGGGGGCGATAATCTTGAACTGGTCGTAATTTCCCATCTTTCTTTTTGACGAAGAAGAAGTTAGCTGCATATGGGCTCCATGAAGGTCAGATAGTATTTCTGGCCAAATGCTCTTGGACGAATTTGCTCGCTTCTTCTATTTCTGATTGTGTTAGTGGCAGGAGTCTTCCAGGAAGAGTGGTGGGGGCTCCGGGCAAGAGTTCGATGGCATGATCCCAAATTGTGTGTCCAGGAAGGCGATGCAATTTGTGTTCACTGAATACTTTGCGATGTCGCATGTATTCTGCCAGTATTGCAGGATCTTCCTCTGTTGTCACAGAATTGATCGTCACTCGCCCGATGAAGTATTGGTCGTGGTGCACTGGGCGTGGTGCGTTTATTGTCCTAGGCATGAATTGTGCTTTTTTTGCATTAGGAGCCCTGAGAATGATAGGGAGTTGTGACGAATCAATCCATCCTCGTTTCCAGTCGATCTTGGGTTGTACGGCGGTGAACCACAAGTATCCTAGGATGGCTTTATGTTCTCCTAGATCTGACAGGAAGAAACGTAGTTGACTTCTTGACGTTCCTGTTTGGACTTCAATATCTGTATAATGTTTTAGCATCCCAGCTTTGTTTTCAGTTCCGTCTACGTTAAACAATTGTCGAGGTTTATCCAGATTTTTGATGGGGAGTTTTAGCCATTTGGTGTAGCTTAGGTTCATGAAGTTCTCCGTTGCCCCAGAGTCTACTAGGGCTATTGCTTCGGCTCTTTTTGCAATTGAGTGTGTATAGATTTGAACAGTCATAGATTTTCGAGCTGATATATACACATTGTCGTTGCTACTTTGCTTGATCAGTGCCGACCTAATCAAGCTGTAGGAAAATCCTCTGAGACTCCCATTTCTTCGGCTAGTTTCGCTTTCTCGTCAAGAGACATAGTGTTGAGTTGTTGTTTGATATCTTCGACGCGGGTAGGGGTTTCGAATCCTTCATAGTTATCGTATTCTTCATTGAAGTCAATGAGGTTTGCTTTGGTCTGTCCTTGATGGTGGTGGTGTGGACAATTCCTGGCATAGTGACCCGTTTGTCTGCATTCAAAGCAGTTATTGTTTGCATTTCCTGGGGGTGGTCCAGTGGCATTGTTTTGAGGAGCTGGTCCGAAGCCGGTTGCATTTCCTTGCATACACCCCCTATTGTTTGAACGCCAGTTCGGGGCTCTAGTCTGCCCTAAGTCCATTGGTACTGGTACATTGTTCATCCAGCGGGGTGCGTTGGTGGAATTGTATTGTGGTTGGACAGGCCCCTGACGGAACCCAGGTCCTCATTGTTGCATGAATCCCCCTTGGCTTCCTTGATTTCCTTGATTAAAGAACGTTCGCGGCCTTTGAAAGGTGACTGGTCGGGGAAATGTATTGAAAACTCCGCAGTTAAACCCTCCGGTTCCTCTGTTTGGGTTGTGAGCCCGGAGTATGTTATTTATCAAGACTTTGGATTGGGTGGCCAAGATTGCTTTGTCCTTGAGATCAATGTATGTGGTTGGGGTTGGGGAAGTTAGCACTTCTTTGAGGATGTTGTCGGGTAACCCTTTGGTGAAGAGTTGGAAGACAGCGCCGCTATTGGCGTCATAGCCAGCGATGTGGCTTAAGTCTTCAAACCTAGCAATATAGTTGTCAATCTCTGGGAATTTCATAGTGCAGCATTCTATTTCTCCTCTGGCCCTATTCTCCCTTTGGCTGTCTTGAAACTGCTGTGAGAATTCATATAGGAACTGATCCCATATGTCGGGGATGTTATCCAAGACAGGGTCGAGGGTGTCCAGCCAAGTTCCCATATCCCTGGTCCACCCTGCGACTTGAGGTCCTTTCATGAGGGTAAGAGTTAGGGCGACTTTCTTTATTGGGGAGTTGTAGCCAGCTACGTCTTGATTGAGTCGGAGGTATCCTTTTACTTCTTTGATAAAGTCGTCGGCAATGAGGCGGTCTCCGGTGAAGACTTGTGGCAGTCCTCCCATAGATTTGACATCAGCTGCTCGTGCGATAGGGTGTTGGCCTCCTTGGGCTGGGGGTATCAGCACGGGAGGTGCTGGTGCTCCGGGTGGATTGCCACCCGGACCTCCAGATCCTCCTGATGGTGGTCCTCCACTTGGGGGTCCTCCGCTGGGTGGTCCTGATCGTCCTCCTCCAGGAGTGGAGTATCGGCCAAGGCTGGCTTTGAGTTTGGAGTTAACGCTTGCTGCAGTTCCAGTAGTAGTCGTAGTTGTTGTACTTCCTGTTCCAGTAGTGCCACTTCCAGAACTTTTTCCTTTAGAGCTTGAGCCATCTCCTCCGCCCTGAGTGAGTGGTTGAGTATCTGCGGGCTGTTGGATCATGATAGAGGCAGTAGCCATGGTTGATAGTTTGGGTGAAATGGGCGAAAGCTTCGTATGCCGTGGAAGGGAGATGGTATTTCCTTGGGGGGTGAGTTCCCTGGGGATTTCTGTGTCCCTGATTTGGTTGTCGATGGAGAGCCCTCCAGCTTGTTTGGCTAGTTCTTCGTCTGAGTCTTCTTCTGCTTCTGGCTCACTGTCTGAGCTGGCGCTCTTTGCTTTCGTAGTGCTGGGTCCTTTGATATCGAAAACGTGGATGCTGGTTAAGGGTTGTCGTAGCTGAGGTAACCCTGAGTTGGAATCATGTGCAATTTGATGCCAAACTCCGTTGTAGAGGCAGACTGGGATAGCATGTCTGTTTACGACCTTATCGTCATTGTCGCAAAATAGTTGGATAGGATAGGTTCTGGTCCCAGTAGCGTTGGGTGCCTTGTATGCGATTCGGGAGTTCAATTTGGTTTCAAGTATCTGCTCTTTAGTTAAGAGCTCGTCATACGTGCTACTAGCCGTCTTGATTTGTAGAAAGTTGAATCTAATGTCACCGCCACAATGTGAAGGCAACACTGATTCAGTGTTGGTTTAGGTAAGTTGTCCTAACTTGGTGGTATGTCGCGTGGATAGCTTGGTGCCAAGTTGTAGTCGAGATATGAGAAGTGGTTCCCACACTAGAGTAACGTCCTAGTGCCCACTTATAGAAGTATGAACAAGATGAGAAGGGTAGTTGAATTGACAGGAGATTCAACTTGCCGTCTTAGAGACAGCAATGGACCTCTTTTATACTAAAGGTACAAGTACGACTAATCACCATATAGTAAGCCAGATACAAGCTATGACTAAGGTACTAGGGTGATCAATAAGCGACTCCAACTAGATCAGTAAGTGTATCACGAAGCATCAGTCATCCGATCACCAATCACTAGGGCCGGTTCCCATGACTTACAGAGGCTGTATCATATGAGTAATAACAATCACCTAAGGCTGGTTTCACCAGAAGCATTGCCATCCAAATCATCCACGATCATTGGCTGGCAACTGTCAGATGAGTCTTCTTCTGGCTGGTCTTCCTGTTCCACAAGGGAACTACTTGATGCTGACGCAGTGAAGACCTTGTGGACACAGTTGGAAGTGTTACTCAAGGTGACAAAGTTGTGTTGGGGCTGCTGGGACGGTTGTGCATGATGTGTTAGCAACTGTGGCCGTGACACTTTCTTTGGCATACTGCAGGTTCAATGAGAGTTGCAAGTCCAAGGAAAAGCCAAGAAGAATAAGTTCCAAGAGGGAGCGAGGGTGAGACCTGTGGTGTGTCGCGCAAGTTCCAGTTGCAGCTCAGTCAGCTGCAAAGAATTCGTATAGATGAGCCAGCGATAAGGCTGATAACAGATCGCGACCTTCATTCCTGCAGTGCAACAAGTGTCTCCACGACACTTTCACCCGTTGTCTCACACATATACACTACAAGTGCACGATTCCGAGTGCCATCGCTGTCCGATCTATTCGGTCTCACATCGAGTCCAACTGAAAGCTTAACGTCCCTCGACTGTCCCAACCATTTGTCACAGTCCCTTCCAGCGAGTGAGTAGCGCGCTCGCCGCCTCCACCACTACCTTCAAGTTTTCAACTCACACAGAGACTACCATCGTCGAGCTGCAGTACCACACCTACAGCAGCATCTCTTGGCCTTTGCACTTGCTTGCCCAATCAACGGACGTGCGTTCTACGGTTATGCCATGTGCGTGCACCGCTTCCTCACAGGCCTCACCATCGGTCCATCATGAGACTGGCAGAATCAAGCCCACATATGTGCTCACTGCGTGCATCTTCCTTTACTAACTGACCCCCTTTCTTACGTCCTACTGACCACGATTGCCTGACCAGCGTGATCCTCATCTCGACCGCTGCCATCGTGTATGGTTGCCGTGGCCTGTGAGTGCCCTGTGCCAGCTCTGTTTCTGTGTCCCAACTAGTCACCGTAAATCCGTTGCCCGCCCCCTCTCTACATCATAACACTTGCCCCATGGCAGCCATCGCTCACTGGTGCTCACCAACCATGATCGCAGCCATGATTGCAAGGCAATTATCGACCTTGCAGAGTCGCAGCCCACCACCTGCATGCGGTCTGTGGTATGGTCCCTTCACTCCCCCCTTTCTCTCCCCTTTTGGCTGTGATGTCGCTCACTAGCTTGCTTTCTGACATTAAGGGTGACTGGGTTAGGGTTGTCAGGGCATCCACTCTGCATGTTGGCAGTCGTCGATGTGTTCATAAGATCCGCTACTTTATGTCACACTGGGTCAAATTCAAGGGTGCCCTATGGTCATATGGGACTCTAACTTTATCGCGCGATCTGGGCATCCAAATGACAGCCCCTTCCTCTCTGGTGACCGCGGCGACCCGAGTATTAGCCGAAGCACCACACATTTCTCTACGAGCAAGGAGGGAGGGCGACTTCAAGGATGACATGGTTGGGAAATGAAAAGGTTCAGAGGATAGGCGCACAGCTACAGAGACGACAGAGGACAAGGTATGTAAAAATTTCCTACCGCATTGTTCTCTCTCCTTCTCACCCTTTGTCCTTTCACCACCATCTCCCTTCCCCTTTCATATATATATATATATATATATTTCGTATCTAGGAGAGAGTTGGCGAGTATTCAACACCATCTGACGAAGAACGCACCTATCGAGTACGCCAGCAACGCCGCCCGGCCTCTCGCATCACACCAACGTCCAATGGCAGCAAGGCTTGAGCCAGGTCCCCCACCGTATCCCAAACTTTCCTCTTCCCTCTTACCTGGTGCGTCCCTTTGCACACCCTTTTCGGCACTCTTCCTGCCCACCATTGTCTAGCCCCTCAATGCCAGGGCAGCAGAGTTCAAACTGGATACATTCACATTCACACTGCCATCGGACATGTCCAAGCTCCCCATGCCACAGCCTCTGGCCACTCCTCCAGCTCTCCCCTCACCCCCACTACCCACCAACGTGGACACAAATTCGACACGTCCTCAACAGGGCTGCGAGAAGCTCCAGTGCCATGACTCGGGTGTCTGCTGCATGTCTGCTCACATTGCCAGGATTGGGTGGCATTTACTGCAGCCAAGAAATCTGTGCATGACATGGAGAGCCCTACCAGTTGTGGCAACACTAAGCACGCTTGTCTTTGGACCCTCTTTCTTATTAATAAGGACTAGTAGTGTATATTGTAAGTAGTTACTAGTTAGTACCTCCCTTGTTATAAAATCCGTGCCACCACCTCATCCAAAAGATGGGGAACATATGCTCATTGTCCCCCATCTTCGCGTGTGATGCCTATCTGTTGCGCCCAGCCGCCTGACAGCGAACTGAGCCACACCACAGTCACTTGGGTCTGGTTCCACATCCGCTCCTCTCCCCCGGTCCCTTTTTCCTTTTTTTTGTGCTCCCCAATCCCAGTGATCCGTACGAATCTTCAAGTAAACTCACATGGCATCATTCTCTCTTTCTTATGTATAGGTATTATGATTAATTGAATGATATGTATCACAAATGTCGACAGGAGTTAAGAGGAAAATCTTGGCAGACCAGGAATCCAAGTACTTTTAGCATTTGCTTGCAAATTCCGCCTTGGTGGTGCAAATCCCGCTCCCTTGAGGTGATCAGGTAAGGCGTGCGTGCACACAAGCTGACCTTCTTGTCTGCTCTGGCTTTGCCACGTCCTTTGCTTCCTTTGCAGCCTTCACTGCCACCTTTGCGTCGTTTGCAGCCTTTGCGGCCTTGGTCGCCACATCCTGCGCGGCTTTGGCCTCCTTCTCCAGCCTATCAGCCGCATCTTCTTCTGTCGTAGCCTCTGTTGCCCCCTCTTCCACTGTCTCCCGGGTATACTTTGCATGCTTCTTCCCTGGCTTTGGTGCACCACTGTCCTTTGTGCCTACCAAGGCATCATCTACTTTTCTCTTCCTTCCGCCCCCTCTTTTATTCGGACCTCGTCTCCCAACTGCAACAGCTTCATTACCCTTTCCACCAGGCGAACCAAGTGACAGGTCGGTAGGCAGTTGGATGGATGGGCTTAGCGCATGAGGAGGACATCCCTGAGCCAGAAAAGGTGCAAGCGGAGGCAAAATGTGTGGATCAATGGCCTCTGTAAGAAGGGTAGAGGGTGGGGGGTTAACGTTGCCGATTGGGACAACCTGCTGTGGCAAAAGCAAGGATGAATATACACCCGGAAAATAAAGTTCCTGGGTGTTGCTATTTGGAAATGGACCCAGTAAAATTGAGGAAGAATTGCCTGTGGGTGCACTCTGGATAGCTGAAAGAGAACCGGGTATACTATTGATACTGTCAAACCACAAGTCCGATGGCACATTCCCTTGTACCTGAAAACTGTCGGGTCCTTGAAGAGTGCTCCAGTCAATGCCAGTAGAGTTTCCAAAGCCTTGATCACCATATTGATCGCCAAATGGGCCCATCAACAAAGAATTTGAGTTGTCAGAGTTGAATGCATATAGTGGTGTGGTGGACGACGGTCCAGAGACAGAAACACTGCTAGCAGATCCATGAAGAAGGGGGGTTGGTTCGTTGCTTGGAGCGTCCAAGTCACCTAACAACATTTGTTCATGAACTTGGGCGCATGGTTCATCAGGACTGGTAACTTTGAATTGGATCAAATGTGTACCTTGCAACAGCTTGTTGGTCTGTCGGCCATGATCCCCAACTGGGTGTTGGACATTGGCTGGCCCGGGCACCTCATCGACCGGCTTGTCAATGGGTTGGCTGACTTGCCAGCACTCGCTCCTCGACGGTGGATCACCAGAGTCATCATGTACATTTGTGGCCACATCGTTTCCAAGTCCTGTCAATTTTAAGTCGTCCAAGTCTTTGACTACACAACAAGAACACTCTTCTGGCACTACAGAAATCAAATGATGTTAGGGGTGCTTTATCACACAAGACCACATAGAACCACTCACGGAAATATGCCCTCCCATATGCCAGCATCATATCCTGTAAATGGCTCCACCCTTCCTGATCAAACTTGGGCAACAGCTTCTTGGTCATCCCCTTCGACATGTCAGACTGGATCCTGGAATAAGTTAGAGTCAAACTCCACCAAAACATGGATATTACTCACGATTGCAGTACAATTTCGCCATTTGATGTCCCAAGTGGTGTCACAGCAAGTATGACAATATTTGCTCCCAACCATTCAGACATCACATCGGCAAAAGATGGAAGCACATGTTCTGCAGTCTTCCAAGCCCTGGCCATCCAACTATCAGTCTACATTCTATCATGGCACAGTACCTCTGACTTACTGGTTGAGACCCTCAGGTGAACCTGTGAACGACGCTTTACTATTCTTCCAATCTGTTATTGCTTTGTTGTGGTCTTCGTCTCTTTGTTTCATGACCTCATCCCGAACTTCTGGGGTCTCCTTCTCCCAACAGGCCCTCATGTGTTCGTTCCACAGTTGGAGTCGTTTAGAAGGCGTCATGGAGACCTTTATTGCTTCCCAAAGCAGGTCAAAGGTTGCCTTGGTCTTTTCCTTGTTGAGCTCGCTATACATTGTGATAGCACTTTTCTTTCTGGGGTGTGCCAATCCTGTCGACGTTATGCATTCGATGATGTTATTCACATAAGATTTGTTGTCACTCCTGGTCAGGTAGTGGTAGCGGTACCAACAGCCAAGCTTCTAATAAATGAGGTAGTAAGTTTCTTCATCACATTCATGCAATAAGTGGCTTACATGCGAAGCTCATTGTAGAATTCACTCCGTCACTCAGACTCTATATTCTGCTGGTCCAGAGGTAGCAAGGGATCGACACCCTTGGGAGTAAGCTTGTCATTGTCATTGTCTGGCTCTGGGTTCTCCTCAATTTCTAGGTTGTATCCAAACCATTGGATAAATGCCTTGGCCACCAGTGTGTAAATTTCACCATGGTCAGTAGAATTGAGGAACTGGTCCTTATACGATTTAAGGAGCTCCAGCTTTACTCCACTGAATGCATTTTGTCGGCCCTGCTGTCTGGGTTCGCTCCGTGGCTTCTTTCCATCACCTTTCTTGGACTTGGAGGCTCGTGGCATATTACTTGTGTAGGAAGGGGATCTGGAGTTGAAGATACAACAATGTGACCTGTTTGACATCAGACTATGTATTATTGAACGCCTATACACCGGGACTGAAGCTTCTGCCGCCCCATTTCTTCAAACTAGGCACTACTACTACCGCCCACACATCTGTCGTATCCAATTAAAACGACAGAAATTGATTCCGTCATTCCTTTCACAAACCCCACTACCATTGCATCACCAGATCTGGAACTCCGTGTCGATCAAGCAGCGTCTGTCACTCATCAATAAAAACACCTCATAACAATCATTGGATCTGTGGACATACAAGAGCTGGACAGAATTGGGAGCAACGGCAGGGGATGTGGCGCAAGCAGAGGATACAAATAGACACTCAACAAGGGCACATAGTAAGATGTGCAAGCCACTATGGCAAATTTTGAGTATAAAGCACTGCATTGCATCGGTAAATCTGAGTACATGAAACAGGGTGCTGGGCGGATGCAAAACTAGTGTGTATGGTGCTGAGCTATCCATTCAATAGCTGTCTACGGGTAAATGAAGGGTCCACGCGTGCTGTAAGGAGTTTTTGAAGTCGGCATGTAGTCGTCCAGGGGCATTTCTTTGTTGCTAGTCGGAGAGCGGGCCGATAATGCCAGTACGGGTGGCGATGTGAGCGAAACAGGGAGCTAGACAGTGGAAGAATAATGATTTGCAACATATTACAGGGCTTTAATACATGTTATCTACATTGCAGCACTGTACTATATGTCCTCTTGGTAAAGTATGGACTGTAAGTACTACTGTATGAAATATCGAGATGTGGACTATGACGCGGATGGACGTGCAGGTCTAGGTATGAGTCGGCAATGATGCACAATAGGTTGAGATTGAAGGTCATGGTCCGTCTGTTCCTCCAATATTTACAGTATCTGGTCAGGACACGGAATGATATTGGGAAAGTGAGGGGCACTTACTTGCTCAGAGGTGCCAACTCGGCATCCAGCGTATTCGACAGACGGGGTGTGCCAAAAAGGGGGGGTCGGATGGTCGGATAGTCGACTGCGGGTGTATGGGGCAACTTGACGACAGCCTTGCGCAAGGCGGAGAGCAAGGCCAAACTTGTGGTCGCATTTGCATCGGGCATATGAAGACGTCGTGTGGTTCCACTCATTGGGAAGTCACCAGGACTTGAGCAGTGTGAACCCGACCGTTGGCAAGGCACTCGTCAGGACACAAAAGGGAAGTGGGGCAGCGAGGGATTGAGAGGGACAGACCTTGAGACCTATCAGGATATGATAAGAAAGTGAGCCAGTAAGGAGCACTCACTTCATCCTCCTCATCCTAACTCGTTGCCATCTGGGTCGAGCTGGTGCCAACCCATCTTCCTGCCCTCCTCCTCACGGGCTAGACGATCTTCTTCCTCCCATTGGCGCTTTCTCCACAGTTAGTCCATCAATCCACCACAAGGGATGCTGCAGCCCCAAGTGTGGCACCCATGGCCGGTATGCATGGCTGAGAGTGGGAAGCGGGGACATGTGGGGACACATGTCTTTGAAAGGATGAGTTGACGTCGTCGTGCCAAGGTTGGCTCCTGGAAGACACGCTCAAACCATGCGCCCGTCCAACATTACCATCTTCATTGCTAGGCCAAAGGTTGCATTAAGTGCGCGATGTGTGGGGGTTGCAGAAAAATGTGTATTTGGTGGAAGGATGACAAACCCATGCGACCCGAAAGATCTGTCTGGTCAGGTTCGACGATTGCTTCGTCAGCGCGTCAGCGCTCATGGTGCTTTCTGCTTTTTGCTTATCAGCAACCGATCACATGATACGTTGTTCTCTGATGGCCCAGGAGCGAGATTGTTGCATGCTACTCTACCGGTGCAGCTGCCCTTGTGGCACGCTTTGTGTGTAATTGATAGTAACCCTGATAATCTGATTTATTTGCCACACCAAATGGGGTAATGCACAGGACTAGAGGACAATTGTAGGAAGAAAAAAGCGACTGACAGATATCAAGGGGTGGAGAGAGGTAGCCAACTTGGCCAAGAATGCGGCGAGGTCAGCCCAGGACATAGGATACACAAACGTGGAAATTCGAGATATGTCCCTTGTGGCTTGCCCAGTACAGTACGTTTCGTGGTCGATCACCGCCTGCTCTGAGTCAGTTGGCGCGCGCCACCGAACGTGTTCAGCTTCCCTAGTCAAGGTGTGAGTCAAAGTGGATGACGGATGACAGAGATTAGGCCATACATGCAGTAGATCCCCTTCAAGCCGATCATGTGTTGGTGGTGCTTTCCATCCTTTGCAAGGGGCGTGAGCAGTGCGCCTGTTAGCGGGTCGTTTGGCAGCACCGAGAACAGCGAGTGGTGCAGCCACTCCCAGTGTCCCTCCTCGATCTGCTGGATCGCCTGCGCGTTGTTGTATGGCGTCACAGCTATATCTCCGCGATTGACGATTGACAATCTTCAGCCCGGGGGAAAAAGGGGTTGACCTCTAATAGCAAGTTTTATCTGCCGTGCAACATCAGGCCTCAGGCAGCGCAATCCTGCGCAGATCCCGACAAGTCCGAAGGATGCTCCAGGTCTGTTCAATGCCAGTGTCCTTCCAGTGCCAGTCTGATAACAAACAGCACCCTCAGTACATGTGGGGAAAGTGGTAATCTATGGGCTTACAAATGGAGTGCCGAGGAATGCGATGTCAATCGGTGGGACATCTTTGATCATAGGGATGGCCGATTTTGGGAGGGCCGCGTGGGGAATGGGATGTCGGTAGTTGTATTTCCTGGGCAGTTTGCACTTGTGGCATCGGATTTATCGGTTGAGGAGGGGTGGGTTCAGGGCGGCCAAGCCGCCGAAGTCGAGGAGGTGCGTCGGATGACGATGAAGAACAGAAGAGGGCGCCATGCCGTGTCCGCATATCTCGAGTTGGTATGAGGAGTGGCTGGATGGCTGCCGGCTGAACGTGGTCAGGCGACGTCGGAGACATGGCGGCTTCTACGAAATTGAGGGGAGGGACAGAGTCGACGCAGAGGCCATGAAGACGGTCACGTTGCGGCCACAGTCGTCACAGTAGCTGTGGCTGGTGTCAGCAGTGTGGGACACGTTACAGGTGTCACCGCTGCCATTGCTGTTACCACTGCCATTGTCGGGTGTTGTGCTGGCCTTGGTATTGAAGTCGCTCCCATCCGGATTGTGTAGGAGTTTTTTGCCGCTGTTGCCTGAGCCTCCGGGGTTGTGTGTGCGGTTGTCATAACTGCTGCTGTAGTTGTTATTGCCGGTACCATCGCTGTTGTTGAGGTAGACTTCCCTTTGGTACTGTTCCCGAATCCGTCGCTGCGTGGGTCACATGTCGAAACTTGCAGCTTGCAGTGTCAATGTGTTGATGCGGTCAGCGGTGCGGGCACGGCGGAATGGAGGGGCACGGACAATGTGGGAGACGGCTCGACAGACAAGGGGAGATATCAACGTCGTCACTGGGTAGCAGTAGCATTGGTATTGTGAGTGGGAAGGATATTGTCATGTGAAGATGCAGGAAGAGGTGAACAGGACGTCATTGAGAGCGGGTAGACGTGGGGCGCGTGAGGCGTGAGGCGTGAGGCGTGAGGCATGAGGCGTGAGGCGTGAATGATGCATGAGGCGTGAGTCTGTGAGGGCGCGGGCAAGTGGTTGATTTGGAAAGAGAATGCATGGCGGCATGGGCCCAAATGATCGGCAAGGAGCAGCGGGGTGGCAAATCAGGAGGTAGCAAAGTTGACGCAGGTGGCATGTGGAGGACTGGAGGCGAAAGCAGGGAAGCGACACGGAGGGACTGATACAGGGGACCAGGAAGAAAACACCAAGACATTATAACATAGGCTTGATGTTGGAACCACCAAAGGAGGCGCATTATAACGCCTTGGTGAGTAAGTACAAGATTTCAAACCACATTATAATTGCAATGGAAGGGGACACGTTATAACATAGGTAGGATAGACAGGGAGAAACTCCTACAACATTATAATGTGGGTTTGATATTATGGTGCATGGGAACCACTGAATGAGGCACATTATAACGCCTTGGTGAGCAAGTACAAGATTTCGAACCACATTATAATTGCATAGGAAGAGGAT
>Ga0307510_10001650_pt1 | contig 24731 bp, 29 predicted proteins | sample 12_EM_MG_FD_207224 | JGI IMG/M metagenome (GOLD analysis project Ga0307510, IMG submission 207224) | Populus trichocarpa ectomycorrhiza microbial communities from riparian zone in the Pacific Northwest, United States - 12_EM | ecosystem: Host-associated > Plants > Roots > Unclassified | place... | reverse complement strand
CCCCACCTCGAGAACGACAGGGGTCTGATCTGGGCGATCTGTGCGGCGTTGATTCAAAGGCAGGCTCGGAGCTACCTTCGATTAGCAAATCCGATACTGTCTTTCGTGCAGTGTATCATCAGTTGTTGACCACGATGCCGTACCTTCGCGGCTCCGTCGTTGACGAAATGCTCAGTCGGTGCGTTTATCTTTTGCTCTCCCTGGCGTGCCTTCCCGATGTTCGTCATCATTGCACATGGTTCCTAAGGATGTCGAACAAACCGAGCAGACGCCACATCTGCGAAAGTTTCCGTTTCTTCGTGAAAACAGAGATTTGCAAAGATCAGTCTCGGCTGGAAAAGCGCAGGCGCAAGGAGATAAATAGAGGCAAGGGAGCGGTGAAACCCGAGCAAGCGTCAAGTTCAGCTCAAGTCACGCGAGCGGCGAATTCGACGTGTCAAGAACACCTGCATCGCATGTAAGTTAAATGCTGGCCCATCATTGGTGCCCACGTGTCAACCGCAGAGCAGTTTTGACAATGTCGCCCGAGCCAACTTAACCTTTCACCCGTTTTTTAACCCACCTCGTAATTCGTCGTACATTAATTAATTACTTCCTCCTCACATCATGTACCTCATCGAGAGGCATCTACAAATACACATAGTTCCCATTCCATAACCTCACCACGGTTGGTAACCCCCTGCATATAGAATCGTATCTCCTTCAGTCCCGCGATGGTATTCGGTAGCACTCCCCAATCGACATGGAAGCGATTTGGGCGCCCATCGAGGCCTGTGGTGCCAATAAATGTAGCTTGGGTGGGCCCGGCCAGCGCAGCACCTGCATATATGTTGAAATATGCGCACGATGGGAACGCATGGTCCGAGGTGTCAACAGTCCATAATGGCGTTGGGCTCTCGACCGTGGGTGCGCTGGCTGGGAGGGAGATGGTAGGGAATCCAGCAGCCGTTTCCCACGCTAGCAGGCCGGACTTGCGATCTTCGCTGGGCTTAAAGTCTGCCCAGAGGATGCGCGGAGAAGCCAGGTTGAGATATGGACGGGGCGTCGGAGGAGCTTGGTAGACGGCGACCTGGCCCAGGAGGATAGAGAATTGGACTTCCTTGGATGGGGCCTCAGCCGCGAAGCCAAGAACGAGACCGACCGTGACCAGCGCATCACTCTGATTCTCGGGAAGTATGAATGACAATGTTTGACGTGTCCAACCTCCCGAAAGGTCCTCTGTTGCAGATATGGCAGAAACGTCCAATGTGGATCCTGGACACTTGATGGTGAATCCAACGTCGACATCAACTGAGGGCTCGGTAGTGGTGAGAGTTTTGAAGATGATGTGCGCTGTGTATCGGACGAGTAGGGTGATGCTGAGCGATTGGATAGGCAACCATACGCAGCGGAAAAATGCATCCTCTGCCTCAGAGCCCTTGGCATTGAAGGTGACGCGGAGGCTATTCCCACCGAGCCACGCATCGTCAAAGTAGAGAGCGGAAGACGCATCCGGGACTGGTTCGGTGGTTCCGTCCCTTCCCTCCCACTGCACTTCGGGTCGTGGCCAAAGTTTGTCGCCAAGGGCACCCTGCTTATCGATGTCGGCCCAACCACTCTCAGTACGTGGCATCACGGCCATGCCATTCACGAACCACGTAAACCCGATGCCTGGAGAGAATGAAGTGCAGAACGGGATAAGAGCGGGGTCTGGCGGCGGATGAGTCGTGAAGAAGTCACTGATAGGGCGAAAAGGTCCATGAGGGCAGTCGGGCTCCCCTTCATGACGCTTCATCATCGGTGGTACGGTCACATTCTCATTTGCAACGGATGGGCCAATCCACAAGCGCCGCTCGGTCTCCCACCATTTCGTCCAGCTGAAATCCTGTTTATCCTGCTCCTGCATTTTCTCCCAAGTCCAACCCGGTCCGAAGAGGGCGACGCTTAATCCCAATAAGACAGGGTCTATGTGTTCAAGGGCGCGGTAGGAACCAAAGCCACCGCCACCATGGCTTCCACGACCCCAAACGTCAATGCCGGTGTAGATGTCTTGTAGAGTTTTCGGTGCACTAGATCGTAATTGCGTGCCAGTGGATAGCAATGATGGGTCTAAGCTGAGGAAAAACTGGGCGGTGAGAGACGGGTATACTGGGGGCCACTAAGGTCAACACTATGAGTGCTAATATATTACTCTTTGAGTTCTGGCACTCACTGTATAATTGGTGAAAAATCCCGTGGATGGTAGGAAGAACGGCAAGTTGTAGCTATTCAAGCGGTCTTGCCAACGGACTTGGCCGTTGAAGATCACACTATCGTACCTAAGGAGTAGTTTGAGAAGAGTAGTCATTAATATGTTTCCATGTGTTGCGATTCACCAGATAACTTCGGCATGTGGTCCGACCTTGGCTTTCAGTTCCACCTGTAGGAGTGAAATCCATGCGGTCAGGGCGCGTGCTTGGCCGATCCCATCCTCGAGGCGTAGGTTCCACTCAAAATTTAGCAGATAGCCATCGAACCCACGTTGATGCGCTATATGTGCAAGCAAGCGAGCGTAATGGGGTGAGGTATGAATCGCAGATGTCTCGACAGTAGGTGGGACTGCAGTTCCAGTCCTCGAGGCAGGCAATCTGCCAAAGAGCAACCGGAGAAGATCTGGTTCACTTTGAGGATGCTCGAATATCCTAAATGAGATAAGTGAGTATCACTTCAACGTCGGAGTTGGCATACAAGGTTCCTAATATCTTGACACCCTGCCGATGGGAAGACGAGATCCAACCTGAAGGCGGAATGGTGACCCGGTTATGGGAGAAGCTGAAAACAACTATCAGACGGGGCAGCGTTTTTACATACGAGTGGATATACTAGATAAAGGTATCGCATAATGGCCAGAAATTGAAGGTATACGTTGTCTCTTCTGGCTTCTCTGAGTAACCCCCCTTCCATAACAGCACCCAAGATTATAAGCTCATATTTACACGGGGATAAAAAATTGGAGTAAATACTTTGAAATCATGGCAGACCTTCGCTCAAGTGTTTCGTGAGTGATCACAAACTAGAAAGTCAGGATTATACCAAAAGTCTTCCTCGCGGCGAGGTTTTTGTAGATTGATGACGAGGTAGATAAGGGATAACCTGATGTGTAACTAGTGATGCGGCATCAAACCAAGAGTCAAACTCTGCGAGGGACTCAAAAAAGGGGTGTTCATCTCTAGCTGATAGGGAATGACCATTTCCCGGCAGCGGCATGCTCGCAGGGATTTGGAATGGAATGCGGTCCGTCACGAGGTGGCGAACGGGTATGGATGCGTGTGTGTCACCGTGGGAATTCTGACTTTGTTATTCTCACAGCCAAAGCCAACGGCGACTTGGTGACCGACCAACTTGTTCCGCTCTTGCGTTGGTGTAGTCAGTCAGTGCTTTCCATCCACCATGGACGGCAGCTTGGCCTCAGCACAACAACCCCATCAACTTCCCGCCGGTGTCGCGGGCATTGCACACGACCCCGCCACTTCTGCTCCAGCTCAACGTGTGCCCGACCTCCCCGCCGCAGTCGAACCGGAAGAGTCGAGTCCAAAGCCAGAGTTATCAAGCAGTGAAGTTGTTCCGAATACCGCTGATATCCTGCAAATGCTACAGAACCTTCAAGCCCAGCAGTCTGTCACACCGCCCACGCCTCAAACTGCGTCATTCACCCCGAAGCCAGAGCCCCAGCCCCAACCCGTTCCTGTCATCCCAAAGGAAGAACCTCAACCTCAACCCCAGCCTATCGCCACTGCCGTCCAGGAAGAGCCATCTTCTGAATGGGATGCACTTCGGACTAGTTTGCGCGAAAACACCCACGACATTGAGGGATGGAACAAGCTCGTGCAGATGGCGGAAGACTCTGGAGACCTGGAAAAGATCAAAGACGCATACGAAAGCCTCCTTAAGATGTATCCGAATACCGTGCGCAACTTGCAATCGGTCGTAAACTATGTTCTTCTGACATGATTGCGTCTAGTGGTCTGCTCAAATAGCCTATCTCAATCACTTTCTCGTGCCGGGCCATTTTAAATTTGCGGAAGACAACTTATTCACACGGTTCTTAAGGACGTCCCCCGCGGTAGAACTCTGGAAGTTTTACTTGACATATATCCGGTATGCTGCGCTTACACGACTCGTATCATTTGACAACTGAGGACCTGCAAAATCAGACGGATCAACGTCGATCCTTCCACGCGAGACATCGTTCGCAAGGCTTACGAGTTCGCGCTCAATCACGTGGGTCAAGACAAAGATAGCGGTGAGATCTGGTCGGACTACATCCAGTTCTTGCGATCCGGTGAGGTGTGTTATGATCGTCTGCTAAGTTTCTCCTCAGAAATCCGGAATTGGAGTTCTTTGTCATGTTCCTCCTACTTGACCTTGAATTCATCTTGCTTCGTCACCCCCACTATCTTTTAGAGTGACCCTCTGCTTATGCGTGTGATGGGCGTGTGACTGCGTTTCCGTTTGTCTTGCCGTTGCTTGCTGGATGCTCCAATCGGACCCAACGTCCCCTCATGGTGTGAATACTCATACTGACGGCAATTCTAGACAAGCTCAACATGGGAAGAGCAACAGAAGATGGATGCCCTGCGCAAAGTATATCACCGTGCTGTTCAAATCCCTCTCGAAAACGTCGAAACACTGTGGTCAGAGTTAGAAGCATTTGAAAACAATCTCAACCGGATCACGGCGAGTCCTATTCTGTTATGTAGAGGGGAACGCTACTAATTCACACCCGCATACATCCAGGCGAAAAAGTTTTTGAGTGACCTTTCACCTTCTTACATGCAGGCGCGTACTGTCCTCCGCCAACTCCAACGCCACCTTGGTCCACTCTTCCCACCTCCGCCGCCGTCTTCTCCATCTCGCCCCCACCTCTACCTCCCCCCCAAGCCAACATTTAACGCTGCAGAACGCGCGCTGGTTGGCGCATGGAAAAGTTATCTGCGCTGGGAGGAGAACAACCCATTGGAGATCGACGAGCAGGATCGCAACACCTTTCTCACACGCGTGCAGGGTGTATACCGTAAGGCAGTCATCCGCATGCGCTTCTTTGGCGAGATTTGGTGAGTCGAGGTTGTGTCGAGCACCCACGTGAAACTGAGGCATTTCATCAGGTATATGGCATATGTTTGGACTAATGGCATTGGTAAGACGGAGGAGGCAATAAACCTCCTGAAAGCAGGAATTGAAGCAAACCCAATGAGGTAAGAAGCGAAGTTTTGACCGCCGCCACCGTATTTACACATCTTCATTATCAGCTTCCTCCTAAATTTTGCATGCGCAGAGGCTTTGGAACTTCAAGGAAATTTTGAAGATGTACACAAAGTCTTCGAACGGTTTCTCGAGGCGCTCCGTCGTGATCTTGACACACATGAGGCCCGAATCGTGCAGTCGGCAACATCGTCGATGGTGTCGACGGGTGCTGCGGAGCCAGTCGGTTCGCAGGGAACCGAAGTAATCACAGCGAATGCGTCATTTACCACGCAATCGGACGAAAAGCCGTTTCAGAACAAGGAACTTGGCGAAAAACGTCAAGAGTATGGCCTTGCATGGACAGTCTACATGCGATTTGCGCGTCGTGCGGAAGGACTCAAGTCAGCGCGAGCAGTGTTTGGTCAGGCGAGAAGAGACAAGTGGACACCCTGGGAAGTGTATGAATCTGCGGGTATGTGGCTCGATATTCATACGTCTGGTAATAACGAAGTACAATCATTATTCCTCAGCGATCGCGGAGTACCACCTGACGAAGGACGTTCGTACCCCCACTCGGATCTTCGAGAAAGCCCTCGAGACCTTCAGTGACGAAGTGGACCTCGTAGCCCACTACTTAGGGTTCCTATTATCAATAAACGACGAAAATAGTGAGTTGGTGGTCGAACATGGCTATCTATCATCCCTTGACACTTCATAGATGCACGTGCGCTTTTCGAGCGCGTCATCGGCACCATTCCTCCTGATCGCGCTCGACCTCTCTGGGAACGCTGGGCTCGCCACGAGTATCAATATGGTGACCTTGCCGCAGCTCAGAAATTGGAAAAACGCATGTCCGAAGCCTATCCTAACGGTGAGAACCTATTGGGTCCTATCCCAACCAGATCTAACTCTGGGCCAGACCCCCCGATCAAGCGCTTCGCCCAACGTCACACATACCATTCCACAGATGCGATCGCAGCGCGCGACCTGGGCGTCGCGATCGTGCGGCAGAGCGGTGGCACCACCAGTTCGAGCAGTTCGAGCAACTCTCTCGGACGCACAGATACACAGACATCGATCATGACGAGTGCGGGCACGCCGCAGTCCACGCCAGCACCCCCGGCGCCCCAGGCGCAGCACAAACGGCCCCCCTCTCCGGACCACAAACGCAAGGACTCTGATTCACACGGGCCAGCCCCGTATAAAAGGGCGAGAGGAGCTTCTCCGGCCGGACGCGACCGCGATCGATGGGAGGGTCATGGTGGCGGCCGCAAAAGGTACAACAGCCCGACCTGGGACCGCGATCGCGATCGCGATGTTCCTCCACCGCGTAAAGGACGTGATCAAGAAGAGGAGAAGCCCGTCAACGTGCCCTCGGTCATTTCATGGTTCATTGGCACACTACCGGGGCCAAGCGTGTTCGATGGTCAGTCGACCTTCATCCGCCATTTTTCGCCCCAATATTGAGTCGGAGGCTGACAAATGATTTGCAGGGCCTGTGTTCCGCACGGACGACTTGATGCAGGTGTTCCGTGGAGCTGTTATTCCGAGCGCGACCGGTCGCTCACGTAGTCCGCCTCCGCCTCCGCCCAGAGCCGGTGAGCACCCTTTTTTTTCCCCTTCGAGTCTTCGTATTGCCTGTGGGCTAATCACGCAACCAGGTGGGGGGCGACCACCGCCGGATTACGGCCCTTATCAGGGTCCGGGAGGTGGGCGACGACGTTATTGATGGACACTGGAACGTATGACCCTGGGTGCATTCCTCTCTCTTGTCTATGTATGGCCTGCGAGACGATCGTCGTTTCAGACATCGCGTAGCTAAAGGAAAATATAACTTAGTTATGCCCTCAAATGGTCACGTGATCATATCGTTGAGCTGAAGGAACGCAACCAAGTGGAGGGTATACAACACCCTAAATTTGATAATAAGATGACATGCCAGGAGCAATAAATAGGGCGAGTGGAGACGTGGGCGCATACATTAGAAGCCTAAGAGTACTGGCAGCTCTATGATACAGGTAAACAGCAACGAACTGAATAGACGAAAAAAGAGAGAAGGATTATCAAGAATATCGTCTTAACTAACTGAAATTACGATGAATCCCACCCCGGCGCCGGCTGAATGATTCAACAATTCAGCGGGCGTACGGGTGGTAGGCGTGCTGTCCGCGGTGTCCCGCTCTCTGTGGACCTAGTGGCGGCTGCCCTTGTGCGGCCCGCGGACCCCTCGGCACATTTGGCCCAGGCCCACTAGCGGCTGGACCAGTCGGAGGGCCTCCACGGCCCATACCAATGCGAGGGTCAGAAGACATTCCACCCATGCCTCCGCGGGCCATAGGTCCACCGCTCATCATACCTGGGCCACCGCCATTCATCATCGGTCCCATCCCTCCGCCGCCCATCATCCCACCTGTGTTCATGCCGTTCATCGCAGCCATGCCACCCATTTGAGCAAACATGCGCGTGTACAGCGCAGCCAACGCCTGCGCATCAAACGGTGTATTTCCGGACATGCCTTGCATGTTGGGCGGCATGGGGGGTGCATTTTGATCGAAATTTGCGTTGTTGTAGCCCCCGCCACGGCCTGCTCCGGCACCACTGCCCTCGAAGGGGTCACGTTGAGAGCGAGGCTGAGCGAGCTTGACATCAATCTAATGAATGCAACATGTCAGAAAAGAAGAACGCGACTTCACAAGACAGTGAAACCCACGAGCTTCCCATCAATCTCAAGGTTGCCAAAACCAAGGAAAGGGGTGACATCAGTGTCCTCGAAGGAGACGAAGCCAAATCCCTTGCTGCGACCAGTTTCCCGGTCAAGCATGACCGTCGAATCGACAACTCTACCAAACTGCGAGAAGAATTCACGCATAGATTCAGAAGTTACACTTCCTGCGAGGCCACCGATGAAGAGCTTGGTAGCACGCTGATGCTCCTGGCGAGGAATAGCTCGCTTGGGATCGATCTATTAAAACATGATATAATCCAGGCAAAGTGTCGAACATGGCCGACCAAACGCACAATCTTTCCATCCAGGAAGTGTTCTCGCACCATGACCGCATTGACGGATGCCGGGTCTTCAAACGTGAGAAATGCAAAACATCTTGAGCGACCAGTGGAGTCCCGCATGATGGTGCAGGCATCTACTTTGCCAAACTGGGTGAAGTATTTTCTGAGTGACTCTGCAGTAATGAACTAATTTAGTGCTACTCATACTACGGAAGACAGTATACGACCGAGTACCGTCTGTAGTATCCCAATTTAGCCCTCCGATGAACATTTTGCTGAACGTTCGAGTTATTCAGAGCACAATTGTGGTGTAGTGGCGAGGGCAAGGGATGACGAAGGGATCGTTGTCGATGGATGGGGGAAATGCAGAGATAGTTATTAGTATCGGTAGCCTAAACATGAAGTCATGATAAAGGAGAAGATATAGAGCCACTGTACTGTGGACACGCTGTTTTTGTGCTAGCCTAGCTTAGACGGCTTACGCTAGTTCGACGGAAGTAGCCTAGGGACAAGATGTTCATGCATAGGCACTAAGCGACATCTAATCGCGTTAGGCTACGACTGGGGAACCCAGCCCCATGCCCGTCATTACAGTAAGTCCGCCGACAGCTGCCCAACCGCAGATAGACCTGCGTGGAAAATCAGTGGAAAGATGGAGAGCAGAACTCACCCTTCATCCTTCATTTCGGAAGGACGAACAGACCGTTCTTCGACGGTCACGCCATGGTAGGTGTTGCGGCCCGGTCCACGGTCATCACTGTTAGATTCTTGATACGTTGGAATTTGTTGCAGTACGTTGGCAGCCGGTGGCGGTGCGGTACGCTCCGCAGCAGTGGGTGAAGGCTCACTCCAAGAAGCAATAGGAGTGGGAGTGTTCATTGCCGACATTTTTGAAGGAGGTGCTGCTTCAATTTTCACCGCAGGTTCTGCGGTTGGAGTAGGAGGTTGATGTTCCGGGGGAAAAGAATTTTCCTGAGGTGCCGCGTGAGCATTTTCGGTTGTTGGATCGGGACTCAACTCCTCGGTGCCATAGAGATCTACAAAAAAAGTATTTATACAAGGAAAAGACAATGATTACAACAAATTTACCGCCATAGAGGTCAGCATCAAGCTCAGACATGGCCAGGTGTGTGAGGTGGTGGTACAGGAGAAAGAGAGAATGCGCGCCACCAACTCAGCGAGTTCCGGCATTTCGCGTGAAACCGATTCCCACGCCTGCTTACTTCATCCTCACCCTTTTGTGTGTCTCTCGGCACTCGCCTCGGCGGGGCTTTGTGACTCGGGTGTTCGATTTCGATTTTGCCAGTTTTCATTCTGGCTCACTCCATGAGCGCTGGAGCACACTGCAAGGCGCTGAACTTGATATGAATAGTGTAATCTTCGACATAATTTTAACGCCCCCGAAGGCGGGCATTGTCCAAATTAGCCCCCAGAAGGAACTCTCCCACCACATCCGGCGCCTTTAACTGCAAATTTCCAACTGACCACAGCATCAACGGTGCTGCATGGCGCTTGACTCTCCATTTCTTCTCACACTGGACGGAAAGTGTGACAGCAACTTTAGAATCCTCATGGACTGTCCCTGAAACCAAGCAGGAATTTCATAACCTGGAGCGCTGCCTGTACATATGAACGGCATCACGCCTTGGCCATCAACTTCGAAGTTTGGCGCTGACTTACCACAGGTGAGTATTGCGGTACCCTGTGCAGGTCAAAACCATTAGCACAAATCCTGACATACTGGACCACAACATCACACTACCACTTACATATGCCCCGCAAGTGAGACTTCCACATAAGTCAATCCTCGTTCAGATTGCATGGTTCCAAGTGCCCCGACGCCGTCAACAATAAACGAGTCATTTGCGATTGGCGTCTGAAATCCTTGCTTCCCAGCCCCTCGAAAGCAAGACATTAATTAGGGCTAATATCCCCAAAAAGCCGTTGGCGAATGGCGCTTACATGTCATACTACATGACACGGGAGGCTACGTTTCAGTACCGCCTTCACAGTAGACAACGTAACCCTCACTTCTGGAGCACAATGCGTGCACCTTCGGCGATCAAAATGAAATCCCCCAAACCATGGACAATTACTGAGCGATTACTCTTTTCAATGACGTTCGGGAGTACCGTGAACGCCGGTGGGAGACTTGAATCATTGTGTGGGAAAACACTGGTGTTAGTACACTCTACCCAGTCGACATTGGCAGGTGCATGAAGTGCTGCCTTAACGTCGGCACGGTCGAAGTACAGCGGAGAAATCTGAGTCTGAGAAAACGACCCCCTGATGGGACAGTGCTCGGCTCATCAATCGAGAACTCGGGAGGCGCGACTTACGGGAAGCCCAGCACATCCCATAGGATTGGCCACTGAATAAATGGTTATCAATTAGTCATGAACAGCAACCATGAGCGTGATGAGAGACCTTACCATGTCAAAAATATGGTATATATTAAAAGCCGGGTTCACGAGCAAAGTCGCATTGAAAATTTCGTCCCAAACATCACAGCCCGGATCGAATTCTGTTGATTTGCCGGGAAGGGGTAACGGTCCATGGGGAGGGTAGGTAACGTACTTCTCAACGTAGTCCGAATAATGGCACGCTGCTGCGACGGAATCTAAATGCGTGAGGAACGTTTGACTGTACACGGCTTCAGTGACTCTGGACAGGACAAGTACAGAATGAGAATGACGCACTTGAATGCGAAGACGTGTTCATATTTGTGTACAAAGCTGACAGCCGGGATCTGTTGCTGAACAACGTCCCAGCCGAGAACGGCTATATTCACGCCAAGAATGAGCAGGCCCGGGATGCTAAGTCAAACTACAAAAGAAAGCTCACGATCGTTTATCCAGATACCCTGTAGATCTAGGTCGAGTGTTGACCTTGTCGTATGCTCGTAGATAAAGTTCGCAATGTCTTTGTCCGTCATCAGCGTTAGTACGACAGCAGTCAGGTTAAGGATACAGCTCACATGGAACATACATCCCCGCGTACTGCCATAGTATTGTCAAATGTGGTCCGGTAATGGTAGAAGACGTATACTCACACTTTCGCCCGTGAGATAAAAATTCTTTCCTTTCAGTTCTGAGAATATTTCCAAAAACTGCTGCAAGAATCCGACCAGTTGTGCCGCAACGTCATCCTCATTCTGGCAGGACCCCGACCATGAACATCACGTCAACTCCCGATGCTGAGGAACCTTACTCTCGCAGTGGGCGTTCCTTGGGAATAACCAGTGCCAACAGGCTGTTCCACATACAGGACACTTGACAGATTAGTCCAGCTCCATTTATTCTGTGTCGGCAAGGCCTGGCCTGGTGCCCAGGTGAAAGGCTAAAGGTGTGTCAGGCGTCGCACTTGAAGCTGATAATAAGGCCCCGACGACCTACACCGTTCTCTTGGAAGGAGCCCTCCAGCGACGAACAACCGGGACCTCCATTCGTCCTGAAATGCAGCGCAATTTAGTTTTGTCCCATAGTTCAGAGAAAGCTACTCCACAGCATACCAGAAGATGAGATCGTCTGGGCTTCCTTCCGGACCAGGAGGAAAGAACCAGAAGAACAGCTGAGATATGAGTGGGATAAAGATGGCGAACCTGTAGGTCTCTACTAAAAACACACCTTTCTCGTCTCATTTGCCGCAGAGCTGATGGGGATCAGGCCCGACCATGACGGACCGACATCAAAGTTGACCAAAGGAATTGTCGCACCATCGACGTAGAAATCTGGAAGGGCATTAGATGGGGCAACGCAGAACGGTTCAATCTCAGCATACGCACAGGCGGCTTTTGGATTGGAGAATGTGATATTCTTCACCCCTGCGGGCGCTGGCGCATATGTGGCACGACGTGCTTTGTCCTCACGAGTTTGATCGCGGGCAGATGATTCCCAGCGGTGGAGGGCCTCGAGGCGCCTCGCACTTAGAGACTTTGATGAGGTGTCGCGCGCCACAGCAAAAGGTGCAAAAAACAGCACGCCACAAAGCGAACTGACCAGAGCAAGTATACAGCTGAGACGGGCCATGGTCTGCATAATGGTCAGTCCCGTTTCCCTGTTCTCTTTATACTTCGCAGCATTGCGATACGGGATAATTTGGTGATTTGGGGAGAACAAGAACTGGGGCTCTCCGCGGAACTCAGTCCAAGAGGAGTAAACTGGTGGTCACTGGACCACTGGTGTTGCGTTCTATGACGTAACCCGCCCAAATAATAGGAAATGTTCGACACCGAAGTGCGCCCTATCGAAGCAGTGCACGATGGAGGCATTACTACAACTATGGGTTGTCAGTGGCCTCACTTCACCATTTTTTCTACCAAACCAGCTCGACTCAACCGCAACAGTCATTGTAGTTAGATCATTAAGACTAGCCATTCTATGATCTGAGAGTGTATCGAGGACCTTTGAGAATGTCAGGAGCAGTGCGGGGATAAGAAGACAGCTGGCGGGATTGTGAACCCGATATAGCTGCAACACGTGGCCGAGCTGTTTTTGGTAGTCAGCCCTCTCACGCGGATGGTGTTGTTCCGCATGCGCATGGCCTATACGTTGATATATTTTGATTAGCGTGTGAGCCAACGAATGTCGTTGTTGGTCATTGAATGTGAGCACATGTGGAGTAGAGTGGATCTGTAGATCTGCAATACAGTAGTGAGACATCCCAGAACATAAGTGAAACACAAGTATGCGTTGTTCCGTCCCTTGTTGGTTTCATGTTCATATTTCGGACCCTGTAGACATTTGTTTATACACTGGTAGTACGTAGGTTTGTACTCTCAGTTTTCGTGCTTGCTCGCGCACGCCCTGGTGTTGTTCATCATGATAAGTACCCCAGGACTCAACCGTAAAACAGATAGGAAAACGACAGCTCTACATCAAGGGATATAAGCTCGATGACGCGGAGATCCGATATTACATCTCCAGACAAGTCGACGACGCCGATGATCCACACTACTAGTATGAATTGAATTGGTACCAAGCGCGGGTATGGCACTGAATTGCTCGACTCGGATGCGTGTGTGGACAAAAATTACTGCTTCAAACATGTTTCAGTGACCGAGAAGAACGCGATGACAAATGGCAATACCTTTGACTAATCGGCCAAACCAAACAGGCTTCAGGTTATCCCGCGCCATTTGTACAAGGAATTCGTCGTCCGTCTGGCTGGACAGTATCTTTCTACAAAGTCACCTTGTCAAACCCCTGCTCCGGCACAGCCACCATACATAGCCGAATGACGATCAGACACAACTCCTAATGCGATCTCGGTGTATGCGGCGATCCCCAGCCGTTCATCTCGACCAAGACGCCACCGAGCCGCCGTTCCAGTCCTCCTTTCTTCGGATTGGACTCGGCCTGCACTAGGAGAATCGTACCCGCGCAGGTCTTTCCACACCAGTTTGTATTAACGAACTCGCTGAGCGGTTCTATCAACCCGCTTAGACACGCGAGCAGCGATTAACCTAACAAACATAAAGTACATCATCGCAGCGATGGCTGCTGGGTAATCAGATACGAGATAACCAGACTCCGGCCCGGCACACGGACCACTTTTTTGAACTGGAACTGGTTGGTGGTGGTCACCGTCTCAACTTGTCCTCGGCGGACGTCAGCCATGCGACTTTCTCCACGCGACCCAAGTTCTCCTCTGCCCCCTCCCTCCCCGACCTGACCCGGACTCACGGGTTCGGCGCCTGATCCACACCTTCATCTATACTTCGACTGTCAATACTTCACTTCTTATGCCCCCAATTTAACTCTACTTGCTTTTATTACTCACTGGATACAGAGTCACGTACTATGACGTAGCTAGGTTGTCTTGTGTCGTAAGACATGGACATTAAAATTTGATGCAAAAAAGAAACCTGTCCTCGGCACTCGCTTCGACGAGGCATTGTGACTCGATCCGTCTTGGAATGGAATCAGTTAACGATCTGATGTTCGTCTCAGGGTCCCGACTTGATCTCGCAACGTCGCAGATGGTTCAATGGCTCGTGATTCGCTGTGATACACGGCACGGTCAAGTTCCATTACACATATCGGTCTTCGCACAGCTTCGCGCGCAAATTCTTGATTCACGTAGAACTCGTCTATCAAACTCTCAACCCGATCTTCTCTTGGTTTGCCCTAGTACGTTTTCCATCTACTTGATCAAATTTGCGTTCGCATCCTGACTTGTCTTGTTCCGTATAGTCAAGGGCATCTTTCTTCATCTCGTTCTTTATCCTGACAAATGCCCTCGAGGACCCGACGATCATCGGATCGAAGTGCTCAACTCGATTCTCAAGTATTCCTATGTCGGCCTCCTGCTTACATGCTTCATTCTCTCCCTCTTGGAAATCGCCCACTACTCCTATAAATATCTATCCTCGTTCCAAGTTGCCGGCTTCACAATCACAACACCGATCATGGGCAACCACCACTCGCGACCTACCACAACCGATGCCGCCGTAGACACCGGGCGTTCGATTTCGATTTTGCCAGCTTTCATTCTGGCTCACTCCATGAGCTTTGAAGCACACTGCAGGGCACTGAACTTGATATGAATGGTGTATCCTTCGACATAATTTTAATGCCCCCGAAGACGGACATTGTCCAAATTATCCCTCAGAAGGAACTCTCCCACCACATCCGGCGCCTTTGACTGCAAATTTCCAACTGGCCACAGCGTCGACGGTGCTACAAGGCGTTTAACTCCCCATTTCTTCTCACACTGGACGGAAAGTGTGACAACAACTTCAGAATCCTCATGGACTGTCCCTGAAACCAAGCAGGAATTTCATAACCTGGAGCGCTGCCTGTATATATGAACGGTATCACCACCTTGGCCATCAATTTCAAATTCTAGCGCTGACTTACCACGGGTGAGTATTGCGGTACCCTGTGCAGGTCAAAACCATTAGCACAAAATCCTGACATACAGTACTGGACCACAACATCACACTAGCACTTACATGTGCCCTGCGAGTGAGACTTCAACATACGTCAATCCTCGTTCAGATTGCATGGTTCCAAGTGCCCCGACGCCGTCAACAATAAACGAGTCCTTTGCGATTGGCGTCTGAAATCCTTGCTTCCCAGCCCCTCGAAAGCAAGACATTAATTAGGCAATATCCCCAAAATGCCGTTGGCAAATGGCGCTTACATGTCATACTACATGACACGGGAGGCTACGTTTCAGTACCGTTTTCACAGCAGACAACGTAACACTCACTTCTGGAGCACAATACGGGTACCTTCGGCCATCAAAAGGAAATCCCCCAAACCATGGACAATTACTGAGCGATTACTCTTTTCAATGACGTTCGGGAGTACCGTGAACGCCGGTGGGAGACTTGAATCATCGTGTGGGAGAGCACGGGTGCTATTACACTCTACCCAGTCGATATTGGCAGGTGCATGAAGTGCTGCTTTAACGTCGGCACGGTCGAAGTACGGCGGAGAAATCTGAGGCCTGACGGGGACAATGCTCGGTTCGTCAATCGAGAACTCGGGAGGCGCGACTTACGGGACGCCTAGCACATCCCATAGGGTTGGCCACTGAATAAATGATTATCAATTAGCTATGAACAGCAACTAGCGTAATGAGGGACCTTACCATGTCAAAAACATGGTACATATTAAAAGCCGGGTTCACGAGCAAAGCCGCATTGAAAATTTCGCCCCAAACACCACAACCCAGGTCGAATTCTGTTGATTTTCCGGGAAGGGGTAACGGTCCATGGGGAGGGTAGGTGACGTACTTCTCAACGTAGTCCGAATAATGGCACGCTGCTGCGACGGAATCTAAATGCGTGAGGAACGTTTGACTGTACACGGATTAACCGACTCTGGACACGACAGGTACAGAATGAGAATGACGCACTTGAATGCGAAGACGTGCTCATATTTGTGTACGAAGTTGACAGCTGGGATCTCTGACTGAACAACGTCCCAGCTAAGTACAGCTGTATTCACGCCAAGAATGAGCAGGATGCCAAATCGAACTACAAAAAGAGCTCACGATCGTTTATCCAGATACCCTGTAGATCTAGGTCGAGTTTTGACCTTGTCGTATGCTCGTAGATGAAGTTCGCAGTGTCTTTGTCCGTCATCAGTGTTAGTGCTACAGTAGTCAAGTTAAGGATACCGCTTACATGAAACATAGAACCCTGCGTACTGCCATGGTATTGTCAAATGTGGTTCGTTAATGGTAGAAGACGTATACTCACACTTTCACCAGTGAGATAGAATTTCTTTCCTTTCAGTTCTGAGAATATTTCCAAAAACTGCTGCAAGAATCCGACCAGTTGTGCCGCAACGTCCTCCTCGTTCTGGCATTACCCGGACCATGAACATTACGTCAACTCCCGATGCCGAGGAACCTTACTCTCGCAGTGGGCGTTCCTTGGGAATAACCAGTGCCAACAGGCTGTTCCACATACAGGACACTTGACAGATTAGTCCAGCTCCATTTGTTTTGTGTCGGTAAGGCCTGGCCTGGTGCCCAGGTGAAAGGCTAAAGGTATGTCAGGCATCGCACTTGGGAATAAGGCTCCGACGACCTACACCATTCTCTTGGAAGGAGCCCTCCAGTGACGAACAGCCGGGACCTCCATTCGTCCTGAAATGCAGTGCAATTTAGGCTTGTCCCATAGTTCAAAACAAGCTACTCCACAGCATACCAGAAGATGAGATCGTCTGAACTTCCTTCTGGACCAGGAGGAAAGAACCAGAAGAACAGCTGGGATATGAGTAGGATAAAGATGGCGGGCCAGGGGGTCTCTACTAAAAACACACCTTTCTTGTCTCATTTGCCGCTGAGCTGATGGGGATTAGGCCCGACCATGACGGACCGACATCAAAGTTGACCAAAGGAATTGTTGTACCATCGACGTAGAAATCTGGAAGGGTATTAGATGGGGCAATGCAGAACGGTTCAATCCAAGGACACGCACGAGCGGCTTTTGGATTGGAGAAGGTGATATTCTTTACCCTTGCGGGCGCTGGCGCATATGTGGCACGACGTGCTTTGTCCTCACCAGTTCGGTCGCGGGCAGACAATTCCCAGCGGCGGATCGCCTCAAGGCGCCTCGCATTTAGAGAATTCGATGAGGCGTAGCGCGCCACAGCAAAGGGTGCAAGAAACAGCACGCCACAAAGCGAACTGACCAAAGCAAGTAAAAGACGGGCCATGGTCCGCATAATGGTCAGTCCCGTTTCCCTGTTCTCTTTATACTTCGCAGCATTGCGATACTGGACAATTGGGTGATTTAGGGAGAGAATAGCCGTAGCTCTCCGCGGATATCAGTCAGGAGTAAGCTTGTACTAGTCACTGACTCGGAATCACGAGTATTGCATTCCATGACGTAATCCACCCAAATATTCCATAGGAAATGTTTGACGGTGACACCGAATTGGACGACGCCCTATCGAAGCAGTGCACGACGGAGGCATTACTACAACCACGTGATCACTGGTATGTCGGCCTCACTTCACCATAGTTTCTACCAAACCAGCTTAACTTGTCCGCGACGGTTATTGTTGTTTAGAGTCATTAATATCAGCAATTCTATGATCCGAAAGTGTATCGAGGACCTTCGAGAATGTTAGGAGCAGTCCGGGGATAAGAAGCACGGCAGGCGGGATTGTGAAACCGCGAGGATGCATAAATATAGCTACACGTGGCCGAGCAATTTATGGTAGTCAGCCCCTAGAATGTTGTTCCGCATGCGCATGGCTATGAGTGCAGAACATTTATCTTTTTTGATTATGCATGCGGTGACACACCCCAGAGCATAAGTGAAGTGAGGTTAGAGGACCTGCATGTGAGGTTATAAGGCAGACCTGAGTTCAGAAAATATGAAGGGAAAGGCTCTTCTTCGATTGAGCAGAGAGATCATGACCCAGTTTATATACATAGACCAAGTAAAAACTACGAGTGACCGTCCGAAACTAAGAGTAAGCAAATAAAGGTAGCAGAGACAAAGGAGCATAGAAAGACACAGGACACGAGTAAGTGTGAAAGGGGAGGCAGTGAGAGCAGTGTCATGAAAGGAAGGGAACGCATGGGAGAGCATAGGATGAGTACAAAGTCCGAGAATCAAAAGAGAATAAGAATGCTGAAATCAGTATAGTCCAGTTACCAGATATAGGGAACAATAGAAACTCAAGTACACCGAAGCCGCACGAATTCCATCGGTGTGCACGGAAAGGAGATCGCATCGCATATGAGACCATGTCGGCGGAGGCTGGGAGCAAGTAGCAGTGACGAGGAAGGAGCTGAGTTTGAATGGGCAACGCCTGGCCGTAGCCCACCTTACATAAGTCAAACAATAGCGCGCGCCGTTCCGTTCCTGGTTTCACGTTCATATCTCGGACTCTGTAGTATAGCGCAGGTGGTAAGTCCACGCCTTTGAGTTCAGGGGTAATTCTGATACCCGAAGCCGGTTCGCGATCCTGAGGGAAAGCGAAGACGCGAGAGAGAGAAGGAGGGGCTCGGAGAGGGAGATAGGTGTGTGTGATGACTCCGCGTAAGCCACTTGAATGATGCTGAATGGTGCTGGGCGAGACGAGGTGGGATGAGACACGCAAAAGAATGGGGAAAAAACGCAAAAGCAAAACCGGTGGCACTCGTGGCCTCCTGCTCACTGTGCCGCACGCGTATTTATATAGCTCGAATGTATCTACTTACAGTCTAGACTACTTGCCAGTGTCCTTAACACTAAGCAAAGGGGGTAACACGAAGAGTGGGTGGAAGGCAATATATAACCCCACCGTCCATCATCACGGCTTGTCTATACACCGTACCCGCAATATAGGTCCGGTGGGTGTTTTTTTTTGAGATTTATACTGGCAATATCTCCGACACCGCTTCCGACAACACGTCCTGCGTGCTCTCGATGAACTATCGGAGATGCTCGACTCGGGCGTGAGATATTAGCGCACGTTGGAAGAATTTGGCAGGCAAAACTAGTAACGCTACGCCGATACACTAGAAGAGTGGGTGAGCATACAAAGCCACTGTATGCACACCAAGTGACTCTTCAGATGTAACGACATAGCTTCCTGCCCACTTAGCACGTGCACGGGCTCGCCTAGTTTATCGCGTTCGGTTTCGACTCTGAATCAAATACACACTCTCGCTCTTCAGGAAGATAGCACCTGGAGCATGCTGTGCTATCCGCGCGCTCCAGTCTGCTCGTCATTGCCGATGTTTGCAATTCACCAGTTATCCATTTTACACATTTTCAGTGAAGGAGCATTGAAGGTCGAAACGCCTTGGTGGGGCAAAGGACACCATAATTATTTCCAAGCATCTATTACGCGGGGCTCGGATTATCGTCGCGCAAGTCCTCCTAGTGATCCAATGACGTCCAGCATGATATCCAGCGAACTTAGAGCGTGAGGGCATTTATTGTGTTAATTGGAAGGGAACACTGCACCATACGCACAAGTCGTACTGCATCGCTACCATACAGAGCTTGAGTGTAGCGCAGAGAGAAATAAGTTTAAGGGCTATTTCTGAAGCCCATTAGATATTCCATTATTTGGAGGGTGCCTGTACGGAGGAATATGATCACCTCTTCATCAGCTTCAGATATATCCACTTACGATAGGTGAGTCTCCCGATACCCTGTATCAGTCGTCATGGGTCAGCCAAGGCATCAAGCGCTGCAGCATGGGGTCGTCACTTACATAAGTCCAGAGAGTGAGACCTCGACGTAGGTCAATCCGCGCTCAGAGTGCTTGTTCCCCAGCGCTCCAACATTGTCAACTATGAACGAATCTTTGGAGATACCGTTCTGGAATCCCTGTTTCCCGGCCCCTGACAACATGGATCAAGCCAACGCTCCAAAATTACACACGAAATATAATAGGACTTACAAGTCATGCTGTCGACACACGTCAGGTATAAGCAAGTGATCACGGACGCAGACAATATAATACTCACTTTTGGAGAACGATACGAGTGCCCTCAGCAATCACGAAGAAGTCACTGAGGCCATGCACAATTACCGAGCGCTTGCTCTTTTCGATGACATTTGGGAGGACCGTGAATGCCGGAGGGAGACTCGCATCACCCTCAGGGAAAACTTTATTAGAGCACACCACCCAGTCAACGTCGGCAGGTGCGTGAATTGCCGCCTTGACATCAGCACGATCGAAATACACAGGGGAGGTCTGAGTCGCGATGAATGGTCCTCTAGTAAAGCAAACCTCAAATCAGTGAGATGGAACACGAAACGGCATGCCTTACGGGATGCCCAGGACGTCCCACTGTACAGGCCACTGAAAAATGACATCAAGTGATTACGAACACCAAGTATAGCAGGGTGCTTACCATGTCAAAGATGCGATTGTAGTTGAAAGCTGGGTTCACAAGCAGCGCCGCATTGAAGATCTCACCCCAAACATCGCAACCAGGATCGAACTCCGTCGATTTACCAGGCAGGGGGAGTAGTCCTTGAGGTGGGTACGTCACATACTTCTTCATGTAATCCGAATAATTGCATGTTTTCGCCACGGTGTCTAAATGCTTGAGGAACGTCTGACTGCAAAACACGTTGAGTCACCATTGCAAAGGGCGAAGAAGAGAATGACGGACTTGAAGGCGAAGACATTTTCATATTTATGTACGAAGTCGACAGCTGGGATTTGAGACTGAGCGACCTCCCAGCCGAGTATAGCTGCATTCGAGCCAAGGATGAGCGAGGCTCCAAGTTAAACCTCAGAGAAAACTGACGGTCGTTGATCCAGATACCCTGCAAATCCAGGTCGAGTGTTGACCTTGTTGTATTCTCATAGATGTAGTTCGCGATGTCTTTGTCGATGCATCAGTCGAAAATAATCGGATTTCAAGATTCCACTCACACGGCACGTACATTCCTGCGTACTGCCTTATTGTCAGAAGGAATTCGGTCGCCATCCAAGGGCGTGTACTCACACTTTCACCTGTGACATAGAATTTCTTCCCTTTGAGTTCCGAGAAAATTTCCAAGAACTCTTTCAAGAATCCTACGAGGTGAGCCGCCACATCGTCCTCGTTCTGTCGTGGTCCCGGACGTGAGCGCCATGTTACAGAGCTACATGGCCTTGGAAGGGGCATACCTTATCATTCGGCTGTCCTTGGGTGAACCCGGTACCAACAGGTTGTTCGATATACAGGACGCTGGAAAGATTAGTCCAACTCCACTCGTTCTGCGTGGGCAAAGCCTGGCCATTTTGCCAGGTAAAGGGCTGTGATCGTGTGTCATGTGTGGCACCTCAATTGGGAAATAGTTGCGGTGCAGCTTACGCCATTCTCCTTCAAGGAGCCATACAGAGACGAACAGCCAGGACCTCCACTCGTCCTTGAAAACACCCGGTTTGAGTACGACCTTTCTAAAGCCTTCAATTAGGATATGGGGCGTACCAGAAGATGAGGTCGTCTAGACTTCCTTCCGGTCCGGGAGGAAAGAACCAGAAGAATAACTGAGAAGTGAGTCAGACCAAGCTAAATTCATCCGCGGAGTTTCCCTGTGACTGAACCTTTCTTGTCTCGTTTGCTGCATGGCTGACGGGTATCAGGCCCGCCCACGACGGGCCAACATCAAAGTTGACAAAAGGAAGGGATTTGCCATCGACGTAGTACTCTGGAAACGCGTGAGAAAGGGGACGAGGGACGCGTATATCCTTGCATACGCACTGGAAGCTTTTGGATTCGTGAATGTGATGTTTTTCACACTCGGAGGAGCTGGGCCGTCTGCAGCACGACGTAACTTGGTTGCACGGTTTCGACCCGACTGCCAGCGTTTCACCGCTTCGAGGCGCTTGTCGTGTACAGACCTCGGCGAAGTGTCGCGTGCCGCTACAGGCGCCGAAAGGAGAATTCCGCAAAGCAGACCGACGAGAGCAAGCACATGGGCGAGACGGGTCATGGTTGACAAAGAATACAGTACTCCCTTTCCCCATTTAATTTTATATGGTCCAAAATACGATGGGGTAATTGGGTGATGCGCGATGGAAGGAACCCGAACGACGCCAGTGATCACTGTCCGCAGTGGTATCCCTGCCCAGACATCCAATCATAATCCAGTAACAGGGAATTAACACGGTTTGTTAGGTCGATCATAGAATCCCATGATGCGCCACCAGCAAGACTAGTGAAAGATGTTTTTGTTTCGCAAATAGTTAAGCGGGCTCAATCCGCATGCGAGCTGGACACCCCACTGCACTCATACAATACTGTACGTGCTGACAGTGGCTTAGGCTGGGAGTGACAGAAATTTTATGGAGGTGAGTCTATCCCGAAGTATTTCATAGTTGAAAAGAGGGCATTTTGTGGCCGTCGTGCACAAGTGTCTAGTAACTTAAGGTGTAGAACAAGTGTCACGAGGGAGAATTGGTGTATAGCATGTGATGCATGTGATGAGCCGTCGTCGTTTCTCCAGGAGAGATACGTGCGACCCGGGGAAACCGAGTCCGCGTCGCGTTCGTGTCACTGCCACTCAGATTCAGATGGGTGCTACTGTAGGCGCTAAGAATTCTTGTGAGGTAGTGTTGCCGGAGAGTTGAGGTAACTCTGACTCACCTGAGGTGAGTTGGCCGTGAAAGAGTCAACAATGGTTACCGCATTCGGTTCGGAGCCACGCTAAACCAAACAATAGTGTTGATTGCATTGCAAGAAGTTGACGATAGACCGAGTTGTACTGCTTTTCATGGATACAACATCAAGACCTAATAAACACTGGGTTTCCCTACTCCATTGTCTGTCCAACGCATGTAACTTTCTGTTGTGAGGACGTAGTTGGCCTGAGTTCCAACTCAACTCAACTCTCCGGCAACACTAGTTGGCAGCCACGTCACGGTCTATCCAGTTTCTATTGCTTCTTCTAGTTATAAGGTTACGACGCTCAGCGAAATTCCGCCGCCGGCCAGAGTGTTGCGGAAACGGTGGAGTACTGTGATTTTGTGATAAAATCAAGAAGCGAGGGAGGGAACCACACATTCTTGCACGAAATATTCGTGAAATCGGCCATCGCCCGCGAGTTCGGGGTGGAACGTCGTCAACAGGTGCCGGCCTTGACGGAGCGCGACCACCGACATCGAGCAGTTCCTGTCCTCCTGTAAGGTGTGGACCTGCGCTAGCCTCGGATCGACACGTCAACGTTACCTTCGCACGCACGCATCGTTCCCTCGCCTCTCCCTCCGCCCACATCGCCTCGCAATCGACACTCATCTCTTTATCTCTCCATATTCCGACACATCCCGCCTCGAATCTCGCTGCCGACAACACGCGGATCGCCCAGAGCCGCCAGCACAACAGTCGCCCGCCACCTCGAGGACAGCGAATTAGGCCCAAGCACCATGGCCTTGTCGGATAGGATCGTTGTCCATAGGTTTCCATGCGCCTTCGTACGTTTATTGCTTTCTTTCTTATCAGACTTTCCGCTCGCTTTTCTCCTTACCTTAGACCTTCCTTATTCGACCTCGCGCCCGCCGTCGTGCCCTTAATACAATTCACTCGTTTACATGCAAATCTGGATATCGAACGTCGCCGTGCGGGTCTGTCGCCGGCAAGACAGATTCCTTTCACCTTCCCATTTCCTCCTTATTCTACTCACCATTATTGGTAGCGTACTTGTCTCTATCGCATCAGCCCCAATCGTATAAATACACGTCGCCCGGCCTTGCTGAAAAACCGGCAACTTGTGGCCCAACCTTTCCCTCCTTTTCTCATTTGTGTGCCGGGCAACCGTGGCTCATCCCCTCTCCTTTCCTCAAACCTTCGCTCGCTTGAACATAACCGCTAGCGGACGCGTGATCGCTACTCGCCGTCCGTTCCCCACTTCCCTCCGCGGCGCGATCTCGGATCTTCGAGAACGCAGCCTTGATCTTGCTTTGCTTCTTACTTCACGCTTTAATCTAGAACTCACTCGCGGACTCTACGTCTGCTATACACTCCTTTATTCGGATTGGACACGGCCTGGGCGAGGAGAATCGCACCCGCGCGGGTCCCCCACACCGGCTTTGTCTTGACGAACTCACTTAGCGGTTCCATTAACCCGCTCAGACGCGCCAGCAGCGCGATGGTGGTCGGCTCTGGAGCGAGTAAGTCAGTACACACGGACTTGAGCGCTGAGAACACAAGCGTATTTTCGTGGTCTGCCGTGAAAAAAAAATGGAAGAGAACAGGGCAGAGCTCCTCCGGGTATGATCAACGCGTCGCACCGCTTCAGCTCTTCTGGCATGCGAACTTCGATCGCCTCTTTTTCCCCGAAATCTCCTGGAGGATCGCTTGGTATTCTGCGAACGCACCTTGCAACGCTGCGAATCGCTTTCCCACATAAGCATTTTTTTTGCCTGTCCGGCGGACAGGAGGAATTGATCGATCTAGTCCGCAAACATACCGAGAATCCCGATGACTAGGTCGGTGGTCAGCTGAATGTCTCGCATTTCTTTTTGCGCCGTCCCTTTCTGTCCCCTGTGGGTTCTTTGTATCCTTGGGTGTGCGTCCTTGGTCAAGAGATTTCTTTCCCATGGGCCACCCGGCCACAGTCA
>Ga0307510_10001649_pt1 | contig 24734 bp, 14 predicted proteins | sample 12_EM_MG_FD_207224 | JGI IMG/M metagenome (GOLD analysis project Ga0307510, IMG submission 207224) | Populus trichocarpa ectomycorrhiza microbial communities from riparian zone in the Pacific Northwest, United States - 12_EM | ecosystem: Host-associated > Plants > Roots > Unclassified | place... | reverse complement strand
CCCTAAAAATGATATAACTACGTCAAGAACATATTTTTTTTGTGTTTTTTTGTTGTTTTTTGCTATTTTTGGTTTTTTTAAAAAATTCAAAAATAGGGTAAACAATTAAATTACAACAGTTGAGAATAATTGGGAGGCTTGACCTATTGGTTAGTCAACCTTGTCTATATATATGTAGGGCAATATACAATAGTAGTGATGAAGTTACAACACAAAAGTATGACTACAATATTTCCTATATAGTATGCCCTCTCAAGCTGAGGGTGGAAGATCAACTTGAAGCTTGAACTGAAAAGCAGTAAACGAAGCAGTAGAAAACGGCTTAGTAAAAACATCTGCAAGTTGATCGTGAGAGGGGATAAAATGAATCTGAATCTCTTTCTTCGCAACCCTGTCTCATACAAAATGATAGTCAACCTCAACATGTTTAGTGCAAGCATGAAAGATTGGATTTGTAGATAAGTAAGTAACGTCTAGATTATCACACCAAATAGTAGGAGTAGAATTAGAAAGAATCTGCAGTTCTATCAATAGATACTGAAGCTAGATAACCTCAGCAGTGCCATTAGCCAAGGCTTTATACTCAACCTTGGTGGAGGAGCGAGCAACTGTGCGTTCCTTGCTAGATTTCCATGTAACTAGTGTATGACCAAAGAAGACAAGATAACCACCCATAGACTTGTGATCATTAGTATTACCTACCAAATCCGCATCTGTAAAGCCATAAAGAGCAAAGGAGGAACTGCGAGTGATATATAAGCCATAGGTAGTCGTACCTCGTAGATAACGCAAAATGCGTTTAACGGCATCCCATTGAGAATCGGTAAGAGCATGCATAAACTAACAGACTCTGTTAACAGCAAAGCAGATATCTGGTCTCGTAAAGGTGAGGTATTGAAGAGCACATATAATTTGACGAAATCGTGTAGGGTTAAAAAAACAAGGGATCTGGCAGTATGGTGACTTTAGAAGTAAAGATAGGAGTATCAACCGGTTTGCAAGAGGTCATACCCGCTCGAGTGAGGATGTCAAGAATATACTTATGCTGGCATAACATCAGACCCATAGTAACGGGCTAAACCTCAATGCCCAAAAAATAGTGAACGGTGCCTAAGTCACAAAGCTTGAACTCTGAATGCAGTAACTATATTAGGCGGTGAAGCATAGTAGAGTTGTTACCCGTAAGCAGAATGTCATCAACATAAACCAAAAGATAAAAGATATCAGCACCAATAAACAAGATAAATAAGGAGGTGTCAACCTTGGAAGCATGAAAGCCAATAGAAATCAAAAAATCACTCAGACGAGTGTATCATGCCCATGGAGCCTGTTTTAAACCATATAAAGACTTATGCAACCGACACACGTGAGAGGGAAGAGCAGAGTTAACAAAACCTGGAGGTTGTCTCATGTAGACCTCTTCGGCAAGAACACCATTGAGGAAGGCATTATGAATATCAAGTTGATGAATCTTCCAATTACACGAGACCGCAATGGAGAACACTAATCTCACTATCGCATGCTTAATAATTAGACTGAAGGTTTCAGAATAATCAATGCCTTCCTTTTGAGCAAAGCCTCTAGCCACCAAACATGCCTTATACCGCTCAACACTACCATCAACACGGCGTTTTATCCTACACACCCACCGGCGTGTTATTAGAGTGTAAGGCTTAAATTTCATCATGCATAGCACCATGTCACGCCTCATACCTGTCAGCATCAGAGAATGTAAGGGGCTCACAAGTAGGAGAAGACAATACCCAACAGTTGGGTGCAACACACGCTGTTAGAAGAGCAGTCTTCGGCAGCCGAGGATGAAAAACCATTGGATGCTGACGAGTAACAGACCGAGGGGCAGAAGGGTCTGAACTGGGAAGCTGCTGAAGAAGATAAGATGAGAGATCAACAAAAAGTTGCAGACCTGCAGAAGAATCAAATGAAGGATCGGAGCTCACAACAACAAATGTAGGAGAACTTGTTGCAGAATCAGAGGTGACTGCAGTGACAGACTTGGAAATATGCAATCTTGAAGGAGGTGAACTTGTTCCTGCATAATGATCATTAGAGAAACATGCAGTTAGTGACATAAGAGTAGGGCTAAGTGGCAGTGGTATGGTGGCAGATAGGGGTGTGGAACGGTGGGGCTGTTTGGGTTAAGCTATAGGTGTGGCAGAGCTGCTGGGTGAGGCATTTGGTAGGTCAGGCGGGAGAAAGTTGTGGGAGGTGATCAAGGTGGGCAAGTGTGTGGGTTGTGAGGGAGTGGTTGGGGGTTGAGCTAGCTATTCAAAATCTGCAAAAAGAAACATATTTTCATGAAAACAAACATGACGGGAGACATATACGTTGAGAGGCGAAATCGAGACAACGATAACCAAGATGCGAGGAACTATAACCTAAGAACACACAAGGAGATGAATGAAAAATCCAACTTATGAACATGATGCGGACACAAAAACGGAAAACAAGGACACCTAAAAGTACATAGAAAATCATAATTAGAATTACGATTAAACAGACATTCAAAGGGAGACTGATTTTGAAGGATAAGAGTAGGCATGTGAGTGATGAGATATACATAAGATTTAAATGCATAATTCCAAAATTGTAATGGAGCACTACATTGGCCTAAGAGTGTACCAGTTTCGACAATATGACGATGGCGACGCTCAACACTATCATTTTGCTCATGCGTATGAGGACATATTAACTTGTGATGAATACCAATAGTTTGAAAGAATTTCTTTAACTTATGATTTGAACAGATTTAATTTTACGAGAAAACTGACACTCAACAAGCACTTGAAAATGTTGGAATATAGAAAACACATCGGATTTTGCAACAAGCAAAAAATACCATATGTATTTCGTATGCGTATCAATAAAAATAACAAAGTAACGAAAACCATTAGAAAACATAGGAGCAGGGCCCCAAACATCACTAAATATTAAATCAAGGGGAGCAGTAGTTTTGTGACTCGTAGGTCGCAATAACAGACGCAAAGTCTTGCCAAGAGGATAAGCTTGACATTGAATAAGTGAGCATCTAGAAGTACACATTATTTTATTTTTGAAAACTAACATATTGAAAATACAGGAAGTAGGATGACCCAATCGACGATGCCACAGATCAGCACTGGCAGAGATGCAAGGAGACCAATAAGCTTGAGGAATGGTGGTGGTAGAAGACTTAGAAAGAACATAGAGACCGTCATTGCTCTGACCGAAAAGGAGCACTGCTTTACTGGTGAAATCCTTTACATAAAACACAGAGGTGTGAAATTCAAAATAAACATTATTATCACGATAAAATTTATGAATAGATAGCAATGGTTTGGTAATGTGAGGAACATGAACGTTAGATAATGTAAAGGTGTGTTTAGAGGAACGTAACATGGTATGTCCAATATGGGATATGGATAGACCCTTACCATCACCAATATGCAAGTGATCATTACCAAGATAGGGTGCAGAATCGGTCAGATTCGCAAGATCAGGCGTAACGTGTTGGTTCGCACCAGTGTCCAAGAACCAAGTAGAGGCAAAAACCGGACCAAGAGTAAGATGGGCAGAGGGCTGGTGACCACTGCTGTGAAACTAATCACATTATGGGGCTGTATGGCCGAAGAAGAAGAATAACTGACACTTAACATTCTACTCAAAAGACCGGTGATGAGGCCACTACCCTCCAGCAACAAGTCGTCTAGGCTACTGCCAATGACTTTGCTTCCAGTCCGTAGGAGTAGAGGAATGAGAGCCATGAAAATGAGACTTGTCATAGCTGTTGTACCTGTTACTGTTGGAGCGTCAACTGCCGTGGGAACAACCTCTGTTATGACCAAAATTGGAGTTGTGCTGCTATTGGGCAAGATGAGCAGAGGGCAACAGAGATGGTGTGGGCAGTAGAGGTTGATTTGTAGCCAAGGAGGGAAGAGAAGACTTAACTCATGAGTAAAAAGATGGTTGTGACGGTCCGCGTATGACAACGGTTTTGTCTTGGTCACGAGACTAATTACCAAGTCTTTAAACTCATCATGAAGACCACGAAATATATAGAGGTTGAAGTCTTCAAAAGAAAGGGGTCGGCCAGCAACAGCCAATTCATCAAATAATGACTTGGCGTGCTGTATGTATGTAGTAATCGAAGCATCTCCTTATCGAAGATCTTGAAAAGACCCATAGAGTTGCATAATGAGAGAATTCGATAGAGAAGCGAGTGTTTTCTTAAGAGTGTGTCAAACACAAAAAGAAGTCTGACAATCTACCACAAGATGTAGGACGTTCATGGAGGGAGAGAGAGAGAGGAGAGTAACGCACTTAAAATAAGTTGATCCTATTGCTTCCAATGGATAAAAATGGGGTTTATTGCTGAAGAAGAACCATCAGAACAGTCAGAAACATGAGAGGGAGGACACAACACTAAGCCATTAACAAAGTGGAAAATACCTTGACCAATAAGATATGGCTTCATCTGCATTCGCCAATAGAGATAGTTGGTGGTCGTAAGCTTTAATAAGACCACTTGATAAGTGTTAGACAACGCAACGATAGAAGGAGTTGTTGTCCCCGTGATGTGAAAAGGTACGACAAAAACATGGGAGCAGGAACCATGGTTCTACTCTGCTGGTTAGGGCTACTGTTGGTGGGAGAAGGAACCAGCGGCAGCAACTTCTAAGTGGTTGGCTGGCTGGGCTATACCACCGGTTTAGTGGGGGATAAGGTGGCAATAGCAGCAGAGTCCATTTAGAAGAGGGAGAGAGGAGGCCGGCTGCAGGGGGAGAGGGGGAGAGGAGTTCTGACAGCAGAAGGCTCTGATACCAAGTTGAGAATAATTGGGAGGCTTGACCTATTGGTTAGCCAACCTTGTCTATATATATGTGTAGGTTAATATACAATAGTAATGGTGAAGTTACAACACAAGAGTATGACTATAATATTTTATATATAGTATGCCTACAATATTTCCTATATAGATACATTAATAGCAACAAGTGATATGATTATAAACCCTATAAATATATCTTATGATGACCCTTGACTTGACACTAAAATACTCAATACAAGGAATAAGTGTTGGGTCCAATAACCTCAAAAGAACTAAACCAAGTAGCATGATTCATGTACTTGCTATAGGAAAACTTGGCTTATGATAATGCAAGATCTGACTACTTTTGTTTACTACTTGCCAAACTCCTTAAAAGATTCTATAAACTACGATTCATAACTTCAGTTATCCAAGGATGTAAAGCATTACTAAAATTCAACCAAGTCCTTAACTTCTCTCATCACTCCTCTTTTAGAAATGGCTCTATAAATTTGTTGACATCTAATTAAAGAGTATATAGTTCATTCATTCGAACCCGAGGGAAATTTCATTTAATCCTCCTTCAATATACTGAAATGAGAAAGAACATACTGAAATGAGAAAGAACAAAGAGTTTAAATGAAAAAATCACAAAACAATAATTTCAAAAATAATAAATTGATATGTCATTAATCAATTCAAGGGTCCACATACCCATTGCTATAATTCTATTGGTCATCGATGTAAAATAAATATTCTTTCATGTCAAACAAATAAATTTGATATCTCGTAAAGCTAAGGAAAATCAATGAGATTACGAGTATATTAATTAGAAAAAGCTCTCTAATCAAGTTTTTACCAGCAAGCGAATGTAATATTGAAAGCAATTTTCATTCATTCGGCAGTAGTCTAAGAATAAAATCTGTGCATTTATTATAAGCAACGTTCAAAAGCTTGACAATTTAACTTAGTTTATTCTTCCATATTAAATTAAGATGAGAGTTGCAGCAATCAAATTAATTCTTTTGCTTCTTACTTTAGTCCCTAACAATAATTATGGATTGAAAGAAACTAGAAAGCACACATGTCATCTCAAAACAATTCAATAAGCTTGAATAACAATCAATAGCATAATTCTAAACAAGAAAAAATAAATACTTGAATTTGAAAGAATTACAATGGTAACGTTACTTCTCACAACTTGCTAATGGAGATGGTGTCTGTCCCTCTTGAATCAAATTCAAGAGTTTAGTACATAGTTGGTGGAAAATTGACAAAAGTAGAGAAGAAAGGAATGTTTTTTCGACCATGTTTCAGCTTTGTTCTGCTTTATTTATCCTCCTCTGTGGCTGCCAAATTTCTTCAGAATTCTTCTCTAATTAGAAGTCTTCATGATACTTAATTCTTTTCTTCTTTTTTTGGTCCTTAAGGTTGGATAAATCTCTTAGAATTTGTGTGGAAAATTGACTCTGCTACTGTCATAACTCTGTTGTAATTCCAACTTTGCTGCAACTTAGACTTTGTTTCTGACTTGGTTCTTACACTATCTAACCATTCTAGCTATATTTTTTCATTCATGGCATGTCAGAGGCTTGATTTGAACCCTTCTTGGGTCCTAAGACCCACCATTTTTTTGTCAGACTCTCAGCCGAAGTGGGATGCCTAACATTGTTAGTTTCCTCATCAGATCAAGAGACTCATCTCGTCCTTCAGATTGAGTCCAAATTTTGGCCTTCAAAAAATATTTATCAGACTTAGAGTCCTTCATAAAAGTAAATTTGAGCTTTTGAATCACTGGATTTCAATAACTGAAGCTCAAAATATTGTCGTTTGAATATCTAGTGTGAAGTAGAGAATCCTACTACGAGTAAGATTCTAGCACAAGTTTGCAGGTCTAATTAAAGGTCCAAAAGAGATCGGATTTTTGCCCATAATACCTTACTGGAAAGCTTGACATGTGTACTTCAACTTAGATTAAGCCCACATTCTCATTTTGTAAATATAACTTGGTGAAAAACCAGTCACAAGAAGCTAGATCCAAAACATAAAATGCAGAATTTCTTATCTTTAACAATTAATTCACAAAGTCTCTTAGGCATGCCAAACTCATAAAAATAACTTCCAATAAACTCAAATAAGGTCATAATACATTAAAAAGCATAGTATAAAAGGAGTAAAAACTTATGTATATTTTGAACATATCAAATTCCCCCACACTTAGCTTTTGTATGTCCTCAGGCAAAATTTCAATTTTACTTTTTCAATGTAAAAATGTAATGCCATCAACGAACAACAATTAAACTCTCAAAACATCATAAAATATCATGAATGAAATTCCAATCACTTTAAAATTGTTTATCAAGCGTTTTTACTTCATAATAAAACAACCAAATAGTAGACCTCACAAGAATAATTGCTCAATTCTCATGTGTTTGAAAAATTAGTGTTTCACTCCAATTCATTCCAATGAAAATAATTTACCATAAGCTTGCAAATCATCTCACTCTCCACCATTTAGATTACATGCATTTCACAAATCATAAGGTATTTCCAAGGGTTGTAATGTGGCTTGGTTCAAGGTAGGAAATCTTTAGTAAGGTAGTTTAAAAGCCATCGAAACCAATGAAACAAAATACCCCAAAACAAGTCATAGAATATTAAACACTCCCTCTAGCCATTTTGAAGTTGGAAAAAATTGAAGCTACATTATTCTTCTTTATTTTAGAATTGATTGTCCAACAGAATAAGATTTTGGTTCAAACCAAATGATGATTTTTTACCTTTTTAAAACAACTTCAAACCTTCACAAGACCATTTTTTTTTTCATTCTTCTACATATGGTATAGCCCCTCTTGAATTTAAAACACCCCCATATTTATTTCATATATTCCAATACTTATATAATGATGTATGATGCTCCATTAGTTCTACAGTTTGGGTGAGACACTATGTGGTTTATAGTTTGTAATGTGGGTTTATAATCAAAGAAAAAGTCCATCAACTCAAACAGGGTTTAAGGGAAAAATTTATCTAAAGGTGGGTTGCTAGGCTATATTAGGTACATAATAAAGAATGTCTTAATCATGTTCATGTATGCATGTAAAAGTATGGTCTTGATTAGAATCAAAGCAAGTTTTAGGGGAACAAAACCAATGGAAGAAAATCACATGAAAGGAAAATAGAGACCGATATGAATGTGCCGGTCATAAGGCTCAAAGTCTCATAGGCTTATGTCTACTAAATCCAGTTACTTAATTCCTAAAGAGAATAGCTTGACTAAACAATCTTAAGAAACTAGATCATCATTCAATCATGTTATGATTTTTTTCAAACTCGACTAAAAAATTGTTAAAGACATTAACATTCCAATCATTGAAAAGCACCTCAAAAAAAAAAAGTTTTGGTCCAAAAAGGCTAAAATTGTAAAGCACATTAATTTCCCCACACTTAATATGAACATCATCCTTAATGTTTGCAATTAAACATTTTAAATAGAGAAGGGAAAATTGCCCTTCTTTTAGCGCAATGGTGTCTATCTTTAACGTTGGGTATGTTCTTCGATGTGCTCCATAGTTTTACTTGAGGGAATAGAGTCTGGCTGAGAAAATATCAAATAAATAATACTAAATTAAAATAGAAAACAATCAAATGAACAAAACAAAAAAAATCTTTATTGTTTGTGGTGTAACACCACGTATGGGTTACCTCTCAAAAGCACCTTTCTTTATTGTTTTTGGCTAGACAACTCTCAATAGTTTTTCTTAACGGACTTCAGTTTGATCATTTACAATAATCATTGGCAGGGTTTCATCCTCTCCTAAGTACACACACTTTAAATGCTTGGGTAAAGACTTCAATTCCAGCTTCGGGTCTGTTCAACATAACGTAAAACCCTTTCATAAGAATTTGATAGTTATAAAGAAGATTTAACCAACATGTTTGGCATTTTAAGTAGTGAATGCAAAGACACAATTAATTCTTTCATGTCCTCATTCTTCTCCAGCCTTGCATCCCTACCTGTCTTGTTATGCTGTAATATGAAGTTCAACTCATCTTTTAAGAAATTATGTTCAAAATCATCTTGAACAATGAGGTCAATTACATCAACATGAAAAACAGATTCCAAGTCTTCTGGATAATTCATAGCATAAAAAATGTTAAATGTTACTATTTCTCCATGGCATTTTAAGTAGTGAATGCAAAGACACAATTAATTCTTTCATGTCCTCATTCTTCTCCAGCCTTGCATCCCTACCAGTCTTGTTATGCTATAATATGAAGTTCAACTCATCTTTCAAGAAATTATGTTCAAAATCATCTTGAACAATGAGGTCAATTACATCAACATGAAAAACAGATTCCAAGTCTTCTGGATAATTCATAGCATAAAAAATGTTAAATGTTACTATTTCTCCATCAAACTTGTCACACCCTGACATCGCGGTGACCGATTAAAAATTATCTCTCGATTGGAAAAAGAAACAGACATCTAGTATCTTGTTCTTTTAGGGGAAAAAAGTCTAATTTTAAGGAGTCGCCACCTAGTATTATGGTCACTAGGAACCCTAACTGGTCAACAGAGATTCTATGGTCCGGGACTGGTTACCTAAAAGGGAAGGTATTATCACCCCTTAAACGTCCTGTCTGAGACAGACTGCATTGCTGGTTTTGTCTTAAATTGCTAAATGTTTGTTTTTGTTCTGTTTTTATGTTCATCCTATAATATTCTCGACTCTGACCTCAGTGAATATTCACCTACGAATATTTACAACTCTGGCATTGGTAAATATTGTGTAACCCAAAAAAGTGCAGTAATATTCCTGACTCTGGCGCCAGTGAATAAATCCGCAAAAATTGAATTTTTTAAGAAAAGAAAACCTCTTTTTTTATTATTTATTTTTCCCGGTTTGGTCACTGGCCTAAACCAGTGACCCGGCTGAGTAGCAGGCATGCGTTCTCTACAGAAACAAAACAAGTGAATTATAATTCACTTGCTACAGTAGCAAGTGAACTATAATTCACAGCTACTGTAGCGTGAATTATAATACAGGAGGAGGGAAGCAAAAGAACTTACCTGATGCTGGCCATGGAGACGCTGGTGAAGGAAGAATGGTTTTGCAGAGACTTTGCACGAATCGGCAGGCGCTGGGCGAAGCTCCTGTCTTCAAGCTTCCTTCGTGCTCCTTGCTCTTTCTTTTTATGTTGTTCTGTTTCTGTTCCCCTTGCTGTGTTCTGTTTTCTCTGTTCTCTTGACTCTCTCTCTGTATGTCCTCCAGCTCGTCCCCCCCTTGTGTTTGTTTCGGCTTGTGCTCTGCCTCTCCGTTTTTTTCTGGTTCTGCTGCGCTCTTGTTGCTGAGAAACTGCGCCGATGGACTGCCGTTGAATATTGCAACTAGGTTACGTATGATGCTGTGAAGAAAAACAGTAGCCACTGTTATTGCCGGACTGAGCTGCTGCAGAAAGAGGAAATGGTGGATAAGGAGCACCCGTTGTCACTGCTTCAATGAAGAAGAGAAAAACTCCAGGTGCTGGGTTTGAACTGAAAGACTTCCACGGTTGAAGACAAAGCTATTGTTCATGCTTTGGAAACCTGATGTTGTTGGAGGAGCGCATGCTGGACGACTCATGCATGCTCACGGTGCATGGAGAGGGCGTTGCTGCTGCTGTCACCGGGGAGAAGAGAGGGTATTGTAGCACCGGCCGAACTGTAGGGGAGCTGGTGTCGCGTGGTGGACGAGAGAAAGGAGACTGTGATGGAGCTAAAACCCAACCAGGGGAGGGATTCTGGTTTCTTCTTTGTTTATGAAACAAGAACAAATGGTGAAGATGGCGGTTTTGGTCTCAAGACAAAGAGGAAAAGAAAAGCCACGGAGGGCTTGCTCTGTCTTCTTGGTGACCGGAGAAGAAGAGGAGGAAAGCTGGGGGAGGGGGCAGCGGCGGCTAGTCTAGGATTCGGCCGCGCCCCCTCTTTTTTTTATAAATGTCTTTTTTATTTTTTTTATAGGGTTTCTGGAAATGGCCTTCCCCTAGGATTTTTCCTCTCAATACCCTGAGATCTGTATTTATAGTGTCAGAGTCCCTTCGCGTGTGAGAAACCAAGTTTCAATCAAACTCATTCTCTTCTTTGAAGTTTGAATTTGATTAAGAATCAAATTTAAAAGCGGATAACTATCATTATCTTGAAGACAAGGATTATCTTGAAGATAGGGGTTATCTTGAAGATAAAGTTAGAATGACAAAAGCACATTGTAGTCCTTAATTTTCACACAAGTTGACAAATCACACTTTTCATCGAAATAAATCTCTGATCTTTTAATTTTTACATTTTAAACCCTCTAAAAATTAAATTAAAAGCCAATAGGCTAAAATTGGGTTACAACAAAACTCAAAAGATAAAGAATTACGATAATAATGTTACTTCTCACAACTTGTTAATGGAGATGGTGTGTATCCTCTTGAACCAAATTCAGGAGTTTAGTTCATAGTTGGTGGAAAATTTACAAAAACAAAGGAGAAAGGATTGTTTTTTCAACCATGTTTCAACTGTGTTCTGCTCTATTTATCCTCCCTCTTGTTTGCCAAATTTCTTCAGGATTATTCTCTAATTAGAAGTCTTCATGATACTTAGTTTGTTCCTTCTTTATCTGGTCCTTAAGGTTGGATAAATCTCTCAGAATTTGTGTAGAAAATTGACTCTACTGTTTTCATAACTCTGTTGTAATTCCAACTCTATTGCAACTTAGACTTTGTTTCTGACTTGGTTTCTTGCAATATCTGACCATTCAAACTATATTCTTTAATTCATGGCATGTTAGAGGCTTGATCTAAACCTTTTTTAGGTCCTAAAATATCAGGTCAATCAGAGTTCGGGAATGTATCTCAATACGGGTCAACAGAGGATGTATGAATTTTGTTATTTACTTCTTTTTTACTTGTGAACTTCCTATTTGGCTAGGATTCTTTTCCTAAAAAGATGTGGCAGCTTATTTTGGAAATCTACTAATTCTACAAAGATCTTGAATGGGCTACAATATAGTTTCCAAGTGTGGCAAGGATTCATAATTATTTAAAAATCCTTTTCTTACAAGGATTCCTTATTCATCCTAGCTACAAAAAGAAAAGAAGACTTCAGAATAAATTCTACCTTCAGATCAGATTTCCTAGTCTATTTGGGACTTCTAAAGGACAACAAATCTAATCCTATCATATTTAGGATATTAAATTCATATTTATTATTGTTATTATTATTTTCTTCTTAGTTTAGGATTTATTTATATTATTTGGGTTTAATTGTAAGTGGGCATCATATAAGTCCACATAAGGGGTCCATTAGGGTTTATTTTAGTTTGGAGTCACTATAAATAAGGGCATAATCAGACATGTAAAGTTAGACAATTCAGATTAATAAAACTTCTTGTTTGCCGCACTTTGTGTGTGTGTTGGTGAGATAATCTCCCTTCCATGGTTCTGTAAAGAACTGAAAAACGACTTATCGAAGAACAACTATCTTCGTGGCGTCATCCTTATACTTCTCGTTCGCGAATCAATATTCGTTGGGTGGGGGTTTTCCGTTTTCAATAGTACTGGTGCCTAGGTACAAGTTATCTTTGTGTCGCACTCCTATCAAACCTGATTTACTTGGCTTTCCCAGAATTGGTGTCTTTGCGTGTGGGTTACGTGACTACGTGATCACGAAGTTCGCATCACATTTTATTATTATTTTTTATGTTAGGAGAGATTCTTTATTTTTTGCCTCACTTAAATTTATTTCCCTTTAATTTTATTCAATTGCTCTCATATGGATATTTTATTATTATTATTATTATTATTTAATTAAATAAAACATTTATTCCAATAACAAAATATTATTAGATACAAAAAGTCAAAACAATCAAATTTATTGCCCAAGTTTTGAGATTAGATGTTCAGAGCCACATCTATCTCTCAACTTTTCAATTTATTTTTTGGTTAAATATCACTAATTTTTTACTTGATTTTAACATAAAATTATATTATTTTTTAATATGTGCAACCTTGCATAATATATTTTTCTTTGATATTAGACAAAACTGGATACATGACCCATGTGGTGAAATCAAATATCTTGAACTACATCTAGCTCTCTATTTTTTTTTAATTTACTCTTTAGTTATCGTTGATGATTTTTAAAAAAAGTTTTAATGGCACAGATAATTATTTGATTAAACAAAGAATTTATTCAAACAAACAAAGTTGTTAAACACAACTAGGTACATGACCCTTGTTATGAGACCAAATATCTTGATCTATATTTTTCTCTTGACTTTTCCAGTTTTGTTTTTACTTATCATTAATGTTTTTTATTTATTTATTGGCAAGAATGATTCTTGATTTATTAGTTAGATGTATATATATATATATATATATATATATATATATAAACTTTTTTATTTTTGGTTTTGAATTTTTTTTATGGTAAAAACATATTAGAAAAGCATGCACATTCATTGTTTTTGCTAAAAAATAAAATTATTTGACCCGCACAAATCAACTAAATAGAATAATTAGAATAATGCAACTTTAAATATATTACATGTTTAATATATATGGAATTCTTACATGTCAATCAAGACTCTTGATGAATAATACTTTACCATCTAATTAAAAATTAAAACATACATTGTGTTCCTTTTGCCAAATATAAAAAAATAAAATCAAAACATTACTATCAAGTTGGAAAAACAAATATGAGAAACTTGTCACATAAGACTTATTTATTTCTGTGCATTTAGTAAAACTTTTACAAGAAATTAACGAGGGAACAACCTTCAATTTTCAAAACAAATATTAAAATTAAAATATTTTTAATTTAATCCAACAATAAAATAAAAAATTATACATTCTTTCCAACCACAAGATACAAAATAATTATCAATAACAAGACAATGTCAAAAATCTAGTGTTCTTTGGTAATTTAACCATAGAAAACAATAATTAAGTTTGTTTAATTATCATTTCGCATCACATGTGATCACTAGTGAATTAATCCTTTTGTTTTTGGTTAAAAATGAATTACACTTTCTATCTACACATGGCCCCTCGTTATCATTTTTTAAGGTACACTGATATTCTTTTTACTTTTTAATAAAAGAAATCAATTTAAATTGTTTATGTTTATTTTGTTCAACTGGGAGTACTTCATCTAAATTCTCTTATTTTAAAAGTTTTGGTGTCTTTCGTATTTATTTAATGTTTTTTTTTACTATATATACTTTAAAATAATTTGTATTCTTTCAATTTAAAATAGAAAATTTTGAATTTCATAAAATATATAATTAAGAGCTTTTTAAATCAATTTTCTATCTAGTTTTAATTTATTTTAATCATATTAACATTCTACCTTTAAAAATATTTTACTTATTGTGTGTGAAAAGTATAATACAAATTTGTGGGGACTCAACAATAAGACCATTCGCTTCGAAGGATGCAAAATATTACTATGAAAACTAAATAATTTTTATTATTAATTTGTTTTTTTTAAGGAGGGACAAGTATGTCATATTTTTATTAATTCCATTTAAAAAAGCAAACAAAGAAAATTTTATTAAAAAATCAAAAAATAATAAAAATAGAAAAAATATAATTTTTTTTGTTATTTTTTTGTTTACATACAGTTGGAAATCATTTTACTTATGACAGCAAATAACTCTTACTTTTAAAAAATAAAAATTAAAAGACCCGATTTGGTAACATGGTATTAACTAATTATTTTTTGTAGAGAAAATAAGAAATAAATTAACTTAAAATATAATCAATTTTCTATTTTTTTACTTTTTAAAATAAAATAATTTTTTTCTTCTTATGTTAAAAAAAATTCTAGCAATAATAATTAAAAATTAGCAACTTTTTAATGAATTTTATTTTTTTTAATTCTTTACAATTTTCTTTTTTTTTTCTTTTCTTCTTTTTAGAATAGGAAACAATACAAACTAACACATGTCCCTCCCTCAATAGCCTGATTTAAAAATAATAATAATAAATTAGTGGATATTTTTCTTCTCTTCCTTTTTATCTCTCTCTTCATCTTAAGTTTTGTTACAATCCTTTCAAAACTTAAATATATTCTATTAATTTTTATTGGTCTTCATTATTATGATTTCTATTTATTTTGTTTTTAATGTTTTTTTATATTGATTTTTTTTATAGTTATGTCTCTTGAGATTTTATTTCATTTAATTTTTTTTATCCAATTTGATCTTTATTTTTTTTATTGTAATTTTTTTTTATTTTTTATCCTTTTCTTAATTTGTTTTCAATATCATTACTCAACATTTTATTTCATTTAATTTTTATACTAGATCTGGTTCTCATTATTTTGATTTTTATTTGTTTTGTTTTTGAAATTTGGATGATTAGAAATCTTGCATCATGATTTTTTTGTGTTTGTCTTCTATGAAGTAATCTCGATCTCATAAATCGGGTTTCAGGTTTTGAAGAGTAGCTCAATTTGACTTAGGTTGTTTTTTTAAAAAAAAAAATCTAATTAATATTTTTTTTTCAATTTCATCATTTGACATTAGGATATTGGACTTTGAGTTTTGTGGTTCTTTTCGATTTTCTTTCTGTTAGGTTATCATAATCTCATATCTTAGATCGCAGGCTAATTAAGTTAACCTGGGTTGATTCAAAAAATTTTAATTAATTTTTTTCAGTTTTGTCTTTCATAATTTAGTTTCCTTGAGAGTTGACCTCCATTATTTTATTTAATTTCTTATGAACGAGTTTATACATGTATCATGATCGAGTAATGAATTTGGCACACTGACTCAAGTTAGGGTTTTATATCCTTTATTAAAAAAAAAAATTCAGCATATCCTTCAATTTTTGATTTGCTAGTAATAGAGTTTTATTTTTTTATGAGATTATCTCATTCTCATTCAATATTTTTTTTGTTATCACATAAGATCATTGAGACATCTTAAAAATATTTAGAGGGTATCTTTTTTATAATAATAACAAATATCATTTTTCTTGATTGGTCATTTATTTTTTTTAAAGTCTTTGACTTTTTTTATTCATTTTATTAAATTAATTGAGTTTGTTGAACTCATTCAAACCAATTATCTAGATTCTAATTTTTTTTTATTTCTTTTAAAATATTAATACCGTTTGAATATCTTACTTTTAACATTATAAAAACTTTAACCCTACCTACAACATGTCACAAGTTACCTATTTAGTTTGAACTATAAAAGTGGCTTTTTTTTTTTAATACAAAAACCGATACTACAGGGATCTCAAGGCTAGTTAAATTTAAGCTTGAACACATCCTTCATTTTTATGCTATAAATTAGAGACTCAAACATGAAATCTCCTGTAAGCAATGGACATTGTGACGTAGCGCATGGTGAGCTCTTGAGTTTGTTAATTTTAAAAAACCCTCAAAACAACAAGAACAAAAAGCTGTAGAGTTACTCAAGTCTAAATTTTTTAAAATAAAAATCCTACCAAGTACATATATAAATACAATTGAAGAATCTCATGAGCTGCGGCTAATAACTTTCATCTGCAAGAATGTTCCTTTGTTCTTCCATGGAAGGACCATAAGATTTGCTACAAACAAGATAATATAAGAAGTTAACCAAGCTCAAACTTGCAAGAAGCCAATAATAATAATCATAATGCCCCTTGTTGATATTGCTTGAAACCCAACTCTCCTGACCTTCTACTTTCGTTAAATCACGAACAGCACGAACTATAAAACTGGATACCAAGCTTGCAACAGACATTCCTATCCCATTAAGAGTGGAGGCTACACTGGACATGCTTTTAGGCAATTCGGTGTAAAAGAATTCGTTCTGTCCGATAGGAGTGAAAGCCTCAGCTACTCCAGACAGGGCAAGAAATGGCAAAAACAAAAATGTAGAAATGTGCAATCCAGCATCAGGCCTGTCTGAGAATCCTTCCTTGATTGCAGTTTCCCTCCTAACACTCTCAGCAATTGCTAGTGCAGCCATGGAAGTTGTGGATAATAGGATTCCAATTCCCATTCTTTTTTTCAAGCCGAGACAAACTGGTTGTCCCTTGATTTTCGAAACCAAGGGAATAATTATGCGATCATAGAGAGCAACCCACAATACTATAACAAGAACTGCAAATGAAAGGAAGGTGGCAGCAGGAATTTCAAATTTCGAAGTGATGTGTCGGTCCATGGTGGATACCTGGAGCACTATAAAAGATCCTTGGCTTACATTCACAAACATCAACATTCCTGATGACCATATTGGGATTACCTTTATCAGTGTTTTCAGATCTTCTACTTGATCTACTGTACAAAGACTCCATGGATCCAAAGCATTTCCATCTGGAGTCACGTCTACTTGAGGATTTCCAACAATGCAAGCTTTGTTGAAAAACCTAAGACAGGGAAAAGGAAAAATACAATGGCTTTAGAAATTATTGTAAGATATAGTTAAATGAATACAGAGCAAGACTACTCAAGTATCCCCAAGCCAATGAACTTAATTGGAGTAAAAAACAATACACAAAACAAAAGCTTCCACGTTCAAGGTTCAAAAGGCGCTCCACCTTGTTTATTTCACATGCATAAATATAGCAAATGTTTTGAGGTATATTATTCTATTCACGTAAGACTTGCAGGAATTCAGGACTCAAATTTTCAGATTTGTATATTGATGATACCTCAATCTTTTACTTGGCACTGGAAGCATTGATCCCGTTGTATGATAGCGCACCTCAACTGTGGCTTGGGTAGATAATTCGACACTTCTATTTCTGAAGGAAGCAACAACAACTTGGGCCAACCCAGTAATCCAGCTTGCCTTAGGCTTCGACTTGACATAAAAGGGAGAAGCCAAGGAGAATGAAAGAGCTGACAGAATCATGAGCACCACAGGAACTCCAAAACCCACCATCCACCCCATGTTCTCCTGGATGTATACAACACAGGTCATAGCAACAAATACCGATGCCGTGACTGTAACATAATACCATCTGAAGAAGCTCTCCCTTATTCTAGCACGTTGAAGATTGTGTGTGATGCTCAATTGATCAGCACCAAAAGCCAAGGAAGACGATCTAATGCCACCAGCTCCTATGGCCATGAAGCCAAAAGCTGTATATAAATGCACAAGCTGTAACGTGCTTCTGGAATTGCAACTGTGACTGAAGTGGACACAAAGAGGCTGTCTTGCTTCAGGAAAAGTTGTTAGCCATAATAGAACCATCCCCTGTTCCACGAAAGTTAAAGCTGTAATTGAAAACATAATTTACTTGCACCTTTGGAATTAATTGATTCATAAGAAGAAACTTGAAAGTTTCAGACTAAAATTTTCTATTTTAGAGTCTTAAATTGAAACAGCTGACGTATATATCAAGAGACTTCCATTTAATATTACCATTAGAAGAGACGCTTCCAATATTAGATTATGCTTTTAAATCATTTAGTTCCTGACTTCTGAACATAGAAAAAAAATTGCAACCATATTTTCCTATTTCTATTTTTTCCCCTGAAACTAACTCGTTTGGAAGAATTTAGAAACTCCGATTGTCTTGGAGAAAATGTATCTAAGAAATATAGGAGGAAATGTCAAAAACTCTATTTTTGTTTTCTGGGGCAGGCAAAAAAAGTCCATGTTCACAAAGACAGCATCATAAAGTAGAGCAAACCACCGATTTGTCTGTTGCGAGGGCATATATGTGGCCCTTTTGGCCCCGTTTTTGAAACCCCCTAAAAAAAACTATGTACTTGAGAGTATAGTGAAGGGAGCAAGGGAAAGGAAAATAGTTACCAAAAGGCTAGCCATACACCCAAAACCTATCATCCGATACCGACCCACATAAGAATCAGCGAGGACAGCCCCAAGAATTGGTGTGAAATTCGTGGCAGATGAGAAAAGGAACAATAGTTGAGCAGCTTGAGCAGCATCCATGCCATATTCTCTAGTCAAATACATAATCATATTTGTCGATAGCCCAAAACTTGCTAGCCTCTCAAATGCCTCATTTGCTGTCAGAAAATCGAAGATTTACCACATAATTCGAGAAAAAACAATCGTAAGGTTAGACAAATAAGCGTGTGTACTAGGTAGTACCTAGGATGAAAGGTATGGTTCTGATGCCACCCTTTCCGTTACTCAAGAGTGGTTCTGTGATCATCTGTCTGTGTTCCGATGAGCAATCCATTTATCTTCTTTTCTTGAGAGAGAGGGAGAGACTGGTGTAGAAAATGAAACTCACTGCATCATCCTCATACTACGGAAAAAGATCAGTGGACCTTTGAAAATTATAATTAGAAAATGAAAAGTTGATTTCATTATCTGAGGGAAGTGTGTTTAACTTTGATGTGATAATATTAAAAATAAATGTTAAAATATAAAAAAATGATTTTGATATTTTTTCAAGCACCAATGATCGCATGAGATTTGAAATAATAAACAATCTTAATTGTTGCTTTCTGTGGTTAATTAACAAGGAACACTAGATGTAAGACTTTGTCTTGTTACTAATTATTCTGATTCCAGTGGTTGGGAGGCATCCTTTCATACATTAACAAAAAGATTGTGGGTGACAAGTATAATATAAATTTGTGGGGACTCAACAATGAGTCCACTCGCTTTAAAGGATGCAAGTTACCATGAAAACTAATTAGTAAGGTTCTGAAGCCACCCTTCTGGGTTTCGGTTCAAGAGTGGCTCTGTGATCATCTCTTTCGGATCTTGGTCCAATCTCGTTTACTATAATAATCCAGGGAAAGAAAGTGGAAGACAAAAGAGAGAGGGAGAGAAAAGTTGTCACTGACAGTAATCCATAGTACACTAACTGACTAGAGGGTCTGTTTGTTTCTGCGTTTCAAAAGCGCTTTTAATAAAATTTGAAATTTTTTTATTTTTTTATTAACTTGAAATTAATATGTTTTTAGTATTTTCAAATCATTTTGATGTGCTGATGTCAAAAATGATTTTTAAAAAATAAAAAAAAACATCATTGGCATGCATTTTGGCACGAAAAGCTATTTGAAAAGCAACCGCAACCACACTGTCAAACAAACCCTAGATGGGCATTATAAGATAATCCACTTATATAATTCTTTTTTTTTTTAAACTAAAATAGTTAAAAAGAGTTTTTAGCGAGTTCTGTCAAAAATATTATCACGTCTAATTTCTAAAATAGAGGAACATAAATTTTTTATTATTATTTTTTGAATGGATTAATAATATTTATTTTTAAAATTTAAATACTACCTACAACTATATTTTAACAGTTATATTTTTACGATTATATATTCTTGAAAACTATATTGTCACCTATAAAATGAGTGTGTGTGTATATTATTTTTTGTTCATTCAATCGTTATTTCTTCTAACAATTTCTTACTTAAAATGGTTTTTTTTTACGAAGATTACTTAATTTTCATATAAAAAAGAATGAGATTAAAAATATTTGTTTTTTTCACATGCTTATGATTTTACTTATATATAAAAAGATATATTTTAACGCTAATGACCTTAATCATTGTATTTCTAGTTTTTGTGTTTTTTTATTATATAATTTGAAGGACATCTTTCTTAATGAAATTCCTCATGGATTATCATCTAGTAGGGCAATTGAGCACTAAATTAATCTTGTACCTAGAGTATCTATACTTAATCAGCCACCCTATAGAAGTAATTCCAATTAGATAAAGAAACTTCATAGAAAAATGAAAGAATTAATGACAAAGGAGTTCATAAGAGAAAATGTGAGTTCATGTGTAGTTCTAATATTATTAGTACCAAAAAAGAATGAAACTTGAAGGATGTGTGTTGATTGTTGTGTCATCAATAATATTACAATTAAGTATAGACATTCAATTCCTAGACTTGATGATATGCTAAATAAATTGCATTGGTCTTATATGTTTTTTAAGATTGATTTGAAAAGTGAATATCATCAAATAATAATAGAAGAGGAAGACGAATGAAAAACTGCTTTTAAAACTAAATATGTTTTGTTGGTTAGTTATGTCTTTTAGACTTACTAATACACCTAATACTTTCATGAAATTAATTAACCATGTTTTGTGCAATTTTACAAGTATGTTTGTTATGGTTTATTTTGATTTATAACAAGAATTTAAAGAAGTATGTTGAACATTTAAGGAATGTATTGGTTGTTTTGTGAAAACAATATTTATATGTTAACCTGAAAAAAGTTTGACTTTTGAAAGGAAAAGATTATATTTCTTGGATACATTATTAGTGAAAAAGATATTAAGATGGATGAGAAAAAAGGTTAAGGCTATCCAAGAATGCTCTACATCTAAGTCAGTCATTAAGGTAATAAGGTTTCATAGTTTGAATAGTTTTTTTATATAAGATTTGTTAAGGATTTCAGTACTGTAGTCGCACATTTAACTAAGATAGTTAACAAAATTGTGAGTATTAAATGTGGCAAAGAACAAGCATGCTTTTAATTTATTAAAGGATAAATTAATTTTGGCTCTATTGTTATCATTGCCTAATTTTACAAAATCTTTAAGATTGAATGTGATGTCTCAAAGATAGATATTAGAGCAGTTTTAATACAAGATAAAAAGACCCAGAACTTATTTGAGTGGTAAGCTCAATGGTGCAACATTGAATTACTATACTTATGATAATGAGCTTTATGTTTTGATAGGAACTTTAGAAACTTTGTAACATTACTTATGGTCTAATGAGTTCATGATCCATACCGATCATAAGTAATTAAAAAATCTTAAAGGTCAAGGAAAGTTGAACCATCTGCATGTCAAGTGGATAGAGTTCATTGAAACATTCTCATACATAATTAAGTACAAGTTAGGTAAGGAAAACATAATGTTTTATACATTTTCATGAGAGTATGTACTTCTTTCAATTCTAAACACTAAATTATTAGAATTTTTAAGTATGTGAAAAATTTATATATTGAGGATGTTGATTTTGACCAAGTATGTATTGCATATTAACATTCAGCCTGTGATAAATTTTATAAGGTTGATGAATATTTATTTAAATAAAAAAGATTGTATGTGCCTAATTGTTTTATACGGGAATTGCTAGTTTATAAAGCTCATAGGGGTGGATTAATTAGATATTTTAGGGTTGCTAAAACTTTAAATAGTTTGTATGAGCATTTTTGTTAGCCTAATATAAAAAAAGATGTGCAAAGAATTTGTGATAGATGCATAGCATAAGATAAGCTAAGTCTAAAGTTTTACCTCATGGTTTATATACTCTTTTACCAATGCCCTAGGAACCTTGGGTTGATATGAATTTTATGCTAGGTTTTTCTAGATAAAAAAGAGGTAGGGATTTTATTTTTGTAGTTAAGGATATGTTTTTTTTTAAGATCACATTTTATATCTTGTAATAAAACTGATGATGCAACTAACATAATAGATTTATTCTTTAAGGAGATAGTTCAACTACATAGGGTATATAGGAGTATTGTGTTTGACTGTGATGTTGAATTTTTTTTGCTATTTTTGGAAGGTTTTATGGGGATATTAGAAATAAAATTGTTATTTTCTACTACTTATCATCCATAAACAAATGATCAAACATAAGTAGTTAATAAAACTTTAATTATATTGTTAAGAACTATCATTCAATATATTATCTGTCATTTATTGAATTTGATTATAATAGAAGTGTGTATTCTACTATTGATTGTTTTGGTTTTAAAGTTGTCTATAACTTTAATCTTTCGACTCTTTTTGATTTGTTTCCTTTACCTATTTATGAAAAGGTTATTCTTGATGGCAATAGAAAACCACATGTAGTAAAGGCTCTCCATGAGAATGTGAGGCGAAAAATATTTAAAAAAATGAGCAATGTGCATTCAAAGCTAATAAAGGGTGAAAATGGTTATTTTTTAACTAGGTAATTGAGTTTGAGTGCAAATACAGAAAAAAGTTTTATGGAATAAAAAAATCTAAGTTGATCCCAAGAAGAGATAGACCATTCTAAATCCTTGAAAGAATTAATGATAATGCCTATAAAGTGAATCTATCAGATGAGTATGATGTTAATGTTGTTTTTAATATTTCTAATCTCTCTTTGTTTGATATAGGGGATGATACGATCAATACTACACCAAAAAATCCATTGTAAGTTCCAATTGGTTCAATTATAAGATCAAGGGTAAAGAAACTCAAAGATGCATTTAATAAGCTTATTTAGAAGATGCATTTAATGAGTTTATTTAGAATATTTAGGCCAAAATGGATTTAAAAAAGGTAACATCAACAAGCGATTATAATACCTTAGTCAATCTAATCTATGTGCAAGAAGGGCTTGCTCCATCTACAACATGGACCTAATTATTTCACAATGGTGAGCTAATTAATTCCAACATTAGAGGCGGTAATGAACTTATTCTTTCTAATGTATAGTTTTACTATAACAAGCATAATGTTTTATCCAATTATTGGATCGGTCTAAAATCTTACCAGAAGTTTTCAAACGTCATGTTCTATAAGCTTAAAATTACAAGGCAATTGAATATTGGTAAGGCCTTACGATAAGATCTAGAAGCTATAATGTGAAAATTGTATTAGTTTTCTAGTTGATTTAGAATTATTTTTTCTATTTTATTTAGAAATATTTTATTATTTTCAAACAGTGTTTAGAATGTTTTTATCTATTATAAATATGGTTATGTAGATTGTATTTAGGTTTTTTCTTGGGGGGACATATTTTGATTTCAATAATTATTATTGTGTGTAAGAGGTTTAGCTCAGTTTTTTGTTCTTTATTGAAGTACTCTGACTTATCAAATAATTAATTAAGTTTCGTGGAGTCTTCTACACTTCTCATTTGTGTCTCTTTAAAAGTGTTGGGTGAGAGATTGGTTATTTATAGTCTTGATGTTTCAATACAAGTTACACAATTCCAAATCCGATTTTAACTTTCTTGAAAAAAATCGATTTGATTGAGTTTTTTTATTTAAAAACAAATTTTAATCTAAGTCAATAAAAATCAAATTTACTTATAAGCTACACAGATTTAAAAACAACTTACTGAAATTTAAAAAACGAGAATCTTTATTAACTTACGACAAACAACCTTAGTTTTGGCTTTCATCATTTTGATTTTAATATATAACAAGACACCGAATTTTCTTAAGGGATCTTTTTACATTAACAAAGCAATTTTTTGGTGAAGCATTAATAGCAATAGCATTAATAGTAATCGTGGTATAAGAAAATGGCAGGGGCGTATTGGCTTTGTGTCAAGGAATCATTAGATTAGTAAATATTCTTTGTAAAGAATTTTGTTAAATAACCACTTTAATCTAAAGGTAAATTATTTGGTGAAATTTCAAGATTAGTAAATATTTTAAATAAAAAAATTTTAGATTTAAAACTAGTACATTCATTACTATTTTATTTTTAATTTTATTAATTAAAAGAAAAGAGGATGATGAAATTCAAACTCCTGAGAGCTTAATCATTAAAATTTTCATATACTATCAAAGAATGGGTTCGAGCTAAAATTTTAAATTATTAGACGAAATATAAAAATTAATTTTATATTAATGTCAGATATATTCAACTATTCATGTCAAACCCAATAAGAAAACTAAACAATTGCATTAGAGAAAAAGAAGCTATGATCAAGAAGAAAAGGAGATGGCTTCTATCTCATTCCAAGCCCGTTTGGCTCTGCGGCTGTGGCTGCGTTTTATTTAAAACGCAGTTGCAGCCGTTTGGTTAAAGAAAAAGGAGGCATACTGTTCACTGGGTCTCACCTCTTTTCTGCGTTGGAAACGCAGTATTTGAAAAGCAAGAATTCCTTGTTTTTTTTGCACTGTTCACGTTAATTGCACTGTTCAATGAATTTTAAATAAAAATAGTGAACAATGTAATTCTCTTGAACTGCGTGGACACTTTTTTTTTTTGTTAATTTTTTTAACATTTTTTTTT
>Ga0307510_10001648_pt1 | contig 24739 bp, 27 predicted proteins | sample 12_EM_MG_FD_207224 | JGI IMG/M metagenome (GOLD analysis project Ga0307510, IMG submission 207224) | Populus trichocarpa ectomycorrhiza microbial communities from riparian zone in the Pacific Northwest, United States - 12_EM | ecosystem: Host-associated > Plants > Roots > Unclassified | place... | reverse complement strand
TTTGGGAGTGCGGTAGCGGTTCTTTTTTAAAGTGTTTTTCATTCCAAAATATATTAAAATAATATTTTTTTATTTTTTAAAAATTATTTTTAATATCAACACATTAAAATATTTAAAAACATAAAAAAATATTAATTTAAAACAAAAAAAATTAATTTTTTTAAAAACTCTTCCAAAACACAATAAACACAGTTTTCTCAGTAACTCACCGCACCACTAACTGAGCCAAGAACCAGTAAGTAATTTGAGGTTTCCTCTTTGAATTTCTCCCCTTCTAAATTCAATGATAAAGAATCTTTAACACTAAACACTGCGCCGCATATAAAACAAGCTGCATTCTTCCATTTTTATCTTATCTAAAGCCAATATTGCATGCTACTCTCTCCACACAAATAACCAGAAGCTAAAGATCCATTCTTTTCGCTCCCGGGATAGCGGCGTGATTGTTTTTATGTTAAAAATAAATTTTAAAAAGTAATAAATATATTTTTAAATAAAAAAATACTTTTTAAAAAAAATACTACCACAAATCCTAAACAATGTCTGGTCACTTACTCGCCAGTCCCATTGCTTATACAGTTTCATGCCATACCACCCTCAGTGTATTTCACTCACTGGTTAGGCCTATAATATCTAGATTTTTTGTGGGTTACTCTCAAAAAGACTGCTGTGGACTAGCTTCTTGCATCAAGATTTCAAGTCCCTTTTGAGCTTACTTGACCACTCTGCTGAAGAATGGAGTACTGTAGATTTTACTACTGTGCTTCACTTATCCTTTCCATTTCAGGTACTTTCTCTTAGATCCCATGTTTGTTTGAGGTTTCAACGTCTGTCTTGCTCTGAAATAAAAACTGAAGGTTGCGTCTTGATATGCAGGTTTGGTATTTCCTGTAATGGTGGGTTCTATTGGGATCAATTATGGTCAGATTGCTAACAATCTTCCAGCACCAGACAATGTAGTCCCTTTAGTGAAATCAATTGGGGCAACAAAAGTGAAACTTTATGATGCAGATCCAAGAGTGCTTAAAGCATTTGCTAATACAGGAGTGGAATTCATAGTTGGTCTTGGAAATGAGTACTTGTCAAAGATGAGAGATCCAGAAAAGGCACAGGCTTGGGTTAAAACAAATGTTCAAGCTTATTTACCAGCAACAAAAATCACTTGCATCACAATTGGCAATGAAGTCTTAACCTTTAATGACACAGGTCTTACAGACAACCTCATTCCTGCAATGCAGAACATTCACACAGCTTTAGTAAATTTGGGACTTGATAAGCAGGTCTCAGTTACTACAGCTCATTCTTTGGCAATTCTTGAAGTGTCTTATCCACCTTCAGCTGGATCTTTTCGAAAAGATCTTGTGGGGTGCATCACCCCCATATTGAATTTCCATGCCAAGACTAACTCGCCATTTTTAATCAATGCATATCCCTTTTTTGCATACAAGTCTAATCCCAAACAAATTTCTTTAGATTTTGTGCTGTTTCAGCCAAATCAAGGGATTGTTGATTCGAAAAGCAATTTCCATTATGATAACATGTTGTTTGCTCAAATTGATGCTGTGCATTCTGCATTAGCAAGTTTAGGATACAGTAAATTGCCAGTTCATATATCAGAAACTGGCTGGCCATCGAAAGGGGATGCAGATGAAGTAGGAGCAACCCTCGAAAATGCGAAGAAATATAATGGGAATTTGCTTAAGATTATTTGTCAAAGGAAGGGAACTCCAATGAGGCCTAATACAGATTTCAACATTTATGTTTTTGCTTTGTTTAATGAAAACATGAAACCTGGACCAGCTTCTGAGAGGAATTATGGGTTGTTTAAGCCTGATGGAACACCGGCATATTCGCTTGGAATTAGTGGAACAGATGCTGTTAGTGCTAACACCACCACCACCACTGGTGCTCCTGCGCCTCCGTCACCGGATAGTTCTTCAACTGGGTATTTGTCAATTTCTGCTGCTGTAAAGGTAAGTCCTTGCCTTCTTTGTGGTGCATTTACTTTTGACGTTTTTGTTGTTGTCTCGTGTACCTAACTTGAGAATGTGTCGTCTTTTGTGGCATGATTAAAGCATGAAGATAGAATGATGAAGCATGTTTCAACTTGAGTGGTTACTGTAGTTTTCATTTAATCTTGATAAGCTTTTAGTTTATCAGAATTAAATTGGCAATTCAAATCTTGTCTGGTCGCACTCACAGTGAAGTTTGTTATCAATGGAGTTGTCATTGACTGGGACATGGGACTAATTTAAGCCTCCGAATTAAACACTGATGGGGACAATTAGTTGAAAGAATGTTGTCATCTCACATGAGTAGATTAGATGAGAAAAACTCTATAGATAACTATAACAAGTTAAACATGCTTAAAGTAGGTTTGTTGGCATTAGTTATGATTGATGCATTTCGATCAGATGCGCTTCTTACGCGCTACGACACATGAATAAGATCATGCAGAGACCATATGCAGAAGCTGATTCTGACATTTTGATATAAAATGTTAGCAAGCCATTCAATCCAATTGCTTTCAACCTGGTCATGTCTAGTTTTACTACGAGTCAAATAATCATGTCTCTATTTTCTCATTGTGAAATAGCAAGTGACGGCGAATGAATGTAATTTCAGAAACTGCAGATTGTTTTTAGGATTTTCTGTGAAATGGGAGTGTTAATTCATTGATTAACATCTTGGTGTTGTCTGTTATTTCAGGAAAGATGTTGTAGTTGCATAGGCCAACTGTTGTTTCCACTGCTGTTGTTGAACTACTTGGCCTTTAGACTAGCATTTTGAACTGTGTTTTGCTTTGGAAGCCCTTGATAAAAAATAATCAGCCGTTAAAGCAAAAATGGATGGAAAGAAGGGATTTGGAGAGAGAAGGAGGCAGCTTCTTAGCTTAAAGGAAAGGTGAAGTTCAGTTCTATTCCTTTTGCTTGTACACTGCAAGATGCAAAGCATCATTCTTTACCATTACTAGTTGACTGCCACCGCCAAGTGCTCAGTGAATTCCATTCCCAATGAGCCTTAATAGCTCCTCAGTTGGGCCCTTTAGCACCCACTTTTATTGGTATTTTTTATTAGTTTTTACTGCCACAAAGGGCCATCTTGTTGGTAGGAATCTCCCATGGACCATAATATCTCTGACCAGTTGGGCCCTTCACTGCCCACTTCATTATTGATAATTGGTGCGGTTGGTGGGGGTGGACAACTCATAGGCATGGCTGGTTATGAGGGTTGCTTTCACTCTTTTTAGCTGGCAATGCCTTTCAACTTTTTGCTCTCTTGTCTTTTGCAGGGGATGTTTTCATATCTCTAATAATTTAAGTTTGCTGATGGAGAGTTTGATAGATCAAGCGAGAGTGGATTGCATCTGTTGCTTGTGATAGATTACTGATTAATTTGCTGTAGTTGTTTCTACTTTATTTAGTGTGAATGAGATTTTATTCTCTTTTTTTTTCACTCCAAGGATCCTACTATTAGCCCTCATATATTCAGCATCCTTATAGTTTAAGACCCACAAAAGATTCCGTATCATTTGAATTTCAGCCATTAATCCAGATTTTCTAAGCTAATTATCAAATCATCATTTTGAAAAAGAGTAGTTTTTCGGTTTGTCTAGATCAACTAAAATGACGTACGACCTACCGAGTCTACTTGATTTAAAAGCAAACCCGGTCCCAGTTCAACAGATCACCGAGTTGAGTTGATCCACAAGGTTGATACCCATGCATCAAGTGCAGGTAGGTTGGAGAGGCTCTTTAAAATCTTTATCATCGTGAGCCCTTCATATCCCTCTTTATTACCTGATACCCTAAAATGCAAGATTAGGACACCATTATCAATGATCCACAAATTAAGTAAAGTTTTAAGGTTTTTTAAGGAAGATAAAAATGGATAATACTATCTAAGGGTGACAAATACATCAGGGTATTCTTATTCAGATTCAAATCCCCTCAATCTAATTGTGTACTACACTATCAATCTAAACCGATGATTGTATACCATGTTTGATAGAAACCACAAGGCATGGTGTCCTCTAATTTTGTAATCCAGTCACTAGGAGGGGAGTCTAGGGTGCGAAAATGCAAGAAGGCAAGAGAAAATGGCTGGCCCCAGCCCAACATTCATAAGAGGACCGATAAGAGCAGCCGCATTCAGAACCAAAATCTCTCCCCAAAAATTAATATTAATACATTATTAACTAATTGCCTGCCACTTCTTTTCCTTGCAATACATGAATAGAGATTCTTCTACTGGTACCTTACAGGGTTGTTTGGCAAAATTATATCACCACAAAGCTGGCTGATCGGCTTGATCTTTAATGCATATGCTCCAAACTACCAAGCTATAGCATAGCAGAATGCACCGAGCCATAGCATTTTAAAGACCTGCATGAGCTTGTGATGTCTCTCCCAATTCAGCCTTCGATTCGGTCTTAACCCTTCGGTAGAATAAGACATAAGCAGCTGAGGTCTTGATGTCAGCTTCATTGACTGGAGAAACTCGACTATCGTCGAAACTGTACCATCTATTATCATCAATCAACTGCAAGGTTGGTGAACAAAACAACTTGGACCTCAGAAAATCAGCCTCCAAATTCGACACAGATATTATAACTAATCATGCATGATGAACCCATTAGGTATTTCTAGGAACTCCTAGAGTAGTATGATAGGTCTAAAATGATTGGACTACATGACAACTGCTGCACTAAAACCTCGGATTGAAAATTCATAAAGGCCCGAGTATTTGTTTACCTTGGCAAATGCAGTATAGTGCCCACCACCTAGACCACCATAATGGTTGCTGATGGCATATAACTCATACGTGTATGATTGTCCATCCTTTTGTTTCACATATTTGCTCAAATCAAGATTGTGAACGGGGAAATCCACAAAAGTATCCAGTTTGTTCTTCAGGTATCTGCTGTATGAGAACCGTTTCAAGTGAAAAACAAGAATATCTGGCAACATCCACAGGTCCAGTTTCTTGGTGGCTTGCCTATGTTCTTTACAACTAGGACAATACCTGCATCAAAATGAAATGCATCGTCATAAATATAGTATGATGTGCTTTTGCTTGGTATCCAAAGCAATATCTCACAGGAAATGTAGAAAAAAATTTTGTTTTTAAGAAACCATCATACCACATGTCATCAGGCCCTAAAGGTTCTTCAGTCAAGAATGCCTCCAGGCACGAAAATAAAGAGACAGCTTCCTGCCGGGTTTTCTTTGCTCTATAGCCAGTCTTGTGATAAACCTCTGGGAGATCCTTTAGATTGCTGGAATCGTATAATTTCTGTTCTTTCTCAGTCCACTCAAAGACAACCTTTATACGATTCCCAGATTTTATGACAGAATCCTTAAATATTGGCTTGCAGCTTAAATACCGATCATCAGTCAAAAAGAGCTGGAATGGCAATTCCTGGCTAGATGTACCCTCTAGTTCTGTGTTGCCCATGGATTGGTCCCTAGGTTCACATTGACCATTGCAGCCACTTGATGTCTCACCATTAGCCTCCAAAAGAAAACCATTCTCTTCGCCACTATGAGCCATAGTAGAGGCACATGCTCGTTTCAAAGGCGAGAGCAGTCTGGAAGCAGCCAAATAGATATCAGCTCCACTTGGTGAGTCATCGTCCATATAAGTTATCAGAGGTGTGCCAAAATACTTCCCAACATTGCCCTTCAGTATATCTGGAGTGCACCTGTGAAACCAATGCATAAGACTTCATCTCAAAGAAGTGAAAGAAACGAAGAATAAAAAGAAGGAATAAACAGTCAAGCAAGGCACCCAGCATATCCCTGTCTATACTCTATTGGACCCATTCCCCTTTTGGAAGAAATTATCCTCTTATCAGTTCAAAATTATGGTGTGAATCAAATACTATTTGCCCACAATTATTTTCTTACCAATGACATGCAACACATTACATACAGCCAATTATGTTATGAATGATCATTACCGTTGCAAATAATCATACTCATATATAACTCAGTGACAAAACTACTAACAAGTAACAATGATATACATTGCACAGTTCTCCAATAAAAAACCAACAGCAAGAAATCTGCAGAAGTTACTTACTTATCCCTATGAACAATCTCCAGCTTCTTTCTTCCTGCCCCTTTTCCACAAAACCGATAGGCCACAATATGGTCTTCATCCTTTATAGAGACCAATGGTTCAAAAGGATTTTCCAACATCCTATAAATCTTGTGATCATATACCTGACAAGCAAAGGTCTGACACCTTAGCCTCTTAATGGAATAATTGAAGAAAATAAAGTTCAAGAGAAAACTTCTTACTTCTGCCAGCAGAAGGCTTTCTCCACTTTTCAAACCGCATGCAGAGTCCAGTGCTTGACCAAGATCTCTACAATTACCATGTTTCAGCACTGAAACAGTGCAAGGCACTGGAAGACCACTTCCATCACCATGAAACACTGTTACTGTCATTGTCCGAGTGACAGTTGAAGGCAGTGGCAAAGACAAGTACATGAAGGGATCAAAAGTAATTGAAATTTTACTGCAAATTGGGCAAACCAGCGTCGACTTATATTGACCCTGAGAATTATTTTCCAACATATACAAAATGTCAGCAACTGAAAACATGAATTCATACTAGATTTTGTGTTCAGTAAAGCAAATCATATAGTACATGACATTGCTGGGTCCTAGTATGACAATAAAGGAAGCCAAACTTTGACACACAAAACTGAGATACTCATCTATAACAATACCATGAGCCGCTTGCTCATCATCAATTAAAGTAAACAAATTGAATACTAAATGATTATTAAATATCACAAGCAATGAATTCCATTCTTAAACAGGTTTGGATTTTGGAAGTCTTGCCCTAAGTCCTTACTAATCAGGATGTTCGCATGGAAGCTGGTACTTCTAGTTTTAAAGTTGAGCATAGATAGCATAAAACAAAGGAGGTAAATAATGTTGAAGTATCTAAGATCACTGTGTAATGAGGACCTTACAACTAGATTTTACAACAACCAACCCTCAACCCCAAACTAGCTGGGAATATTACAAGACGAGCTCATCTATGAAAAAATTATTCAACCTTATTATGCAAACCATGGAAACAGATAAAAATATAACACTTCCTTACTTGACAAACATCCACAATAACTGAGTCATTCCGAGTCTTGTGATTTCTCCAACACTCGTCTGCAACTTCCTCGTCTGGTTCACCACTCCAATCCTTCATTTCAATATAAGGCTTTTGCTTGACACGATTCAAATCTTCATGCAGCCCATCCAGCAAAAAGGCAAGAAGTTCCTAAAACAAAAGGATCCCATCAACAATGGAAATCATGATAATATCAACAACACCAATCATCATTCTGAAGAACAGAAAACACAATAGTGCTAAGGATCCATCGTACCAGAATATTTATTGACAGAAAGATGCAAATTAGAAGCATCATATGTCTTACTGTCGTCATCAGTCCATGAGTCTAGATTATTGTATAAGTCACTTAACACATTATATCATCAAGAAGGCAGAGTTCCAAATACGCGAGTGGAAATTTATGAAGGTCAATATTCACTCATTCCTTCGTTTGATCAACAAAATGACAAGCAAACACTTGGGCTAGGAATATTTGCAGGTGCTATTACAGCACTTCTTTATAAGTGTGGTCCAGTTTTAACTAGAGTTGCACTATCAAAGGTGAGATTCAGACTTGAGACCTCACCCCTCCTCTTATGCAAGAGTAACACTGAGATACACCTACAAGCTCATTGGTAACTAACAGAGCATTTAAAAATTGAATTATACTACTAATATTGCTGCTGTAGAGTAACAAGTAGAAATCACAGAGTACTAACTTGAGAATCATGTTGATTATAACCACTGAATTGAGGAGCAAATAGCGCTAGTTTTCCCTTAAACACACGTGGTGCAATCGCGGTCCGGCCTGAGGACCACAGTTTCCTCAACAAGTCACCAAATGCAAGTGCAAGTTCACCCTACACGGCTACAACATAAGTTAGCAAAAGTGCAAAACATATAGCCAGTGTTCTTCAAAAAGTCTATATGGAATAGCCATAAGATGACAATAACTAAGCAAAGCCACCTACATGCATTCCTAAAGGATTCTGTGTGTTGATTTCCTCAGAGTAATCTTGCAAGAAATATTCAACAAGTTGGGGTGTGTGGAGTAAGCATTGTAAAGCACTGTTCATAAAGCAAGTATTTCCCATATTCTGCAGTCCTGCCAAACCTCCCTTTTCTACTCTCCTAACAGAGCTATGCACACCAAATCCGTCGTCCATATCTTTGAATGATGAGTTTACGGCACTTCCTGGCCATAAGTTCAAGCTATAACTACTTGAGTGACCATTTGACATGGCAGGCCCTCCTGCAATCGACATGGGGGACCTTGGAGGTTCCAAGGCTACCAATGCTAACTCATTCCCTGTTGAATCCTTTCCAGATTGAGAAGGAGAACTATCAACTTTCAGCTCCAAAAGAATCTGCAAAAGGAAGAGGATGCATCAACCACAGTGATGTGGGACGAGCAAAATCACCAAAAGAGGAATTTAAGTAGAATAGAAACCAAAATCACCAACAAGAGAGACTCTTGAAGGGACCAAATCAAGAGGGACACACTTGATCTTGAAGGGACCAAATCAAGAGACACGCTCAATCTTTACAAAACAAACCAAGAGAGATGCACTCAATCTTGAAGAAAACTTAGTTTGTTTTTCAACTATTAACTTAATTGACTGTCTAGGTCATTATTTATGCACCAAACCAAATAAAATAGGAAATCCTAACAAGTCTTAATTGAATAAGGAAGCTAAAATTCTAATTTAACTACTAAATAATAAATACTAATATTCCTAAATAATAAAATCTAGACTAGCCATACAATATTAAAATTCTTAAATAAATAAAAATTGATTCATATTGAGTTTGGTAAGAAGTCTGTAAGATAATGTTTTCCCCTTTACGAAAGCTGCAACTAGGAATTAAGATATTGAGTTTGGTAATAGTTGGACTTTCTAGAGCCTAGTTAGAACAACCGAGTCAGGTTCTACACCTGTTAACATCTCTAGGAAATCAAATTGGAGCAGATGAAATTACTACAAGTCCATGGTCAATGATAATTTTCTGATGGAATGAAAATCAGAAGCATTATTAACATGATGGCTTAAACATTTTAACAAAAACTAAAGCATTTTCTCATATGCATAATTCCTCACAAGATTACAGACCTCTTGATCCATCTGCAAGTGTAACTCCTCCAAGGTTTGGTTTGAAATGCTCAACTGTGAACTCTTTTGCTTATTGAAGAAGTCCCATATAGAGGCCTGTCAATATGCATTAGAATCAGACAAATGGGAGAGATTAGCCATTCAGCATCCAAAAGGAAGTAAAAGTAAATCAAGCAAAAACCAAAACATAAAACAAACCTTTTCACGCTCTACTCCTCTAGCTGAGCAAACCTTCTCATATAACTCATGCAGAGAAGCCTAAAAAGGAAAGCAAATTAAAACCTGGATGGTATACAGTAAGTAACTTGAATAAAAGGGCATTGTCCAGTGTTAAGAGGACCTTAAATCAATTATTCGAAAACTCAGTAAGTTCACTTTCATAATGTTTGACCAGTACATATAACAAATCCTCAAGACAAATCGATCGATACTCAGAAATTCTGAAAAATAAAATTCAAAGTTCAGAAACCCAGTTCTGTTTAGTCAGCATCATATCATAACCTTCAAAGCCAAAGCCTTGGCAGACCCTTATAAAACCAACAGTCCCTCGAACATATCTTCTATCAATAGAAAAACTTAATTAAATCCTCAATTTGATGCAACACAAGCGTTAAATTGCACTACCTTCATGTTTGTGCACCTATTCTATATGTCCTGCATAAAAGTTGATGCAATTAAACAGTTAACTTGCAACAATATGAAATATCAGAGAAATTACCCAAATAAAAAGAAATTTGACAATCTAGTGAACCAATGAGCTGAAGACTCACATATGCAAAGCTGTTATCCAATGAACATTTAAACACATCAATATTTCTTTATATATGACAAAAATGATATTTCATGAAAATAGAAACTTGTTGAACAGAATCAGCTTAAATTTTTTGAGACAGAAAGATAAAAACAAGAAGAAAATGACAATACCTTTTTGCTTATCCATATAGTTGATTCACTGTCATCTCTGGAGTCAATTAACTTGAGGCGAAGTGGATAAACCTCCACGTTGAACTGCTTTTTATTAAAAACACCCTGAGAGATCATCTTTCTTGGTAACACTGGTCCTCCTTTGTACCTAAAAGACAGAATGACAGAATATATCAATAGTACCAGGGCACAAAGACAAACAGTAGTTTTAAAATATATGCAAAAGTGTGTGTGGGTGTGTGTGTAAGAGAGAGAGAGAGAGAGAGAGAGAGAGAGAGAGAGATTCATGTTTAAATTTTAAACAATTATGCTCATTTAAAATTTTTGCATCCATTCAGATCAATCACTAAATTACATGGAGATTAAATTAGAGTGTTTCCAAATAAACTAGATAGAGAAAAGAAGCGCTGTATCCATTCACTACAATGATTAAGATATATAATGCTTTCAAACAAACTTCCAAATTAAATGCAATCCTGCAACTACAAATGTCAACGCCAGATATTAACATAGACTAACGCCATCATAATTTTGCAAATGTCAAATCCCAAGCCATCAGATGATGAGACCATAACACACATATACCTTATCAAATTCCTACTTTACAAGTTCTTTATTCAACCACTACAATAAAAAAGCTAAGCCATTGGGCAGCAAGATCATAATACATATAAACTCATATCAAGAGTCAAGATCCCTATCTTAGCAACTGGGATTCAATCACTAACAGTAACAATCAATCCAAGTCAGCATAATTGTAAAATGAACTGCTTTTTTTATTTTGGCAGTTGGAACAATCAATTCAACAAGGAAAGAAATAGGAAAACCTCCTTACCACTGGACAAGCTTCTCCCAAACTTTCTTAGGAACTAATACATAGTCCCTTCCTTCAAACAGCGTTCTAACAAGCTCTAGCTCATCACCCTCATTACTACTTCTGCCCTCAATTATATCAGAGTTATCAATTGGACCAGGCCTTTCAACATCCAAATCTTGAGGCTCGGAAGATTTCCCATTATCCAAGTTGTCAACACCACCACGACCAACATAACTCTCCCATTTTGAGAACCACCTAAACATCAAAAGAAAACCCAATTACAGCCATGCAGATCCTTTTATTGACAAATGGTTTCAATTATTAAAACGTGAAAAAGGATCACATTATTATGGTAAGCATCTATCACATCCCTCGGGCAATAACACCGTACCCTCATCTAGCATAGCCTAATTGTATCTAAACAGGCCACATGTTGTAAAACAGTAACTAGGAAAAGTAAAAAATAGACCAAACCACGACACATGCACAAAACCTCAGCCCACTTAAATTACAGTGGCATGAGACTCTCAGGCAATAACACAACACGCACACCATATTTAGCTTGCCTAGCTATCCTAATAATTATAAAAAGTCAATTTCTATTTTAACCCAATCATTCAAAGAATCTCTTAAACTACATGCCTTACTTACCAATCAAGCATAATTGACGCACCTTTCCGTGAAATATAACAATCATAGCAAACAGGGTTTTTCTTTTTTTTAGGATAAAAATAACCCAACTATTCAAAGAAACTATCAAAACACATGCATTCCTAACACACCATCCATTATCAGCAAAATCCCCATAAAACTTGTCAATTACAACAGATGCACAAATCTGATTTAAAATAAGATTAAAAAAAAACACTTAACTCACCGCCCCTTGTTCAAAAAAAAAAAAAAACACGAGCAGATACAAAAGTTAAAAGCCACAACAACCACACACAAGTCATGTTGACCGCCTAATTAGCACAGCTGTAGCTAGAACTAATTAATCATTGCAAAAGGTGTTTTTTCTTCAATTTGGATAAAAAGATAATCCAATTATTTAAAAAATCTCTTAAAACACATTCCTTACTTACCCAATCAAGTAAAATTATCATCCAAATTACCAAACATTCGACAGTTGCAAAAAATCTCATCAGAATTACTTCAAAACCCACTTCCTCCATTTCAAAAACCAAAAAATCTCTACCACCATAATTAGCTAAAAAAGTCCCACAAAATTCAAGAAAACCTAATCAAATCAAGAACGAAAAAAATTACCTAGAAGAAACAACAAAATACAAATTCCCTTCTTTCAAATCACGTTCAGCTTCACGATTCAATTCCTCAACGATCTGCTTCTCTTCTTCAGGTGTACACGGCAAGCAACTTCCTTCACCTCCACCTCCACCTCCTCCTCCGTTCTCCATTAAACACCTTGAGTCAATCATCGTCATAATTTCTGTCTTAATCACACTCTACATTCCAATAATCAAACCCAAATTAGTTATCAAACAAAAAAACCTCACAAAAATCAATAAATCAAATTCGGATTTCGATTACTCCTTACTGTGATTTTCAGTTTCGAGGAAATCAAATTGCCGATTTGAAAGACTGTAATTTTTTCTACTTTTGGGGAAATTTTAAAAATCGAGAGAGAGAAGGGAAGAAACCCTAGATTTTAAGGGTTTGATTTTTGGTTATGGAGAAAATCATTTATAATAGCAAGAATTTAGAGAGAGAAAGCTAGAGAGAGAAGTACCGTCTTTCCAACGATCTTGTCTTTTTTTTAAAAGCTTCAGCCTGCCACACAGACCGTTTTATAAAAGAAATAAAAATAAAAACATATTGACTAGTAGATTTTGAGAAAAATATATTTTAGTCTATCTTGATTCACAATTATTACACTTTAGTTATTGTAGATTATGATTTTTCAATGTTACCCCTAGAGTTTCTTTTGAATGGCTAGTCGAGGATTCTGAATGCTTGTTTTTTCCGGCTGGTTGGTGCATTTTTCCTTTTGTTGAGATGGATACTTGATAATGAATAATGGACACAAGTCTCCCTTTAAAACTTGTCCGGGCTAATTTGAGGCTAGAATCTCTAAAGATATCAAAGGATCTAATCTTGCCACATGTCAAGAGATTAGAGAATAAAATAGTTAGAATGTTATTAGTATTGTTAGACAGTTAAGAAAGTCAGTTAGCTTTGGTTAGATAACATAAACAAGCTTCTAACCATAGTTTGATATAAAAAAAATGTGATAGTGTTAGTAAAAACAACAAGAAAGAAATTATACAGGAGCTTTTCTTCTTTCTCTGTTCAGCAGAAATTCTCTATGTTTCTCTTCATTTCTCTTATTGCCTATGTGAAAATTTTGTTATCTTAACATAGTATCAGAGCACATGGATTCTTGATCTTGTGATCTTCTGCTTCTGCATTCTCTAATTTTTGTCTCTGTTTCTAGCATTATTATCTCCTTATTCAAGCAATTCTTTCGTATTAGTTGATTTATCTATTATTTGTTTGATATATTGTCAAACTGAAAATTCTTCTTTAAATCTTCAACTTTCTGCAAGATTCTTCCTTCGCAATCTTTGATTCTCTTCTTTTCTACTTCTTGCACTCTAAAAAATGATGACTACTTCTCAACTTCAGATTGTTCAATCTCCTATTACTTGTTTGCTTCCTACGGTTTCTACTGCTATAACAACCAAGCTTGATGATACAAATTATCTGTTCTAATCTTATGTTTGGCTCCTCCAAGCCTGCGATTGAGGGGGAATGTAAAGATATCAAAGGACCTAGTCCTACCACATGTCAAGAGATTAGAGAATAAAATGGTTAGAATGTTGTTAGTATTGTTAGACAGTTAAGAAAGTCTGTTAGCTTTGGTTAAATAACGTAAACAAGCTTCTAACCATAGTTTGATATAAAAGAAATGTAATAGTGTTAGTAAAAACAACAAGAAATAAATAATACATGAGCTTTTCTTTTTTCTCTGTTCAACAGAAATTATATCTGCTTCTTTTCATTTCTCTTCTTGCCTCTATAAAAAATTTGCTATCTTAACAGAGCCAGGATTAAAAAAATAAAAATAAAAATCTAGATTAACCTAATGATTTGGTTAAATATCTGATTATAAACTGTTAATTATTTATTTTTTTAACAAAAATAATATCTTTTTAGTTTATAAAACAAAATTAGTGTTGATTAGGATTAATCAGATAACCTGGTCAAAATCTAGTGCTCTCATTAAAACTCGTGACCCAAGCTTTAAGTCAGGTTAACACGAGATTAAAAGCTTGTTGGAGAAACATCATACATATATGATTATTGTAAACATTAATTAGATTTCAACTCACATGATAAAATTGGTATTATTACTATACTCATTATGTTTGTGTATTTCCGTATAAACCTCGAAAGTATAGAGATACTAAATCAAAAGAATTTAAAAAGTTGATTCACTTTTAGATGGTGCTAGCTATTCATTAGGGAAGGGTTAAATTGAAACTTATTGGAAACTTTAGAGTTTATGTTGAGGAATTTTAAACCTAGAGAGACTAAAGTGGAATATTTCAAGATCTCAGGGTCTAGAATGTAGTTTATCAGATATTATTTTCAATAACCATAAATTCTATTAACTTGTTGTTTGTGTTTTCTCTTGAAAGTGGTGAGTGGGTTCAATCATGAATTCACGCAATCTATTTTCTTTTATCTTTATTAAGGCTTTGATTTTTTAAACATGGAAATGACTAGTGGGTGATGTGATAAATGAGATTCATGATTTTGTTTTTAAGATTTTATTATGGATTTCTTTTAATATTTTTATTAGTGAGATAAAGTTTCAACCAATAATTCACATGTTAATGTTAAGTTTTTTTTTTTAATTTGTGTATGGAAAGTGCTTCGTTTTAAAAATAATATTTTTTTTTATTTTTAAAAATTATTATTTATATTAAAATGATCTAAAAATATTAAAAAAATATTAATTTAAAGTAAATAAAAAATAAAATAAATTATTTTTTTCAAAAACACTTTTGAAATGCAAAAACAAACAGAATTAAACTTGTTGCTAAATCTAATTTATAATTCAAGTTATGGGTTACACGGTTTATTGATTTATGATTCGAATTATGGGTTACACGGTTTAATCTGAGTTGATTTAATTTTATTTTTAAAAAAATTAAAATGATATTATTTTATATATATAAGATTACACGTTGATATGGTTATATTATGTAAATTTTCAGGTTGATTTTTTTAAAAAATTCAGTGGAAGCTATAGAATATATGTTTGTTTCGTGTAATTCTCCTTGCAGTTATAAAAAACGAAGGAAAAGGGAAAAGGTAATTAGAATCCAATCAAACAAATAATAAATCTAATAAACATTAAGCTCGTAGAATATTTGTAAGAACTCAAATTTGGAAAGCCTCCACCAAAAGCAGTTGATATTTCCCATCACCTTTTAAACTGTCACATTGATGCACGTTGATGTTAATTCTTTATTTTCCTACGGTGATTAGTATATATTCATCCAGCGAATAATATTTGGATTTCATTAATTCTAACTCTTTAAAATAAATACAGAAACAAGAGACTTCTCAACAAGAACAAAATGAGTGGCGGCTTCAGACATCAAGCAAACCTCCACGTTAATTATGGTTGTTAATACATTAAATCCAATGGATTCTTTGCACCTAAGTTAACATGCTGATTCTACAGAAGCTTACAAACAAGCTGCTTCTTTTCTAATTTTGCAGAATCTACTCTAACAGAAAGGCTGCTGCGCCTCTACACAAGATGAATCTTTTACATGTTGCTACAAAAGCTACACCATTTCATATGTACATTAGTATTACAGGTTTGGCTCCAGCCTCGATCTTGCACCTGAACATTGGCGGCCAGGACAATTGATGACCAAATGCAACTCAGTACGGTAGCAGAGACTGCAGACACAGATACAATCACAATTACAAAGGATTCTGCGGCATCCTCTACAACTAATAGTTGCACAATATTCAATTCCATGTGGAAGATGCAGCACTTGGCTGAAACCAAGAAGCAGCTGCAATAAGGTGTCACTGTGACCCAAAATCAACTAAACTATTAACAACTATGAGGTTTCTGTATCATCTGAGCTAGCTGTGGCCTCACTTCCAGCCAAACCTGCTCCACCTTCTTGACTCTCGTCCTCACTATACAAAGTCTCGTTACTTGAATTAGAAAATAGGCCACTGTCATCATCAGTGAGTGTATCTGCCTTCCGCCGTTTCCTGACATCTTTTATACCTCTTCCTTGTAGTGCCAGGCGCCTTCGTTTCCTTGCTTTTCTCTTGCCCTTGGGAACCTCTTCTCTTTGTGACTCAAGGTTTTTGCCTTCTCCTTTTGCAGTTCTTACCTTGCCATAGTCATTATCTTCTGATTCATCAGGATCAAACTTGCGCTTTTTTCTACTTGAATTTGTCTGGTACAGAATCATTGAAACCCAGATTTAATTGATGATTAGTAAGCACAGCAAATCCAAGTGCAGTAAAGTATTCAATTGAAGGGGGAAATGATCCATTAAATCCTACCTGTAAATTGTAAATGATATGTGAATGAAAGCAGCGGAACCAGTATTACAGTCATCTGGTTACCTTATGTTTCCTAAATGGCTTTTCAAAATACATACATATATATATTGTGTGTGTGTGTTCATTCATTCCTATATGTGTGTGAGTGTGTGAGTGTGTGTGATATGCAACACCACCATTATTACTCAAAGGACCAGAGCTAGCCACAACCAAGGTCACATAAAAAGCCCTTTATCAATACTGCTTGGGGTACAGAACCCATGGTCACGGCTTTAGGATTAGTCAATCAGAAGGATCAAACCACCAAGGACAGAAATAACTGATAAACATGCATTGATTGTAAATAGGAATGCATCAATTAAATATCCCCATTTACAGCTTACTAAAACATGTACAATCAATTATTATCTAATTTTGGTAAAAATCATTTTTAAGTATAGGTTGACAGCATGCTTTAATAATTGAGCAACTAGCATCTGTGACTTGCACAGCAAAACACCATTTCATTTGAAAAAAAAAAAAAGCTTCTGTGTACCTTGGGACCACGATCCACCAACCGAGCCCATTCATGCCGATTCCTCAGGCAATCAAGAACAGCCTGAGAAGGACTTGAATATGCATAGCGTTCTCCATTATGCTTCCTCAAGTTTTTCCAGTGCTGCAAACGGAATTACAATCAGTGAAGGAGATCTGGTTTATTCACTCAGAATCAAAATGACACCAAAACAAACATGCAGAAAACAACAAGCACTTAATTAAATAAAAGCAACCATACCGGTAAGACGGCATTACAGAGTTCCTCATATGTCATGCGTCTGCCTTTGCTCATAATCTCATTGATTAAACCTATGGATGATGAAAGGAAATGAATATTAAGTTACAAAGAAACAGGGAAACAACAGCCCCATCTGTTCTTATCCTTTCCTTTTGGCTCTAAACTGATGCAGAATTTAAATTCCAGAGAGGTAGCTACCTGGCAGAGTGCGATGAACAGGAGCCCGAACAGTGCCTGTCTCCTCATCAGAAATATTCCTTGGTGAATTACGTCTAGATGACAAATGATGGTCATTAACCTCAGTAGAGGAAGATGGGCCACTGTTTGCAGTTGAGGTGGAGGCAGGCGGGATGTTGTTCTTGACAGAATTTACTGCTGTCGGAGATCCATTATCCCCTCTCTTCGACACCGAGTCAGCTTTATATCCTGTATCTTGTCTCCTCTGATCAGAAGAAGATGGTCTGTCAGTCTTTTTAGCCTCATCATCAGGCTCCTGAAAACGGCGAAACCCATCTTTTGATGTATCCTTACCTTTTCTTCTAGAAGCCTGAAGAATAATAAATTACAGATCGTTTTCAAGTACCATCTCAGTAACCTATATATGTTCATAAAGAAATATTTATGAAAATCATGTTGTGGAAGTAAATCTTACCAAGCTATGGTCTTTTGCTCCAGAACTAGATGTCCGCTTCATCAGCACACTTGTTGCGGTTGGAGAAACTGAATGTGGCAAACCACCTGCATGGCGAACACGCGGCACACGAGGTACTCTAGGAGAACTATTGAGTTCTTGATGTAAAAGCAAAGCAAGCTGTCAAGAAAAACCCCTCAAATGTAAACTAGATGGAAAAGAAAATGAGAACAAAAATAAACTATTACAAGAAATTGCAATTTGTTTTCACCTCTTCATCACTTAAAGCCGCAGGCGAATTGGTTGGTGCAGAAGGATTCATTGACAATGCAAGACTTGTCTTAGATGATGACTGGCCATTAGACTGATTAAACTTTTCAGATCTTTGGGGTAAACCTGATGCAAGTGCCTTACTATGAGCATGTGAAGTGCTCTCAATTTGCAGTGATCCGGCAGTATCACCAGAATTCTGTGCTGAAGATGCTTTAGAGGATAAGTGAAGCATGGAATCTTTTGAATCTGAAACAGTTCTCTTAGGAACAGATGTATGTGAACTCTTGCTTGAATGCAACACTTTTGAAGCAGAATTCACTGAGGATTTTGGACATTCTTTTACTGTTTTCTTTGAAATGTCATACCTTTCTTCTTCTGTCACTATCTCACTTGTAGCTCGATCTTTCTTAATACTAGAATTGCAGTCAGGTATAACTTGTTGCATAATATTAGAACTAAAATTCAAAGTATCTGAAGTTTTAAAATTGTCAGATGAAGGTGTTTGGGAGATCATCACAGTGGATGCAACAGAAGATGCTTTTGCAACACAGACAACAATTTTACGCTGATTGGGTAGTGCTGGAGAGCTTGAGATGGTTTCACCTGCTTTTGACAGTTCTTCAGCAGTCTCTGTAGTGTTTTTAGGTTCTGGGAGACATTGTTGCATTTCAATTGAGCCTTCAGCTCGTTTATGCTGACAAGGACCATCACATAATTTGTTAGCTTCACCTGTGTTACAAAGAAGAACTGCTTCTAAATTGCTGCCAACCTCTTGAATTTTATGGTCATTGGATGAACCACCTAATGCTGCACCATTCAGTTTTGGATTTTCAGATATGTTATCATAAGATATCCTTGCATCTTTTGCATCACCATGAGAAGACTGACGATTCAAGCCCCCCTTAGAGTTATCATCATCCACTTCTACTTTAACATTAGATTGTGCAGAACTTGGAATTGCATCACCATTATCATTAATCTGATCACCCATAACTTCTGGAGAAGCACTAGCCGGCTCCTCAAGTGCAGGCACATCTCTTCCTGTGGAACCCTCCACTTTATCATCTAAATTTCCACTTAGCATGTTATTGCCCTATAGGAAGCACAGGCAAAGTCATTCAAACACCAAAAGAAATCTCAGAGCATAAAATTTAACATACAATTACACTTAAAGGAAGAGCTTCATTATAGGTAAAATATAAAATGTAAAGGCTCAAGGAGGGACCGCCCTATTGTAGAACAAGAGAAACTACAAATATGTCTAACAGGAATAATCTATTTAATAACTCAAGAAATAGGTAAGGTGTCAAATATGAAGTTTGTTTGCATGATGCTAATGGGACTTGGAATGGGGGAATTTCCAGTAAGCTTGGTTGGTTTACTGCTATCAGACCTGAAATGTGGGCATTTCATGGGGGTTTGCAGGAGGCTTGGTATAGAGAATTTCGTTGCATTTTGTTGGACTTGAATTCAAAGATGGAGTTTGGTGTGTTGCAACTCATCAGGCTTAAAGCTCATCCAGGTCAAGTAATGCATGTACTATTAAGAGATTGGGTTGGAAACTTGGGCATGTCAAGTATGGGGAATAAGTGTGCTGTTTTTCAGTAGCATTGGGGTTGAGGGACATGTTATTCCTTTTTGCTTTGAGGATTTACTAGAAGGAACAGGGCCTCTGTTGTTTGATGGTTTAAACAAAGAAGGCTGTTCCCCAAGTTTAGTTTTAATGTTTAGGTTCTCTGGCCCAATTTTGAAGAAGAAGAACCCAAAAGATTCTTAAAAGGAGCAAAGGATTCTTAAAAGGAGATGCTCTTACTTACATAAACCATCAATTTCCACTCCCACAACAAATGTATATATATAATTCTAATCATCAATAAAAATTAAAACCCAAACAGAAACATTGATAATAAGCGAAAAAGAATTTCTAAAAGTTCTAGCATAAAGATTGATGTGCTGCATATCAAAGACATTGAGACAGATTTAAACAGTATTCCAAATAACTAGTTATGCATTTTCTGATCAGAACTCGGCTTTTGCAAGATTCCACAGATTGTCATTTCCAATTCCATTTCAAGGGATTCTAATCTAGCATCACTTACAAAGGTCATTATTGGCTTTATTCTAGCAGTCTAGTTTGTTTTATGGATTGGTAATCAACAAACATTCTCCAAATATCAATTGATCATTAAGAACAAAACACAGTACTATCCCAAACCAAACCAAAAAGAAAGGAGCAACGCTTACCTCTTGTTTCCCACAATCATTGTGTTCTGGAGCTGATGCCACTACATTAGACTCTTTGGGAGAACTCTCAACAGCAACCACAACATCATGGCTAGACTTCTCTTCCTCCAATCCAGCTCCAGTTGATGAATGAGGTCTAGACATGTCAAGAGACAGGGCTTCTGAGGATTGCTCAGCCACTGCTAAGTTGGGCTTCTCAACACCATTTTCAACTGCTATATAACTATCTGATTTCTGTTCTTGAATACCGGAGTCCCTTAAATGCTTGCTCTTGTTACCCTGAAGTTCACCCTTGAAGGACTTCGGAGCTCTGTCTTCATAAAATTCCAATGGTTTTGCATCACTGGTGGACGTAAATGCTAGTAATAAGAATAAAAACAACAAAGAACTGGAGTCAACAAGTGCGTGTCTGCTGCTACAAGATGCGACCCAATGCCTAAACTTCATGCCATTAATGTGAAATATGGGTACTTGGACAGCTAGAAAAAAGAGTAACAGATAACACAAGTAGGAAACAAAGCAAAGAAAGGTACATCCAATCACCTGTTTTAGAAGCATGAAAAACCCTCTTCTTTGCCTCCACCTCCTTCTCTGCAGTTCGAGCCTTCTTCTTTACACTCCGATCCTTGGCCATCCCAAGATCTTCTTTCTTCCGCTTACCTGAATGCGCCACAACTGACCTAAGTACACTTCTCTCCCTTTTCACTGCGAAAGTAGCACCCCTAACTTCTCCATCCTCACTCTCCCACTTCTTCATCTCCCTCGAATAAACCTTCCTCTCATAACCACCACCCTCGTCCCTCCCTCTCCTGTCACCCAAATCTGCCACTGGCATCCCCAACACACTCTCCTTCGACAATGAAAACAAAACCCCCGCACCCTTGTCAACCATATTCTCATTCTCATTCTCATTCTCCTCCTCACTCCTCTTCTCTACCTTCCTCTCCTTCTCATCCCAACACGGAAACTCCCTATACTGAAAACTAAACTTTTTCGGCACATACCCGGTACACTTCCACAGCTCCGGCGTAAAAACCTTTGAAACCCCACTAAACAACCCAGGATCCCCACCTGGAATCCCCTGCACGTGAACTCTTTCCTCCATCGGTATCTCTGTCCACAACCTCAACCCTTTCCTCTGCGGACCAACATTCCCCCCGCCCCCATTCTCTAACCTAATCGTTTTCGTCGGCAATTCCACTAATAACTGCGCAACCTCAGTCTCCTCACTATCATCATTATTACTACTATTACCCCTATTCTTCCTCCTCTTACATTTATCACAGGTAAACAATTCTTCACCCTTCACATACTTTGAACAGCGCGTGTGTACCCACACGCCACAATCATCACAATTCACCATTTCTTCTCCATCATCAAAGTTTACACCACACACACAATCTACCGTCCACGACCCATCCACCCAGTCCTCATGTGATTCATACTGGTGGTGGGTCTGGAACCGGTGAGATCGCCCTCCCTTCATTCTTTTCTATGCCCCTAACCACCACCAAAAAAAAACTCTAACCCTAACTTCAAAAAACCTAATCACATCGTAAATTCAAGAAAAACGTAGACTAGAGAGGAAAACTTGCCTGGGGAATTCTTCCAACATTGATTTCTTGTCAAGAAGCTGTAATCTTGAGGATGTTATTGAAAGATTTTAGAAAACTTATGGGCTTTTAAGGAATTTTTTTCTGTACCAAGGGATCTGTCTTGTGTGAGCGTAGGGAAAAAAGGGGTTCTTCTCCTGGTTTTTTTTTTAGTGCACGAATGGCTTGTAGACAGAACAGAACTGTAGAATTTAAGGATTGTTTTTTGTTTTTTTTTTGCGTCCGGATTTTTATTTTGTTTTTTTTTTCAGACAAGGGTAGCTGGGCTTTTGTAGGATTGGGCTTGGGTGAGGATGATGATGGGTTACACTTGTGCTTATTGAGAATGGGTGATGGGGATTTTTGGGCCTCGTTGAGTTTCAGAAGTCAACGGTTTTGAACTTCGACCTAGGTTTTTTAATTGATTCGGAATTTTTAAAGAAAGAATTGGAGTTGATATTGATTTTTTATTTTGTTTAGTTCTTAATTATGTAATATTAGAGAAAACAATAATTGGGATTATGGTTTTCTAGCTTGAATTTAAAAAGTTAAAATAAATTAAGTATTATGAACCATTAAAGTTAAATTATTTAGTTCGAATATATGTAAACTGTATTTGTATAGCTAAATTATTTATTCTAATAAAATGTGTCATTCATATGAGTAGAATGTATATTTTCTTCATAAAAAAAGCCATTAATTTTTTATTTTGATGATTTGATGTGTATTGAATTTTGTGTAATAAAAAACTAATCTTTATTATGTTCATTGAAGGTGATTTTTTTTATAAAAATTTGTGATTTTATCTTATTTTCATATAATATAAGGAGGAATATAAACATCTTCTCAAATATTTTAGTAAAGGGTTAGATAGATGGCCGTTTGTGTTCTTGCGGGTCAATTTATAAACAATATAAATTCTTATAATAATGGCAATTGAAAGTTAGATTTATGAACATCATGCCAAATATTATCGAATAATAATTTTATATACAAAAAAAAAAGCAATACATAGTTGCACATAACATATAAAATTTATTGAACAATAATTAAAAAAACAATGCAATGCTGCACTTATCAAAAATCATATTCAAAAAATAATTAATTTATATAAAATTAAGAAAAAACCACAGATAAATCATGCATACCTTTTTAAAAACTAAACACACACAATATCATTTAAAAACAAGCACAATCTAATAAAAATATAAACAAGAAATTTATTTTAAAAAATATACACAAATAATGCATTATTTAAAAAAAACAAAAAAAAAAACATAAGAAAATAATTAGGTCAGACGCTTGCAGGCATAGTAAGCCAAGCACTTTGGACTAACAAACATACATGACCCATGTTAACTTGGGTATGACAAACATGTCAGACTCATGTTAATTTGTAATTGGCGACCTGCCAAGTCCAAGCACTTTAGACGTGGCTAACGCGAAGTTCAGGTGCCTTAGGTTTGGGAACATGTTGGACCCAAGCGTCTTTGGGTGCCAAACCTAAGTGAATTTAGGTCCAACAATCATGTCAGGTTTTATTACTATTTTTTTTCAATAATAATAATATTTTTTAAAATTTTTATTAATAATTATGTTGATAATATTAACAATAATGAACATAATAATAATGTTAAGAAAAATAATATTAATAAGAAGAAGAAGAAGAAAAGGAATAACAACAACAACAACAATAATTTTTAATTTTACCCTTCAAATCAAATTTATAATTTTTTACAATAGTAATAATATTTTTTCAAATTTATTAATAATAATATTAAACATATCTAACTCAAGTTTAAGTGGGTCTAGCTACCATGCAAGACCCACATTGGTTGGGTCTGCCAAGTATGTCAAACTTATGTTACTTGGGTCTGGCAAGCTTGCGAGACTCACGATACTTTTCAATTCAGTCCTTCTACTTTTGATTTTTTATTTTTTTTCTTATTTTTTTTTTAAAAATTATAGTTTTTAATTTTACCACTCAAGTCAAATTTATAGTTTTTCTTTAATAGTAATAATTTTTTTCAAATTTATTAATACTATTAATAATAAGATCAAACATGTCTAACTTAAGTTTAGTCGATGTGACAACAATGTTGGACCCACATTGGTTGGGTCTGCTAAGCATGTCACACCCACGTTAGGTCTACGGTACTTTTCAATTCAGTCTTTCTATTTTTTATTTTGTTATTTTTTTCCCTTGACTCTTTTCTCAACGTTCTTATAGTTTTTAATTTTACCATTCAAATCAAATTTATTGTTTTTCTTTAATAGTAATAATATTTTTTTCAAATTTATTAATAATTATATTAATAATATTAACAATAATGAAAATAATAATAATAAAATTAATAATATTAAGAATAAGAATAATACTAATAATCATAATAACAATAACAATAATAATAACAATCATTTTTAATTTTATCTTTCAAATCAAATTTATAGTTTTTCTTCGATAGTAATAACATTTTTTTAAAAAATTATTAATAATTATATTAATGATATTAACAACAATGAAAATAATAATAATAGTAATATTAAGAAAAAGAACAACAACAACAACAATAATAACAACAACAATAATAATAATTTTACCTTTAAAATCAAATTTATGGTTTTTTTCAATAGCAATAATATTTTTTTTCATATTTATTAATAATAATATTCAACATGTTT
>Ga0307510_10001647_pt1 | contig 24746 bp, 30 predicted proteins | sample 12_EM_MG_FD_207224 | JGI IMG/M metagenome (GOLD analysis project Ga0307510, IMG submission 207224) | Populus trichocarpa ectomycorrhiza microbial communities from riparian zone in the Pacific Northwest, United States - 12_EM | ecosystem: Host-associated > Plants > Roots > Unclassified | place... | reverse complement strand
CCCCCATTCCCTCGATCGATTGATCCCGGTACTTGTGGAGGGACTGCCAGTGGGTTGTGCCCCATCTGGGCTCATGGATCGGCTCGGCCTGCGCAGCAGAGGGGTATAATTGTATCCCTGCGCGTGCTACGACGATAGAGGCCCAGCTACGTCAACAAGAATCGTATGAGTTCTCTTCAGGACTACTGTACAGTAGACTGCTAGTAATATTGCATCTTGCTGAGGGCTGATGCACTAGGGAAAAGCAGGTCGCGCTTGTACCGGAAATGCTGACCCAGAGCCACCCTCGATGTATATATTCCCGATCATTGCAGGGACGGTGCAGTTGCGTTGGTGGCGCAACCATGCGCAGCGTCAGGACGCAATCACGATTGAGCCGACAAAGGCCATTTCGGATCTTGGGATGTATGCACGAGGTAAGAATCCATACTTCTTCCCTTTGATACTGTGTCGCTCGTTCTGGTATTCAAATTATTCAAGACAGTTTAGGGTAGCACCCTCTACGTGGACCCCGGTCTTCTTTTGCCAGACTGCCAGTGAGGCTCCTAGTAGACACGCTCGCAATGCCAATAACCTTTCATCAGACTGCGTTCCCTTGTTGCATAGGGACATGTGTCTCTATCTCAGCTGATTTTCAGACATGTCAATCAATAAAGAAGGTCACCTAGTATGCTCGTTACTCGTCCGGACCTTGCCTTCACTGCTGCCGCCCTCGGCCAACATACGGCTAACCCTGGAATCAGCACTAAAATATCTCCGACCTACGAGCAAACCCCTCTGATTGTCTTCTGCGACCCTCACCACATCCATTAATCGAGTATATTGATATATTCGCCATCCAAACAGCCGATTCGTATCTTAATGATTTTAGTGTGGCTCATATGCATCGGTTTCCCGCTCATGACTCATAATAACTGTCCCTGATGTTATCCAGCTTGGCGTTCTCAGCATCCAGCCGACGGAAGGAGAACCAGAAGAAGATACCACCCATCCCTGATAACACGGCCATCGTACCGTAGTTCCAAATCAGGTGTGGATCCCTCGACAGCGCTACAGCATCACCGCCAATCAACAAATCAACCTCTGTCACAACAAATGTCCCACTCACGGATAAGGGCTTCGGCGATAGCAGAAGAGATGGAGGCCATAAACACGAACATCGCCATCACGATTGACTTCATGTTTTTGGGTGCCTTGGTGAATGCATACTCGAGGCCGGTGATGATCGCAAAAATTTCAGAAATAGCGATGAGAATGTAGGATCCACTCTGGATCCACACGTTCAGAGAAGACGTCACTGGGTCCCCGTCGGCACTTGTGCAGGTGGACACGAATTTCCCACAGGGATTATTCTGAGGTGTGACCACAAAGGTTAGACAAGCCACCAACCTTGCCTGACGCGAAAGCACACCTTGTAGATGTAGTGTTGCACGACAGCAGCCCAGACCATGGCAGCAGAACCGGTGAAGAAGCCAGCGGTGATCCTCTTAATAGGGGTAAAGTTGATGCCCCGGTTGCGGAGGCCCGGATAGACGAAGAGCTCAAGGATAGGAATGCAGACTATCAAAGTGAGAGGGTCGAGATTGTTGATGACATCATTTGGGACACCATGGGTCACCATCGTGGCAGCTTGAGACGTCAAATTGTTGACAATCTGCCCATATGCGAGCCCTGTTCGAAACGTCAGCACCCGGTCCCCCAAATTCACTTCAGTGAGAGACGCACAATACAGGGGAAACCAAACGAAAACGGAGCACGCCTTGAAGCCACGACGGACCTCCTCTACCCAATTGTCATCGAACGTCATCCACTCTGGCCTCTGGCCATCTGGGATGTTGCTCGGCTTGGCAGATTCCCAGAAGTCATCAGCCTTGAGGTTTTTGTACAGCGCAATAGGGTTTAGAGACCATCTTCCCCTTGCGGCATATGCCCAAAGCTTGATGGCCTTGGCGAGCACGGAACCTTGAGGGGGAGAACGATGATATCTCTTGCGACCAAGGAAAAGGACGATGGGACAGAGCAGAAAGACCGCGGTAGGAAGGGTAAATGCAAGATAAAAACCATGGTACTGCGCGGCGTTGTTGGAGATTAGAGGGATCGTTTACACGTGAAAGAGGACACAGACCTTCTCAGCATATGTCATAGAGATCTGGCCGACCATTCCGCCAATGTTGATGAAGAAGTAGAAATACTAGGAATGAAACCAGTCATACTGACGACGCGAGCGGAAGAAAATATTAAACCCACCATATAAATGCGAGACGTAGTGAGTGTTGGATTGACCACCACGTTTTCGCCAGAATTGGTTTGCGAGATGAAAGGGCGAGTGTGTCGTTGCTGTTCGGCGACGAGAGGGGAGATGTTCGCCTTGAAACTACCTGTGCCGAGACCGATGATAATGATGGCAAGGGAAAGCGCAGCAAGCGCCCCCTTGGGACTTGCAATTACCGGTGGGATGGACGAGATGATAAGAACAATGTGGCCGACGAGGACAATACCCACGGAGACGGCGATAGCTTTGAATCGTCCCCACTTCTCATCCGCCAGATAGCCGCCTAGGAGGGGGGTGACATAGGTCCTGTTGTACACAGTATGGGTTTCAGTCGGCGTGCGAGGCAAGTATGGGACGTCGATAATCACCAGAACAGAAGAAAGGTCGTCAGGCCGGTGGAGGCTTGTTGTCCTTGGCCTAGAGCACCAGAGACACCGTGCGCCCCACCTGCACCGGTTGTAGAGCCCTTCGGAAGGGGCTGCTGGATGAAATTAACCTGAATGGTAAACGGTGAATAAACTGGACATGAAATGTGAATGAACCAAGGGACTCACTAAAACTGCGGTACTGCCTTGATAAGACGGTATAATAAGTATACGAAGGCTATAATAAGGACTGAGATGGGATGTGATTTACCGTAAAACTGCGTAGTGACACAATTAGCTCTCGGAAAGGAGGATCAAAGCCGGAGACTTACGGAGAAGCGTTCTGCTAATTCGACAAAGGCAATCACTGCGGAACTGTGTCAGAGACGTACTGGGGCTACATCTAGAAGGAGATGTGGAAAAAGCACTTACTGTATGCGCTCCAGTCAACCTTGTCAGGGATGTGGCGGAGGGTGTTCATCTCCTCTTCAGTTGGAGCGACGAGACCGGCGAGTTCTAACTCATCATGTTGACGAGAGATAGAATTGGTGGAAGCAACCGCAACCGATTCACATTGTGACTCCTTGTTGGCCTCGCCGACAGCAGCACAGCAGTCGTCTGTCTGCTTCTCCATGGAATTTGGGCCTGGCGGCAACGTCTAATGGTTGAAAAGAGACGTCTAGAGGGTATGGACGAGAAGAAAAGAGGAGACAGGCGAGAAGAAGGGAAAATTGGACAACTCGGAGAGCGGGCCATTTAGCGGGGCGGACACACTGCGGACACATGGTGAGATGATTTCGGATCTGACTCTGACCGCGCGCTGCCTCCTCAGCACAGCTTGGCAGCATGTTGTCTTCGAGTTCGAATTACCGAATCCAGGTACTAGACTCGCTTGAAGGTTAAATCACCCCTCACGATCTGCCAGTGGCATTTCGCATCATAGATGAGCAATATTTATATACAGTATGGTAGGCCCTCACTTTCCCATATAAAATATCTGGGAGGAAAAAGGTTTCCTATGACCGGTGTGGATGGGTCTTTCGTGAGACTAGTGGTGGATCGATCAGAGATGAATGGAAGGCACGTGGGCACGAGGAGGCCACTTCTAGACTATAAGAAACTGCGTTAACCCACCCAACTAGCTGCTGAGGAATTACACACCATATTCCGAGACAAAAACCCGATGTGGACCCGTAGGCCAAATTTTCAGCTGCAGCCCGTAGTCTTGGAGGTTTGAAAATCGTGGACCAGTGCTGAGACGGCAGGTGGCAATCGTCACGGTAAATTGCCTCACCTCAACTGCGGATTGTGCTGCTCAGAGACAAGGTCTGGATTTGTAAGCAAAAATGCTTGGCGATCGTTGCCCGTTGCCGAGCTGAGGTTCGAAAGCTTTTTCCTTGTCCGGATCCAGTGTAGTACAGTACTAGTGCGATGCCGCTCATCGTGGTCGTGACACCATATCCGCCTGCGTATCCTAGTGTACAGTAATGGTCGTGCCAGTGCTCCCGTGGTTCCCGAGCGCTCTGGTGACGTGGCAAAGTGGAATGTGAACGTGAATAATTGTCCTATTCATCGGGATCGGAACACATCGGAGGATCATGTGGAGCTGAGTCTGAGAGCCAGTAGTGGGGGATCGGGCAACAGTAGTCCATGCGACTAGTGGCGTCCTATCGCTGGAAGTAATCCCGAGTTCATGTTGCGCCCACTAACCACAATGTTCATGAGGTACATGCCATCAAGCTTAAACGTCTTCTGTGCGATTCATCTATACAAGGGTGTATCGCTGTATTTCTAAATGCCCTCTTGAGCCACACCCCTCTTCACTAACGTTTCTGTAAGTTCCACGGCGCGATTAAAGGCATCCTTGTTATCCTTTGTCACCACCACGGTACTGCTGGATTCTCCACAGCCTTGAGGTGCAGAATTCGTCCACATGAACCCGTCCGGGCCCTGCCAAAAGATGCCGACGTTTTTCCCGTAGATATCAGCCGAGGGCACCTCCTCGGTAGGCAATTTGCGCAGGATGCCCTCCAGTTCTTTGATCAAACTGGTGGTGTCGTCGGAGATTGGAATGTTCTTGGGTTTCAGCTCTACTTGTTGGGCTGCCGGGGCCGATGGAAATTGGGAAAGGAGGAGGATTCGTGGGGTACTGGTGCTCTCCAGTGTGATATCATGCACGGCGGATGGGTTGGGTGGGACGAAACCACCGATGATACCTGTGTGCGAATCAGGTATCGTCCTGTGAGATGCAGGTGCGACATCATACCGTGTTGAATGCGCAAAGCGAATGGCCCAGGCGACATCAGTGTTCAGAGAAAGGAGACGAGGGATAGAAGACGACCCAAGGCCGTCCGTTTTGGGCCCAGGTTTGGCTAATCTGGCCATTTGTACCGTGATACAATCTTATCTCGTACATACTCGCGCTCTACAGCTGATATTTTCGGATGACACCCCCATCGCCTGCCATGTACACCACCTCTCCCAAAACGCGGAGGGCTCGTACAGCCTCGACGTTCCCAAACACCAGTTCGCAAACATGTGACCCGGCTTGGTCGCCTTCTCTCGTACAGTCCACGACAAAGGGTAGCCCGTCTTCTCCGCCAACCACAACGCGGCCATCGGGCGCGAACGATACGCACTCAACGGCTGCCCCGCTGCGTCTCCAACGTTTCCTGACGGTGCCACTGCGGACGTCGAACAGCGCAACCGTACCGTCGGAAGCACCGAGGGCGATCTCCAGCCCATCAGCGGATGCAGCGATCGCGCGGGCGGGTGCCCCAGCCAGCCACTTCGACGCGGACGTATTCGTGCGCGTGTCGACTGAACGCACGTCCCCGTCTGCGTGCGCCACCCATGCGCACCCTGCTGCGTTGTCGGTGCTAGCCGCCGCGAGTGCGACCGCGGGCTTGGGCATCGTCCACAATGCCTGCTGTGCGCCAGATCGGGTGTCCCACATGCGAAGGGAACCGTCTGTGCTGGCGGAGAGCAGCGAGTCGGCCGACAGGGGGAGCAGCGCAGTTACTGGGCGCAGGTGTCCCTTCAGAGATAGAAGGGGTGTGAGACTGTGTGGCGTGCTTGATGGGGTGGGGAGAGGCGTGAGGTTGATGGTGAAATCCGAGCCTGCGGATGCGAGCAACGGTTCTGGTGAAGTTCCGGGCAAGATCTCTAGCGCGTTGACGATTGATTTATGCACTTTTGTCGCTACGATGGGTTCCATGACATGCGTAATCGGTATAGGGTACGTAGCCCTGACTGATGGAGAGGGTGGCACATTGTACACCGAGAGTGTGCCGTCGAGTAAGGAGGTTACAAGATGTTCGTTGGAAGTCGCAAACGAGGGAATTTGACGTGGCTATCATAGAAGGTGTTTCGTGAGCGCCGTTGTTCGTAGTCTCATGAGTAAACATGCAGTACTCACACGTTTCTCGTCCGAGTGTAATGGATCCGCGTATACCTCTGTCGAAGAGATGAAATCTACGGAATCGATCCCAAGTCCCAAACAACGGGCGGTGTACCTGAACTAGTCGAGCCAAAACGCAGACCGCCAGGGGTCCGAAATCAGCGGACGAGAGAACGATGGAGCGAGGATCAATGCGTGATTTCCGCCGAAAAAAACTTGAAATGCTCACCTGCGACGTACGCGTGAGTTCGACGCCACCCGTTCCGACGAGCTCGACGCGATCGCGATCTTTCTCGTGGAGGCTCACGGCAATCTTTCCGTGCACAGAAGGTTCGCCGTCCTTGTAGCAGGAGAGCCAGACGTTCTCTGAGGGAATGATGCCAGCGTGGACCTCGGAAAACACCGTCGTGAAATCATCTTGGATAGTTGCCGCAGGTAGTGTCACCGGTGAAGGCATCGCCGGTATGGGGGCACCCCCTGGCTTGCGTGTTTAGAGTCGGAGCCGATAATGAAATGAAAAAGCGATGCGTGCGCGACTCGGACCCTCGACCATCCTAGGCTCCGGCCTAGTATTCGGTTTCTTCGTACCTTACAATCTTGACCCTCAATCCTAGTGGGGTGTTCTTTTGATTCCAAGTATTCCACGACCACTGCCTTACCATACCCGCACACAACAACCCATTCCTTTAATGTGTGGCTTGGCTCGATGATCAAGCGTGTTAGCAACCACGTTCAATTTCTTTCGTACGACGACCCATGCCCAAGCGGTCGTTAATTTTGAGCAGCCTGGACCTCGTAGAAATAAAATTTTGCCTTCCATTGTCAGGGGTTCTTCTATCAGTCTCAATTGAGGACAAGGATTCAGGCCAGGCTACATCTAGTGCATCATAATCTGGGGGGATCTAGTTTTCGTTTTTTTAGGGGACCCAATAAGTGGTCTCTCACAGTAGGGTCGTTAGTGGTCCCAATATCTTCCTTCTTACTCAGAGCGATGAGAACGCATCTGGGCCGCATTGTTTCAAAGTGGCATCACTCGGCACCATACATGATCGGCCCAGGAAGAGAGGGACTATTTCTGCGTCGCTCGAAGAAATGAAGACAGAGCCCCGAGGACCATAAATATCCATCTCTCATGCAGGTCTAGTGTTTCCATCGCCAACACTGACACATACAACGCGCACAGGAAAAATACGAAGCGTAATAGTGCATAAAATTATGCATGTATATAACGAGCATGAGGGAAATTATAAGCATGAGTGTGAGAATGCGACTACTGTCTCTATAGCCACCCAGTCGAACTCCATACAAAGTGAAGTGTCTCCAATAACACAACCAACGCAACCAGCCCCACCTCCTACCGGCCAAATAGACGGCCAAACAGGAGCCTGAAGAACCAGAATCCGAAGAAGAACGCGAGGACGCCCATCACGATTCGTATCATCTTCGTTGTGTTCGGTGAGAACGCGCGTGTCATGCGGTCGGCGGAGGCCACGAAACCGGATGCGACGGAGCTGAACGTATTGGTCTTTTACGGTGCGCGCGCGCCCCAAGGAGGGTCAGTTGTGAAAGCATGTAAAAAGGGGGGAGAGTAGGAACGCACCGTCTCATCGAGGACTAGATTCTGGCGTTCCGCGTCATCGTGAATGTCAGTGGTGACCTGCAAGCCGTAAGGATCACAACGCAGTGAGGTTGACTCCTAGAACTTACTCCGCGAAGTGTGCGGATCTTGGAGTGAAGTTCGTCAAGTCGTTGGTCATTTTGAGCCTCGTAGGTATCCTCCTGGGATCGTGAGCTCGACATGATGTTTGGTGGTTAGTATTAGAAGCCAATGTGAAGGAAGTGAAGAATAACTGCACAGCAGTCAGGTAGAGCCTTATTTTGGGGTTAGGGTTATCAAGGTAGGATTGTGTGACAACATTCCTCACGACAGTTATATAAATTTTTAGTAGTCAAAAACGTTCTTATACTCGATTATATCAAAGACAAGCATATATACGGTCTTCAGAAATCAGCGCAAGACATTCGGGTTCGCAGAGGATTCTTCCTCCCCTCCATTATTGAGGTAATACGCCGAGAGGTAGTCAAACTCTTCTTCCTGGCCCAGGTACTGCTCTGGTGGTGTAGATGGAACCAGTCCCGACGGTTGCGCGCCCGGTACCGGTGGTAGTGGGTTGGACGCACCGCTCATCCGCGGCGCGTTCGGCGAATTTCGCAACTCCTTTTTCTTGATGGACAATGGGCTTACGTCTCGAGAGCCAGGAGAGGGAGAAGGCTGGTGTTCGGATCCCGTGCGTGGAGCCTGCCGTCGGAAAGCTGCGACCGAGATCATGCCGACCCCTGTGCGAGAGTGCGGCGGCGGCCTCGCGGGAGAATGTGACAACGCCGGTGATTGCGGCAGGGAGCGCTGCCTCAAGGTGGGGCTGGGTGGAACCTCGGGTGGCGTTCGGAAGGGCGGGGTAATGGAATTGGATAGCGAGGGGGAGGATGGCAGCGCAGCCGCAATATTTGACCGCGGTAGGGATGCTTGCTGCTTTGGTGACGAAGGAACTTGCGTCACGTGAGGCGACGGGGCGACATTACTCGTCGGGGGTTGTTCTGTGGACCTTCGAGGCGTTTGTGGCGACTCGGGCCCACGACCGCGTGAACGCGTGAAGGGCGATGAGGGTTGAGTAACAGACTCGCTGCTAGACCGTGGCGGAGAGGATGCCACCGGTGGAATGCTCAACGAGGCAGGAGTCGGAGTTTGAGGGGGCGAACTCCTCGGCATGAGGGGGGGTGGGTGATACATAAGGGAGTCAAGCTCACGCGAGACTTCGCGTGCAGCAGCAGCATTTAATGCCCGTTCGTCATATAGGTCCTCTACTGGGGGAGGTGGAGTCAGGGTACGTTCTTGAGAGACTAGAGCTTGGGCAGTTGCGGTAGGAGTGCTTTCCCCTTCGGTTGGTGCCGACGGTGTCTGTGGAGAATCAGGAATTAAATCAGGTTCATTGGATATCAGCACAGGTTCACTATGTACCTCGGTGGTTACAGCTTTGCGATCAGCTTGCGCCAGCTGGTGTGGCATCGGCAAGGGACGCGAGCCAAAGGGCACCCTCCTCTCACTTGCCATGTACGGTAGCTGGATGTCATCTTCCTTCTCACTTAGATTATCCGGGACAAAAGGGGCTTCAGAGTCGTACGACCCTGGATCGTAACCCCCATACAGGTTGGCGTGGTGGAAGACCGGAGGCGCTGCGCCGGGCGGGGGTCCTGGGGGCGGCGTATGAGTCCCTTCGATGGACTCATACCTTGGTGCAACGTCTCCAGCACCTCCTTCAGGAGGAGCCAGCAGCCCCACATCCTCAAACGTGGACCTTGAAGCTGACAAAGGCTCCGCAATCATCTGTGCTCCAGAGTCTCGTCTGCCCGGGAAAGTTGCGAAGCGCCCACCAGTTGGGACAGGTGATACGACTTGTTGGGACGAAGGTGGAAAATCATCTCTCAAGCTGGTATTGGGAGATGAGAAAGGAGGAGGTTTCCGTGACATAAAGGATTGAAAGCGAGTTACGTCTGGCTGAGGTGGGAAGGTGCCATGCTCGTCCTCCTGGGATGTTGCACGTAACCTGCCATAGCCACCTACTTCTCCCAACGACGGCCTTGGAGCACCGTTGCCATATCGAGAGCGATATTGCGAGGGCCCGTCACCATCGCCAGGTAGATCACTCCGGTCCAAGCTCGCAGTAGAACCATTGTTTGGTAAAGATAATGGCATGGCATTAAGATCGCTGTCCTGATAATTGACGTCCATTGGAAGTTGCGCTCGACCCGATGGAGTGGAGGCGTCAATCGAAATCTCGCCTAGAGCACGCATTGCATCGGCGACATATGCCTCAGTGCGGACATTACCCGTGTAAAACGGCCGGGCGAGGCCTGGCTCTGTCGTTTCCTGCGAAATTTCAGCCATGATTAGCTTGCCTGATTCAGCGACAATCTAGGTATGTGAATCAGACATGAACAACAGCACACATGACTGGAGACGTACGAGGCCTTTACGACAGCATTCCTCCAAACCGCCGAATTTAAGGATCATCCAAGTCTTGGTTGCCGTACGCTTCAAGTCCCCTAGCTTCGCCTCCCCTATCAAGATTTCCGAGTCAAGCTCACGTATCGTATCTCGAAATTGTTCAAGCAAGTTGGATTGTGCGGGTGCGTCCTTGTGCGATGGGTCCATTTTGCTGAGTTTGCGCTCAGCAGAGTCGGCCTTCGAAGCCACAGTCTTGCGACGGGTTTTGAGCCTATCAAGACCTTCTTCTTGAGACCGGACCGCCTTCATGTGCTCACGAATAGTTTGTTCATGTGCAGAAAGGTTTTTAAGAGAAAGACAGAATTCTAAGAGGAGTTTGGTGGATGCGCCGAGCGTGTCCTGAAAAGGCGCTTCAGAGACAAAAGATGGGACCATATTGTGCACTCACAGATAAATCGTCTCCTTCGCCATGGCCCCAAATACGCAGAGCCTCTGACGCTCGCGAGAAGTGTATGCTAAGCTGTTCGAGGCTGCAAATGTGAGGTCAGAAGGGGTCAAAGAGGAAAGCAGACTGCCGCTCATGGCACGGACGGCAGGACGAATCGGGGTTCTCACGATGTGATTATCACCTTTTCGGCAGTGATGAGATCCTGAAGCGGCCGTAGGGCTTTATTTCCCGCGATAGCGGATACTGTAGAGCTGTGAGCAAGCTTTGTCGCTGCAGACTTGAACATGGTGGAGTATAGGCAAAATGTATGTGAGATCTAGCACAGCCTAATGGGACTGCGGGCGGGAGTTCTCGCATGGCCACCCGGGCCGTCGTCATCATCACCATCAACTGGCAATATAATATCCTGTGCTGTATTGCAATAATCCTACACGACCATACAAAAACCCTTCGTTCGTAGACTTCCTCAATGCATACTCTACGACGCAGCCAGAGACTTGACAAATTCAAGGGCGAGGGTAGGGCTGGTTATCAGCCGGGGCACGTGCATCGACTGTGCATCAGCAAGTGGATTCTGTGAGCGGACAATGGCATACCTGTCGCCTGGGGAGACTGGGAGCTTCCTCTCCACAAGTTTCCCTCCCTTTGCAAATATGAAATGCCCACGCTTTGTCTTACCTTGCGGATTTTTTGCACCGAGTGCAGCAACAAGGACACGGTCGGGATCAGACAGCAGAGGGTACGGGAATTCCTTCTGTGTGGTGATGAAAAAGGTTAGGGTTTCACACAGCCTGTATCGTATTGTAGAGGCGGAGGTCGCATGCCTTAAGTCGCCATTTCTTCTGAGCCTCCGGTTCATCGTGACTGAGACAGTAAACGATAAAGTTGTGTTCCGTGAAACTAGGGTAGATATCGCGGAATCCGCACGCCTGTGTCGTGCAACCCGCTGCGCCACTGATAAGGCTCGGGCGGTGGCATTAGCCCAGTGGGACTCACAGGTGTCGGCCTTGGGAATAGAGAAGAGGATTACGCCGCTCTCGTCGGCAAGATTAGCTACGTCGACATCTTCACCTTGTTCGTTCTTCAAAATGTACGACGGAAGGCTATCCCCAACATCGATTGGTGCAAGTGCCCGAGTTGCTGGAGTTTCAGCTGGGGGAAGTTCCACAGCCTACGGCTAGCGTTAGAAGAGGACTCAACGGATCATAACCTCACTCACTGCCGCAGCGGCGGTTGTAGTGGTTGTAGCTACGGTGTTCGCGGCGAGACGTGCTGACCGCCTTGGTTCAGACATACAGTACTGGAGTGAGGTAATGCAAGAGACGCCCGCTGTGCCCACAACCGCAATCTTAATCATCACCATCGCAAAACGCCTCGCCCTCGTCGGACGCTCAGGGCTCAGATCCAGTGGTCAGATGGTAGGATCAAAAGGACTTTTAGAAAGCTTGAAAGTAGACACGTCGCAGGTAGTGAAAAAAAAAAGTACAAAGGATAGTAAACATTGCATAAAAGAAACCCAGTAGAGCTGTAGGTAGTACAACACAGCACATATAGCAGCGACAAATAATGCAACAAACACAGGTTCCGTTAGAGGACGGGACAAGGGGGTCCTACAATGTCATAGATATCTCAGTAATCGGTGGAGGTAGCAGCCTCGGGGACTGGTGGTATTCAAGGCAAAACAAGATCAGGTTGCCTGTGAGGAGATGTGAATGATAAGGGGCACGTTAAGCAGCTATCGGTCACTTTACCCCTGCAGCGGCGGCTTCAGCTTCGGGCTCCTCTACAATGGGCGCCTGAGTTGGTGCCACTGGGTCATTCTTCCTGTCAATATCGGCCTGCATGAGAAATCGTTATTAAACGGAGAGTACTGCCTATTTCAGATTCGCAGACCTTCGATACAGGCTTGCGACTCCCTGCACGCGAAGCAGGCTTCCCCGTAGCCTTGGAAGCGGGCTTCGCTCCAGCTTCTGGGGCAGCAGCCTTAGAGGCGGGCTTTGCGATTGTTTCAGTACCTGCGGCCTTGGAAGCAGGCTTGACAGGTGTTTCAGTCGCCGCGGCCTTAGAGACGGGCTTCGCAGCAGCCTTGGACGGTGGTTTAGCAGCGGACTTTGAAGCAGGCTTAGCAGCAACCTGAGAATCAGGTTTGGCCTGGAGGTACGATTAATTTTTGTGATGTGTGCACGAGGACGAAGATTCACCTTTTTGGCGGGTGGTGGGGCGTCCTCGCCGTTCACGGCGGGCTGTGCAGACTCCGCTTCCTTCTCAGCCGAGGTGCGTTTCTTGCCGCGTGCAGCAGATTTTGGCTTTTCCTTGCCAGCCGCATCAGCCTCTTCGCCGGTAGCTTTGGGTTTCCTGGAGCGAGGCTTGGCTGGAGCCTTCTTTGGTGGGGGATCAGGCTTGGCCTGGTCCTTGATGCGGGAGGAGCGACGACGCTCGGCACCATCGGTAGTAGTAGCAGCACCTTTGCGAGCCATACAGAGACGCGTGCGGAGAGGGGATGGGGGGTGGTGGTTTAGAGAGAGAGGCAAGCAGGGCAGCGGAACCTTGTTTAACGTGAAACCTTGTCCATTCAGTTGACAGGCACTCGATCAACAGACTCTAGTCACATGAACTTTGGTCACATGATTGCCTCGCATCCTTGCAAGTCACGGGATCACTTCCACAATCAAACATCCTCGCACGGGTGCAGTACATGCACAGCATCCGTGGGTTCGTGGTGATCATCTCACGACCCGCACAGTGTTGAGGCCGGATACGAAATCCATTGCGGGCGTTCCTCCGTATGAATCGTGTAAGCATGACTCGTCGTCACGCAACCAATAATATCTCATACCTCTCTGCAGAACCATCCGGCGCCGGTCGTCCCAGGGGTTTTACAGTAACGTTCGGGGCCCACCTGCCGCGATCCACCCCTTCGGATACTATTCTGCAAACACTGCATTTGTGACAATGTTTGATACGCGGAGTCAAGAGCTTGGCCCTGGCGTTGGAACAACTTGACTCGAATTTGCAAGGGTACCATGATCTTGGGAAGGGAACTATCTCATACTTGTCTCTCAAGCCTGGGACTGGTACCGATGGTACGGCTATCTTACAAAAACCACCATTTTCGTACGCTAGTTACTGTGCGTCCTAATGATATAACAGATGGGGGCAGTGTTATAATATCACAGCACGACAGCGAACAGCCTTCGAGACGAATATTCCCAAGGTATTGTAGTTAGTTGTGATCATGGAAAAGACGGGCTTTAGTCTCATACTTTTGTCACCTAGGTGCATGTATCCTTCTACAGTTTAAACACTCAAGTGATACTCTAACTCGAGAAAGCAGGGTGGTTGTTCTCGGATTATCACGTGGCTTACGTTGCCGTCACCGACATCGACGGCGACTTTTTGCACAGCATTAACTACGACTCACTTTAGGAATCATGATGACAAGCGCGTAGCGGACACCTAACCAAATGTGTCCATCTCTCGTACATAACTTATGATGCAAGTTAATGGAGCTCTCCGATTTGGACACCTCACGCAGTGCAACCACTGATCCTGGCCCAGCGCCGTACAGCCTACAGTAAGCGACTTTATACTCGTTTCTTGACCGCTAGTTGTTCCAGCCGGGCTTATGTATTGTAGCTCGTGGCAGCTGATGCAGCCCAGAATGGTTTAGTTTTACCAGTGTCGGAAGTCCCCTCTTACCGCTCCACGTTACAACGGGGAAAGTGTAAATGGTAATTGTCTGGTGTCTCGCACACCGGTGCCGCACGACACATTCCGCCACCCCCGGCCTTTTGATGAAAACATGACTTGGAAATAATAGCTGTCGCAGCTCGTGCCGATGCTCTGGTCTAACGCTTTGGTCGAAGGCATAAATGGCTAGTCGGTCCTCATGGTAACTGCACTTGTACACTCGCTTCATGGCACCTCCCAATATCGTCCTGTATGACGTTCCGTCTGCGAGTCCTGAAGCATGGGCTCCTAATATATGGCGAATACGGTAAGATTTTCGCTTCGATAGCGTTCATTCACCTCATTCACCTCATGGATCCGTTCTCTAAGGTTCGTGCTCAACTTTAAGCGGCTGCTTTACCGAACGGTCTGGGTCGAATATCAAGATGTGGAACGAACCTTGCGTTCCATCGGTGCACCTCCTGCATCCGTTGGGCGAGATGGACGGCCTGTATACGCGCTTCCCGCGATTATGGTGCCCCAGCGAGCATCCGAGCCACCCATCGTTCTCTCCTCCGCCAACGCCATTGTCGAATATCTGGAAATGACTCATCCGGCAAGGCCAGTGTTCCCTGACGGGTCCAGGGCACTCCAGCTCGCCTTTGTGCATTATTTGAACGATGTGGTGGTGAAGCCTCTTCTCACCATCATGATTCCGCTTAGCCACATGCGACTCCCCGAGCATGTACAGGCTCACTTCCGGGGACCTACCGTGGCAGGGATGCCGGGATATCTTGCGCCTGGACCGCAGCGCGAGGGAGCGTGGCTAGCGGTGAAAGAGAAGTTTGACTTTCTCGCAACCCTACTCGACAAAAATAGTGGTCCAGACGGGGACGGACTCGTTGCGATGGGTCGGGAACTTTCGTACGCGGATTTTGCAATCTGTTCGCTACTTGTTTGGATTGAGCGGGTCTCACCACACGATGGCTGGCTGCGGGTTAGACAGTGGAGTGGTGGGCGCTGGGTTCGTCTTTGGGACCGGTGCAGAGATTACATGGACGTATATTGACGCGGACGCTCACTTGTAGCGTAACTTTTGTGATTAGATGCTTGATATTTATGATAATAATTGGTGAGATGGAGTGGTAGTAGAGCGAGCGCGAGTCAATCAAATTTCGAGTTATTACTAGACTAGACTTACATGTAATTGCAATTGGGCGCCTCATTCAATTCGTATGATACCTCCATTACAACCACATGGCCTCTCCTACTCCCTCGTGTGCCCCTTCCTCCTCAGCCGTGACAATCCCAACACCTGGCAAATCAATCCTTAAACGCCCTCCTCCTACTCAGCAATCCTTTTTCTCCCGCATCTCGAAATTTCTCCCTACCCAATCCCAGCCACAATTAACCACAGGGGACGAGGCGAGGACACTCAAGAGGGCCCACTTCATCCTTCCTGAGCTCGTTACCGTCTATCCGATATCTTCTGGGAATCCCCCTTCCACCCCGACACTCAAGGAAGAGAAGAAATCCATCGAGCAGCGCGAAGCGGAGCGCCGGCGACGGGTCGTGCGAGGGAACTCGGTAAGCCAGGGAGGCGACCCCGACGAGTGGTGGAGCCTAGAGAAGGTCGAATCATTCTATAAGGAATGCTGTTCAAGCCGGGATGAGCCTCCATCTGAAGCGATTTCTGCTGCGTTCAAGGTAATCGACTGTCCGTTATCCCCACACGTGGCTGATCGTCCACCAGAGTGCCACAAGGACAATACCTCGCACTGTCGACTTCTCTGGCATTCAGCTGAACCCCACCGAGGCCGCGATCCTCTCTGACGTGTTTACGATCGAATGGGGCTTACGCAGATTAACATTCAAGGAGTGTGCCTTGGACGACCGAGTCCGTACAGGTCATCCTTACACGTTCAAACGGACTAATCCCGTACACAGATATTAAAACCGATACTACATGCCCTTCTCATTCCGGGAACTCTCACATTTCTGTCCGTTTCTTCAAATCGACGTCTGAAAGCGCCGGCATTCCGCTTAATCGGCGCTTTCGTGATTAAGGCTTGTAATGCTCGTGGCACGAACTTGGCGTGGGCTAACCTCTTTTGCAGTCAAAAACGCTCCAGTTTCTCGACCTTTCACAGAACTCGTTGGACAAACGGTCGATCGAGTATATCGCGAATGCGCTCCCCCAAGCTCCCGGCCCTGGTTTGTCATCACTCAAATTAGATGATTGTTTTCTCAAGCCGCAGGCGCTTGAGGGATTAGGTGCGCAGTGAGACGATGTCCTTGTGGGCGGGTTTGCTAACCAGATATAGCGCATGCGGTACGAACGTCATCGCTGCGAAATATATCTCTGAGGCATAATCGTATCACCTCCGCGGGCGCCGTTGCGATCGCACTGATGATCCGTGACTACCCGGACGTCGTTTCGGGTGGCATAACGCCCGCATCATCTGCACCGTCTACACCGCCCCTGTCCCCAGCAGCGGCTTCCCCGTTACCATTGCCCAACACCGCTGGCCAATTCCCCCCTCCTGTACCGTCGCGGCCGAGTGGCGTGATGCCGCCACCACGACATCCAACACAGACCCTCCAACCGACGTATACACCATACATCCCTCGAGCGCGCCGAGGTCCCCCCGCGTCTTCGGCAGCTGTAGGGGATCCGCTGTCGGCTACAGGCCAGCCAATCCCGCTAATTACGTCGTCGGCTCAAGGTGGCGTGACAACGCGGCATTCTGTATCATCTTTGGGCCACCAAGGATCACATCTGGACCATGGGCCAAGCGCCGCATTGCTCGATAAAGTGAGGGCACTCGATGCCCTTCCTCGGCTCGGTGCTCTCAGGACCCTGGATCTGAGGGGTAATGATATCCGAGTGAGCCCTGATTGTGTGACCTGAGGAGTACCCATTGAAGTGTTGTAGGCCGGGATCACTTACGTTGCTCAAGTGTTGAAGCGCAACCGAACGCTGAAGGTTTTGAATCTTAGCGAGAATAAACTTGACGTGACCGGGCTCATGGCTATCGCGGAGGCACTGGTGCGTCTTCACATAACAATGGGAGCCTTGCTAACCGAGCAGCACAGAAATACAATACATGTCTCGAGACACTTGATCTGAGTAAGAACCCATGCTGCGGGCCGGGGCTCGATGGGGTAGGTGCGATCTGTTCGCTTAAACCGACCGTCTAACAATAGTATACTAGGTCCAGTCCCTGCGTACAGCATTCACCCTCAATACAGCGCTCAAGCGACTGTTCCTGTCATCAACGGGCCTTGCGTCAGCAGGAGCCATCGCCTTGGCGGAATTTCTTCCGGAATCAGTGTCGTTGCTTCATCTTGACCTAACAATGAACCCCTTTGATTTAGCAGGCGTCATGGCGCTTAGCTCTGGTTTAAGGGGGAATCATGTGATGCGTTGCCTGGATCTCAACATCCCACCCGATGATGAGGAAATGGCCCGGTACGTTACTCTGCGCTCAAGTAAAGACCTCAAAAATAGACCCTCTCCGTAGGATGTGTCGTGACATCTTGAACACTTGTATTCGCAACACCGAGGAGGCAGAACGGAACGCTCCACCAGCATCCGCAAATGGTACGAGTGGTCGAGGGCAGGGTAAAGGGGTTTGGGGAATGATCGAGGAGAGCAGGCTTGCCAAGACATTCCGCAAGGACGAAGAGAAGAAGGTCGAGTCTCGCAGCCTGGACAGTTTTCTTATCTCTGGAGGCACACAGAACGAGGATGAGGTTATACTACAGGCGCAGCTGTGCAGAGATCAGCTTCAGGACCTATCCGCCCGCTCGGCACATTCGGAGAGAAGCGCATCCGAAACGCAAGCAGATCTTGAGCTCATCGAGCAGGCAAAGGCATCGTTACCTGCCCTTGTGGAGGTCATTCGAACCTGTTCGGACGCAGCTCGCCTAGATGAACTCCTCGGCTTGAACGACACACTCATATCTCTCATAGCCCATACCTCCCCTAGACCTAGGCTTCATATTCAAGGCTTAGGAATAGATGTGAACGGACTAGGGAACCCACCGACCCACAGTCATGGTACTGACGATGGTAGCAGCCATGTCAGCAATCGTGTTGTTACCCCGCGCGGCGATACCGAGGAGCCTACTGATGGTGATTCCGTATCAACACCGCGATTAGACAAAGGTAAAGGAAAGGCTCCCCCAGAACCTGAAATCGTCGAACCAGTGCTGAGCCCTCGTGGCTTTGCCGTAGCGGATTCGGACGAAGAGGAGGCGGAGAATGAGGCGGAACAGGAGGGAGAGGACGATAGTCGTTCACCTACCGATCTGTGAGCTACGATCATCTCCATGCACATCCGTTTTACTGATCGTACGTTTGCAAAACGCCAGCTCGAGGAGCTGGGTCACGGAGGAAGGAGAAATCTTCCGCAAGGGCAATAAGCTTTTAGGTCCCGAGGAAATGGAAGGTGAATTCGCCGGTGAAGAGCTACGGATTGAGGTTCGGACTTTCTCGTTCAATAGATTGGGGACCCGGCGCAACTCACTACAAATCGGTCTTACAGCTACTGGAGGCCCAAGTCGAACGGCCTCCTCCACGTGCCATCCTGGATGACCTATCACTGGCACTGGATACATCGGCAGTCCACATTAACTCTCCCGTCTTAGAAGAGCAGCCAAAACCTTTACCGCCGCCATACATTTCACGTCGATCTTCGCCATCGTCTGTGGCGTCACCGACTCAGCAGCAGCAGTTTTCGGAGGAGAGCACAGCCGAGAGCCCGATTTCCCCTTTGCCACTGTCGCCGCTTCCGCGACCACATTTGGCTAGGAGAAAGGAATCGGGCACGTCCTTTGAACCCAGATGAAACAAAACACAATGTCATTTACCTTTTTTTTTTTACTGCGCCACCTAAAATGGCATTAATGCACTCCTTATGTCACCCCGTTTTATACCCCTCGGATAACAACTATCTTAACTGCCAAGTACACACGCGCACACCCTTACCTATCCAGCAGCTCTGTCACATATCGACCATCATCATCCTTACCATCCATATTTGGTACGCACAGTGGCATTCTTCTGGACGGCATGGTGCTTAATTTTCTCATTTGTACAACTTGCACGCTTTTGCTCTACAGTACATCGAGTCAAATTCTTTTATCTTGGACGACTGCTCCTCGATAACTGACGAGTTTTCGTCGAATATACAACAACCAACGATGTTATCCTCTTTCGGGGCAGAGTTTAGATGAATCACCTCGCGTACAAGAAAGGCACAGTTGTCGACTTGGTCGTAATTTCCGAGTCACACACACAGCATCTCGCCCAACGCTGCTGCGGGCTGCGAGTCACTGTGATGCAATCATCCGACTCACCTACCAGCCTCTTGACTGGTTCAATGAAGGGATATAGTATACAATCCACTGCACAAGGTTTCGGGCTTAGCTCATATCATACAAGCACCCCGTAGCTGCTCAGTCATGGATTGGTACTGCGAACATTTCCAGAGACAAACCCGATTTCGGTGTGCCTACGCCAGGCCATTTGCTGAACTATGAGAAAAAAAACTCACACCCTAGCCGAAAATTATGGGATTGCCTCAACCCATGTTGTTCTCCCTCTGGGCAAAGGCGGGGTGAATTGCCTGACACATAGTACAAGCATACTTGTCGTGATATTGGGTCACTTGGGAATGCGTCTCACCAACACTGCTGCGGGCGGCGAGTCACCGTAATGCAAGCATCTGATTCACCTACCGGTTGCCCCTTCACAAGGCGATGCACGACACATTGCGCAACGTTTTGGATCGTAGCTCATATCACGCAAACAATATAGAGCTACCGCCGAGTCATTGATCTATCTTGCGAACATCCCCCAGTGAGAAACTTGATTCAGGTGTGTTCAGGCCGGCTGGCGTATTCGCTGAACGAGTTAATGAGTCGTCGTTCCATAACTCACACGACGTGAGATGGCCTAGTCTGGAGACGACAATCACGATTTACAAAGGGGTCATGAATCAACGCCAGGACAAAGACAGGGTCCCACATGATCCAGGTATACATGATATCAACTATTTTCCTGCACCTTTCAGTTTCAGTTCGTGTACACAAGTGATTGACAGTGGGCGGTACGGTCCAATGTGATCTCGGATCTCAGTGGGCGACTCGTGGCAAGGCCCGATCACGTTTACTACACCATCTGAACCGATAATGATCAGCAACCAAGTAACCGTAGGAAAACTGCGGAATGCAGGTACCTTGACAAGTCACAGGATGAATAGAGAATGGGAATGGGACGCGCACCTTCAGAATTGGGCTTGCCGTCTCCATCTACGTCTGCCACACGAATGATGCCCTTGATTTCGCTAGCCGTGAGCACCTTACCTACATACAGAATCGTCCTCAACGAGAACGCAAAAATATATCATAGAGAGAACAGAGAAAGAAAAGAGCAGCCTAGCCATCATTTGCCATAATTCAGCTGTAGAGATGTAACCATCACCATCCTTGTCACACGCCCTGAACGCCTCCCTTAATTCCTCTTCAGAGTCGTTGCGGAACGTCCTGTGTGTCATCGTGGCGGGGAATTCTGGAAATTCGATCGTGCCATTGCCATCTGCATCGACCCCGTTGATCATATCTTGTAGCTCAGCCTTGGTGTGGTTCTGGCCTAGTGAGCGTATAACGGCATGGAGCTCATGGATCGTAGTTGTCCCATCACCATCTATCGTTGGTTTCTGGGAGTAAGCCCTCACTCTATCCTTTCATGTACGAGCGAAATATGCGAACCTGTATCGAAAAGTGAGAAGCCTTCCCTAAGTTCTGCAAGACCGCAGTTAATAGATGGCGCTCGTCGTGTGGGCGAAAAGAAGGAGCGACGTGCCGGAGATTTGCTCTGTTAAACCACGACCTTTACGACTTACGAGATTGTCGGGTTGATATATGCAAACCTTCTGACTGGCGTCGCAAGGCAAGTAGAATGGAATGGTCAGAGGACGGCGATGCATGCTACTGACATGATGTTAGTCATGCAACAAGACAATAACGGATTTTGAGCATAGTAGCATGGGAAGGGTGGCGTGGTGGCGGAAAGGCGGGACGCGAGGTGACGCGGGAGCCTGGCAGGGCTGAAATCATCAGGGCAAGGCAACACCTGATTGGCACATTTTGAACTCTCTAAGATGAAAATGGAAACGCCAGTGACAGGCGTAGCGAACTTAGCGCGGATCGATAAGATATATCTAGTTGCACTCATTAGAAGGCGTGTTTTTCAGCAGGCATTAATCGTTCCTTGGCGAATTTCATATTACGCACTGACTTTTTGTGCCCTCAGTTCCCATGTCTGACTCGCACGCATTCTGAGGCCCGACGCGTGCCCAGAACTCAATAATCTAACTTTCACGCTTTCCACAAGGTGAATACTAGCCAGCAATATGCCCCAGCTGATGTCCACAGCGTTCCGTGCAGTGGTGCCCCCAGCTCCCTGGGCCCAAACCCTTCAGAATTTTTGGGCTTTCTGGCACCTCGACCTACATCGGGGTGGTTTCTGGGGTGATTTCAGATCCTGCGCTTTCCGGGTCCGTTCCGTGTCTTTCGACGGTCGATGCGCGTGACTTCCCTGGGCCTTCGTGTGCCTACCCACTCCGCTGGTTGATCACAATGTAAACTTAAAGGACAAGAGACATAAATTGATACCAGGACAAGCACAGGGTACTATGAAATTTAAATACACAACATGTTAACTACCCTTGCATTCTTTCAATTTCAGTTCAGGTACACAAGTAATTGACAGCCAGCTGCTGACGCCAATCCGAGATCCCAGTGCCAGTGGGTGCATGGCATGATCAAGTTTGCTGCATCATCTGTGTCAATGACGATCAGTGGTCAAGTGAATCGCAGGAAAAGCGCGACTGCATGTACCTTAACGAACTCTGTATCACAAAAGAAGTGAATTGTAGGCGATGTGGACGCCGGGAGAGAAATGGACGGCGCGCACCTTCAAAATCGATCCTGCCATCTCCGTCGATGTCCGAAACACTGATCATGTCCTTGGCGTCGTCGTCCGTGATTTCATTGCCTGTATATAGAATTGACATCAATGAAAACACAAGCATGTCTCACAGAAAGGAGGAAAATAGAGAGGGAGAGAGAGGAGAGAGAGGAGCCTACCGAGTTCAGCCATCACTTGCCGTAACTCCGTCGCAGTGATGTAACCATCGCCGTCCTTGTCGTACGTCCCGAATAACCTCCTCATATCCTCCTTAGAGGCGTCGTTGGAGGGCCTGCGCCCCATCAAAGTGAGGAATTCAGGAAATTCGATGGTGCCATTGCAGTCCGTGTCGACCTCCATGACCAAACCTCGCAGCTCGGCATCGGTGAGGTCCCTGCCTTGCAGCGTGTGCATGGCGGCACGGAGCTCATCGGTTGTAAGTTTTCCATCACCATCTATTGTTCATATCTGAGAGTAAGCATTCATTCTTCCCCGTATAAGCAGAGTGCGTGGACCTTTATCGAAAAGGTCGAAGGTCTTCTTGAGATCTGCAAGGCCACAGTTAACAGATGGCGCTCGTATGCCCGAAAGGGAAGAGCAACGTGCCGGATATTTGTTCTGTTAAACCGTGAATTTTACAATTTTAGATATCATCAGAGGGCCATATGCGCACCTGGTGACTGGCGTTGCAAGATAAATAGAATGGTTGGAGGGTGTGGCATGCTTCGCGGAAAAAGAGCTCACTAGTTCATTATCCATTTCCGTCGTAGTGGTGTCACTATCGCTGTCCTCGTCGTCCATCTCCGAGTCCATTTCCTCCTCAGGGACGTCGTCGGAAGTCCTGCCCCTCATCTGAAAGTGAGGAATTCAGAACGTTCGATGGTGCCATTGCAGTCCGTGCTGACCTCCTCGACCAACTCTTGTACCTCAACATCGGTGGGTTCACTGCCTCGTAGCGTGCATAGGGCGGCACGGAGCTCATCGGCCGCAAGTTGTCCATCACCATCTATTATTTATACCTCAGAGTAAGCATTCATTATTCCCCGTACAAGCAGAGTGCATGGACCTTTATCAAAATGTTTGAAGATCTTCTGGAGCTCTGCAAGGCCACAGTTAACAGATGGCGGTCGTATGCCCGAAAGGAAAGAGCAACATGCCGTATTTTTGTTCTGTTAAACCGTGAATTTTACAATTTAGATATCATCAGAGGGCCATGTGCACACCTGGTGTCTGGAATTGCAAGATAAAAGATAAATAGAATGGTCGGAGGGTGTGACATGCTATGCAGAAAAAGAGCTCACCAGTTTATCGGCCATTTCCGTCGTAGTGATGTGACCATCGCCGTTCTCGTCGTGCACACTGGATGACGTCCCCATTTCCTCCTTAGAGACGTCGTTGGAAGTCCCGCCCCCCATCAAAGTGAGGAATTCAGAGAGTTTGATGGTGCCATTGCCGTCTGTGTTGGCCTCCTTGGCCAAAGCTCCCAGCTCGGCATCGGTGGGTTCACGGCCTCGTAGCGTGCGTATGGCGGCACTGAGCTCATCGGCTGTAAGTTTTCCATCATGATCTATTGTTCATGTCTGAGAGTAAGCATTCATTCTTCTCCGTACAAGCAGAGTGCGTGGACCTTTATCGAAAAGTGCAAAGGTCTTCTTGAGATCTGCAAGGCCGCAGTCAACAGATGGCGCTTGTAAGCCCGAAAGGAAGGAACATGCCGGGCTTTTGTTCTGTTAAACCGTGATTTTTACGATTTAGATATCACCAGAGGGCCATGTGCACACCTGGTGACTGGCGTTGGAAGATAAATAGAATGGTCGGAGGGTGTGGCGTGCTACACAGAAAAAGAGCTCACAAGTTGATTGGCCATCCTTAGGAAGTTCTACTTAGATGCGTCAGCCAGTCAGGTCATGAAATAAGGCGAAAACGGGTTATGCCAGTGAGAAAGACTTGCATAGCAGTGGCACGAAGAGGGACCAAAGTGGTGAAAAAGTGGGATGCTGGCCTGGGGGTATCTGCCTAGAACGGTCGAGACCACGGTTTTAAATCATCACGGTGATACCACCCTCATTTTTTGAGTTTAATGCCACTGATAAGTGAATATTAGTAGCCTACGCCATAGCTGCCGAGCGCTGAGCGATGGTAGTACTCAGGCAATGCCCTAGTTGATGTCCACAGCGTTCCTGACGCCCCCCGTTCCCAGGATTCAGAGGCTTCAATTATGGGTACATGACCCACATCAGAGTGGTCTTGAGGGTGGATTTAGATCCCCATTTTATCTGGTATCTTCAAGTTTGACCCAGTCGCCCGCCTTCTATGTCCGCATGTCAGGTTCACCGCGGCAACCTCCGACTCCGACGAAGCAGCTTCCATGCCAGCCATAACAACGTGATCAGCCAAAATGGGATTTCTTCAACTCAATGCCGTTCATCTACCTCCGGGCAAAGGCGGAATGAATTACCTTACATTGAAGTACAGAACTCTCATTCACTGCGGAAGTGACTTTATCTTCAGTAGTAATTCTGATAGGAAAAATGACAAAATGACACGTTAATCTGACTTGTCAGAAAATTTGGTCTTAATCAGTGCGTAATCCGACTTTGAGAGAAGCTGA
>Ga0307510_10001646_pt1 | contig 24754 bp, 7 predicted proteins | sample 12_EM_MG_FD_207224 | JGI IMG/M metagenome (GOLD analysis project Ga0307510, IMG submission 207224) | Populus trichocarpa ectomycorrhiza microbial communities from riparian zone in the Pacific Northwest, United States - 12_EM | ecosystem: Host-associated > Plants > Roots > Unclassified | place... | reverse complement strand
CTTTTATTCATAGTGTTTGTGTTTCTTTGTTGCAAGAGTTTGATGATGTGTGTCGCATGTGTGCGGCGTCGCAATGATCATCCTACCGGATCAGGATCATCATGAATGATGTGGATGGAAAAGAAAAGAAATTCTTGTCCTTTATCAGTAAAAAAAAGGAATAGGAGTCGCCACCTAGTATTTTGGTTACGAGTAACCCTAACTAGTATAAAAGTCTAGGAAGTGGACTTGTTGCGTAAAGAAAAAGTATTAACATCCCTAGTACGTCTTACCTGAAGTAAGCTGCATTGTTTATTTGTTTGATATAAACTAAGAAAATCTTGAATTTTCTAACCGTTGGTCTGTCTAAGATTTAAGAAAATTCCTTCTTAGTAAGGAAGTCCCTATCTTATCAGGTTAAAAACCTAACTGTTTTAATGCCAACATAAAAATATAAAATAAACTATATTTTTATTTAATATTAGGAATATATCTTACATATACGTTCACAATTCTGTATATTAAAAGAAACAAAATTTTTTTTTTGGTAGTTTTGAAATGTAGGACAAAATCCATTGGAATTTTATAGACTTGTTGTAAAATCCATACAATATTTAATAAGAAAATATGTAAAAGAATTTTAGATTTTTTAAAAATTCTTAAATAAATTTAGGATTTTTAACCATATACAAGAAAAAAGAAAAGAAATTTTTTGATTTTTTAGGTTTTGTTTGACAAAAACTCATTTTTCTATGTAATAAAACAACCAAAAATAGGCTTGAGGGATGTTTGCCAAACACATCCTTAAACCATACAGGGTCTTAAACGTTTCACTTAATTTAACCTAACCGGGTCGATCTGACTAAGTTGACCCTGACTGGTTAAACCATACAAGAATTTTTGGTTCGACCATAAACAAAATCAAAGCCAAAAAATAGATTAAACACCCAAAAACACAAAAAAAAAACCTAAAATAAACCTAAACACAACGGATCAAACACCTAATAAATATGAAGAACACCAGGAACATCAAGAACACTGAAACGAGCCTAGCATCGTGGAACCTAAAACAAACCATAGTTGGTCAAAACAAAGGCACATACATATTGCAAGGATCTAACCTAGCATCCTTTCACTTTAATTATCTCTTAAACATCACGATTTTGTCAAAATATATTTTAGTTCTAAACTGAAACCCTAAGATTAAAAACCATTAAAATCAAGTTATTGATGCAAATAAACATTAGATTATTAGCTAATCGTGTTTTAAAAAAGGGTTATGTGCAAAGAAAGGGTTATGTGCAATCAAATGTACCAAAATTGGTCTAAATCAAGGGCATAAGACAATGTTTTTCCCAAGAACATGAAGAACATTGCCCATAAACCCAGAAAAAACCCAACCCTGCCCAGCCACTGCCAAGCCCTAGAAATGGACATATTTTACTTTTAAAACACGCCTTTTTATCCCAACAAGTTACAATATCATACACAAACATGTTTAAATCTAATCCTAACAAAAAAACATTAAAACATCAAAATCAAACATGAGGAACAAAATCTAAAAACTATCAACCTAAAACAATCTATATGTTCATGCAATATAGACTCAAAATTGGTTTTCTAAACCCATTTTGTGCATGAAAAAACCTAGCAAACCCAAAATAACCACCCTTGCTTTAGAATGCATAGCTTAAGGTAAACAAAACTAGAACAATATTATATATATAAAAAAAACAAACAAACTTAAACAACAACTTTAATATATCAATAATATAAAAAGACTTCAAAAGAACATTATTAAATAAAAAACACAGTAAAAAAAAGGTGAATACAACATCACTTGTTAAGCATTTCAAACATCTTTTCTATACTTGTAAACATAAATATAAAAACAAAAAAAGTAGGCTACACAGGACCTACTATTGTATTAGTAAGGTATACCTAGAACAACTACTCTCTTTTGGGTTTGATTTAGAAAATTTTACCTCTAAAAAACTTGCAAAACTTAAGAAAATTTTTGTTCATGCTTTTAGACCTCTACACTTATATGTCTCTTATTTTTCTTATCTTATCTTTTTCTTTTTTTTCTTCCCTCTTTTTTCAGCCTCCCTTTTTTTATAATCTTAATGGAGTATTTATAGGGTTTTGGGAGGTCTTGAATCCATTTCCGACCTCTTGATCCTGAGAGAAGTGTTGTAAACCCTTGAAAAGAACTCACTCAGGAGCCTTTGTGTATGTTACGTGAAAAACAAATCAGTTTTTGCATAGTGGTTTAACTGTCAAGGTTGACTGAGTTGCATATTTTCGTGGCTTTATTGGAGAAATTATGACATCATCATCACCGGATACCACTAGAAGTTGGTAGAGGGGATGTACACCTTTAATTTAGATCTAACTTTGCTTAATTTGGAGGTCTATAACTCCACATTCATTCGTTTGAAGTTGCGAACTCGATTAGCTAAAATTGTCAAAACAGGGATGCCCGGGCGACAAACAATATATCACTCACGCTATCTTCATTAAGTCTGAACAACACATTATTTAGGGTTATAATTTAGAATTTAAAATTTTCAATTGAGTCCCTGTTCTTCCAATTTCTTTTAATTGCACTTATAATCGCCTCCCAACTTTTAAATTCATGCAAATGGACCCTTGCCAAACTTAATTGTCATCTTCAAAGTTGACAACACTTTTCATTTTAGTCCCTGGTTTTGAATTTTTGCATTTTGGCCCTCAATTGATCAACAAAGTTCCAATTTAAAATTTAATGAAACCCTTGAAAAATTCTAATTGAATCCTTAAACATTCAATTTTGAGTTTTCCTCTTCAAATTGAATTTTTCTTGCAAATAAGGCCTTCATTAGTCACAAATATGCTGTCAAATTTTCTAGTGTTTAGTAATTTCCCATGTGTTCTAGTATATTCTTCTCACTGATAAATTTTTATTATTTTCTTCCAACATCTTTTCAATGTCTTAGTATTTTCTATTTTTTTCTGTTTATGTGGTGGCTCAAAAATAGATAACAATTATGTGTTTTATAATGAGATTCCTGGTGAATTTCCATCGATAAGAGAAATCGAACATCAGATTGATCTTGTACCTAGCGCATTGATTCCTAATAGACAAGCCTATCAAAATAATCCTTTGGAAACAAAGGAGTTTAAAAAACATGTAAAAGAGTAAATGACAAATAGGTATTCCTTTGAGATGGATGGAAGACCTATAGCTCTTGTACCTTTTACACCTAAGCAAATATACGATGAGCAATTGAAATTGAAGAAAAGGATGATGGCTAAAAAGGAGAGCTTGTATATCATGAAGACATTTTTTGCTAACAAAGTTCTCCCGGGCTTTGAAGATGATGTTATTTTTTGGTTTGGAACTAATTTGTTTTTTTAAAGGATAATCTTTATATTATAGATTCAATGAAAAAACCTTTTGAAAAGGGAGGAGATGATACAAACCAAGTTAGGTCTGAATTTTGCCTTAAAATACATACTGACCAGTTTTGCAAGATCGGACATATCTTTCAGAATATACATCGGATCAAGCTAAGATGTTACAAGAAGATACTAGACACATGAAACTATATTGTGGTAAACTTTCAGTTCAATCTAAGTTTTAGAACATATTATTTAAAATTTTCAAATTTTATACTATTTTGGAATATTCATCGACAACATGTTCTTTATTGGCTATTTTTTACCAAATCAGTCCAAACATGTAATGTGTTAATTTTGGACAGTAAAGGGAGATTTAATGAGGCTTATTTGTGCCCTAAACTTGTATGTGGGCTTGGGCTACAAGGGTTCCTAGCTAATGTGGCTTGGATTAATTGAAGAATTGGAGTCCTTTGTTTCCTAAGATATGTGTGGCAGCTAGAGGCTATATAAATACTTTAGTTTCAATTCTTTTTTATTTCTTTTGGTTCTATTTAAGTTTAGGTAGCTTAGTTTTTCATTCTTAATTTATGCTTTTAGGTTTGATTAATTAGTTAAGGCTAAAAGCTCGTTTGGGCTTAATTATTAATTAGTTTTTAGTTATGGCTCAAGCCTTGTTTGGGTCCATACTTTCGTGTTTGTTAGTATATGTTTTGGGTCAATTTTATAAGTGGACCAATTTATCCCACAATGTTAGATTCATTAGGGCTTTTATTTTCAAGAGTATAAATACTCTTTGTAAGGAGAAAATATTCAAACTTGATAATATTATTGCTGCTGAATTTATTCAGCTTGTGTGAGAGAGATTTTTGCATTTCATGGTTCTCTAAAGAAGTGAAACTGCATATCGAAGAAGAAGTGGCTTCGTGGTGTCTTCCTTATACTTCTCATTCGTGAATTGGTATTCGTAGGGTGCTGGTGTCTCGAGACAAGTTTTTATTGTGTCAAACTCCTATCAGACTTGCTTTGACTTTCTGGGATTTATTGTAATTTTGTTGTGAGTTGCGTGACCGCGTGATTTTGAGGTTTACATCAGTTCATTGAGGATTGTAGTTTTTATTCTTGATGTATCGATGAATACTTAACTGAAACTGACTTATCGAATAACAATTGGTTTCAAGGTGTCTTTCTTATACTTCTCATTCATGAATTGATATTCGTAGGGTAGAGATTTTTATTTCAATAGTGTTGGTGCTATGAAACAAGTTTCTATTATGTCACATTTCTATCAGACATATTTCAACTTTCTAGGATTTGTTATCAATCTTATTGTGGGTTACGTCATCATAAGGTTTATATCAGTTCATAGAGGATTGTAGTTTATATGGTTGATGTATTGATGCATAGTTAAGGAAGTTTATATGCTTAATGAGTTGATGCATAGTTAAGGAACTTGTTTTGATTATGTTTAAACTAGAAACTGCTAGGAAGAGGATAAAGTTCAATTTAATCACTAAAAGGGATTGGTAGGAGCTTTCTATAAAAGTACCTTTGTTTTAATGCTCTTTTCTCCGATGAGCAGCACCTACTTGATGACTCAGCTCATTGCCCCCTTTCGAATTTGAAATCGCCCCCATTAAATTTCATAGGTTGCTTTGTACTAGGAAATTGTACTGAGAAAGGCTACACATGGAGTACGCTTGCAGTCTTTCAATCGGATGAGGCTCCCCTCAAATTAGGGGTATAATTGTTGAGGGGAGTCAATCCATTGCCGTCTAATTAATTAAATAGAGTTATAATTGTTGGAAATATGCTTATTTTATTTTGACCCTTAGTGCTGATATTTTTAAAATAGTTCAATGCTTTAATCAAGATTAAGCATTTATTTGATATTACTATGCTTTCGAAATTTGGTCTAAAAATAATGAAACAAAGCATATTATCACCTGCTGCTAACCAAAGGGAAATTAAGCATAGGACAAATTATTAAACATTGCTTTTACTACTCTATACTTTCATCTCACAATGTAGTAAGATATGCAATATAACACAATAATATTCAAATCACAACAATATCGATCAAAGAGATCTCGAGTCTTATTTCTATATGATTTCAATTTAAAAAAAAATCGAAGTAGTGAGTAAATCTCCTTTTATCACCAAACCTACTCTAAACTTTTTTTTTTTTTTTTTAATTTCCACACCTACCGCATTGGGCCATAAAACATGAAAAAACGAAGTTGATGAAGCTAAAATAATTCGATTGAATAATAGAATATCATAACTTCCTATTTCCTTCATATTCTTCACTAGCTTACAAAGAATATAAACGCGTAGAAAGTTAGAGAGGGGAACTAAAGGAGAATTTTCATAGATTGCTTGATGTTTTGGTCGTTGATAATGTCAATGGCAATCCTTTTGTAGGCAATGTCGCTTTGTGCAAATTTTGAGAAAAAAAGAGGAAGCAATTAATGCGAGACCATCTATCATTTTAAAGCTGCAACAAAATTTTGATACAGAATAAAGTATAAACCTTTAAATCCTTACCCGTGCTCGAACACCTTCATCAAGAAAAGGAAAGAAGCATATTTAAGCGGGTGGTGAAAGAAACACTTGGAACAAGTCATTGGAGGACCACAAAATTATTAATTGGAGCATAAAGATTACTGCACTTTATGTTGTGGTCCAAGAATTATCGACCCATATGCCCTTGCTAGTAATCTCCATCTGTGATGCTCTAGCTAGATGTTTTGGTCTGTTAGCCTTTCATCAACTAAACTTCTACTTTATGGACAAATGGCTGATTTATTAGATGCGATTTGGCAACGAAATTTCAACTTGAATGAATATTAACATAATCTAGTCTTTATTTATTTATTTTCCTATATATCAAAGATCCCAGGATTGATTCTTCAAAAAAAGAAAAAGAAAAAAAAAGAACAAAATTTGCTTAATAGCCATCCATCCTGTTACATTTCAAACCATTTTAAGTTTACTTCCCCAAAAGAAATATTTAATATATTTTTTTATTACAAACAAACAATTTTAGTTTTGGGAACTTGTGCCTTTTAAAATGAAGCTTTGTGTGAGATTAAAAGGTTCCCATCTTTAGGTGGAGTAATGTACCACAGAACATGTTCCATGTTTGAACTTAGATGGGGTGGGTGGAATATTGTAATTACATGGTAAAAAAAAAAAAAAAAAGTCAAGCCCCTAAAAAAGCTGCATGAATCTATGTATCTATGCATAAGATCATAAAGCAAGTTAAAAGCCCAGTTGTCTGACCCAAATGGGAAGCTTTTAGCACGCACAGCTCACATCCCTCCCCCCACTTATTGGTTAGATTAAGACCCTGCGACTGCGTAATTGACACCTGAGCTGCAATTAGTTGCGAGGATCCAATAAGATAACCTGTTTGTTTGAAGAGTTAGGTTAATCATTTTCGAAAAGACATTTTACCTTAATAAATTATCATTACGCATATGAACAAAATTGTTTGTTTGAAGGCTACCGACACAAGATAATGATTAATGCTATCACCTATTTTTCATTATCTCATAATTAGCATTTAATTTTCCTTTCATAATTTTAATTAAAAAAAAAAACCTGCCGACTTCAATGCAACAGCAGCACACTACAATGGTGAAAATGACAAAAAAATAAATAAATTTCATGTGCCATTCCCCGAGCCTTTTACTTCTTGGGTCCAAATTATGATATTGTTCATTCTTTTGTTAATTTCAGAGCAGTGAAATTCATTTTTCATATGCTTTTAACCTTTCCTTTTCAATCTTTATGGAATAATTCAACGCAACTAACACTCTATTTATCATGAAGGATAGAGGGATTGATGGATAAAAGAGGAGAAATTGAGGAGGAGTTGAATGTATCCTTTACTGTACAAAAATAATAACAATCAAAGAATGGATTGGAGGGATCCCTCAAATCCTTCTTTATAAATTAGTTTTCAATCCTAGGTATATTGATTTGTATACACCAATTCCTTTGTAATTTTCGGTACTTCAAGGTATGTTTCTTTTGTGTAAAATATTTTAAAAATAAAAAATATTTAACAGTAAAATATTTTTCAATGTTTAGCTTGAAAACTATTTTTACGTAAAATATTTTACATGTAACTATTTTTTAATGGTGATGGAGGTGGTCATGGTATGTGATGGTGGAGAAGGTGGTAATGAGATGACGGTGATGGTTGTGACATGGTTGTGATAGTGGAGGAGGTGGTGGTGGTAGTGGTGGTAGTGACATGCCGATAATGGTTGTAATATGACAGTGATGGTGAAGGGGTCGTAATGGGGGTAAAAATGAAGATGGTAAAGAAAAGGTGGGGATGCGATGGCGGTGGTGAAATGGTGGTAGCATCGGCGGTCGTGGTGACATGGAGGTGGTGGTTGAAATAGTTGGATGATATTATAAGTGGATAACTATTTGTAAAATATTTTACGGAACTTTATGAGTTGAAAATATTTTAACAAATAAACTAAGTTTAAAGGTTGACTGTAAATTATTTTACATTGACTAATTTTCCTGTAAAATATTTTACGAGAAACAAACACAAAACATTATTTTTTGAGAAATATTTTTCAAAACCAAATACAAGAAAATCTAGAAAATATTTTCCTATAAAATATTTTACATGAAACAAATAGATCCTTGGATTTAGATAGATCGACTCTTTATCTTTTCCTTTCTTGTTAGTCAAACACTTAGGTAGCGTTTGGTTACTATCCTGAGACAAAAGGGATGAAGACAGTGGATATAGAAATGTGTTTGGTGGAAGAGATAGAGACAAAAACATATAATAAATGTGTATCTAGGACAATTTTAGAGTGAATTTCTGACTTCCATAACATGAGGTGCAAAAAGAACATGAATCCAGAGACAATATTTTTTATTTTTTATTCCTAAAATATCATAGCAAAAAACTATCAATTCCAAAATTATTTAACTAAGACATATTAGAATAAAAATAATTATTATTATAATTCTAAAACCCAACTAGGGGGTCAATCTAGGGCAAAGCTCAAGTCCTGGTTGAGGTCCAAGTCGCGGGTTGGGTTGACTTGAGTCAACATAATAATAATAAAAAATTATTATCTTAGTTTTAAAACTCGATTCAAGGGTTGATCGGAGGCAAGACCTGAGTCACAAGTGGGGTTGACTGTTGACTCAGGTTAATGTAAGGACAAAAATGATTATTATTATAGTTTTAAAACCTGACTAGGTGATCAAGCTGGGATAAGATCAGGGTCACATGTTAGGAGGGTCAACACAGGTTGACCCAAGTTAACATAAAGTAAAGATGATTATTATTATAATTTTAAAACATGATTTGGGGTCAAATCAAGGCAAGGCCCGGGTCACGAATCAGAAGATTTAACCCGAGCTAAGCCAGGTTAATATAAGGATAAAAATAGTTATTATAGTTTTAAAACCTGATTAAGAAGTCGACTAGGGCAAGGCCCGGGTCACGGGTCAGGAGGGTCAACATGAGTTGACCCAAGTTAATGTATTGATAAAAAAAGTTATTATCATAGTTTTAAAACCTGATTCGGGAGTTAACCTAAGACAAGTTTAGGTCACAAGTTGTGAGGTCAACCCAACTAACCCTAATTTAAAAAAAAAATCAAAGAAACCTTGTTCTTATAAAAAAAAGTTCAAAAAAATCAATGGTTTTTTTATCCTTGGTTTTTTGACCGGGTTAGATTAAGTCAATTCTTCCTTTATTTCTTCTTAAATTCGAACTAGTCTAGGATCCGAGTTAACCCGTCAAGTCAGTCCTGTTTTTATAACTGAGGTCAACACTCAATATAAACTAAAGTAAAAAAAAATATTTATTTTTTAATATATGTAAGGTTGACAACAATACGTATTAAGAGTAAAATAGACTTTTTATATTTTATTATATTTTGTCTACCATAACCAAACAGGATATAGAGACAATTGCGTTGTCTTGTACATCACTACCAAATATAATTTTGTCATTGTTATTGTTTTTGTCTTGTCTCTTTTATCTTCATTGTCCTTGTCTCTTCTATCTAGGGACAATGACCAAACACCATTTTAGGAAAATAACAAGACATTTATCCTTTCCTATATCTCAACCCTCCACTTTACCTAATCTATCCTTTCTAACAAACATAGCCTAAAAGAAAAAAAAAACCTAGAACATGTTAGTTTAATATGTCCTGTAGCCAATCGGTTGGTTACACGTGATATTATTATATTCATGTAAATACATATTTATTATTAAAAAAATACTTAATTTATCCTTAATATTCATATAATATTAAATTAATGAATCTAATATTTGAGTTATAAATCTAGAGTAAAGATAAAGGTCATTGGACAAAAATGCTTTGCAAAGGAAATTATAAAGTTGTTATAATTATGAGATTTCTATTAAATCAAAACATTATTTCTAAAATGTTCTTGGTCGATACTCTTTTAAATAATAGATATTTATTAGAGTCGTAGAGACTAGTATATATTATATTTTTTTCTTTATGAGAGTTTGTAGTTGTTCTAATAAGTTAAGGTATAAATGATACAGATAACTAATATATAGATGTTTGTCATAAGACATGTGCACTAAACTGACCTGCATGAGAATTCCATATGAAGAGATCATTTATGTCTATGAACAGGCTCATATGATGATTTTGTAAGTGATTCTTAGACTTGAGATCACTAAGTTATCTTACATAAAGAATGTTATTCTTTGATCTTGTTACATGTTATCTTAATCAAGGTGATGAAGGGCTGACATTGGATATAACATGAACTATATAAAGGTACTTGAGTGATAAAGAGAGGATTTATCACCCTATGTGAATTAGAAAAAATATTCAATTTATTCTTAAATAGTATTAACTGAGAAATCATTGATCAAGATTGAATGAGATTTGAAAAGAGTTTCAAATCTTATTAAAAAAAAATAGACTATTGTTGCTACCTAAATTTTGACCATTTGTTCTAAAAAAATAATGAGATTTGAAAAGAGTTTCAAGGTGGAATGACAATTGTTGCCATTCAAATTTTGACCTTGTTTTTTTATTTTTTTTTGAAAAAAAACCAGAAATAACAAAAAACCCAAAAACTATATTCTTGACGTAGTTGCGTCATTTTCGACATCTTTTCCAAAGAATTTCAAATAAAAAAAAAAGAAAAGAAAAAAGAAAAAAGAAAAAGAAAAAGAAAAAATACATTTAATCTTTAGTGATTTAATTATAATTGTGGAAGGGAGAGGACCAGTTTGAATATTGAAAACCTCTCACCAAGCAACTTATTTGTTTAATTAAATGGTTTACAATAATTCTCTTAATCCAAGGATTCATTTTTCTTTGACTTTGCCTCCAAGTTATCAAATGAATGATTGAGATTTGTTCTTGAAATTTAATGGTTAATCTTGGTTTACCTTGCCTTGAGCCAAAGAAAAAATTACATATAAACAGATGTTCACACAAAAGGGGAGGGGGAGAGTAATTTTAAGAAAGCATAAGCACTACCACAATCTTTATATTTACTGATGGAATTTTCTGTCGGTATTTGTACTATCATTTCATTGGTAATTAATTTACCAACGAAATCACCGACAGAATTACTCCGTCGGTGAATCTTTCGTTAGTAATTTTTTTTTCGTTGGTAATAAAAAAATATTATTCGATGGATTTACTGACAGAAAAAGCGCGCATAAAAAAATAAATTACCCACTTCATTCTGTCAGTATTTCCCTTGAAAAAATACCGTATGTAATTTCATCGGTAATTATTTAAAAATATTTTTTTAAAAATCCATTTTACAAAACTATAAAATAATTAAATTAATATAAATCAACACTTTATTATTCTAATTATTATTATTTTATGGTAATAGTCGAAAGTTTTATTAAGAAAAAGGCTACAAAGATAATAGCCTAACTTACAATCAACACTCTATTATAATCAAAAACACTTGAAAAAAGAAAAAGAAAATCAACTCAAACAAATTTGCAACAAATAAATAACACAAAAAAATAAATTCAACTAAAAAAATTCATATGAAAAAAAAAAATTACGATTGCTAAAAATTTAAAAATCCTATAAATAAATCAATTAAAAGTTGATCTCATATGAAAAACAAATCCTACAACAATATTCATATAATTATTAAGAACAAAAACAATTAAAGATAAAATAAAAAAACAAATATAGTGAAAAAAAACATGAAAAAGAAAAAAAAAATGTTACCTTAATGTGGTTGCAAGTGAAGCTAAGAAGAGAAAAAAAAAACAAATTCGTAAAGCATATTAATTAAAAAAAACTGAGAAGAAAAATGAAGAAAGGAGAAGAATACATACCTGAGTATGGAGGAGAAGAGAAGGAGTTGAGGAGAGGAGAGAAGAGAAAGAAATAGATATTGATGTTTTTTATATATGGGGAAGAAGAAGAAAGGAGCCCCGTCTATTGTGAAATAAAGGATTTCAGGTTTTTTATTGGGGTATTTTATCGATGATTTTATCGATGGATAATTAAATATAAATATTTTTAATCATTCCGTTGGTAATTCCGTCTGTAATATTTAATTTAAATTTTTAATTTAATAAAAAAATTTCAGAACCGCCAAATATCACCGACTTTTCAATCCGTCGGTGATTTCGTCTGTAATATTTAATTTAGATTTTTAATTTAATCAAAAATTTTCAGAAAACCGCCAAATAACACCGACGACTTTTCAATATGTCAGTGATTTTGTCTGTAAAGAACATTAATTAACAGTGCAATTGGAAAGTGAACAGTTCCAAAGCTTTTTAGAAAATACCGATGGAATTTTCCGTTGGTGATTCTCTTTGTAATTGACATGATGAACAATGTTCACAGTTTACCAACGAGTTTACTGACGGATTTTACCGACAGTATTTAGTCCGTCGGTAATTCTGTTGGTAAAAATAACACGTCATCATTATTTTTGCTTTGTTTTAATTATTTTTTTTTCTATTATAATTTTTTTGGTATTTCCCTTTGTATTAATCAATTTTATAGTAGTGAAGCCATGAAAAGGAGAGAATTAGTTAAAACAACAACCAATACCACACACAGCAGCTCAACCTTCATCTCCTCTGCATTGTGAGCAGCATTGGAAGATCTTTTTCAGCATCAGTCACGTCCAACAACCAAGCAACGTCCACTCCCTCTCTTTTTCTGTTCATAGCAGCTTCATTTTTCTTGTTCCAACCGAGAGACTACAATCACAGCAACAGCACTGTGAACAGCAGCAAAAGATCCAGCCGTAACCAGTTTCACCAGCAGCTCCTCCTCTCAGTAACGTGAGCAATAGTTCAGCCTAACATGACCAGCTTCACATAAACTATCTCCTCAGCCATGCAACAACAGTTCAGCCTTCATTTTCTCTACACTGTGAGCAGCAATGAAATATATTCTTTATCAGCAACCACTGGTTCCATCGTGACCAGTTGTAATCCAATAGCTTCCTTCAAGTAACAAATCGTGCAACAGCAAGTTTTTGCCTCTCCATCACAGCAGACCCAAGGTTCAGCAGAGCAATAACACTAGCATTAACTCCTTTTGTGAGGTAAAATTTATGTTTTCGGTGCAATAAAAAAGAAGGGAAAGAAAGCTTGTTTTGTTTTGATTTTTAAGCAGTGTTGAATCTAGGTGTAAGATTTATAAGTCAGTTATGGTTGTTGTTATTATTCTTTTTGATGCATGGATTCTGGGCGAGGTCATTATAGACTGTTTTGATCTTTCAAAAGTGAAAGAGAGTATTTATTTTTGTTCATGGGTTTGCTTGTTGGGTTAATTATTCAAGGCTTGGTGATTTAGAAAAATATTTACAGTCGTAATCGTATTTTTTTTTTTTTATCAATGTCTCATTTATTTATTATTGCATCACAACAAAACTTTTTTTTTTTATTATTATTTTATACCAATATCAATATTCATGATATCATTGATTATTCTACTTGATAATTTATCCGTGCCGACAATAATATTTATCATTATCATTAGTCACCATTTTTCAAATGAAAACTCAATTTATACGGATATCAATACCTATAATATAATTAACTACCCTCACCTAATAATTAATTCATTCCAACAATGATTTTAATCATTATCATTCGTCACATTTCTCAAATAACAACTTAATTTATGTCGATATCAATACCCATGATATCATTAATTACTTTCACCTAGTAATTAATATAACACAATCTCTTCCTTAGAAAAATATTTACTACCATAATCATATTTCCTTTTGGTCAATGTGTCATTTATTATTGCATCGCAACAAAAACTTGTTTCTTATTATCACTTTACACTAATATCAGTATTTATGATACCATTGATTATTCTACTTGGTAATTTATCTATGCCGACACAATATTCATTGTTATTATTAATCACTTTTTTTAGGTGACTAATAAATTTTTACCGATATCAACACCTATGATATCATTAATTATCTTAACCTAATAATTAATCAATACCGACAATAATATTCTTTGTAATCAGTAGTTATATTTTTTCAAGTGTCTAATCAATTTATGCCGATATCAATATCCATGCCAATATTTATATAAACATAATTAGGGACCCTATCTGCAACTCTTTTTTATCTAATAAGTCTTCAATAATTTCCAATGGATAATTTTATTCATATTCTCATTTCTTATTATAAATTCAATTATTGTTTCCTTAACAATTATCATCTTTCTGATACTATAAAATAATTTACCATTGAATAGAGCTCATTACTAGTTATCCAATTTTTTTCTCCCAAATTCTACATTTTGCCGCCCTAAAGGCCTTCCCTTTTTTTAATTATTAAACATTGACTTTCAACCTAATTTAGTTACAATTAACTTAATTAAAACCATAACACTCATCAATTTATAAAAAGTTCAAACAAAATTCCCAACTCCCACTCTCTCTCTAGTCGAACATGTATCCTTGTAAGGGAAAGGATTTTCCTTTAAATTTGTAAAATTTTCCACTTACTCAATATTTATTCATGCTTCTAAATTTAATTATAACAAAAAAATATTCTTACAATTATAAAATCACAAAAATCCATTTTTTCATAATACCCAAGCATCACTTTAAACCTCAATATGCTAAAATCCTCAAAACCAAACACAATAAAAGTTGGTCTTATCTTGAAACAACAACCAAAAAGAAATTTGGAAGGAAATTCAAGCTTCCTATCACCTTTGCTTTCCTCTCTCTCTCTCTAACATCAAATTTTATCTTCCAAAGCCTTTAAACCTTTTAAAATCACTTACTTTCCCTGTTTGATCACTCTCTAGCCTTATTAATTTACTAAAACGACTACTTTTTAAGAGATTTATCAAGAAATATGAAGAAAAAAAAACTCAAATACCCTCTCAACCAAGCTGCCGGTTTTACGGAGAGAAAAAGAGTATTTATACTCCTTATTTTGCCTATTTGCTAATTGGCCCTTAAGGATTTTAATGTTCTTTATTTTTCTCCCTATATTTTTAACAAATACTAATGTCACTCCTAACTTTCTTATTGTTTAATCCACTCTTTAATATCCACTTAAATAATTGTTATTTGAAATACACACACACACACATTGAGGGCTTACATTCTCCCCCTTTAAAAACATTTTGTCCTCAAAATTTCAAATTTCTACCCAGATTGAAAAACATTTCAGGATATTTTCTTCTCATTTCTAACTCTCTTTCCCAAGTTTCTTCCTCCACGTGAAAGATTTTCTATAATACCTTTACTACAAGAATTTTCTTGTTTCTCAATTCCATATCACTACAATCTAGTATTCGTATCGGTCTGACCTATTACCTCTACTTTATGTTCTTCTACAGTCTCTTCCTCCTTCTAAGATTCTTCTTCTATTCAGAGGAAGACGACGATGACGATGACGATGACAATGAAGTATTTGAGGCTTGTTTTTTTTATGGTTCTTTAATTATCTAAAAGAGTGGGGCCTATATGTATATAACATAGACAAATACTAGTATAACAATTATGCAGCACAAAATACAAGGAAAAAGATAAAATATCTCTTGTACTATGTATATTGGTTTAGAGAATACCCTTTCGCCAACTAAAGGAGGTAATATTGACAATCAATAAGATTTCAGAACTCATTCTCTTAATTTAGACTCAAACAAGGAGCACATTATCTGTAATAGAAACTCTCTAAATTAGAGATCCCCACACTTTTTTAGTAAAGGTATATAGAACCATTAGAACACATTATGATCCAGTTACTCCTCTAATTGTTTTACTAACAGTGACTTGCCTTGAAAAATATCTTTCAAGGGATTTTGTATTCTTCTATTAAAAAAGGTGTAAGACCATACCATACTTTTTTTAGCTTCAGGAGAACTAGACAAGCTATAATAATAATTAAATAGGTCAATAGTAGGACTTTGACCTTTCACGTCTTAGGAATTTGTCAAAAGCTACTATAGGCATCCACCCATTTGGGTGTAACTGATCTATAGATTATAGTAGGAAAATATATCCTTAACAAAACTAGATAAAAGAAAGAAATATCCAAACTTAAACATGCACATAAGTTGTGCCATTTCAATATTTCCAGTTGCTTCTCTTGGTATTCTACTTATTCTTTCATGGGGAAGTGGAGTCCTAACATTATACCTCACTCTCATGTTAAATATTAGTTGATTAATAGCATTATTAGCAACAATGCTCCTATATGGATCACGAGGTTTATGTAGATTAGGTTTAGGTGTAGAAGACAATGCACCTCATGAAAAGATCTAGCTCTTGTACTCCTACTAGTGTAATAAGAAAGATTAGCCCTTTATTTCCACTAGTAGAAGTACCAGCTTTAGAGTTTTCTCTACCAAAGGTTTTTTTTTAAAAAAAAATCTAGTTAGACATACTTAAAAAGCAAGTTGAAAAATCAAGAGAAGAAAAGTAAGGTTCCTTACCTCTATCTTAGCACATAAAAATTTCATCGCAAGGAATTCTAAAGAAAAAAGAATGTGATGCTGAAGTAAAGAAAAATTATAACAGAGATTCTACCAAAAACTATTAAAGTGATTTTGGCATGCTCATATGAAACAATGATATATGTATCAAGATTCATGAGATAATTGTTATCATCAAGATGGACCAAATTCTCCGGCCTTATCATGTACAAAACCATGTGAAAGATGTCATGTGATTCTTGACATGGATGCAAACTTTAATTCTTATAAATATTGGTCATAATATCATCAGCCTTTCCTGTAAGGTCACATTATTCCTTGTATATATCATTTGTTTCTCCTATACTGCATAAGGCTTTATGATAAAGTAATTTTTTATCAACATTATGTTAGAAGTTTACTTTAGGGGGTAACTGATAACAATAAGATAGAATAGTGAGCTCAGTCGGGCCTCGACCCAACCGAGTCCACACACTTGATTGCATTGAGGCCTAACTGAGCCTCAATGCTCGGTTAGGCCACAACCTAACAGAGTCTCATACTTAGTTGGACTAAGGCACAATCAAGTCTCAAGCCCAAACAAGTTCTTTTTCTCCCTCTCTTTTTAATACCACAAGCTATGAGTCTATGACAACTATACTTGGAGATATAACAAAGGAATAGAGCTACCACCTTATGAGTTTCTAAATATTACCTAGATTTTTTCATGTTTTACTGGATATAAAATGTCAGGTTTTAGCAAGAAGAGGGGGCCTTTTTCTCTCCAGATAAGACAGAAAAAACATTTTTCTCTCTCTACTCAATATCTTTCTATTATCACTACCTAAAAATCCTAAATTGATTTTGGCATTGAAGGATTTTTTACAAGTAACAACCCCCCTAACCATACAACTATCATCCGTGAAGTAAGCTCAGATTCATTGAAGTGAGTTTCCAACATCATTAGTATCATAACCTTAACAGGATTGTAAATGCCCCGATGTATCCTAACCTCAATAGTTCTGAAGGAAAAACTGCATTAAACAACATATTATCAAATATAAGATCACGTTTAGACCTTTACACTTTATTTGGATGGAATACAAAACATGTAAGAAATATAATAAATGAACTAAAAAAAAGGTGTCCTTAAACGGTCAAAAAATTGCTCACACACTAACAATGTACTATGAACTAGAGCAATGTATTTTTTTTCACTTTGGTCCCTTAACTTTTTTTTCTTTGGCTGTGTCCTTTAATTGCAAAATTAGTAGACAATTGGTTCAAATTTGTTGGCTAGGGATGAAATTGAAATATGGAGGGCTAACTTAGAAAATGCACCGAAGATGAATGGTGTGTTTAAAGTTTATGAAAAAAGTACAATTTAGTCACCTAATTTCCAAACTTGGACCTTTTTGGACCCTTATGTTTTTAGAAACTCAATTTTGATACACAACTTCTTTTCTATTTTTTCAGTCCCTTTTCGGCCACCACTGTGATAGCCAAAATCTAGGTAGATAGGCGATACATTATTTGCTTTAATAGGAGATGTGTTTTTTTTTAAAAGACTAAATAGGGGTTGTTAGCCCCTTAAAAAGATTAAAAAAAAAGCATTTGTGTGTAAGTTTGAGTTTTTTTTGTTAATAGGTTCATTTCACTCCCTTAGTTTTATTCTGATTTAATTCTTTGGCATTTCTTTGTTTTCACATTTAAGTTAGGGTTAGGCAAGACTTAAATGACGATAATATTAACTTTTTTTTTTTTAACTAGATCACCATTTGAACTGGATAGCCAGTTCGTTGATGGCCCTCTTGGTCGTACATGCTACACTAATATTATTTATTTATTTATTAATATTTATGGTGGTTGATTAGTTTAGTCTCTGATACACTAAAATATTTCATCGCATGCAAACAAAAATAATAATATTTATATTTTTTTATGTAATTATATGCACGGGACTAATTAAAGGCTAGTGGTTTCCAAGAATAATTAGGTGAAAGGAAATGATATGACATAAAGCATTTTCTTGTTGATATTTATTACATTAAAAAAATTAAATAAAGGAAATGAAGTTTTTTTTTTAATTTTTTTAGTTTATTTGTTTTATTTAATAATCTTAATTTGAAATGAAACTCCTCCACATACTAGATTGGACTCCTCTCCAATTAGTGCTAACATAATAAATTACTTTAGCTAAATCATAAACTTTTAAATTTCGATTGATGGTTAGGATTATTTCATATATTGATTGACTTTAAAATAATTAAATTACCTAATTGATGCCAAATGAAAAGTTTTTCCTTTCGATTTTATTTTTTATGATTATCAAGAAACATTGCAAATTTATACAATCTCTTGTAACTCTATTTTTCTTATAACAAAAATAAGAATCAGTGCTTAAAAGAAAAATTATAACTAGTCAACTTTATCAGTAAAGAAGGAGTACTTCACTTGAAAAGGTTGAAAAATATTAGTGAATACTTTCTCACTCCCTTTGTAATCTTCTCTTGTGGTTGAATTGTAAAATCAAGGGTAGGGATTTGATAATGGGTTCGGCACCAGCCTGGTCCATTCTAGACTACAAACAATGGTCGTTAGGGCCGAAGGTGTTTTGCTTTTGATGTTGAAATATTAGCTAGGAAATAATGACGGGCTATATATATCATTATATCGCCCCAAATTAACTTTTTATGTGAAGGATGTTTTCAATTGATTGCTTTCACTTATGGAAAAATACAGTGCTGTTGAGAGAGTCCCTTCTTTCTGCCAGCATCTATGATGATAAATTTGGTAGCTAGAGATATTGTGGTTGGTTATGGACGTGGTGAAAGAAGATAAATTTAACTTCCACCTTGGACTCCATGTATAGAATTATCCAAGATATATATATATATATATATATATATGTCCCTTGAATGGTCAAATTGGTGCGCATTACATTAAGGATTTCTCTCCTCTAAACCCTTAATATTCCCATTTCCACCATTTATTTATTAAGTTTTAATGGTCATGGTATCTTCGGGTTAGTTTCTGCATTCCAACATTGAGATTCTTTCTAGTTACTCTTAGAATTTAGAGCCCGAAGAATGTATTCACTTACAACTAGTTTAAATTTCAAAAAATAAAAATAGGAGAGATTTGAATTTGAAACTTTCTAATAAAAATTTCAAGCTTTTAAGCACAAGAGTGTCCTTTAGAGAGCATTTTCTCAAATATCTTTTTGTGGGGATCAATATTATTAATATATATCGTAAGGCTTATAAACCTCCCGTGCAATAATCACGAGATCTCGGTTATTTAGTGTAGTACTGTTGCTTAGTACTGGGTAACTTAATTAGTGTAAATTCCAGGGGCATAAGCTCGTGGAAACAATTATTTTCCCTCTGAAACTACAAGCATTCCACTCCAGTCTCATGCATGGGCTTGTGATGATGTTCTTGGAATTGACATCTGCCCAATTCAAATATAACATGTGCCGCAAGGTTTGTATTTGCCACATTTAATCTTTCACATGTAAGACATATAGTTTAGGTACATGTGCGCTCTAGCACTGCGTTATTGTGGTGTTAACATGCTTGCCTTGCATCGTTCAGCATATTATATTTGATATGATTTCTTTATAAATAAAGTTAGGAATAAAGCTTGATTGCATGCTCCATATTGTTCTAGTACTTAATATTAGAAAGCTTGAAAATGATGCGGTCAGTTTTGTTCTTGGAAATCCTTTCATGTCTTTTCTATCTTCATCTTTGAACTAATGAATTTTATTGACCAACAAAAAGAGATGAATTATATAGGCTTAAGCTTTTTGATCAACTTTTAAGTATATGGCTAAGTGAATTTTCTATCATAACAACCAACATGATTAGTTATGTGGGCCTATAACCTTAAATACAAAGTTTTCTTACCATATAGATATGACTACCACATTTAGGAAGTATTCCCTAGATTTCTTTTCTGAGCTCCTCAATGTAATATTGCAAAATGGCTGATGAACTACATCAAGAATCAATCAGCAAAGCAGCACAATTATTGGGCTAAATTGGAAAAAAAAAATATGCGAAGGTAGAAGAAGCTTATTAACTTGAATCGATAACTATATATAAGATCAATTTTGAGGGAAATGAAGCTTCTGATGCTGCTTAAATTGTTATTGTTCAAACTTCTGATGCTGCTTAAATTGTTATTGTTCAAACTTCTGATGCTTTCATTACAACCTAGGTGGGAAGGAGAGATTTAAGAATGCTATCAGCTGAATATATACCGGATTCATTTGAAGAAGAGCAACAAATCATATGTTACATTAAAAAATAATTTCATGACAATAATATTCATTACCTTCCACCGTTAATTTTTCACCTTTGTTTAGTAGATACTCTTTCTGCCTTGTGAAATTGTGACTCAAAGACAACATAACTGCTGGATTACATATGCTTTATTCACTCCAATCATGAAGCTTATAACAGCTAATTCATCCTAGTGCCACCAATTTGCTATGGCAATGTTCATTGATCATCAAAAACACATCACTCAATTCATTTTCACTGTTCTCCCTTAGTTTTTCACATATACAAATCATATATAGAGGAGCTCTACTTATGATGTCCATCAACCCTAAAAACCATTAATAATAAAACAACAAGAGCAACAATCACAAATCCAAACAGGAAAAGTAAAAGTCATACACTAAACATATAACCCCAGCACTCATCGAAATTCTAATTACCATTTGAAGAAGGTGAAGAACAATCACATATCACCTCTGTCTCCACTTCCCTTCTGTGGAAGTTTCTATGGCAACCACAAGCGGCACAAGTGAGTGCATCAGCTGTGCCTTCCTCGCCACTAGCCATGAACTCTCTGCACCCGTCAACAGCATACCCTCCAACACTAGCAGCATGATTCTTTAGACACTCTCCATATTTAACATTCCTGATAGTGAAAGAAGTCGTTGAGCTTCTTGAAGGTTCTTCCGTTCTTCTTACCGCCACTTGTCGCTTCCTCATCTTGCTAGTCCCCAATTCCACACTGCCTTCTCCTCTTTCAAATCCTTGATAAACTAGGCTAGAACTCTCCAATTGGAAGACTGACCTATAATTAGAAGCTGGCATCTGGAGAGAAAGAGGGGAAAAGAGAGAGAATCAATAACTTGCTCTTAGTTGTTACTACAAGCCCTAACCCTAGAGGGTGTATTTATAACATATAAACCGGACTTAATACATTTTATCAGGTACCATGACCTTTTAATTACTATTTACTTTTCTTTCTAACAATATATGTGTGCGTCGTAAAATATTAATTTTGCCATATACTTGCCTTTGTATCAGCTACTGTGAAATGATAATCCAACTGCCTTAACAACAGATTAGCATAGTGATAAATAAAAGAAGAAAAACCCTAAATGATGAAAAAGCTTTACTTTTCGCGCTAAACTCTGATTGGTTTAAAATAGAATGAACAGCTAAGATCTTAAATTAATGTATACTGTGGCCCCTAAACTGTTGCTGATGCTAAAAGGAAGTTTTGTGGGGTGCATTGATACGATGCCAACAAAATTTGTCTAGCTAAAATTAATAACATGTCAATGTTAAATAATCTAGCCAAACCTGTTTGAAAAAGCCTTCCATTTTCGAGTAAATCACCCAATATTATAATTGTAATTATAAGAAGAACTAAAAGATCATGGGCAAAAGAAACAGTTCCATCCATTTCTCAAAATTCACTCTAGGTTATAGCAGTAAATTGTTTTTATTTATTCCAGTGATTGAACTTTCGCCCCTTCAATTTCATCATTTCTTCTCATGTTTTTCATTTTTTATGTGTTGATATTTTTTCTGTATGCATTTTCTTGGCAATTTAATGTTTTGGTCAAATTTCTGACTTAAGATAGAGTCTAATTCAATAGGATAAATCATTGCAGTTAATTGTTAGAACACAATTCAAAGTAAGAGGACCAACCTAAAAGGGAAAAAACAACTTGGTCTTGATCATATTCATGCAAAAAAAAAATAAAAAAATTGTGGGTTCTATGTCAGCTCATTTTTTATTCGTTTAGTATTAGGATGTTTTGTTGTGGTTCAAACTTTATCCTATTAACGTTTTAATCCTTAATTTTGAGGGAAGAGAGAGAAAGTTTATGAAAAATAGAGGAGAAAAAAAGTGGTAAATTGGCCATATTTCGATGATAAACAAAAATAGTTATTGGTGTCAATAGGTTCCTTTGGACAAGAGGAGTTCCATTGAAGTTTTTTTTACCTTTCATCTTGTCAAAAAAATTAGATAAAAGGCTTGTGATTTTTTTGAATCAAGTGATTTTTTAGTTTATGATCAATTAAAGGTTGGATTGAGATTATATATGATTTTATTCAAATTTATGGAGTGTTTCCCAGGTGTTTTCCGGCAAAAAAAAATGGATTGAAAATGATTTTTTTTTCTTTTCTAGTAGGTTGAGGCCGACTTGAGGTGACCAAAGACATACTAGTAAACGATGTAGTATTTGTTACTATAGACGACGCATCCCTTGCTTTATCTTTTATTTTTTCAAAAAGGGTGGACAATGTCATTTTAATAAAGAGTAGAAAAAATGGAGGCTAGGTGCGCAGGCTTATTCTTGCAGGCCCATGTGCACCAGGCCCATGTGCACCTCATTTTGTTTTGAAATTCATTAAACAAAATAATTAAAAATAATTTGGAATATTTTTTTTAAATACCATTCAATTTTATCTTCTTTTGGATAAGATGATATCATTCTTTTTATAATTTTAATAAATTCTCTTTTTGTGTAACCCTTAATATTTTTTAAAATAATTTTTGGTCGCTTTCTGGCACATGTCTCTTTTAATTATCATATAATTAAATAAGAAATAAGTTTTAAAAAACAAGATAATTTAACCAAGTTTATGACCGAGTTTGTGGGTTTGGTAGGCTAACTTTGTTCGATCCAAAACATCATCATCTCAATATTTAAGAAAATAAGTTCAAATAATATCATGCTAAAATTTCTAAAGTCAAACAAAGTTTTGACTAGGTTGACAACATTACAAGTTGACAACATTACAGAAAGGTTCCCTACATCAACATGTGAGCTGTGTATTTTTTTTTATTAAATTCATGTTAAAATTATTATAACATTTTTTTAGGCTAGCTTTCATGATTTTGATGAGATTTCATCTAAAAGAACAAATATTATGGCAAAAACAAATATTGGAAAAAAGACCTTGTTAATAAGATAAATGAGATGCATTTTTTTATCCTTCTTTCAAACCATCCAAATTTATTTTGATATTTGTTCTAATTATTTTTTATGTTTATTAAATAAAGAATATAAAACCAAAAATTATATTTCTTTTCTTAAAAAAAGCTTAATGAGAAAAGGAGGTATTATACTAGTAAATTATTAAATTATTACTTTTCTTGAATACATGTTAACATACAATTGAATAAAAAAAAATTGAATACTAATCAAAACATGAGATCATATCACTTTAGTTATATTTTTTCCCTCAACTTAATTTAATCTTTGATTATTGTTAACAACTCTTTCTAATATAATTCACTACTATTTTTAATAGTTTTACCGATGGAATATTCTATCAGTATTTACTCTACAATTCTGTCGACGAATATTTTACCGACTGATTCATGGACGGAAAACGTTCATCGGTAAACCGCTCGTTAGTAATTTCTTTTCTGTTGGCATTTCCATTTGTAAAAAAAAAACCCAAAAGTTTTATAGATAGAAAATGCGCGCCAAAAAAAACATTATCCACTGCAATGTACCGACAAAATAATTTCGTTGGTGATTGGCAATGATATTTGGACTAATTTTATTCCAACCCTCTGTAAAATACCGACGAAATAATTTCGTTGGTGATATAACAGTTGAAGTGGAAAATACAATAAATGTTTTCCAACTCTTTGGCATATACCGACGGATTGAGTCCGTTGGTAACTCCGCCCATAATAATTAAAAAATATATATTTTTTTAAAAATCTATTGAATAGAAAAATTAAAATTGAATAAAATTAAAATTGAATAAAATTAAAATTAAAAAAATTCAAGTAAAATTAAATCTAAAAATTAAAAAAAATAAAGTTGTTTAAAATTCAAGTATGTAAAAATAAATTATTTTAATATATAAGCCAAATATTCATTACAAATTTATATGTTCAAATAAAATTAAACTAAAACAAAGACGACGCTCGAGGAAGAGGAGAAGGAGGCTGGTCGTTCCCAGGATCATAGAGCCAAAAAGGAGGTGCACATGTACCACCCATCTATTGTAACCCCAAATGTAAATTCAGTGTAAAATTGAAGAAATGTTTTAAATCTAATAAAGAAAATAAAATGAATGATGTATGAATTTTGATATATGGGACTGTTACAATATATATATATATATATATATATATATATATATATATATATATATATATAAGTGTAAGTAA